>CBJMC01400__coassemble_830_pt1 | contig 28342 bp, 23 predicted proteins | sample CBJMC01400__metabat2_high_PE_029 | metagenome-assembled genome bin CBJMC01400 | reverse complement strand
CCGTGAAACAGCACGGGGCGCTTCTGGCAAAAGGGCGGCTTCTCGGTGTGCAGTTTGACGCGCTTTTTACGGACGATCTGTATTTCCGAATCAGCAGACATGCCGTGGAGATGGCGGATGAACTTCGCAGAGTCCTGGAAAAAAGCGGGCTTACATATGCCTGGGAGTCTCCGACGAACCAGCAGTTTGTCATCATGGAGGATGAACAGGTCAGATACCTGAAGGACAAAGTGGGATTCAGTTTCTGGGAGAAGGCAGATGAGACGCATACGGTTGTCCGGTTTGCTGTAAGCTGGGGAACAGCACCAGAAGAAATCCGGGAACTGGAGCGGCTGCTCGGGGAGATGGATGCAGCGGAGCCGGAAGGCCGGAATGACAGCCGGGAGGCGGAAAAAGAACAGTGAAAAAGAAAATGGAACTGGTGATCGGCGGTAGCGGCAGCGGAAAATCTGCCTATGCGGAGTCGGTGATCTGCCGGGCTTACTGCGAAGCAGCAGAGGACCCGGCAGATTTTCTGCCGAAGCCGGAGTTGTACTATATTGCAGACATGATGCCCTACGGCGCGGAGACAGAGAAAAAGATAGAGAACCACCGGAAGATGAGGGACGGAAAAGGTTTTTCTACTCTGGAGTGGTATCTTGACCTGCCGGGAAAGATCGCTGCCCTGCCGGTGTCCGGAGGCGGCGGGAAAGCGCCATGTCTGGAAGGGGCTTTCGTCCTTCTGGAATGTGTCTCCAATCTGACGGCAAACGAGATGTTCGAGCCGCAGGGGGCAGGAGAGAATACTGTGGAGTCGGTCGTGCGGGGAATCCGTATGCTCCGGGAAAAGTGCAGAGGTCTTGTGGTCGTGACCAATGACGTCTTCGGGGAAGCCGGGACAGATTCTCCGGAAATGAGGCTTTACAGGGCGAATCTGGCAGAGATCAACCGGAAACTGGCGGAGATGGCAGATCAGGTGACAGAAGTTGTCTGCGGGATTCCGGTGCAGGTAAAGCCGGGGAAAGACGAACGGGGAGGACAGACGATGGAAGAAGGAATCCGTCTTGTGACAGGCGGCGCATATCAGGGGAAAAGCAGGTATGCAGAAAAGTTATATCCGGGGATAGAATGGGCTGACGGTGCGACATGTCCTCTGTCGGAGGCGGAACACTGCAGGGGAATGAAGAATTTTCATCTCTTCATAAGACGCTGGCTTCTCTCGGGAGACACGAAAGAAAGACTTCTCGAGATTCTTCTGGAGAAAAACGGAAATCTTGCAGTAGTGTTTGACGAGATCGGATGCGGCCTTGTGCCCGTGGATGCCTTCGAGAGAGAGTACCGGGAAGCGGCAGGCAGAATCTGTACCGGCCTTGCCCGGAGTGCGGTGCGGGTAGACCGTGTGGTCTGCGGAATCGGAAGCAGAATCAGATAGCAGGCGGACAGCCTGCGGAGCCGGAAAGAGAATCAGATAGCGGACGGGAAGACCCGCAGAAACGGAAAGAGAATCAGATAAAGGAGAAGACAAGAATGCTGACAGAACTTGAGCAGGTGCTCCCTGCTGACATCGAGAAGAGAAGTTTTGAGATCATCACAGAAGAACTGGGGGACAAACCGCTGATTCCGGGAACAGAACCGATTGTCAAGCGGTGTATCCACACGAGCGCGGATTTCGATTATGCAGACAACCTGGTTTTCTCGGAGGATGTTGTGAAGAAGGCCATCCGGGCAATCCGGGAGGGGGCGTGTATCGTCACGGACACTCAGATGGGAAAGGCCGGAATTAACAAGAAAAGACTGGCGCGTTATGGCGGGGAAGTTTTCTGCTTCATGTCCGATGAGGATGTGGCGCGCTCGGCAAAGGAAAACGGCACCACGCGGGCGGCGGCGAGTATGGATAAAGCTGCGGCTCTTGTGCGGGAGGCGGAGAAGAACGGGGAAGCAAAGAAGCTGATATTTGCCATCGGGAATGCCCCGACTGCCCTGGTGCGCCTCCATGAGCTGATTGAAGAGGGAGCTTTGAAACCGGAGCTGATCATCGCCGTTCCCGTGGGCTTTGTCAATGTAGTTCAGTCGAAGGAGATGATCCTGGATCTGAAAGATACGCCGCATATTGTTGCAAGAGGAAGAAAAGGCGGGAGCAACATTGCCGCCTGCATCTGTAATGCCCTGCTCTACATGATGGAGGAATGAGAAAATGGAAAAGCCATATTTTCCCATGTTCATCGATCTTTCCGGAAAGAAGATTCTGATGGTGGGGGGCGGCGGCATTGCCCTGCGCAGAGTACGCACCCTGCTGAAGTTCCGGGTGGACATTCTCGTAGTCGCTCCGAAACTGTGCGGCGGACTTGCAAAGCTTGCACAGGAAGGAAAAATCCGGGCGGAACACCGGGAATACCGGGACAGCGATACTGAGGGAACGGATATCGTGCTTGCCGCTACAGACAGCAGTGAAGTAAACCGCCATGTTTGGGAAGTATGCAGAAAAGCGGGAATTCCGGTGAATGTGGCGGATGACCGGAACCTGTGTGATTTCTATTTCCCTTCCGTGGTCATGAATGAGGAGGTTGTCATCGGCATCAATTCCGGGGGCAGCGACCCGGGGAAGGTGAAAGAGACAAGACAGAAGATTGAGAAGCTTTTTTCCGTATCATCGCCGGGAAAAGTTTTTCCTGCATAATTATTAAGAAAACATTGCCAAAACTGCATATTTTCGGTATAATATTTTTTATGTCATTTTGCCGGAGGAATCTGATATACGGCGGGGACAAAATACAGTGCCGTCTGGTCACGGCATGGAGTACAGAAAGGATTATTTGGAATGGGAGACACAATACAGATACTTGTCGCCATGGTGATTTATATGGCGGCGGTAATCATTCTGGGCGTTACATTTGCGAGAAAAGCCAATGCGAGCTCCGATGCATATTTTCTCGGAGGGAGAAGCCTGGGACCGTGGGTGACAGCGATGAGTGCCGAGGCTTCGGATATGTCCGGATGGCTGCTCATGGGACTGCCGGGCGTGGCTTACTGGTGCGGAATCGCGGACGCGGCATGGACTGCCATCGGTCTTGCCGTGGGAACTTACATTAACTGGCTGATCGTTTCAAAGAGACTGCGCCGTTACAGCGAGAAAGCGGGAAATGCAATTACGCTTCCGGAATATTTTTCCAACCGGTTTCATGAGCAGAAGAAAGTGATCATGACGATCTCGGCAGTGTTTATTCTTGTTTTCTTTACTGTCTATGCGGCGAGCTGCCTCGTGACATGTGGAAAACTGTTTTCTACTTTGTTTGATATGCCCTACATACCGATGATGATTGTAGGAGCAGTGTTCGTACTGATCTACACGATCATCGGAGGATTCCTTGCAGAGAGTGCATCGGACTTCATGCAGGCCATTGTGATGATCGTGGCGCTGATCGTGATTGTGACGGTGGGGACTGTCTCGGCAGGCGGTCTCGGGGCAGTGCTTGACAATGCGCGGGATATTCCCGGATTTCTGGAGTTCTTCGGAATTGCCACACCCCAGACGGTGGACGGAGTACAGCAGGCCGCTGACGGAGTTCCGCTCTTTGGAGAAGCGGCGAACTACGGACTGCTCTCGGTTGTCTCCACCATGGCGTGGGGACTGGGATATTTTGGAGTGCCCCAGGTGCTTCTGCGCTTCATGGCAATCCGTGATGAGAGAGAGCTTACACGTTCCCGCCGGATCGCTACGGTGTGGGTGGTGATTTCCCTTACGATTGCCGTATTTATCGGACTGGTGGGAAGAAGCCTTTTCCCAACGGCGCTGACTACATCCGCGGATGCGGAGAATGTGTTTATCCTTCTGGCTACGAATCTTCTGCCGCCTCTTCTGGCAGGATTCGTCATGGCGGGTATTCTTGCGGCGACAATCAGCTCCTCGGATTCTTATCTGCTGATTGCAGCTTCTGCATTTGCAAAGAATATTTACCAGGGGCTGTTCCGCAAAAAGGCTTCCGACAGGGAGGTGCTGAATATCTCCAGGCTGACGCTGCTTTTGATCGCTGTTGTGGCGATTGTCATTGCTCTGGACGAGAACAGTGTTATCTTTACCATCGTAAGCTTTGCCTGGGCAGGATTCGGCGCTACGTTCGGACCGCTGATGCTCTTCAGCCTGTTCTGGAAACGGACTACAAGAGCGGGAGCTGTCGCCGGAATGTTAGGCGGCGCGGGAATGGTGTTCGTATGGAACCTGCTTGTGCGTCCGCTGGGCGGCGTGTGGGATATCTATGAACTGCTTCCGGCATTCATCTTCTCCTGCATCTGCATTGTTGTGGTGTCGCTGCTGACGCCGGAACCGTCGAAAGAGATTCAGAGAGAGTTTGACGAAGTGAAAAAGGGAATATAACAGCAACACAGAGAAAGAAAGGCGCATCCTGTGCCCCGTCTTTGGCGGCGGGTACAGGATGCGTCTTTCTTCTTATGCTGTTCCGGTCAGACCCCGCCGGCAGGCAACGCGGATCCCATCGGCAGAGTCCCGCGAAGGGTTCAGGGCTCTCTCCGGCGGAGTGCTTCCAGAATATCCGGGATCTGGCCGGAGGCGGAATAAATTTGATATTCCGGTTCGTGGATATCTTGCAGATAATGGGCATCGGAGCAGCAGATTACGTTGCACTGCTCAAAGTAGGGGTGTTCCCTGCGGAGCCGGTGCAGGTTCTTAAAATCATGAAACTCGGCGCAGGTGAATGTACTTCCCGGCGGCACAAATCCCAGATTGGAGATCAGGCTTGTGGAAGATTTATCCACATGGGCGGGGTAGGCGATGCCGTGAAATTCTTCCACAAGGGAAAATACTTCATCGAATGAGATGGAAGTCGCGTTGATGAGCAGATATTCTACGGTGCCGGTGACCTCGTCCTTTTCGTTCATGATCTGCTGCTTCCCGAAAATGTCCTCGCGGTTTGGAACGGGCATCAGCTTCCCGTACACAAAAGCGTCAAACGCCATGGCGTCCTCCAGAGAGGAAAAGAGGCAGATTACATGGACCTCCTCTGCCGTGGTCAGTTCCATCCCCGGAAGGACGGTCACGCCGTACCGGGCTCCGTGATACAGGGCAGCGGGGCAGTTTTTGCAGCTGTTGTGGTCTGTCAGGGCGATCACGTCCAGCCCTTTGACCGCAGCCATTCCCACCAGATTGGCGGGTGTCATATCATCATCCCCGCATGGGGAAAGGCAGGAATGGATATGGAAGTCGTAGAAGAGGGGAATCATGCGAATCCTTCCTGATAAATCTTCAGCGCCATGTCAAAGACCGGAAGATCTGTGGCGAGGATGGCGATCCCTTCTTCTTCTGCTTTCCCCAGTGTATCCTCGTCCAGGGTTACTCCCTCCGCCAGTACGATGCACGCCGTCTCGGTCAGGGAAGCGACGGCGAGCGTGTTCCTGTTCCCCATTACCGTGACCCATACGCCGTCTGCAGGAGCACGGCTCATGGCAATGCTCAGAAGATCACAGCAGAAGATTTTCGAGATCTCGCGGTCCGGCTGCCCTTCCACGAGAATGCGGCAGCAGGGCAGGGCAAGAATCTGCTTTAATTTCATGATCGGTTCACCTCATTTCCTGTATGTTTTCCCTCCGGTTCCCCATGGGGACGGAGATGCTCCGGGACGCCGAAAGAGGCCAGCTCCCCGGTCAGTTCCTGAATATACTGCTTCAGGAGAGCCTGGTCCTCCCCGGAGAGCGTCTCTTTGGAAGATGCAGACGGATTCCCGGAGCCTTTCGGCTGCATCAGATGCCGGATCTTCTCGGAGAGATCCGCGATATTGGAGCGAAGCACATAGATGCAGTCGTTTGGCGTGGCGTCGCCCCGGACGATATCCTCTGCCAGAGTCTGGCAGGTGGGAGCGCCGCAGGAACCGCAGTCCAGTCCTGGAAAACGTGCGGTGAGCTTCTCCACCTCGCCCATCATCTGCAGACTTTCCTTGAAGGTATTGCCAAGACGGAAGACCGGTTCGTACTCCACATTGTCCGCCCAGTAAATATTGCCGAGTTCCGGATTGTCTTCCAGATGATTTCTGGAGACCGGCTGGTATTTGACCAGACGTTTCGTCTTGGTTGTGGCAATGTATGCGTTTTCCACAGTGAGGGTTCCGCCCACGCAGCCGCCGTTGCAGGCGTTCAGCTCCACAAAGGTGAGCCCGTGCAGCTTTTCGTCCTCCAGTTCTTCCAGAACCCGCAGAATATTGACGATTCCGTCCGCCGCCAGGTAATTGTCCACAAGGAGACCGCCCACTTCACCCCCTGCGTTGCTCCAGCCGATCCCGATCCTGCCGGAATTGGAAAGGGGGAGAAGCTGGCTGTCGTCGTGCTTCATGTGGGGCAGGAGAAGAGGATAGACGTCTTTGATCGCCACCACGTTGTCGATGTTGCTCTTCTCGATGCCCAGAGGCGCCCGGGCGTAGGAAACTTTTGAGGGACAGGGGGAGATGAAGATGATTCCGATCTCCTCCGGCTTCAGTCCCGTCTTTTTCATGGCTTTTGCCCGTGCCAGCTCCGCGGCTACCTCAACCGGCGCTTTGATGGGAAGCAGACGGGAGATAAGGGAAGGAAACTTCACCCGGATCAGCCGTACTACCGAAGGACAGGCTGAACTGATAAACGGGGCTTCCTCCGCGTGTTCTTTTATGTATTCCCTGTCTGCTTCCGATACCAGTTCCGCCGCGGCGCTCACCTCGTAGACATCGTCGAAGCCAAGTTTTAACAGGGCGTTCAGGACGATGTCCACATTGGTCAGGTTGTTGTACTGGGCGTAGAGCGACGGGGCGGGAAGCGCTACCGTGTATTTGAAATTGTTGATCACGGACAGGGGATCATAGACCGCAACCTTTGCATGATGGGGGCAGTAGCGGATGCACCGCCCGCAGTCGATGCAGAACTTGTCGATGATATGTGCCTTCCCGTTATGGACCCGGATGGCCTGGGTGGGGCAGTATTTGATACAGTTGATGCACCCCTGGCAGGCGGATTCCCGCAGGCGCACAGAGCGCATGAATTTGTTCGTGTTCATAAGCCGGCATAACCTCCTTGTCTGCCGCGGTCCGGTCAGATATATACTTTCATGGTAATCGTAGTGCCTTCTCCGATCACGGTGTCGATTTTCATCTCATCCGTGTATCGTTTCATGTTCGGCAGTCCCATGCCGGCGCCAAAGCCCAGGGAGCGGACTTCCGGGCGTGCTGTGGAGAATCCCTCCTGCATGGCCTGGTCCACATCCGGGATCCCCGGACCTCTGTCCGCGAGGATCATGGTGATATCGCTGTCCGAGACGGACACGGTGATTTCTCCGCCGTCGGCGTGGATGACCATATTAATCTCTCCCTCATACATGGCGATGGCTACCTTGCGGATCACATCACTGTCGAGTCCCAGCTGCTTGAGCTTGTTTTTCACGGAGCTGCTGGCCTCACCGGCGCGGGTGAAGTCGTCTCCGTCGATGGTATAGCGAAAAGTCAGAGTGTCATTCATCTTGTGTCACGCACCTCCCCGCAATCCGTGTTCGTAGAGCATGCCGCATGTGGTGAACATATAGTGGTCTGTCGCAAGAACGGCGATCCCTTTTCCCACCGCCAGCGCAAGCATGTTTTCATCCGGCATCTTTCCGCGCACGAAAATGATACAGACAATGTCAAGCATCTCCGCGGTACGCACGACCTGCGGGTTGCAAAGGCCGGTGATGAGGACAGAACATTTGCTGCCGTAGGCGAGGACATCGCTCATCATGTCTGCGGAAAAAACGAACTGTACGTCCAGGTCGGCAAGTTCTTCTCCGTACAGAAACCTGGCGTCCAGGACTTCCTGCATTTCTTTGATCTTCATAGGCTCCTCCGTTAAAAATGAAAATTCATACTGAATAAAAAGTGATGTGTTTAGTATATCATTTACAAATTCAAAAAGCAACGGAGTGGAATTTTCGTGCGCTTTCTTCCGCAAAATAAGAAAAAGAAACGGAAAAACAGAAAAGCGACAAAAAGTATACAAAAAATTAATAATAAACAAGTGGAATTTTGTGTAATCCTATGATATCATATACAGTAATGAGCACAAATTCATCATAAGAAATGGAGGTTGAAGAATGGCAGCTAAGAAAGGAACAGTTCCATTTTCAGGGACAAAAGAACAGGAAGAGGCACTTATGAAGGTTATCGCTGAGCTCAAAGATGAAAAAGGTGCCCTTATGCCGATTCTGCAGAAGGCACAGGATATATATGGATACCTTCCCATAGAAGTCCAGAAAATGATTTCGGATGAGACAGGGATCCCGTTGGAAAAGATTTACGGTGTCGCCACATTTTATTCCCAGTTTACGCTGAGCCCGAAAGGAAAATACAAGATTTCCGTCTGTCTTGGCACGGCGTGCTATGTAAAAGGCTCCGGAGATATCTACAATGCGCTGATGGAAAAGCTTGGCATTGTGGGAGGAGAGTGTACGCCGGACGGTAAGTTTTCTCTGGATGCATGCCGCTGCGTCGGTGCATGCGGGCTTGCACCTGTCATGATGATCAATGACGAAGTCTACGGCCGTCTTACAGTCGATGACATAGACGGCATCCTGGCAAAATACGAGTAAGTCTTATGATGCCGGAAATTTCACTGAACATTCTGGATGTGGCGGAGAATTCCGTGAGGGCAGATGCTACGCTGATCGAGATCACCGTCTCGGTGCAGCCTTCGGAGGATACGCTGAGTGTGACGGTAAAGGACAATGGCTGCGGGATGACGCCGGAACAGGTGGCACGGGTGCAGGATCCGTTTTTTACCACAAGGACGACACGGAAAGTGGGACTCGGTGTTCCTTTTTTCAGACAGGCGGCGGAAAGCACGGGTGGCAGCTTTCAGATTGATTCGGTAAAAGGAAAAGGGACAGAGGTCAGGGCAGTGTTCGGGCTGTCTCACATTGACAGGATGCCCCTTGGCGATATCAGTTCCACCATCCATACACTGGTTGTGTTTAACGGAAACATCGATTTCTGCTATACATATATTTACGGTGAGAAGAGCTTTGTACTGGATACCCGGGAGATGAGGGAGATGCTGGGAGATATTTCCTTTGCGGAGAAAGAAGTGTCGGATTTCATCCGGGATTACCTGGAGACCAACAAGGCGGAGACGGACGGCGGGGCTGACATATAGATGTTGCCGCAGAAACAGAAAAAAGCTCTGACCTGCTGAAGGGCAGCAGGAATCAGAAGGACAGAATATGGAAAGAAATGGAGGAGCTATATGAAATCTCTTGAAGAATTACGTGCGATCAGGGAAAAGATGCAGGGCAGAGTAGGTGTCCGCGCGGAGAATGAAAATCAGATCCGCGTGGTTGTCGGCATGGCGACCTGTGGAATCGCAAGCGGGGCAAGGCCGGTGCTTACGGCGCTCTCGGATGCGGTTCAGGAACAGAACCTGAGCGATAAGATCAACGTGACGCAGACCGGATGCATCGGACTGTGCCAGTATGAACCGATCGTGGAAGTGATGGAACCGGGCAAGGAGAAAGTGACCTACGTAAAGATGACTCCTGAGAAGGCACTGGAGGTGCTGCGCCTTCATCTGCTGGGCGGTCAGGTTGTTACGAAATATACACTGGGCGCTGCGCAGAATACTTTAAACTAGGAAAAGGAGGCGGAAGAATATGTATCGTTCACATGTACTTGTCTGCGGCGGAACCGGATGTACCTCCTCCGGCAGTCAGAGAATTATCGAGAGACTGGAGAAGGAGATCGCCGCAAACGGACTGTCCGAGGAAGTCGGAGTCGTAAAAACAGGATGTTTCGGTCTCTGTGCACTGGGACCGGTTATGATTGTGTACCCGGAAGGAACTTTTTATTCCATGGTTCAGGAGGATGATATTCCGGAGATCGTATCCGAGCATCTTCTGAAGGGAAGAGTTGTCACCCGTCTGCTCTATGATGAGACGACAAAGACTGATAAGATCGTTCCTCTCAATGAGACGAATTTCTATAAAAAGCAGCACCGTGTTGCCCTCAGAAACTGCGGTGTGATCAATCCGGAGAACATCGATGAATATATCGGAACCGGCGGGTATGAGGCGCTTGGAATCGTGCTGACACAGAAGACGCCGGAGGAAGTGATCCAGATCCTTCTGGACAGCGGTCTTCGCGGGCGCGGCGGCGCGGGATTCCCTACAGGACAGAAATGGAAGTTCGCAGCGGCAAACAAAGCAGACCAGAAATATGTCTGCTGCAACGCCGACGAGGGAGACCCGGGAGCATTCATGGACCGTTCCATCCTGGAAGGTGATCCCCATGCAGTGCTTGAGGCCATGGCGATTGCGGGATATGCCATCGGTGCATCCCAGGGGTATATCTATGTGCGCGCGGAGTACCCCATTGCGGTAAAGCGTCTGGAGATCGCCATCGGACAGGCGAGAGAGTACGGCCTGCTCGGTGAAAATATTTTTGACAGCGGATTTAATTTCGATATAGAACTGAGACTCGGTGCAGGAGCATTTGTATGCGGCGAGGAGACGGCTCTCATGACATCCATCGAAGGCAACAGGGGAGAGCCGAGACCTCGCCCGCCGTTCCCGGCACTCAAAGGTCTGTTCCAGAAACCGACCATATTGAACAACGTGGAGACCTACGCGAACATTCCCCAGATCATTGTAAACGGTCCGGAGTGGTTCGCCTCCATGGGAACGGAGAAGTCCAAGGGTACGAAAGTGTTCGCCCTGGGCGGCAAGATTAACAATACCGGTCTGGTGGAGATCCCCATGGGAACAACGCTCCGCGAGATCGTGGAAGAGATTGGCGGCGGCGTGCCCAACGGCAAGAAGTTCAAGGCTGCCCAGACCGGAGGTCCGTCCGGCGGATGTATCCCGGCGGAGCACCTGGACGTCCCCATCGACTATGACAACCTGATCGCCATCGGATCCATGATGGGGTCCGGCGGACTGATTATTATGGATGAAGACACCTGTATGGTGGATATCGCCAAGTTCTTCCTGGAGTTTACGGTAGACGAATCCTGCGGAAAATGTACGCCATGCCGGATCGGCACGCGGCGTATGCTGGAGATCCTGGAGAAGATCACCAAGGGGCAGGCTACCATGGAAGACCTGGATAAACTGGAGGAGCTGTGCTACCATCTGCAGTCCAACTCTCTGTGCGCTCTGGGACAGACGGCTCCGAACCCGGTGCTCTCCACCCTGAGATACTTCAGAGATGAGTATATTGCGCATATTGTCGACAAGAAATGTCCGGCAGGAGTCTGCAAGGATCTTCTGCAGTATAAGATCGATCCGGATAAGTGTAAAGGATGTACGCTGTGTGCGAGAACCTGTCCGGCGGATGCGATCATCGGAAAGGTGAAAGAGCCTCACATGATCAATCCGGAGAAGTGCTTAAAGTGCGGCGCATGTATGGAAAAATGCCGGTTCGGCGCGATTTACAAAGAATAACGGAGGGTAGAGAAGATGGAAAATGTCAATTTAAAGATCAACGGCTTAAATGTTACTGCACCGGCAGGCTCTACAATCCTGGAGGCGGCTCAGGCGGCAGGGATCCGCATTCCCACGCTGTGCTATCTCAAAGATATCAACGAGATCGGCGCCTGCCGTATGTGTGTGGTGGAAGTAAAAGGAGCGAGAAATCTGGTTGCCGCCTGTATGTATCCGGTATCCGAGGGCATGGAAGTGCAGACGAATACCCAGAGGCTGCTTGATTCCAGAAGAAGAACCCTGGAGCTGCTCCTTTCTGTCCATGATAAAAAATGTCTTTCCTGCGTGAGAAGCGGCCACTGCGAGCTGCAGGAACTCTGCCAGGAGCTGGGCGTGACGGATGAAGATCATTTCGCGGGCGAGATGCCTCACTATGAACTGGATGAGAGCGCGGTTCACATGGTCCGCGACAACAATAAATGTATCCTTTGCCGCCGCTGTTCTGCGGTGTGCGAGAAGGTCCAGAGCGTGGGCGTGATCGGTCCGAATAACAGGGGCTTCGCAACATTTATCGGCTCCGCATTTGAGATGGGACTGGGAGATACAAGCTGTGTGGGGTGCGGTCAGTGTATCGCTGCCTGTCCGACCGGCGCGCTCTACGAGAAGAGCAATATCGACGATGTGCTTGCGGCGATCGCCGATGAGACGAAACATGTGGTTGTCCAGACAGCTCCGTCTGTCCGTGCAGCTCTCGGCGAAGAGTTTGGCTATCCCATGGGAACCGACGTGGAAGGAAAGATGGCGGCTGCCCTCAGGAGAATCGGATTCGACAAGGTGTTTGACACTGATTTCGGAGCGGACCTTACGATTATGGAAGAGGCGCATGAATTCATCGACCGCGTGCAGAACGGCGGAGTTCTTCCCATGATGACCTCCTGTTCACCGGGGTGGGTGAAGTACTGTGAACATTATTATCCGGACCAGATCGACCATCTGTCGAGCTGCAAGTCGCCCCAGCAGATGTTCGGCGCGGTGACAAAGACCTATTACGCAGAGAAGATGGGCATTGCCCCGGAAGATATTGTATGTGTCAGCATCATGCCCTGTACGGCGAAGAAATTCGAGCTTCAGAGAGATGACCAGTATGCGGCAGGTGTGCCGGATGTGGATATCTCCCTGACAACAAGAGAACTTGCCCGTCTGATCCGCAAGGTCGGTATCAATTTCCGGACCCTGCCGGATGAAGGCTTCGACGATCCGCTGGGAGAGTCCACAGGTGCAGGCGTGATCTTTGGCGCCACAGGCGGCGTTATGGAGGCGGCGCTCCGCACGGCGGTCGAGACACTGACGGGACAGGAGCTTGAGAAAGTGGAGTTCTCGGAGGTCCGCGGAACCGAAGGCATCAAGGAGGCTACTTACAATGTGGCCGGAATGGATGTGAAGGTTGCGGTGGCTTCGGGCTTAAGCAACGCAAAGATGATCATGGATAAGATCCGTGCCGGCGAGGCGGATTACCACTTCGTGGAGATCATGTGCTGCCCGGGCGGATGCGTAAACGGCGGCGGACAGCCCCAGGTGCATGCGGATGTGAGAAACTTTGAGGACGTCCGTGCGATCCGGGCGAAAGCGCTGTATGACAACGATGCGGCGAAGTCGGTCCGCAAGTCCCACGAGAACCCGTCCATCAAGAAACTGTATGACGAGTATCTGGGACATCCGGGAAGCGAGAAGGCACATCATATCCTGCATACCACATATGTGAAGAGGACTGTGAATTAGGCTCTTCCGCGTGACAGACCGATACGGAAACAAATAATATATATCTGTACCCTGCTTTTAAAGCGTTTGCATGATTTTTCACACGTTTTTAAGGCAGGGTACAAATTTTACATTGCCGCCGCAAACCATGCATGTTATACTTATTAAGATAGCGTCCGTATACACAGGACGCTCCAGACAAAGGAGAGTGAATGAAATTTGAAGACATTACTGGATCTGATCAGCATAGAGATGAGAGAGGCCTTCCGCAGCGCGGGATATGATGAGGAGCTTGCGAAGGTGACATTGTCCAACCGTCCGGATCTGTGCGAGTACCAGTGCAATGGTGCGATGGCGGGGGCGAAGAAGTATAAGAAAGCTCCGTTTATGATTGCGGAGGAAGTTGTGGCGGGACTGAAAGACAGTGCCTGCTTTGAGTCGGCGGAGGTAGTGAAACCGGGATTTATCAATCTGAAACTGGCGCCGGAATATGTAGCACGCTATCTGAATGACATGGCGAAAGAAGAAAAACTCGGTGTGGAGGAAGAGGAGAATCCCCGCACTGTTATCATTGATTACGGCGGACCGAATGTGGCGAAGCCGCTCCATGTCGGACATCTGCGCTCGGCGATCATCGGAGAGAGCGTCAAGCGCATCATGAGATATAAGGGCAATAAAGTGATCGGAGATATTCACCTGGGAGACTGGGGATACCAGATGGGGCTGATTATCACCGAGCTGAAAAAGCGCAGGCCGGACCTGCCCTATTTTGACGAGAGTTTTGAAGGTGAGTATCCGAAGGAGGCTCCGTTTACGATCAGCGAGCTGGAAGAGATCTATCCCACGGCAAGTGCCTACGCGAAAGAACACGAAGATTACAGAGAGGAAGCATTGCATGCTACCTATCTTCTGCAGAATGGATACCGGGGATACCGGGCGATCTGGAACCATATTATGAATGTATCGGTGACAGACCTGAAGAAAAACTATGAGAAGCTGAACGTGGAGTTCGATCTCTGGAAAGGGGAGGCGGACGCCCAGCAGTACATCCGGGATATGGTGGAACGTCTGAAGAGCGAAGGCTATGCGCGCTACGATGAGGGCGCTCTGGTGGTTGACGTCCAGGAAGAGACGGACAATAAGGAAGTGCCTCCCTGCATGATCCTCAAGTCAGACGGCGCGGCACTGTATGATACAACCGATCTGGCGACTCTTGTGGAACGGGAGCAGGACTATCATCCGGACGAGGTGATCTATGTAGTGGACAAGCGGCAGGAGCTCCATTTCATCCAGGTGTTCCGCTGCGCGAAGAAGACGGGGATTGTCCGCCCGGAGACAGAGCTGAAATTCCTCGGATTCGGAACCATGAACGGGAAAGACGGAAAGCCCTTCAAGACGAGAGAGGGCGGGGTAATGCGTCTGGAGAACCTGATCCGGGAGATCGATGAGGAGATGTACAAGAAGATCATCGACAACCGGACCGTGGAGGAAGAGGATGCGAAGAAGACCGCGGAGACTGTCGGTCTTGCAGCTATCAAGTACGGGGATCTGTCGAACCAGGCTTCCAAGGACTATATTTTCGATGTGGACCGGTTTACATCCTTTGAGGGAAATACAGGACCGTATATTCTGTATACGATTGTCCGGATCAAGTCGATCCTGAATAAATATACGGAAAACGGCGGAAGCCTGGAAAATATCTGCATTACTCCGGCAGCAGATGCATACGAAAAATCATTGATGCTGCAGGTACTCAAGTTCAACGATGTGATTAACACGGTGTATTCCGAGACAGCGCCCCACAAGATCTGCGCCTATATTTACGAACTGGCGAATGAGTTCAACAAGTTCTATCACGAGACAAAGATCCTCTCCGAGGAAGATGAGGAGAAGAAGGCAGGGTATATCGCTCTTCTTGTTCTCGCAAAGCGCGTGCTTGAGACATGTATTGACCTGCTTGGATTCGAAGCTCCGGAAAGGATGTAGAAGAAAGAAATGACAGAAAAATTATTTTACCGGGACAGTCATCTGCGTGAATTTACGGCGGCGGTGACTGCCTGCCGTCCCTGCGGAAAGGACGACGGCCGGGAAAAGGCAGAGAGCGGGGATGCCGGGAAGTACGAGGTGGAGCTGGACCGCACGGCTTTCTTTCCGGAAGGAGGCGGACAGTATTCCGACAAAGGTGTGCTCGGCGGCGCCCGTGTACTGGATGTCCGGGAGAAAGACGGACATATCTTCCATATTACAGATGCTCCTCTGGAAATGGGAGAACAGGTGACAGGGAAGATTGACTGGGAAGAGCGTTTTATGAAGATGCAGCAGCATACCGGAGAGCATATCGTCTCCGGACTGGTGCATGGGAAATATGGCTATAATAATGTAGGGTTCCATCTTGGAAGTGAAGACTGCACCATGGATTTCAACGGAGAACTGACGGAGAAAGATCTGCTCGGGATTGAGCGGGAGGCGAACCGGGCGGTCTGGGAAAATCTGGAAGTGCAGGTGCTTTATCCCACGGAGGAAGAGCTGGAGAAGATGGAATACCGGAGCAAGATCGAGATCGAAGGACAGGTCAGGATCGTTGTGATTCCGGGGTACGATGTCTGCGCCTGCTGTGCGCCCCATGTGAAGTACACCGGTGAGATCGGCGTGATCAAGCTGACAAATGTGCAGAGGTACAAGGGCGGCGTCCGTGTTACCATGCTCTGCGGTATCCGGGCTCTTCTGGATTATGAAAAGAAGCAGCAGGAGGCAGGAAAGATCTCTGCCATGCTCTGCGCAAAGGAAAATGAGATTGCCGGGGCGGTTTCTCATCTGAGGGAAGAATGTTCTGCCCTGAAATATGAACTGGGGGAAAAGGAGAAAAAAATAGTCCTGATGAAAGCGCAGAATATCTCGGATGATGCGGCGGTTGTCTGTGAGTTCGTGGAAGAGGGAAACATGGATTCCATGCGGCTTCTGATGAACTCCGTGCTTGAAAAGGACCGGGTGCTGTGCGCTGTATTCGGCGGAAACGATGAGGATGGCTACCGCTATGTTATCGGAAGCAGAAAGGCGGATGTGCGGGCTCTGGCGAAGGAGTTCAATGCTGCGTTTGACGGAAAAGGCGGAGGCAGGCCGGAGATGGTCCAGGGAACGGCAAATGGAAAGAGCAGTGCTATGAGGGAGTGGATTCTTGAGAAAGCGGGGAATCTGTAGATGAATCAAATTCGCAGAAAAAGTTCATTCTGGTCCCTGGCGGGACCTCTGCTCGGGTACTGGCTGATCCAGATGGCTGTGATTGTGGTGGTGGAGCTTGTGATCGCCGTCCCGACGATGTCGGATATGCTCAGAGAACTGAGTTCGGGCAGTGTCTCTTCACAGAAAGAATTTGCCGAGTTCTATGTATCGGCGATGGAGACGCTGCTGAGGCAGGTGATGAGTTACCAGGCACAGATCACTGCGGCAGCCGCCCTCGGCACTCTGATTATGACGGTGATTCTCTTTCGGAAGGACAGACAGCTGGAAGTCACGTACAACATTCCTCAGTGGAAGAAAGCGCCGGTCTCGAAATACTGGCCGGTGGCGGTTATGGGAATTGTCGGATGCATCGGAGTGACATGCCTGTCGGCAATGGTACAGCTTGTCCTTTATGATCCGCAGTACCAGGACGCGACGGCGGCGGTGTACAGTTCTTCCTTCCCGGTGGAACTGATCTGTCTTGGCATTATTTCGCCGGTTGCGGAGGAAATGATGTTCCGGGGTGTGATGTTCCGCAGGTACAGGGAAAACAGGGGGTTTTTCTACTCGGCGCTCTGGTCTTCGGTGTTCTTTGCACTGATGCATACCAACATGATACAGCTTGTGTACAGCTTCCTTCTGGGAATCCTTCTCTCCTATCTGTATGAGAAGTTCGGCTCGGTGAAAGCACCGGTTTTCCTGCACATCCTGCTGAACAGCGGTTCGGTGGTGTTCACGGAGACCGGCGTGTTCGACTGGCTGGGAGGCGGCGCGGAACGGATGGCGGCAGCGGTGATTGTCAGCGCGTTTATCTGTTCGGCGATGTTTGTCCTGATTCAGAAAATGCGGGACTGGGGGGATCCGAACCCGCCGGAAAAGCCGAAAAAGGAGCAGGACGGCAGTCCTTTCGATTTTATGTGAGCGGTATGCGAATAAACGGATGATACAGCGGATGAAGATGGCATACAGCGGAAACAGAAGAAAAATCAGATTGTACTTATAAAAATACAATTTTAAATTGAGTGCGGCGGAATTAAAAATCCGCCGCTTTTTCTATGCGTGAAAATTGATGTTTTTTCTGGAAATAAAAGGGAAGAGGACAAATATCAGGAAAAATTATTAATGTTTGTTCAGAATTAGAATTATCAGAAAATAAAAAGAAAATTAAAATAAAGTCGAATTATCAGATAATATCAAAGATTTTCCTGTTTACAGGGAAAAGAAAATCATGTATATTTGTAAAAGTAAAAAATGAAAGGAAAGGACAGCGACTATGAAAGATGAGAAGAAAAGTCCGCAGGGACTGTATCGCGAAAGTTTTGAACACGATAACTGTGGGATCGGCGCTATTGTAAATATAAAAGGCGTAAAAAGCCACAGCACTGTCGCGGGCGCTCTCGAGATCGTGGAGCACCTGGAGCACAGGGCAGGAAAAGACGCGGAAGGCAAGACCGGAGACGGTGTGGGAATTCTTCTGCAGGTTTCCCACAGGTTTTTCAAAAAAGTCTGTACCCCTCTCGGCATTGAACTGGGCGGGGAGAGAGACTACGGCGTGGGAATGTTTTTCCTTCCTCAGGATGAGCTGAAGCGCAATCAGGCGAAAAATATTTTCGAAGTGATTGTCAAGAAGGAAGGGTTAAAATTCCTGGGCTGGAGGGAAGTGCCGATTCATCCGGAGATCCTCGGAAAAACCGCAGTGGACTGCATGCCCTGTATTATGCAGGCATTTATCGAGCGGCCGAAGAAGATCGAAAAGGGTCTGCCCTTTGACCGCCGCCTTTATGTGGTAAGACGTGTGTTTGAGCAGAGCAGCGACGATACTTATGTTGTCTCTCTTTCAAGCCGTACGATTGTATATAAGGGAATGTTCCTGGTAGGGCAGCTCCGTCAGTTCTTCGGAGATCTCCAGGATGAGGATTTTGAGTCTGCCATCGCCATGGTACATTCCAGATTCAGTACCAACACGGCACCCAGCTGGCAGAGGGCGCATCCGAACCGTTTCATCGTACATAACGGTGAGATCAACACGATCCGCGGAAATGCGGACAAGATGCGCGCCAGAGAGGAGACCATGGAGGCGGGCTGCTTAAAAGGCGAGCTCCACAAGGTGCTTCCGGCGATCAATACATCCGGTTCCGACTCCGCGATGCTGGACAACGCCCTGGAATTCATGGTGATGAGCGGTATGGAGCTGCCGCTGGCAGTGATGATCGCCATTCCGGAGCCATGGGTAAACAACCGCAGTATGTCCCAGAACAAGAAGGATTTCTATCAGTATTATGCGACCATGATGGAGCCATGGGACGGACCGGCGTCCATCCTGTTCTCCGACGGAGATGTGATGGGAGCGGTTCTGGACAGAAACGGACTCAGACCGTCAAGATACTACATTACAGATGATGACAACCTGATCCTCTCTTCCGAGGTGGGCGTCCTTGACATCGATCCCACGAAGATCCTTGTAAAAGAACGTCTCCATCCGGGCAAGATGCTTCTTGTGGACACTGTCGCAGGAAGAGTGATCGACGATGAGGAACTGAAAGAAAAATATGCAAACGAGGAGCCTTACGGGGAATGGCTGGACCGCAACCTGATCCGCCTGAAAGATCTGAAGATCCCCAACAAGGATATCCCGAAATATACGAAAGAGGAGTGTACCCAGCTTCAGAAAGCTTTCGGATATTCCTATGAGGATGTGAGAGAATCCATCCTTACCATGGCACAGAACGGCGGTGAGGGAATCGCTGCCATGGGAATCGACGCGCCGCTCTCGGTGCTCTCGAGAAAGCGCCAGCCGCTGTTCGGATATTTCAAACAGCTTTTCGCGCAGGTGACAAACCCGCCTATCGACGCGATCCGCGAGGAGATTGTCACATCCACGACGATCTATGTGGGAAAAGACGGAAACCTGCTTGAGAAGAAAGAGGAAAATTGTAAGATGCTGCGGGTGGACAACCCGATCCTTACCAATACAGACCTTCTGAAGATCAAAAACATGAAGGTGGACGGATTCAAGGTGGCGGAGATCCCGATTACCTATTATAAGAACACAAGCCTTGAGAAGGCGATCGAGTATCTGTTTATCGAGGTAGACAGAGTGATCCGTGAGGGAGCCAACATCCTGATCCTTACAGACAGGGATATGGATGAATACCATGTGGCGATCCCGTCCCTTCTGGCGGTATCCGGACTTCAGCAGCACCTGGTGCGCACGAAGAAGAGAACTTCTGTTGCCATGATCCTGGAGAGCGGCGAGCCCAGAGAGGTACACCACTTTGCCACGCTGCTCGGCTACGGCGCATGTGCGATCAACCCCTATCTGGCGCATGAGTCAATCCGTCAGCTGATCGAGGCGAGACTTCTGCACAAGGATTACTATGCAGCAGTAGACGATTACAACAACGCGGTGATTCACGGAATCATCAAGATTGCCTCAAAGATGGGAATCTCTACGATCCAGTCCTACCAGGGCGCGAAGATCTTCGAGGCGATCGGACTGAAAGAAGACTTTATCAGCCGTTACTTTACTGATACGGTGAGCCGTGTGGGCGGAATCGGCATCGAGGAGATCGCCGAGGACTACACCGCATTCCACACAGAGGCATTTGATCCGCTCGGACTGGGCGTTGATATGACGCTGGACAGTGTGGGACAGCACAAATACAAGAGCGGCGGGGAGGAGCATCTCTACAATCCCCAGACCATTCACATGCTGCAGCAGTCCACGAGGCGCGGCGATTACGAGATGTTTAAAGAGTATACCAGGATGGTGGATGAGGAAGGCGAGAAGATCAACTTAAGAGGACAGCTCGACTTCAACTATCCGAAGAAAGGAGTGCCTCTGGAGGAAGTGGAGAGCGTGGATTCCATTGTTACCCGTTTCAAGACGGGAGCCATGTCCTACGGTTCCATTTCCAAGGAAGCCCACGAGACGCTGGCTATTGCCATGAACCGTCTCCATGGAAAGTCCAACTCCGGTGAGGGCGGGGAGGACATTGAACGCCTTGACACAGACCGCTGTTCTGCCATCAAGCAGGTGGCTTCCGGACGTTTCGGCGTGACCAGCAGATATCTGGTGAGCGCCCAGGAGATCCAGATCAAGATGGCCCAGGGAGCAAAACCGGGCGAGGGCGGACACCTTCCGGGAGGAAAGGTATATCCGTGGATTGCAAAGACCCGTCACTCCACGCCGGGTGTGAGCCTGATCTCACCGCCGCCGCACCACGATATCTACTCCATCGAGGACCTGGCACAGCTCATTTACGACTGCAAGAACGCCAATAAAAATGCAAGAATTTCCGTAAAACTTGTGTCCGAGGCAGGCGTGGGAACGGTTGCTGCCGGCGTTGCCAAGGCGGGAGCGGGAGTCATCCTGATCTCCGGATACGACGGAGGAACCGGAGCGGCACCGAGAAGTTCCATCCAGAATGCGGGACTTCCCTGGGAGCTTGGACTTGCGGAGACACACCAGACACTGATTCAGAACGGTCTGCGCGAGCGCGTGCGTATCGAGACGGACGGCAAGCTGATGAGCGGACGCGACGTGGCCATCGCTGCCCTGCTCGGAGCAGAAGAGTTCGGATTTGCCACAGCACCGCTTGTGACCATGGGCTGCGTGATGATGCGTGTCTGCAACCTGGATACCTGTCCGGTGGGCGTAGCCACCCAGAATCCGGAACTGCGGAAACGTTTCACCGGAAAACCGGAATACGTGATAAACTTCATGCGCTTCATCGCGGAAGAATTAAGAGAATATATGGCGAAACTGGGCGTGCGCACGGTGGATGAACTGGTTGGAAGAACCGATCTTCTGAAAGTGAAGGATACTCCGACTTCTAGCCGCGCGGCATCCCTGGATCTGACCAGCGTGCTCTACAATCCGTATGCGGAAGAGAAGAAAGGCATGATTTTCAACCCGAAGAAAGTATATGACTTTGAACTGAACAAGACTCTGGATGAAAGAGTTCTTGTAAAACAGCTCCTTCCGGCTCTGGAGAAAGGACAGAAGAGAAGCCTGGAGGTGGACGTGACCAATACGGACCGTACCTTCGGAACGATCTTCGGTTCAGAGATTACGAGGAGATATCCGGACGGACTGCCGGAGGACAGCTTCGTCATCAAGTGTAAGGGAGCAGGCGGACAGAGCTTCGGCGCATTCATTCCGAAGGGACTGACTCTGGAACTTACCGGCGACAGCAACGATTACTTCGGAAAAGGCCTCTCCGGCGGAAAACTGGTAGTATGCCCGCCGAGCGGAATCAAATTCAAGTCTGATGAGAATATTATAATAGGAAACGTTGCGTTCTACGGAGCAACAAGCGGCAAGGCCTTTATCGGCGGTGTTGCGGGAGAGCGTTTCTGTGTGAGAAATTCCGGTGTCCGCGCAGTTGTGGAAGGCGTCGGCGACCACGGCTGCGAGTACATGACCGGCGGATGCGTGGTGATTCTGGGACAGACCGGAAAGAACTTCGCGGCCGGAATGAGCGGCGGAATCGCCTATGTACTCGATATGGACAGCACTCTTTACAAGAAGGTCAACAAGGCCATGGTAAATATCGAGCGCGTAACGGACAAGTATGATGTCCAGGAACTGAAAAATATGATCCAGGAGCATGTTGCCTATACAAACTCCGAGATCGGCAAGAAGATCCTCGACAACTTTGCAGAGTACCTGCCGAAATTCAAGAAGATCATTCCGGAGGATTATGAGAAGATGATGGCAGCCATCATCCAGATGGAAGAGAAGGGCTTAAGCAGGGAAAAGGCACAGATTGAAGCATTTAACAAGATTAAGAGCGGAAAGTAAGGAGGCGGCCGAAAATGGGAAAACCAACAGGATTTATGGATTATGCAAGACAGGACAAGACGGCGGAGCAGCCTCTTGAGAGGATAAAGCACTTCAATGAGTTTTACACTCCGCTTTCCAAGGAAGAACAGGAGATCCAGGGGGCACGGTGCATGGCGTGCGGCGTGCCGTTCTGCCAGTCCGGCCAGAACCTGATGGGGATGGCCAGCGGGTGTCCGCTGCACAACCTGGTGCCGGAGTGGAACGACCTGATCTATAACGGAAACTGGGAGGAGGCGTATTACCGCCTCGCAAAGACAAACAATTTCCCGGAGTTTACCGCACGGGTATGCCCGGCGCTGTGCGAGAATGCATGTACCTGCGGACTGAACGAGGATCCGGTAGCGACGAAGAGCAATGAGTATGCGATCATTGAGAATGCATACGAGATGGGATATGCAAAAGCGCGTCCGCCGAAAGTCCGCACGGGAAAGAAGATCGCGGTGATCGGTTCCGGTCCGGCAGGACTGACTGTGGCAGATATGCTCAACAGCAGAGGACATTCCGTGACTGTTTTCGAGCGGGAGGACAAGCCGGGCGGACTGCTCCGCTACGGTATCCCCAACATGAAGCTGGAGAAACAGTATATTGACCGGAAGATCAAGATCATGGAAGAAGAAGGAATTGAGTTCCGCGTCAGCTGCAATGTGGGAAAAGATGTAAAACCGGCACAGCTTCTCAAGGACTATGACAGAGTTGTGCTTGCCTGCGGCGCATCCAATCCGAGAGACATCAAGGCTCCGGGGCGTGAGGCAGAGGGAATTTACTTTGCCGTGGATTTCCTGAAGTCCACGACGAAAGCTCTCTGGGCAAACAATATGGAGCTGAAAGACGGCGATTACATTTCTGCAAAGGGTAAACACGTCATCGTCATCGGCGGTGGAGACACCGGCAATGACTGCGTGGGAACATCCATCCGCCACGGAGCAAAATCCGTGCTGCAGCTGGAGATGATGCCGAAAGCGCCGGATGAGAGAGCGGAGAACAACCCCTGGCCGGAGTGGCCCAGGATCTGCAAGACGGATTACGGCCAGCAGGAGGCAATCGCGGTGTTCGGCAAGGATCCGAGAGTCTACACAACTACAGTGAAGGAATTTGTCAAGGACAAAAAAGGAAAACTCTGCAAGGCTGTCCTCGTAAAGCTGGAGCCGAAGAAGGACGAGAAGACGGGAAGGACGGTTATGACAGAGATCGCGGGCAGCGAGTATACCGTTCCCGCAGATCTGGTGCTGATTGCGGCAGGTTTCCTGGGAAGCGAGGATTATGTCACAAAAGCTTTCGGCGTGGAAGTGGACGGACGGACAAATGTAAAGACAGCTTCCGGCAAATATTCCACAAATGTAAAGAACGTGTTTACCGCCGGAGATATGCACCGGGGACAGTCCCTTGTAGTGTGGGCAATCCGGGAAGGACGTGAAGCGGCACGCGAGGTGGATGAAAGCCTGATGGGATATACGAACCTGTCTGTTCAGTAAAAGGCAGGAAGTTTATTTCCGTGTAAAGCAGATGAAAAACAGTAAGGAATCACATAAAATATAAAATAAGGAAATCACCGGACAGGGGAGTATATCAGGATCTGACCGGTGGTTTTCTTTTTTTATGGCTCAGGAGGCAATACACGGGGCAGCAGACGGAATCTGGGATTGCCTCAGGAAGAAATTTCCAGATAAAAATATTACAAAAATGTTAAAAATGTGTTGAAATTTCCGCTACTATTTATTATAATTTATTACATATTGAGTTGGAACTTTTTTGCGCCCGAAAAAATGCATTTTTCATGGAATGTTGTTGAAAAAAACTGTCTGATGGTGTATGATTATGCATATATGTGGGGACATAGATATAAAAATAAGGATAGGTGGAAAGATGAAATTAAAAAGAGTAGGCAGTGTATTCCTGGCGACAGCACTTACGTGCTCACTTGCGGTAACACCTGTTTTCGCAGATGAGATCGATGATCTGAAGAATCAGAAAGAGGCGGTCCAGAATGAAGTGAGCAGCCTGCAGTCACAGCTGAACAGTATCATATCAAAGATCACAGAACTGGAGAATCAGCTGATTGAGACGGGTGAGGAGATCTCTCAGACAGAGGAGGATCTCAAGGTTGCACAGGAAGAGGAAGAGCAGCAGTATGAAGCGATGAAGCTTCGTATTAAATATATGTATGAGAACGGCAGCGGCACTGCCACTATGGAGAAGGTACTTACTTCAGGTGATATGTCAAGCATGCTGACTCAGGCAGAGTATTCCCAACAGGTACATGACTATGACAGGGAAAAGCTTGAGGAATATGCAGCTACGGTTCAGAAGGTGGAAGACCTTCAGACTTCTCTGAAAGAGAAGCAGAGTCAGCTTCAGCAGTCCCAGACAGAGTTTGAAGCGCAGCAGGATGAACTGGATGCAACGATCCAGGAGAAGAGCGCTGAGGTTGAGGATCTGGATGCACAGATCGACGAAGCTGTGAGAAAAGCGGCGGAAGAGGCGGCAAGGAAGGCTGAAGAAGAGAGAAAGAGACAGGAAGAAGAGCGAAAGAAACAGGAAGAGGAAGCCCGCCGTCAGCAGGAAGCGCAGCAGAACCATAACAACAGTTCGAACAGCAGCAACGAATCGGCGGAAGAAAGCGGCGGCAACAGCGGCGGAAGCAGCAATAGCAACAGCAACGGCAGTTCCGGCGGAAGCAGTTCCGGTTCTTCTTCCAGCTCCGGCAGCAGTAATTTCGTACCGGACTATAATCAGAGTGCAGGACAGATTATTGTAAGCGCTGCTTATTCACAGATCGGAGTTCCCTATGTATGGGGCGGCTCCACACCGGGTGTAGGACTTGACTGTTCCGGTCTGGTGCAGTGGTGCTACAGACAGGCAGGCATCTCCATTCCGAGAACAAGCGGTGATATTCGCGCGGCAGGTACTGTGGTGAGCAACCCGCAGCCGGGAGATATCTGTTGGAAACCGGGACATGTTGCTATCTATATAGGAAACGGACAGATGATCGAGGCCCCGAAGCCGGGAATGACCGTAAGAGTTACATCCGTCCGCGTGGTGGATTACATAAGGTTTTAGAAGAATTAAAATTTAAGACAGCACACAGGATTGAGAGAACCTGTGAGTGACGGGACTGCCGCAGAGATGCGGCAGTCCTTTTGCGAGTCGGGAAAAAGCCGGAAAAATATAGGTGAAATGTTGGAAAAATGTGGGGAAATACAGCGAAAAACTGCTTGCAATGCCCGGGGTTCTGTGATATACTACACACGTTGCAAAAAAACACGTATGCGGATTTCCATGACGGTGCCTAAGCCGGCAGCAGCCGGACGGTCTCAGGGAAAATAAAACATGCGGAAGCTTAAAAACCAAATGGAGGAAGAAACATGAGCGTTATTTCAATGAAACAGTTACTGGAAGCCGGTGTTCATTTCGGACATCAGACAAGAAGATGGAACCCGAAAATGGCTCCGTACATCTACACAGAGAGAAATGGTATTTACATCATTGACCTGCAGAAATCTGTAGGAATGGTTGACGATGCATACAAAGCCGTTTCCGACATTGCTGCAGAGGGCGGCACGATCCTTTTCGTAGGAACAAAGAAGCAGGCTCAGGATGCGATCAGAACAGAGGCAGAGCGTTGCGGAATGTTCTATGTAAATGAGAGATGGCTGGGCGGTATGCTCACAAACTTCAAGACCATCCAGAGCCGTATCAAACGTCTCAAAGAGATCGAGGCTATGTCTGAAGACGGAACATTCGACGTACTTCCGAAGAAGGAAGTTATCGCGATCAAGAAAGAGTGGGAGAAGCTCGAGAAGAACCTTGGCGGAATCAAGGAGATGAAGAGACTTCCGGATGCAATCTTCGTTGTTGATCCGAAGAAAGAGAGAATCTGTGTTCAGGAAGCACATACTCTTGGCATTACACTGATCGGTATCTGCGATACAAACTGTGATCCGGAAGAACTGGATTACGTTATCCCGGGAAATGACGATGCAATCAGAGCTGTTAAACTGATCGTTTCCAAGATGGCAGACGCTGTTATCGAGGCTAATCAGGGAGCAACAGCTGAGGAAGAATATTATGATGACAATGCTGCTGAGGAAGTGGAAGCAGCAGAAGAAGTAGCTGAAGAGGCTGTAGAAGAGTAATATCCGGATTGTAATGCTTCAGCCTGTCACAGCAGGTTGGAGCATTTTTTGAGAGAACAGGCAGGACTGATCTGGGGGTATACTGCCTGGAAGATAAATATGAAAATGGAGGAATGTTATCATGGCAATTACAGCAGGAATGGTAAAAGAATTAAGAGAGATGACAGGCGCAGGAATGATGGACTGCAAGAAAGCTCTTTCCGAGACAAACGGAGATATGGATGCCGCAGTTGAGTACCTGAGAAAGAACGGACAGGCAAAGGCTGAGAAGAAGGCAGGAAGAATCGCTGCTGAGGGTATTGTTAAGACCGTTGTTAAAGATGACAAGGTAGCAGCTATCGTGGAAGTAAACTCCGAGACAGACTTCGTTGCAAAGAACGATGAGTTCCAGGGATTTGTTGAGACAGTTGTAAACCAGGTTGTAGATTCCAACCCGGCTGATATGGATGCATTTATGGCTGAGCCATGGGCTGCTGATCCGTCCAAGACTGTGAAGGATGCTCTTGTTGAGAAGATCGCAGTGATCGGAGAGAACCTGAACATCAGAAGATTCGAGAGAGTTACAGCAGACAACGGATGTGTTGTTTCCTACATCCACGGCGGCGGACGTATCGGTGTCCTTGTAGTTGCTAATACAGACGTTGTAAACGACGAGATCAAGGCATGCCTGAAGAATGTGGCTATGCAGGTTGCAGCTATGTCTCCGAAGTATGTATCCCGCGATGAGGTTTCCCAGGAATTCCTTGATCACGAGAAAGAGATTCTTCTTGCTCAGGCTAAGAAAGAGAACCCGGAGAAACCGGACAATATCATCGAGAAGATGATCATCGGACGTCTGAACAAAGAGATGAAAGAGTACTGCCTGCTTGATCAGGTATACGTTCAGGACAGCGACCTGACTGTTGCAAAATATGTGGACAAGGTTGCAAAAGAGAACGGCGCAAATGTGAAAGTTACGAAGTTCGTACGTTTTGAGACAGGCGAAGGAATCGAGAAGAAAGAAGAGAACTTTGCTGAGGAAGTTGCAAAGCAGATGGGAAACTAATTTATCAATCGTAGGACTGGTAAAAGCGAATTAAATAAGGTATTTAAGCGGTTTCTGGCTATTTTGACAAGTGTTATAAACTACTGTAAAATCTCACAAAATATCGTGCTATTTTGGGTACAGATTGGGTAGGGCATTGGGTAAAGAAATTTACCCAACCTCTTAACGAGGAATTTGCTTGTTGTTTAAAATAGAAAGGGAACGCTGTGAATGTTGAGGGTGTATTGTATTTTGCAATACGCCCTTAAATTTTTGGGAAAAATAATGTTAAAAACTAGGAAATGTGTTAGAATGAAAGAAATAAACAAATTAGAATTTGAAAGGATGTTAAAAATATGGTAGATGAAGTGGTATTAGGGAATGTTATGGTTGATTGTGATGATGAAAGAAAATTGCAAAGATTCTATGGAAAATTATTAGGTTGGGAAATGTGTGAACTATTTGCAAGACCGGCTGTCCGTAGTTCTTCGGGGATTGTTTTTTTGTTTATTGAGGAAAAAGATTATGTTCCTCCTGTATGGCCAGAAGATACAGGAAAACAACAAAAACAGATGCATTTTGATTTTCAGGTTGATAATGTTGCAGAAATGGTTAAGAAAGCGGAATCATTGGGAGCGAAGAAAGCGGAAAGTCAATTTGGAGGAAATGATTTTGTAACCATGTTTGATCCGGCAGGACATCCGTTTTGTTTATGCCGGAAGTGACAATCCCAGTTTATGTGGGAGATACGCTCAAAATCTCTTGCACAGACGGAGTGATCCAGACACGGTGGCGGGAAAATCTCTCAGATTTTTCTGCCATGTCTTGCAAGTGGCTGGTTCACTTCGTCTGTGAGCGAGCCTGTGGCGAGCGATTATCAAGCCCCCGTTATCTAACAAGAACAAGGGGGGCACAAAAAACAAGAAACAATAGGCATTACAAAGCGGAAACGCTGTATTTATAAGGCA
>CBJMC01400__coassemble_828_pt1 | contig 28356 bp, 35 predicted proteins | sample CBJMC01400__metabat2_high_PE_029 | metagenome-assembled genome bin CBJMC01400 | reverse complement strand
CGGAAACACGGATGTTAAAAAAGTACATCAAAGATTGCGATGTTTTTGCTTCGAAAACAAGATTTGTTTTATCTATAACCTGTGTTGTCCCTTCTTCTCCGTAATTGTTGTAATAGTTTGCAACGTTCCATCCATTTTTTCCAGCAGTGATCTGGATCATCGGGTTCCTAATCTGTATACCATCCGGAAACGTGAATTCTTGAACGTATTGTTCCGTTGATGCGCGGGGGATGATTGCTTTAATAAGCAATTCAACCCATCCGTTCGAAGATCTCACAACGGTCCATTGTCCATTATTACTGGTTTCGTATGCGGAAATCTTCGACAAAGCGGAGTTTAGCCCATCCAGCTGCTCCTTGACCGTGGACGCCTGCCCGTCCGTTTTGGTGTGCACCACCTGATCACTGCTGGTTTTAAAATAGTGCTCATCCCAGGTCCCACTCCTCAGGACTTTAAAGATGCTTTTAACTATACTCATGCCTTACCTCCTATGTGTCGATCCATACTGTACCCTCTGCCACACCGCTGGGCGCGGATGCCTGGGTATAGATCTTCGTTCCATCTGCCCCTTTTGGCCCCTGGGGGCCGGTATCTCCTTTCGGGCCCTGCGGTCCAGTCGCTCCGGTTGCTCCCTTTTCCCCCTGGGGACCCTGCGCCCCGGTGGCCCCCCGGGAAGGCTTGCCCGTATCATTGCTTCCCAAATACCAGTTTCCGTTACTACCTATTGTCGGAGTAGTACCGGCAGGTCCCTGCGGGCCTGTCGCGCCCGTAGCCCCTCTCTCTCCCTGGGGGCCTTTGGGACCGGTGGCGCCGGTATCTCCCTTATCCCCTTTGGGGCCAGTTGGCCCGGTGTCTCCTTTATCTCCTTTAGGACCGGTTGCGCCCGTGTTCCCCATTTTTCCTACGCTGTAAGCAGTTGATGTGGTATTATCTGTGTAGATAGTCACCGTCCGGCTCCACAAATACTGCCCGGCGCTTACGCTGGGGATACTGGTCCCCCAGGAACCTGTCGGAATACTGGTTCCGCTGGAGGATGCCTGGTAAGTTGTAGCAGCCGATTTAATTCCCCTTCCGGCGGGACCCGTGGCTCCAGTGGCTCCTTTTTCTCCCTGGGGACCTTGCGCCCCAGTATCGCCTTTTGCCCCTTGCGGGCCTGTCGCTCCCCGGGAAGGCTTCCCGGTGTCTGTACTCCCCAGGTACCAGTTCCCATTACTCCCGATGGTTGGCGTAGTTCCTGCAGGCCCCTGTGCCCCAGCGTCTCCTTTTGGGCCGGTCGCTCCGGTATCTCCTTTCGGACCGGCGGGACCAGTCGCACCGGTCTCACCCTTTTCGCCCTGGATCCCCTGCGGCCCCCGCTCTCCCTGGGGCCCCTGTTTTCCTTCCGGGCCCTGGGGCCCGATTACGAGCCCCAGATCTGTCTCTCTTGTTGCCATATGGCATCCCTCCTACTCCTCGTAGATTGCAATCAAGTGTCCTTCCCGGATCTCAAAGTTGGGGGTCTGGCCGTCCGCGCCAGGATCTCCTTTCGGCCCCTGCGCCCCGGTATCGCCTTTCTCTCCCTTCTCGCCCTGTTCTCCCTGGGGACCAGCGGCACCGGTATCACCTTTCTCACCTTTCTCGCCCTGCGGCCCCTGGGCGCCAGTGTCTCCCTTCACTCCCTGGATGCCCTGAGGGCCTTCCGGGCCGGTCAGACCGGTGGCTCCGGACAGGTCGGTGATGTAGGTGTAAGAGGTGCTTCCCTTTACATAGAGTTTTGCGTTGTCCTCATCTTCCACATTCCCGGTATCAATCATGACAAACTGGCCTTCTTTTACGCCATCTGTCGCAAATCCGGCATTCATGGCTTCCACGGATGCAAAGGTCTTCGCAATGGCAAACGGGTCTCCCTTCTCGCCCTGCGGGCCCTGGGCTCCTGTATCGCCCTTTTCACCCTTTTCTCCCTGGGGGCCTGTGGCGCCGGTCTCGCCCTTTGCTCCGGCAGCACCGGTATCGCCCTTGTCCCCCTTTGCGCCTTTCAGGCTGGCCAGGAACTCCTCCTCGCTTTTTTCGGCATTCCCGTCCTGCTCCAGCCAGATCTGGTAGGCGGATTTTCCATCCGCGCCGGCAGGACCAGTGGGTCCGGTCTCACCCTGTTCGCCCTTATCACCTTTGGCGCCGTCCGCTCCGGCAGGGCCCGCCTCTCCGGGATCACCCTTCTCACCTTTGTCCCCTTTAAATTCACCGTCCCGGATCGCTTCATCCAGGCCTTTTCCGTTGTACTCGATGTCCTCCACATCGACCAGTTTAAAATCGCCATTATTTTTCGGCTTAATTTTGGAAATTAACTCAATCGCCATACTCTATCCCTTCCTTTCCGCTCGCTTACGCTACCACAACCGTTGTATTGCCCAGGCCGGCATTATCCGACTTCCAGATATCATAGGATTCCATATAACCGGAGGCATTGGTAAAATCAATCGTGCCTGCTTTGGCAAAACCGCCGTCAAATCCGCCCACCTTAAAGCCCGGCGTGCCGTACCTGGTGGGAATCGCGTAATAAATGTGCTGGCCGGCGGCCGCGTTGACCGTGAAGGTCTTTGCCTTGCTTCCCTGCAGCCCTTTGGTCAGACCCAGAACAAAGGCGCTGTCAAAAGAGGACTTATTCTCCGCCACTCCCCAGTAAACACCGTTAAGAAAGGAAATTGCCGTGGTCTTTGTGGCTTCTGCATCCCGCTCATCCTTTGCTTTCAGGGTAAAGGTCTTGTTTGTCTTGATGCCTGCTCCTTCCATGGTTTTCGTAGTCAGTCCGGCATCAATGCCCTGTCCATCCAGGGTCAGTTCTGCCGGGGTCTTGTTGGTCTCCCAGTTCAGTACCACCGTATCTACGGTGCTTCCCATCTCCACCGTACCCACGTTGTTGGTAAAGGATGTAATTGCGATTGCCTCATACATCAGGTCGGACAGTTTCTGGTTGATGTCATCCAGCTCCTCCTGCACGTTGCTGTCCCCGTAGGATACGCCGTCTGCCGTGGTGGCTCCCGGATCCCCCTTATCTCCTTTCGGTCCCTGTTCTCCCTGGGGACCCTGCGGCCCCTGCTCGCCCTGTGGTCCCTGCGGTCCTACGATACTTCCCAGATCAACTTCTCTTGCCATAACTCATCTCTCCTTTTCATTCATTTTGATATATTGCAAACAAGTGGCCGTCACGGACTTCAAATTCCGGGATTTCCCCTGCCGGTCCCCGCAAATCTTCCAGGGATACCAGGTCTGTCCACTCATTGCTGTCCGTATACCGCCACTGTATTGCCGTTCCATTGTTTCTCAGTTCCACTTCCCTGCCGCCGGTGGTTCCGGAAGGCAGCCGGATCTTTGTCCCGATTCCCTGTCCCTGTGCCATCAGCTGCAGCATACCGTCCTCCAGGGACAGGTCATCCGCCTTTATGGCCAGCTGATCCAACACCTGCCGCAGCAGGCTTTTATCCGCCGGGCTGTCATAATCCTGCGGCTTTGCCCGGCGGGTTACCGGCATCTTGATAGTCCGGATCGTCTCCCCGGATGTCTGATCCGTCACATAGACATAGGCTACAATACTCCTCCCGGTCTCCAGCAGGCAGTCCGGGATCGGCACCGTCACCGCGCCGTCTTCCTCAACCTCCGCCAGCTGGATCAGCGCCGCGCCCCCGCCGTCCAGTGCAAAATGCACCTCCGTCCGTTTCAGGCCGCACAGGCCCAGGATCCGCAGCACCTGGCCATAATCCCACTGGGTAAGCCCGGTGGCCGTCACTGCGGAATCCTGGTCCTGAAACACTGCTATAATCATGTGTCATCCACCTCCTCACTCATAATCAAATGCCCCGCCTCGTTGATCCGGAAGCTTACCGCCGGCGTCTTCCCCGGCAGTCCCTGGATCCCCTGTTCTCCCCGCGGGCCCTGCAGGTCCGTATACTGGTAAGACGCCTCATCCTCCCGCTTGACCCCCAGCTGTGTCCCCTGCCAGCGGTACTGCAGGCTGATCCCCTGAGGGCCGGGCTCTCCCTGGCTCCCCGGATCACCCGCATCCCCTTTGATTCCCTCGATGATCGGCTCATTTTTTCCCACATCCTGTACTTTTTCCAGGATGGTTTTCTGGGCCGTCCCGAAGGTCGGGGATACGGTATAGCCATTTTCGTCAAAGGCTTCCGTCACCTCCACCACCCGCTCATCCATGTCCACACCGTATTCCCGGTCAATGGTGGCCACGATATCCCCCAGATCCCATTTGGTCTGATACTGGCCGGCGTCCACCGTGCTGGAGTAGCTGTCCACAGAGGCGTACTCCGCCAGGCTCACTTTTCCACGGTCGGGCAGCTGGCTCTCATCCTCCAGATCTCGGGCATCTACAAACAGTTCATACCGGTCCACGCCTTCTGCCTCATTCCCTACAACAACGATCTTCCGGTCCGCGCCTTCCCCCTGCCCGGCGGTGATTGCGCAGTTCTTATATTCCGAGATGTCAGAGACATACTCCCGGTTGGTCACATTGTCGTAATCCACGTTAAAGATCATCGGCGGGCGCTCCGTCTGCCGGGAGGACCGGTCAACACCTTCAAGTACCAGAAATACCAATTTCTTACGGTCCGGGTCCAGCTCCACGGCAATCCCCAGGCCGGACGCCTCGCACAGCTCCTGGACGGCATCCTCCAGCTTGTCATACCGGGTCTGGTAATGGATCCGGTCTCCCCGTCCCTGGGAGGCCTGCACCTCCAGAAGCGGGATGCTCCTCCGGGGATCCGCAGTGTCTGCCGCGTTGGCCCGCACCAGGGCGCAGATGATATCCTCCGCCGGAGCGTTAAATTCGTGGTAGGCCCGGCCCGCCGGCGGATAGGTGATCCGCTGGGTCAGCAGGTGAGCCAGGGTAAACCCGTCAAGCTCCGCCGGGATATCCTGGTCATCCCCGTTCTGGATCCGCTTGATGATCCCGGTTTTCCGGCGGTCATTATCCAGCATGATGTAATGGCCCTTCTGCATCTGCTTTTGGTCAATCCCGTACACAAAGATCTTAAACTCTCCATACCGGGTCCACCGGCTGATAAATTCCAAGCCGGCGTAAGCGTCCAGTTCCCCGATAAAGTTGAGCTCCCGGTCAAAAAACCGCACATTTATGTGTCGATCCATATGCTTCCATCCACCGCCCCTTCCGGCCCGTCCGCCTGAATGAAGATGCTCCGGCCCGCATCACCCTGGATGGACGTAAACCATTCCTCGAAACGCCGCTGGAATTCCTTCATGGCGGCATCATAATCGTTCAGGTTCCGCGGCCGGATAGCTCCGCAGACAGATACGTCCGTCCGCTCATCCTTTACAAGCTTCACCGCGCCATTGGTTTCTACCCGGTACTGTGCCAGCGACAGCTCGTAATAACTTCCATTCCGTGTCAGAGCCGGGGGCTGCGGGCTGGCCGCCGGCGTGCCATTTTTTACCATCAGGGCTGTTTTCTTCAGCCCAAGGTCCAGCTGGATCACTACCCGGCTGATCCGTGGGTTATTCCCTGCAGCAAAGGATAATGTCCGGGCGGAATCATTGTAGTGGTAAAACCCTTTCAGGATGGCAAACCCCACGCCCACAGATACCTGGTTCCCGGCCAGGCTCAGCGGGTACTGCATGGAGTTGTCCGTATTCATGGCGATCCCACTCTCATACAGGTTGTCAAAGTATCGGTTAAACTCGTCCTGCCCGTATTCCGCGTCCCCGTTAAAAAATCCATAATATTCCATGTGTCACACTCCTATGTATCGGTTGCAGTACCGGATCTCCACAGACTGGGGATCCAGACCGTTTTCGCTTTCATACCGGATCACGTTTTCCCCCACCTGTAGGGAAAAGAATTCAGATGCCAGGTCAATATAATCAAACGCATCCTCCCGCACACCATTGCGCTCAATTTCCACGGTCTTTTTCCCGAAAGCGGTGTTGATGTACAGGGTATCGTCACTGGTCAGGCTCTGTTTGATCCGGATCATCTGTCCGGTGGTCAGGTTGCTTACTTTGGGATTTACCGCGGGGCCGTGGAAAATGATCTCTACCGGTGTCTCCACATGACCCTCATTGAGGATGCTTTTCTGGGGTTCTCCCCGTTCTTTCATCTTGAATGGCAGCTTAAACTTCCATTTCCAGCCACGGATCCAGGTGGAGATTGTTTCCCCGGTCTGCAGCAGGTCCCGGAAGGCAGGATCCAGGCAGTCCAGCTCTATCAGGCAGGATAACGGGTCATAAATCGTCTGGCTGGGGCTTTCAAATCCCGCAACCTCATATTCAATTCTCCGTTCCACACCCAGATAATTCACGGTCAGCTCTCCCGTCCGGAAGGGTGAGAAGAACCGGATCAGCTCCTGCCGTTTGCCGGCTTTCTGGCTGTCCGGTCCCAGGTAATCAAACTCAATGGAGATTGGCCGGGAAAGTACCTTTTTCCTTTTCATCCGTTCCCCGATGTAATTGACATTGACATTTTTCTCAAGCTCATAGTCTGTCGCCTCCAGGCCGGAGTAGGCAGTCACACCATACTCCGGTTCCTGGAGTACCAATGCCTCCCCATTACAGGTCAAGGTAAATATGATTGGTTTCATTGATAGGCAAGCCTCCGTCCTTCTCTTCTCAGTATCCGGGATGTCTCCACTGCTGTTTTCACAGGCTGGTAAAAGTTGATTTCCTGGTGTATTTCCGTTTTCTTCGTTTCCTCCTGTGACCTTTTATCAATTTCTCTTTTTTGAGGTTCTGCGTAGGAGAATATTCTATTTGCCACTACATCATCCGCCTTTTTTATGGCCGCTGAAACGTCAAAATCATACTCCATAGTAAATGATCTTTTTTTCAGAGCATCCAGCGCATTTTGAGCCATTTGGGACGCCGCCTTAGATACCTTGTCCTTCAGCTTCACAATTCCATTGATATATCCCTGGCCATAATCATTTCCGATTTTTTCCGCTTTTTTTGACGGCGAATGGCTGTCCAGTGTTTTTCTGGCCTGCGCAAGAGCAGAGCTTGCCAGGCTTGCAGCGGCCCTCCCTGCGGCCCCTGAATTAGCGCTGATTCCTCTAGCAAAACCTGACGCAAATTCCGATCCGGCCCCATATCCACTAACCGTTCTCGCTCCCGAATCTGCGCTTGATGCAAGCGAACTGCCAGAGGAATAGGATTCTCCTGTTTTTCCTGCTACTCCAGAAGCGTATGTGCCTCCATATCCTTCTCCTGCTGATTTTCCGGATACAGCGGCTGCCGCCTGATTTGCTGCATCGGCAATCGTTCTTCCTGCCGATCCCGATACGCTGCTTTGGCTTTTTACGCCTGCTGCAAATTCTCCTCCCAATTCCCGCCCTTCGGGTGTCGCATCTGCTTTTTTCATTGTTGACTTTGTGTTCGTTGTTACCTCTGTAGCCGCATCTACCGCTTTTTTCGTATTGCTTCGTATTCCGGTTGCATATTCCTGCGAAGTATCCATTCCCACTTCTTTCATCGCGCCGCTGTTTATCAGATAATCCTGCAGCGCAGTTAAAACCTCATCTGATGTCATCGACATAACACCGTCAAATTCCGGTATTTTGTCCGACATTCCATCCATCATCATCTGCATCATGACAATGGCGGATTCGCGTGCTTCCGGTGATAATTCTGAAAACTTCCCAATCGCGCTTACCAGGGCGGTTTGCAGGGATTCCGGTATCTTTCCCCCGCTTACTTCAATTTGGTTAAAGGCTAGCTGAAATCCTTCCACCATTTTGGTGGGATCTGTCGAATCCAACGCCTTCTGAATCTGATCCAGGGATACCGTAACCTTACCGCGGGCTTTTTCGGCTTCTGTAGGCAATTTAGCGTAGGCGTCTATCGCCTTCCCAATGCTTTCTTCCGTGCCTTCGCCTAACAGGTCGATCACTTCATCCAGTCCTTCTATTTCGGCACTTGCTTCTTCTGTCGCGCCCGTAGTCTCCATTAATGTTTCCCGGGTTTTATCCAGATTTTTCTGGGCTTCCTCCAGCGCTTTCATGTCATGGATTCCATTTTGCCAATCTTCCTGTACCTTTGCGTAGGCATCCAGAGCGTCATTATATTCTTTTTGTGCTTTTGTAAGATTTTCCTGCGCCTCCTGCTGTTTCTGAAGGAGATCCGCATACTGCGATTCCGCAGCTTCGGCAATCGCTTTCTTTTTTAACTGCAGCACATAGGTGTCAATGGATTCTGTGATATCATCCAGAGATTGTTTTGCGCCTTCATTGTTTTGGATGAACCCGTCCGCTGTGAGGCTATATTCCGTTCCCATGGCCTGGTTTAATTGGTTCAGAATAGACTGTGCCAGATCTTCCGCGCCTTTCTTCACCTTTCCGGTGGAATCAAAAGCTTCGTCCAGTTTGCCTTTCAGGCGTTCCAGCGGCGCCGCGGACGTTTCTGCAGATGCAAAGGTGGTTTTCATGGATTCCGCCGCTGCATCTAGTCCCTCCTGGGTATTTTCGATCTTCTGGTTCAGCTCATCCATCCGCCGGTTAAACGCTTCCTGCGAAGGATCTGCTTCTTCTGTGGCCAGCTTGTATGCCACCAGGGCCGCCCCCAGGGCTACTACGCCGCTCGCTACCAAGGCCACCGGATTCATGTTCAATACCGTATTCCATGCTTTTGTAGCTGCCGTGGAGAGAGTGATCTGCCCGGTCAGTACCTGTACGGCGCCTCCTGCCACTTTTGAGGTACTGGCAAACCGTTCTATCACCTGGTACCCTTTAAAAGCCGTATACACACCGGTTACTACCGGAACCAGGAGATCCAGATGTTCAGCCGTCTCGTCCACGATTTTTACAAATGGAGGCAGGACAGTTTTTGTAACTGTGGTCACCACCTTAAATCCGTTTTCAAACATCCGCCCGAAGGTGGTTAATCCTTTCTTGATCCCTCCACCGGTGATGCTGTCCACGATATCCTCAACAGCGTCCTCTACCGGATCTCTCAGCTCTTTGGGGAGCAGTTTCACCACTGCTCTTGCCGCAGACTTTACCAGGTCACCGCCGGCTTTTGTAAGGCGGCCTTCGTTGTCCTTCAGACCTTCCACCATCTGTTCCACAAATTCACCGGCTGCCTCCACCATATCCGGTGCTGCTTCCGCGGCACTGACAGCGATCTGGGAAAAGACTTTCCCACTTTCTTCTACCAGTCCCTTTACACCATTAGCTTCGTAGGCTTCCGCCATCTGGTCGATATACCCGATGGCCGCCTCTGTGGCTTCGGATATGGCCGGAAGGATGTCTTCTGAGATGGGGAGGAGCAGAGATACCTCTGCCTTCCTTTTCAGGGCCTCCAGGGCGCTTTCCGCATCGTCATAACGTACCTGGTTGATTTCATCCATGGTTCCTTTTACATTGCTGTACTCGCCTTCCATGGCTGCCAGCTGTGCAATCACCTCTGGCCCCAGGTCTTCCCACATGGTCCCGAACAGGTTGACGCCGGCGATATTCTGCGCCTGCTTATCATCCATCTCAGCCAGTTTGGTAATGACTTCCGCATAGGTCTGTTTGGCAGTTTCCCCGCCATTCGACATCTTCTTTGCCACTTCATCTGCGTTCATGCCGATTGCTTCCAGTCCGGCCGCTGTCGTATCCGACCCATCCACCAGACGGATGTTCAGTTCTTTTACCGCATCTCCGATTTTGTCCAGATTCCAGGCCCCTTCTTTATATCCGGCGGCCATGATGTTAAACATATCTTCCGCCGATAAACCGGCTTTTGCAAACTGCACAGAATACTCATTGATGTTATCAATCAGTTCCCCGGAAAAATCCAGTCCGTTCTGTGCGCCTTTGACCATTAAATCATAGGCATCTTTGGCTGTCCCACCAAAATTTTTCATGATGGCGCTGGCTGCCCGGGTGCTTTCTGGAATCTCGTATCCGAAGGTATCCCGGAACCCGAAGGCGGCCTCTGTAGCCTCCTGGATCTCCTGGTCTGTCCCGCCCAGATTCTTTTTTACGTTCGCCACCGCCTCCGCGACATCGTTCATGTCTTCGCCAAAATTGTTGGCATAAACGGACGCCATTACACTGTTCAGGCCTTTCATTTCTGCCTTTGTGGCTCCTGTGGACGTCTGGATTACGTTCGATGCCTTCTGATATTCTGTCCCAAAAGAAACTGCTGCTCCTGCCCCCGCTGCCATGCCGGCTGCCAGGGTACCGGATATAATCACCACGCCTTTCACCGCTGTTTGCGCGATATTTCCCCAGTTCAGGAAGCTTTCCCTGGACTTTTCCACATTCTGGCGGGCTTCTTCTGTTTTTCCTGCCAGTTCTTCCTGTCCTCCGGCTGCGCCGCGGCTGCTATTCTCCAGTTCTCCTACGGATGTGGAAAGGGCTTCTGTACTGGCCGCTGCTCCGTTTGCTGCCTTTTCCATACCGTCTGCTGCCTGAGAATACTCCTTCCCTGCTGTCTGCGCCCCGCTTCCGGTTTTGGCCATAGCAGAGCTCATCTGATCTACTGCTTTTACCACCGACTTTGTTCCGGATTTTGCTTTCTTTTCCAGCTCATCAAAATCCTTTCCCAGTCCTTCGGTATTCAACCCCACTTCGATCTCTATCTTATGGTCTGCCACGGCGTTTCACCTCCTCAAAGCGTTTATTTACATAGTCCTTCATTTTCTGGTTCCGCTGGGCCAGCGTGACTTTGGCCTTGCAGGAAAGGTCATCCTTCAATTCATACCGTTTCCGCAGTTCATTGATTCTCCGTACCTCCTTGCTGGGAAGGCCGGAGGTATCGCAGGTTCTCCAGTACATGATCTGCTTGATCTTATGGCGCTCCCCCAACGCGTCAAACAGGGCGATAAATTCCCACCAATGCAGATCCTTGCTGGGTATTGTCTGCAGGTTAATGCCGTATTCCGCCCGGAACGCAGCGTAAATATAGGGAGCGTCCTGGTTAAAACTGTAGGATACCCGATTTTCTCGGAACTGCCTGCTGGTCTGGTTTTTTTCTTCCTGTTCCTCCTCCATCTTCCCGCAGTTGTAAAACCACAGTGCCTGACGGATTGCCTCCTGGCAGTTCTCCGGGACCACTGGATAATACAGCTGGAGCATCTGCCGGAGTTTCTCCCAATCGTCAAGGGAGCTGCGCATCATGGTCTCAAACAGCATGGAGGTTCGGAAGTCTGCGTAAATCCGGTATTCTTTCCCGTCAACCATCACATGCTGCGGGAGGCGGTCCAGGATGATGTTAGCGTCCATTTAAGCGGGCGCGGCTATAACGCTCTACCCGCTTTTCAATCATTGGGCCCACCTGTTTGCCGTAAATGTTGACATATTCATCAAAGGCGTCCATGCACCGGAGAATATCTAATTCCTCCGGCTTTCCCAGAACCGCCTGTGCGCCTTCCGTTCCGAAGATCTGCTCCATGGCGTCATAAACCGCCTGGCACTGCATCTTCATCCCATCCGATCCCCTGGGCTCTGCTTCCGCTTCCCGCATTTTCAGCAGTGCTTGTTCCACGCTGTCCTCGAAGCGCCTTGCTGTCTGCGGGTTCCCCAGGTTCGCTTCCAGGCTCACGCCCAATATCTTCACTTTCATGGTCTGCCGCCTCCTTCACTGTTCTTCAAGCCCCTGCCGAATAGGTGTATTCCTCCGGCACATCCCCCGACTTCTTCAATTCGATATCCAGTGCGGAAGATTCTCCTGCGTTTCCGGAACCATCGGAATTGACGATAATGGTAGCCTTGCCCTTTTCTCCCTTTCCGTTCAGGATGCAGAAGTACACATAAGGCACTACCACAGCATTTCCTGTCCCGTATTTGATACCGTGCTGCAGCATATAATCCTGTGCAGGATCCCCTACATAACGGTCTCCGGAAAGCTTAAAGCTTCTCTGGGTTCCTGTTTTCATGGTAGACTGTCCGGCACGGATATACGTCTTGTCCTGCGTAATCGGGTTCATCTGGGAATCCAGTCCGGAAATTCCCATCTGCACCACTTCATAGTCATCTTCGCTGGCCGCTTCTCCTACAGCAATGGCCAGCACATAATCATCATTGGTTACCCATCCCTCGTAATCCGCTTCCGGGATGTTGTTTGCCATTAATTCGCTTAATTTCATTTTGTTCTCCTTTCCAGCCAACCGGCATTTTAGAAACATATCTTGCAGTTTACAATACAGGAGTAGAGTACCTGTCCATCCTCTCTGCGTCCGATTTTATTCGGTTCCGCCGCCACCGTGCAGCCCCTCCAGGAATAGGTGGATCCTTTCGGCATCGCCCTGGCCGGCGTCCGCTTCAGATAATTGGTGATCTTTCCCAGGCGGTCGATACACGCCGGCTCATCCGCGCCAATCGTCAGGAACATCACCGGGCAGACAATGAGCGCCGGGCCGTTTCTGTACTTTTTTTCCGTGTATCCCGCTCCCAGTTCTGCATAAACTTCTCCATCGGCAGATAATTCTTCCAGCGAGATGGGAAGATCCAGTTTCTCCTCGATCAGTGTTTTTAACATCAGCATTAATTCTTTCTGTGGTTCCATCGGCTCCTCCTAAAGATGTTGGTGCATGGCCTTCTCCTGCATTTCGGCCCATTTTTCCCCGTATACCTGCGCCGCGTGTTTTGACCACTCAGATCTAGCCACGGAGCTGGTATACTTTAGCCGTTCCGGGCCATAGGTACGGTTTTTCGGGGTCCCATGCATCACAAGGCCTCCCCACTGATAACGGGCGTATGGCTTCGTATAGCGCACGGTCAGCTTCCCATCGTGCGCCTGTTGGTCACTGTTTAGCCTGGCGCTGTCCTGCAGACTTCCTCCACCGCCGTTCCTTGCCGCTCCGCCTCCCACGGGGGCGAATTCATTCATATCTTCGATGATTTCATCCCGGATCCGGGTCAGCCCCTTATCTCCAGCGGCTTTGATACGGGCCTGGGCGGTATCTTTCCGGATTTTCACTGTCACTTTTGTCGGCATACCTTATCATCCCCATTTCATAGTGGTGGAGTTTCTTTCCGTCATAAAGAGGCTCCACCGATACAATCCGGTGGAGTGCCCCCTGGAAATCTATAATCTGGTCTTCCGCAAATTCCTGGTCTTTGGGACGGCTGTTCCTGCAATCGTAGATCAGGGTAGCCGCAAGCTGGATTTCCCGGTTATTTTTATCCCGGATAACCTTGCTGGACGGTTCAATGCGGACATGAGAAAGGGAAGCTAAGGGTTCCGTCCCATCGCTTCCCCAATCTCCTTTTTTCTCTTTTCTCAGCTCCGCGCTGTGGATTAGTAACTGTCTGGGTATTGCCCTCATCTGCAGATCCCTCCCCGATACAAAAGTCCTGTTGGCGCTAAAATCCGCAGGGCCCGCGGCGCATAGATTCCAGGCTTTCCCTCGCTGGCCATGGCGTAAGAAAATTTCCCCAGGCTGGCGCTGGCCAGCGCTGCGCCATTGTCCAGATCCGGGCCTCCATTGGCATCCAGATACTCCATCTGCGCGCAGATTGCTTTCTTTACGGCGGTCTGCACGCATTCCGGCATGGCTTCATAGGTCAGTTCCGTAAGCCGGTACATGGTCATCTCCTCCACAATCTCCGCTGCCCGAAGCTGCAGAGCATCAAACGTATCCACCGGTTCCCCTTTGTATACATTCAGATAATAATCTTCCGTCACATACAAAAAGATCATCCCTTTCTGTGCAAATTAAGCAGTCTTGACCACCTGAATGCCATGCAGGACCGCGGCGGATCTGGTGGCTTTCACTGCCATGGCCGCGACCATCTCCACCTCTCCGGTTTTTACCGCGCCCGGGCGGGTCATATCCGGCAGGTAGACTTTCGGCTCTTTTGTGCCTTCCGGCGTCACTCCGTGTACCGCATCCAGTCCAATACGGAACAGGTACATATCTGTGGTGCCGGCAGCTGTATCCGTGGGAATAATGGGATCTGATGTTCCCGGCTTGTCCCCAATCTTCATGATGGTGGCGTTGCCGTATTTTACGATCTGGGTTCCCAGTTCGCTTCTGGTCTGCTGGAACTGTGTGGAAAGATCCGCCACCGACTGGAACACCGCAAACAGATCCCGGTTTACCAGGATCACTCCAGGATCTCCATCCAGTAATTTTTCCACCTGCCGCAGTTCATACAGGAAGGACTGCCAGTTTGCCTTTACATTCTCTGCGGAATCCAGTTTCAGGAGGGAATTGTCCTCCAGGGTTACTTCTGTGGAAGATCCTTTCAGCGCTTTTGCCAGCCCATCAAAGGGGATTCCGCCGTCCTGCTCACTGTCTCCATTGATAAACCAGTCAGAGAACAGCGCGCGGGTTGCCGTGGTCTTCTGCTCCAGCTGGAATTTCACCAGATCCAGAACCTGCCGCTCATAATTGGCGATCACACGGTCAATCTGGAAGGAGCCGCCGAACACTTTCAGGTCTACCTTCACCTGTTTGGTATCTGCCTGCTGCGGAACATATTCCGTATTCAGGGCTCTTCCGGCGGCGGTTGCCAGGGTATTTACCCGGTTGTAAACATAAGTCATGGTATTCCCGCCCTGGGGTTTTACCGTATCATCAAATACCATCGCATCCAGAAGCGGAGACTTCCGGAATTCATCAATCACATAGTTGGTCAACTTGTCCTGCGACAGTTCTTTTGCCTGTGCCAGTGTAAATGCTGCCATCTTTGATCTCCTTTCTATTTCTCACCAAATAACTGCGCTTTCAGTTCATCATCCAGGGTCCGTTTGTTTTTCGCGCCTTTCCCCTGGCGCTGGCCCCATCCTTTCTTCTTCCCGGAATCCTCCGGATCTTCCGTATCCTCTGCGCCCTCTTTAAACTGGGGATACTTCTCCAGCACCTTGTCAATGGCTTCCTCTACGTCCAGATCCTTATCCTTTTCCGCGTATACTTTCGCAAGAGCCAGCACATCATCTACGCAGTCTTTTTTTACATCGTGTTCCAGGCAGGCCCATTTCATTTCCAGGTGCGCGCTCTTTTCCCGCTCTTTTTTCAGTGCTTCGCTTTCACCCTTCCCGTCATCTCCTGCCGCTCCAGCCTTATTCCCGCTGTCGGATCCTTCCCTCTGCTCTGACTGCTGCCGTTTCCATTTCCTCCGTTCCCGGTTCAGGCGCTTCTCAACGGCCGCCTCCATCTCTGCTTCGGTATATTTCTTTTCTTCGGAAGATTCTTCCTCCTCACCGTCTTCGTCCGCATCCTGGTTGTCCTGTGCGTCCTGGTCGTCACCACCGGCTTCCTGGCCGTCCTCTCCTGCCCCCGCGAAAAACTGAATGTCCATAGGGAGCATAGTGGTCAAATTCTTGTACTTCATAACCAATCTCCTTTCTTTTTTCCGCTTTACGCCCGTGCGGCGCCGGATGCCAACCCGTATTCTATGGCGTGGGTTCCTTTTCGGAATCTTTTTCATGCTTCTTGTTTGCCGCGATTGCCCTGGCGCTCGTCCCCCTGCTGTAGCCTATGACTTTCTCCCGGTCTCTCCGTCTTATAAGCTTCGGATGGGTTTCCATGTAATGGTCCAGCTGTTTCTCCTTTGCTTTCAGCTTTACTGCCGCCCGCTGGAAAGCCTCCTCCTGCCCGGCTTCATCCAGCAGCATACATTCCCGCTTGTGTTTACGGATCTCCCGTTCAAAGGAGCGCTGGGTCTGCATCTGTCGGTACAGTTTGTCATTTTCTTTAAAATCTTCGGTGGGGAAGTAGCGTTCCCGGCTGATACCGGGGATAAACGGAACGCCGTGGTGTCCGCAGTTGATCCCCAGGATCCCGTCCGGCTCTCCATAGGAGGATTCCCTCCACGGGTAAAACGGAATCTTTTTTCCGTTTGTATCCGTGGTATAGCCTCTCCCATTATTCCGGTCAAAGATCTTTCCCTGGTCTTTCGCGCATTTGGGCCGTGCTCCGGGATGGGTACTGATCTGGATCAGGGATAACCCCCGGTCATTCATCCTGGCCATCATGGCTTCCGTGGAGACACTTCCTGCAGTTGCCCGTAGGGTCATCCCCACATAGGCTTCCGGGCTCCACTTGCGCCCCTTTTTATCCACAAAGGCCGGGATCCCCTTTTCGTTAAATTCCCGGATTGCGCTCTCCAGGGCCTGCTGGCGGCTTTCCGCTCCTGCCGCTTCTGCCACCGCGTGTCTCCCCAGGGTATCCAGGAATTCCTGTTTTTGCTCGATCTCCTTCGCTTTCTGAACCACATTCCTGGCCAGCTCCTTATAGGATTCCTGGGCCATGTAAAGCATATTGGTGTTGCACAGGTTCATGGTGTCCTGGGCCTGTGCAAAAACTGTCTGGATAGCATTTTCCAGATGTTTGCTCCGTTTGGCCGGCACGGCCTTTTTAATGATCCCTTCCCGCTCCAGTTCGTCAAGCCCTGGTTCCACCCGGGATAATGCCAGGTCTGCCGCTGACCGGAGCATCCGCTCGATTGCTTTGGGCTGTACGGAGTTTCTCGCAATCAGTTTCAGGTTTTCCTGGTTCAGTCTTCCCAGCTGTCCCATCATTTCCAGGAGCCAGTCATCGGAATCAATGGGCTGGTCATACGCCTTAATATGACGGATGATGTTCCGCATCAGGAGGGATTCCAGGTCTTCATAGGCCATGGTGATCTGTTCCGCCAGATCCTGTTTCTCCAGTCGGGTAATCATTCCTCATCATCCTTATCTTCATTCTCCGGTGGATTCTCTTTATCCTCCGTGTCATCACCTTCCATATCAGTCCAGTCAACGTTCTGGCCGGTGATCTGGCTTTCTTCGGCGATCCGCTCCAGCTCCTTTTTGGCTTCTGCCTCCGTGCATTTATTGATCTCCATGATTGCCGTAAGCTTTGAACGCAGTCCGCCAGTAACCAGGCGGATGTTCCGGTCTACCGTGGTGTTGGTATCCTCGATAATGGAATCGTCCAGATCCACGGTGACTTCCAGCGTATCGGCACCGGTTTCCAGAAAGCACAGGGCCTTCACCATCCCGATCAAGGCCGCGCTTACAGGGATCTTGTGCTTCTGCAGGTTCTGGTACAGATCATCCTTATCCGAAATTACCTCTGTGGCGGTCTTCACCCCGCCTTTCTCAAATTTGTATCGCCCGGTTCCCATGCCGCATTTTAAAGACATCAGATCCAAGGCTTTGTTCAGCCCCTGCTCATGTTCTTCTGACCGGATGCTCATATCCACTTCGGTAAGCTTCATGTCCTCCTGCCGGTCCCCGGGAAGCGCAAAGTATACGTTATCATTCGGATCAAATACAGGGGCGGTCACCCCGTCCTTCTGCATCTGCATCTTTGCCTGTGAGTACGGTACCAGGATCCGTTTCCTTCCCAGGACAAACTCATTCATGTAACTGTCATAAATCAGGTCACATCCTTTTACCTGGTCGATTGCGTTGGCGTATATGGATATTCCCATCGGACTATCCAGTTCCAGGTTGTTTACCACGTTGGGGATAAGAATCTGAAACAGTGGTTTTTCGTATCCGGTGGGAATCAGTTCCTGGATATCCTCCGGAAGCTCCACCTCGTCACCGGTTTCTGCATCCAGGTATTTATTTTCAATGTAGTAAGCCCCCGGATCCTCCCCATCTTCCTCTATGCCCTTCCGATGGATCTGCAGGTAAATCCGCTCTTTTTCATTGACCGCTTTCACAGATCCGAAAGCGCACTCTGTAATATCTCCATTGTCCCAGGAAAGCGGGTAAATCATATCGGCCCGGATGTAATCAATCATCTTCTCCCCCTGCGGATCCAGGTACTCAACGAAAGCTCCAGTTCCCAGAGCAAAGGTCAGCTCAATCAGCTGATTGGCACGGGTGCGAAAGTTGTTTGCTTCCAGGATCTCCTGCAGGCGGCTGTCAAAGTTTCCTGCCTTGATGGATACTTTCTCGTTCATCAACAGGTTCGCCCAGTCCTCGCATACCTTTTTAGCCATCCCCAGCTTATACCGATTCTGTTTTTTTGTCTGGATGCCATCATAGATCCAGTAGGTGTGAAATTTTTTTACGGTTCCCTGATACCAGGAAAGCCATTCGGAAATATGGGTATAGGTGGAATCCGCCACCACGCCATACCGTTTCCGTTTCTGCAAATAATTCTGTATCGCTCCCATGTGTTCCTCCTATGCGGCGATATATAAGATCTCATCCTGAATAGATTCTGTGGAATATTCCGTGGAATCCAGACTGTCCACATTCATCAGGCCGTCATCCAGCCGGACGTCCTGGTTCTTTTTCGTATCATCGTATACTGCCTGTTCAAAGGCGGAAATGATATTGCTGCAATGCTTCATGACTTTCCATCGGTTCTGCGCGATCAGGCTGTTATAGAAAGCGATCCTGTCATTGATGGGGCCTTTAATCGCATTCTTGATATCAATGGCTACATGGGCCTGTACGCAAGCCACTTCCAGCCCGGCAATCAATGTCTGCTCCGCGCTGTCGCAGTAAGCCTCGTATACTTTGTATTTTTTCTGCGCCCGTTTTACGAAATCCACAAAGGATTCCTGGAGCTGCTTCGGCGTGATCCGCTTCTTCTGGTAAAACTCGTCCAGGACAACCACTTGCTTGAATCCTTTGGTGAATCCTGTCAGGGTAAAGGAATGTGCCGACTTTGTCCCGCCGAAATCAACGCCGATCACCGCATATAGGATTTCCTGATTTTTCAGCCAGTCCGCCGTTATGATGTAATCTTTCGGGTTATCGGCAAATTGCTGGTAGATCAGGCCATCTGCGGCCACCCACTGGCCCAGGATAAAGCGTTTATAAAATACGCTTCCGTGCGGCCAGGCGTTTTTGTACTCCTCTTTCCGCTTTTTGGATATGGACAGGTTATCATCCATGGTAAAATGCAGATGATAAACCTTCTTCTTTTTCCTCTCCTCCGGCATCAGATATTCTTCCCGGATAAAATGATGCGGCCCTTCCGGGTTGCAGTTCATCCAGAACTTCCAGCCATCCACCGAACACCTGGCCACCGCCTGGTCTACAAAGGATTTGGGGAACAGCGCCGCTTCGTCCAGGTAGGCCCCTGCCGCCGTCAGTCCCTGGAGGGCGTCCTGGCTGGCTTCTGTATTGGCTCCATACAGGTAGTAGGTATTGGTTCCGATTTCCAGGCGGGCGTCCGTTCCTGACCGGACATATTCATATGGCCATCCCCATGCTTCCAGCATCTGCAGCATAGGACGTACCACGTTCTTTTTCAGGGCTCCCATGGTCTTGCCCGCCAGGATGAAGGACTGTCCGGAAAACATCTCCTGTGACCAGGTTAAAAATCCGATGATGCACGCGATTGTCTTTCCTGAACGAATCGATCCATCGGCAACAATGTAATTGTTTTCGGATGCGCGGACCATTGGCCTCCACCAGTGGGTTAGGCGTCTCTGTTGTTCGGAAAACGGTTTAAATTCAAACCTCGCCGGTCTCTTCTTCTTCGCTGCCATCGTCATCCTCCTGGTCAAATAAGTGTTCCATCTCCTCCTCCGTTGGCCGCATAGCCTTCAGGAAGGATTGAATATTGTCATTTTCCTGATCCGTATCGCCCACTTCCTGGTCTCTGGCGCGTTTTGCCCGGTCTGTACGGATCTGCTGTTCTTCCAGGTCGGCTTCGGACTTATCCGTCTGTCCGATTGTGGCTTTTATGGCATTGTACGCCTTCACATCTCCCATGGCCGCCTTCTCCACCATGGCCATGCAGATGATCTCTTCATAGGTGCTTTCTCCGCCATCTGCCAGCAGGATGTCGGATAGCCCCTCCACCTCTGCTTTCATGGTCAGGATCCGATTCATCGTCTCCCTCATGCGGGCTTTTCTACGCCGAGTTTCTCCGCTTGCTTTTCCCCCTGCCGACTGGATTCTTCTTTGTTCGCTCTTTGTTCGTTTATGAATCGGGACTAAGTTTTCATTGTTTGCCATCACCTCACCTTCCTATCGTCTGGGGTATTTTATTGCATGAGAAAAGCACCCCGGAGGGTGCCTTACTCATACTTATTTTACTTTTCTTTTAGCATCAGCTAATTCATATTTCAAATTGCTAATTTCCGTTTTAATTGCGTTCGCTCTATCGGGTCTTTCTCTTAACTCCATTTGTAACTGATTTAATTCTCTTTCCATTCTCCTGATATCGCTCCATGTATAATCTCCTGACATACTCTATACCTCCCGAATAATTTTTTATAATTCTATCACAAAACACCCCGTATTTCTACATGGTGTTTCAAAAAATGTATTGGAGAATGCCGGATCATGGCGCCCGGCGGCCAACAGGAGGTTTCTGAGCTGCCTGCTCTTTTTCCTAGGATAAACATTATCATATTTCGGGCGAACGTGGGCGAACGTTTTTTATGTTTTTTCATTTTCTTTTTCCAAATAGCGGTTATGCTTCATCCTGCAGCTGTCTGCTGTGTACGGCGTTTTCTTCTTCGGATACCGTATATTCATGGCATTCGCCACCTGAAACCATTTCATATCGTCAAGATAATACATCTGGTATATCTGCCGGATTTCACTTTTAGGAATCCTGGCAATAAAATCATCCACCATGGCCAGGGCCTCCGAAAGATCATCCTCCCGGATTTTTAACTTTTCCACTCTCCGTTTTATCATCGTTTTTACCTTCATGTATTCCGGCACCGGGTAGCCTGTGATCTTGATCGGTCCAATGGTTCCATCCCTGCGGGTTCCCCGTACCGTATCTGACACCACCCCTTCCTCTTCGATGCGTCGAAGGCGTTCCTGGTCCCGATCGATCCGATGTCGCAGGTCAGCTACCTCCTGCCGGATCTGGCAGTATTGTGCAAGTGCTTCAGTCAATTTCATGGCCCCGTCTCCTTTTTCTCCGCTCAAATTTTCTGCATTTATCCACCGGGCAGCCCCTCTGGTGTCCGGTTATCAGGATATAATCATAGGTAACCCGGTCAATATTTCCCCCTGGGGTCAGCCCGCTGTATATGCAGTACCGGCACTGCTCCGCTTTTATCCGTCTCCGCTCCGCCTCTGTCATCCTCCACCTCTTTCTCCGGGCCCATGAGCCAGGCCCGGAAGTATTCGTGATATATTACTGCCAATAGCCTTTGTTATAAATAGTTCCTGCCGAATTTTTCCCGGAACTCCTCCGGGGTGTGGTTCTGCTCCCAGGCAGCTTCCGCATAGCCTTTTACGATCAGATCCGTCTTCCGGCTGTTATGTACCCCTGCCGGCCCTGTCCTGTGGTGCCGCGGGCACAGGTACACCGTCAGTCCCTCCTCCTCGCTGGCTGTCCTGTTCGACCCGCCAAATACATGGTGGCGTTCCAGATCCGGCCAGTAGATATTGTTATTATCCAGCAGCATACAAAGGAAGCACCGCCCGTCCTTTTCCTGGAGGATGCTGGGTGGGTGCCGGATCCGGCGTTTCTTTTTGGCCCCTGCCTTCGGAAACAGAAGGCCGCTGGTTTTTCTTTTTCTCATGACATTCGCGACTGCCTTGTCTGCTGTTGGGTCCTTGATTCCTTCACCATTCATTTTTTCACCTTATCGTCTCATAAATTTCTTTTTTGTGATTGTACTGGACAGGTACTGGCGCTCCGCAATTTATACAGGTGACGTCAAACATTTCCTCTGACTTATTGGTCATATACTTAAATCTGCCTCCACACTCGCAGTTTACATACATAGGCTTCAAAGGTTCCTCAAATTCTTTATTGCACCCACATACATCGCAATGGATACCGTCCGTCCCTTTTTTACTGCAAAATCCTTTCTCCGCACCGCACTCTGGACACTTTATGTACAGGAATCCCGTGTATTTTTTACCCCCCCCCACAGATTCTGAAAAATAATCATGTTCCACAAGTGAGTTCCGGTCATCCAGCGCTTCCTCCCTGGTAATCACTTTCTTTTCTGTTTTACTGTTTTTTGATACCTCAGGATTCTTCACATCGATGTTCAACTTTCCGTCTTTATCCAGCAGATTTCTTACGATTTCAGAAAATAAAGCTTCTTCCTGTTCCGTTTTTACCGTAAATCTCCGTTTTGATGTACTTATTGTCAGCATTGTCTTCTCCTTTCTTTACCAATGCCCCCATATGGCCGCCCCATACATGGCCCATATGACCACCAGCATTGCAGCGATCCCCAGTACGGCCCCTGCCCCTTCCAAAATCCCCAGTAAGAAAGATTCCCGTAAACACTTTGGCTTCCTTTCTTCCTCCTGATGGGTGATTTTCAACGCGTCCGCATATGCCCGCAGCTCCCCCTTTTCTTCTTCTGTCAGGTAAGTGTGTTCCTGGATCTGGTGGGCTTTCCAGGCGATTCTGCTGCGGATTCTCTCGTATCCTGTCACTCTTTTCCCTCCCTTCCGGCCCGTTTCATCCGGAATTCATAACCTGTCAGCCGGACGGCCCGGACGCATCCGGGATGGTCCGTAGCCAACAGGCCCCGGTCCATCAGGGATGTCACATGGGTTTGTACCGTCCGGCGGCTGATATTCAACGCTTCTCCAATCTCCTCATAGGAAGGGCTGTACCCGTGTTTCCGGAAATACCGGACAAAATACAGGTAAATCTCTTTTTCTGTCTGCTGCCCCTGCCGGCAGCGGTACGCTTTATTCACGGTTTGCCTCCCCTTCCTTCATCCATTTCCCCCTCCCTTTGTACGGATCCGGCATGGGGCGCCAGGCCAGGATTTCCACCACCGGCTGGGAAATATCCGGCGCCGGCGCAATGCTGGCGGTGTCCTCAAACAGATCCTGATCATCCATGTACTGATACCTCCATCCGGATTCTTCCCCCAGATAAACTGCTTCGCAGGTTTCTGTGTACTCCGGGTGTTCAATAAGATCTTCTTCCATTACCCAGTCTTCATGTACATCTGCTATCCAGCAGTGATGAAGAATCGTTGCTTCCACCCGGGTCCGTTCCGGCGGGAGCTCTCCCCCTTCCACCGGAATCCATTCCATTTCATTCTTCTGTGCCATGGTGCGGATCAGGGCCGCTGCTTCTGCCAGGGCCTGCCGGTCCTCATTCCTGAGTGCATTTCCTCTATATCGCAATGTTTCCAAAATCGCTGCTATGGTATCTTTTCTCATGTTCACACCTCCCTCTCTACGCCTCCAGTTCTTTCCCTTTATCATCCACCAACAGTTTCAACCACGCCTCCAGACGGTTGGCATCCCCCAAAATTCCCCCTGCCTCGGAATTCTCCTTGTACCAGCCGGACAGGTAAAGGGCGGCACCCCATGCCGTACATCCTTCCAAAAACTCTTTCCGGGTCTGCATCGGCGGATTAATCGGCGGAATGGAGGAGGTTCCCTTTTCTTCCGTATTTTCTTCCTCACTTTCCTCCATCGCTTCCGTTTTCCCCGTGGTTGTTTCTCCCGACGGTTCCTGGGGCTCTTCCGGTTCCTCCATCCGGGTATCCTTCCCTGTATTTACAGGCTTTTCCGGTTCCGCCGGCGGAACTTTTTGGGGCGGGGTGACCGTGGTTGTTGTGGCGCTGGTCTCCCTTGTTACCGTCTTAACCTCCGGCGCCCCGTAATAGGCCTCATGGGTCCGGCTGCCGGAAATGGCGTCTGCATAGATCTCCTGCATCAGGGCGAAAAATTCTGTGTAGGTCATCTGGTGGGTTTGTGTCTCTCCGAATATTTTATATTTGATCCCCTGCTCCAGCCCGTAGAAAAACAGCATATACCGCCCCCTGCGGTAGCTGAGATTTCCGGAAGGGTTGATAAGATCCACCAGCTCCTCCATGTCTCCGGTCACATAGCCCTCTGAAAGGTAAAAATCATTCAGCAGTTTCGGACGTTCCCGGAAAAACTCAATCACCACGCCCTTCAGATCGTTATTCTCCTGCGGTTCCTGCTTTTCAAACTGCTTCAGCTCCCGGATCTGGGCCCGTGTGGTATCCATGGTAACCAGTTCCCGGTCTTCCTGGGACAATTTGAGCATTTCAGCCAGCACAGAGCTTCCCAGGCCCTGGTACCGCTCCTGTAGCTCCATGCTGTAGCCGTCTTTGGAAAATTCCTCGTTGATGGCGATAAAGGTGCTGGTGGTGCTCTTTTCCAGGCCGTATTCTGCTTTGGCAAATTCCCCCAGGCTCTTGTATCCGTCCCGTTCATACAGTTTTCCGTCCCGGATCTTCCGGAGCCGGTAGCCGATCCGCACAAACGCCCCCACGGCGGAGTTTAGCTCCTGCCGCAGCGCTTCTTTTTCTCTCAGCCAGTCATCCAGTGTCATCTGTACATATTCCATAATCTTTCCTCCCTATGCGCTGATCCTAACACGCGTTTTCTGCATGTTCTGCGGTTTCAGACTCTTTTTAAACCGTTTCAGAACCTTTTCGATCTTTTCCCGGTCAGGCTGCCGGTCATATTCCGAGTACCACTGCCGGATCCGGTCTGTCTCCATCTCAATCTCAATGGTGTAATAAGGCTTTTCCGGGTCCTCCTTTTTCCGCAGGAATAAAATCCAGCTTTCCCCTGCCGCCATCCTGTTCATATAGAGGTTGCTGGCGCCAACGCAGTGGTGCAGCGTTCTTCCCTCCCGCATCAGTTCCTCGCATTTGGCCGCCGGCACGATCATGTATTCCTTATCCTGCCAGTAGTACCTGGCCGCCTCCCTGATACGGCTTCTGATCTTCTTGTCCAATTTCCGGTAACCTTTCAGGCGTTCCTGTTCTTTTCGGGTATTGGCCAGCTCTGTCAGCTCATCATGCCGGGCTTTCAAATCCCTGGGGAACCGCACGATATCGTCCTGCAGGTTTAATCGTTCCTTTTCTGCCATTTCTAGGTAATCCTTCCACTCAATCAGGGCTTTCTCCTGGTTTTTTTGTTTTTCCAGATAATTCAGGGCCCGTTCCGGGGTGATGCCGTATTTCAGGATCTCTCTCAGGTCTTCGCGGTAAATCCCGGCCATATCCATCCGGATCAACAGATCCTGGCGGAGTTTCTTTCCTGACTGCTGCTCATACTGCAGCCAGCCCAGGATCCGCACTCCTCCGTTCATCTGCCGCAGGCGGCCAATCCGGTCACTGTTGATCCCCAGCACTTCTTCCGCATCTTTCCCGTTCCTTTTGATATACCTGTAGGAATCCATATAATCCATGGCCAGACGGGTCAGGCCGGCATTGGCAAGATATCCTGTAACTTTTTGCGGCCGGAGCAGATGCTCCAGGTATACCGGGCATCCCGGGGATTGTGCCAGTATCTTTTCCAACGGGACGTCCCGCAGGGATGGAATGCCTCGGCGCAAGGCTGCCAAGTTCCGGTGGTATACCACTGCCCGGCTGTTGTGGTTGATATAGTGGGATTTGCACCATCGGATTTTCCCGCTCTGTTTAAAATTGGTGTAATCATAATCACGGATATTTCTCATATCCTTGTCCCGCAGCTGCCTGCTGTCCTCCGATAAAGAAAGACGTTCCTGCCATCCATTCTCCTGCTTGTGCACTTTCCGGCAGTGAAAACTTCGGATCATATAGCCGCCCGGTATCTGCTGGATCAGGGCAGCCCGCCCATAATCATAGATCTCTTTTTGCTCATTCCAGGATTTTCCCGTAACCGCCCGGCCACATGCCGGGCAGTAAATCCTCTGATTATGAACGGATTTTATTCTGGTTTTTATAAGCTTTCTACAGGCGGTGCAGTATGCTTCTCTCTTTTTTGCATTGTAAAAGAGATATTGTTTCCTCCAGAAAACTTCCTCCTGAACCCACTGGCCAAAATCCGCCGGGGACTGGGACACCCGGTCCATCACCCGGTCAATCTCCTGGATCTCCTTGCGGTGTATGGCTGTGGTCTGCCAGTCATTGATAGCCCCTGCAATGGTGCGGTTCTGGGAATCCAGGTAACGCATGACAAGATCCCGGTCTTTTTCTGATATCCAGAAGGTATTTTCGTAGCGCTTTGTGAAATCATACGCACCCATGCTGATGTTCTGCAGCTTTGCGCTGCTCCATTTTCCTTCCTGCGGGAGATAGGTGGCATACTTATGCTCTTTTGCCGACAGGAAAAGGATATACGCCGGCTCCTCGTTGCTGTTCCGGAGGTCTTCCCCACGGTAAATTCTGATTTTCAAAATTCCATTTAAGACGCCGGCCCGGAAGTAGCTGTGGATCTTGTATTGGATATAATGATCCCCATACCAGCACTGTTCCGTTTTCCTGATTTCTTCCCGATCTGCGTAGGCCAGTTCCCAGATTTCATCCGTCACGCCCAGGGTATCCAGTTCCAATAAATCCTTCCTTCTCATTTCTTGCCTCCCAGGTAATACTCCCGAATGATCTTTTTTGCCGTCCCGGCGCCCGGGATCCCCAGGGTAACCTTCGCATTGCTGATGCCGGCGGCCTTTACGATCTCCGGATCGATCTTCTGCTGATGGCCAAACGACCACTTCAACAGCTCCCCGATGCAGCCTTTCAGGGTCTTCCCCTGCCGGCGGACGGCCAGGGCAAGAGATTCTGATTCCATGCAGCGTCCTTTGATGTATTCCACCCAGTCTTCCATGATCTCCTGGGGCTTCAGTTCCCGGCACTCTATCTCCAGTTTCCCCAGGGCCGCGGTCAGCGGATCGCACAGCTGTGGCACTTCCCCGCGGATGTACAGGTCGGTGTATTCCTCCGGGATGCCGTTTTCTTTGGCCAGCAGGCGCAGGCTGTCCATGTCTCCCTCATTAAACAGTCCCTCTGCCGCCTGGTTGATTCCTTCGCAGTCCATTTCTCCGAATTTATCGAACATCCTGTTCGCCTCCTTCTTTCCGTTTTTTCATCTCGTTTCTGAGCCAGCCAGTGTAGGCGTGATCTCCCAGGGCAAATTCCAGGGGGCGCTCCCTGGTTTCCCGGTAAACCTGCTGCCACAGTTCCTTGTATTTCACCGGCTCCCCCGTGCTGGTAACCCATCCGCTTTCCTCATAATGCTCCATTCTGCCATAGCCGCCGGCCAGATACGCCTCCTCTGTATGTACGATAATCCGGCAGGGCGTACAGTGCCCCAGCGCATCCAGCAGCATTTCAAGGTCCCGCTTCTGCCGACTGCCCTCTGCCTTCCCGAAATGTTCCCGGGTATGCAGCCGGATTCCCTGGTACTCCAGCACATAACCATACCAGCCCTGGCACGGGTGTACGGACTTCGCTCCGTTCTCCAGATACATATGTACGGTTTTCTGACTTTTTTCAAGTGTTTTCTCTTCCGGCACTTCCGGTTCAAAATCCTCTTCTCCATTAAGCGTTTTCTTAAACGCATTTTCTTTTCTATCCATTTCCCGTTATTCCCTTTTTTTGATTTTTACCATCGTGTAATGCTGATACAGGCAGCCGGTCACCGGGTTGATGCCGGTATGGATGGAGTCCTTGTCCAGGTAATATCCTTTCCGGGGCCGCGGCTCCCGCATCCGTACCAGGTAATCTACTACCGGCTCCGGTTTTATGAGATTCCGGGAATGGGAGTAGGCCGATTCCTCCGCCTCTTCTTCCTGCTTCTGCAGGTACTCCGCCAGATCCCGGCAGCCGCCCTCTTCATAAATCAGTTCCATCCATACTTTCCCCGCCTTCCAGCAGTCCGCAATCATCCGGTCCCCCTCCGGGATCCGGTTGATGACCAGGTGGTGGTGGATTCCTCCCCGGCTTCCCCGTTCCGTGACGCCTATCCATTTCAGTTCCTGTCCGGCGGCCCGGTAAGCTTTCCGGAGCTTGTCCAGAAACTTCGCCCGCTGCTTCACCGCCTCTTTCAGGGTTTCCGGCCGCTGATCCGGGCGGCAGGTAAGGGTGATCCAGTAATCCCCCGGCAGGAAATTCAGTTTCAGGTACCGGCGGATGGAATTCACCTTGTTCGTCCGGTTCTGCCGGCGGATCTGCTCCGGTGTGGGTTTCTGCCTCTTCGCCCTCTTTTTCCCCGGAGCCCCATAATTCCCGGTCACATATTCTTCCACCTCGATATCCCAAGGCGTATAGTAGGACTTCCTCTTGATCCGTTTCTTTTTCATCTCTGATCCCTAAGTCTAATATTCTAATCGAGTGATAAAACGGCGGGAAATCCGCCGTTTTGCTTGATTTCCCGCCGCCCGCATGGTATGATAAATATGGTTAATTTTTTAGGCGGACAGCGGTTCGTCTGGCACATACTTTTGGGGTATGTGCCTATTTTTTTGTCAGTTCTATCCACTCTTCCAGCGGGCGAATGTCCTCCAGCCGCCCGATCAGATCCACGAGGGTTCCGAAAATGGTAGGATAGCCCATGCTCATTTCGATCCGGAGGTTGTCCTCCTGGTGGATACAGGGCAAACGATACGTTTTCCCATCCGGATTTTTTATAGTCCTTCTCTGCTTTTTCATCAGTCCTTGTCTCCTTGCACACATAATGGGTTGGGCTCCCTGAATAAGACTTCCCTTTTGCCCGGCTCATGGTACCCTGCCGCCATAAAATCTTCGGCCAGCACAAGATCATAGTTATCTGTTG
>CBJMC01400__coassemble_811_pt1 | contig 29386 bp, 24 predicted proteins | sample CBJMC01400__metabat2_high_PE_029 | metagenome-assembled genome bin CBJMC01400 | reverse complement strand
TGCACATGAGATAATTTTCATCTGAAAACTTTGTAAATACCTTCCAATGTGACTGAAATCCTTGCTGGGGGATTTCTCCCGGGAGTAAAACCCCATTGGCGAGAGGATAGCATTTTCCACGCACCGGGAGGCGTAGGCAGCTAGCCGGTTTCCTTTGTCCGGGTTAAAAGTGACGACGGCTTTGATCAGTCCGATCGTTCCGATGGAGATCAGATCCTCGGGATCTTCCTCCAGATTCTGATATTTCTTGATGACGTGGGCGACAAGACGGAGATTGCGCTCGATCAGGATGTGCTTTGCCTCGAGGTCTCCCTCAGTATATCTCTGGATGTAATATTTTTCTTCCGCAGGCGTGAGGGGATTGGGAAATGATTTCAAGGCTGCACCTCTTAGCACATTTGATATAGTTTATGTAAAAGTGTCGGAAATTGTGCTTTTCCAACAAAAATGTCCCTTTGGAGAAAAAAAGATTGACAGTACGCTCTGCGTGGAGTATGATAACAGTACATTTCCGGGTGAGTCTTACCCGGCGATCATTTCCGGCTGGTTCAGCCAAGTTTTCAGAAGCTGGTTTGCCGTAAGGTTTATTGACGACTGAAAAAGCGGTTGTGGTGGACTGCATTTACTTTTGCTACGGAACAGGAAACTCATGGAAAGGAGTGCAGGATGAGTTTCAGCACAGTTTTATCCGCGGCTGTGGACGGGCTTGCGGTGGAGTTTGTACACGTGGAGACAGATGTGTCCAACGGGCTTCCGGTATTTCACATGGTAGGATATCTGTCATCAGAGGTAAAGGAAGCGGGGGAGAGAGTACGCACGGCGGTAAAGAATACGGGGCTCGATTTCCCGCCGAGGAGGATGGTAGTAAACCTTTCGCCTGCCACAGTGCGCAAGAGAGGGGCGTCCTTTGATCTGCCGATTGCGGTGTCGGTTCTCATGGCGCTAGGAGAGATTGATCCGCTGCGCGCGGAGGGATGTCTCATCATAGGAGAACTGGGACTGGACGGGAGCGTGAGGAAGGTGCCGGGGGTCCTGCCTGTTGTCATGGAGGCAAAAAAGCGGGGAATCCTCTGCTTCATCCTCCCCGGTGACAATGCGGCGGAAGGCGCCCTTGTGGACGGAGTCAGCATTATCGGCGTCCGGACCCTTATGGAGGTAGTCGGCTGCCTTCGGGACACGGCGCCCTTAGAGGCTATTGCCGGGCGGCAGCGGGAAGAGAAGGAAAGAAGGGGGCGGAAAGCAGGCAGTGGCTCACAGGAGGCGGATAACCAGTCCCCGGCGCCGGACGGACAGGGTGCGGAGGCGGATTTCTCACAGGTACGGGGGCAGGAGAATGTGCGCAGAGCAGCGGAGATTGCAGTGTCCGGCGGGCATAACCTGCTTCTCATCGGACCTCCGGGAAGCGGAAAGTCTCTCACGGCCCGGTGCATCGCGGGCATTCTTCCGCCGCTGACCATGGAGGAGAGCATGGAGATCACAAAGATATACAGCGTCATGGGAATGCTGGATGAAGAACAGCCCCTGATCCGCCACAGGCCTTTCCGGGAAGTGCATCACACGGCGACCAGGGCAGCGATGATCGGCGGCGGAATGGTGCCAAGACCCGGGGAGATCAGTCTCGCAAGCGGCGGAATTCTCTTCCTCGACGAACTTGCGGAATTTCGCAAAAGCGTGCTGGAGGTTCTGCGGCAGCCCCTGGAGAACCGGGAAATCCAGATCTCGAGGACTTACGGAAAGTATACCTTCCCGGCAGATTTCATCCTTGTGGCAGCCATGAATCCCTGTCCGTGCGGATGCTATCCGGATCTGGACAGGTGCACCTGCACTCCCTTCCAGATTCAGAATTACTTAAGCCGCATCAGCCAGCCTTTCCTGGACCGCATCGACCTGTGTGCGGAGGCGGCAAAGGTAAAGTACGGCGATCTGACCGGTGGAAAGCCTTCGGAAAGCTCGGCGGAAATCCGCAGGCGGGTCTGTGCGGCCAGAGAGGTGCAGAAAGAACGGTACCGGGGAAGCAGAATCCGGACAAACGCCATGCTGAGAGGTGCGATGCTGGAGAAATACTGCGAACTGGGCGAAAAAGAAAAAAGGGTAATGGAACAGGCATATGAGGTGCTGGGACTGACCGCCAGGGCATACCACCGGATACTGAGGACTGCGCGCACTATCGCGGATATGGACGGAGAGGAGAAGATCCGGGAGGAGCATCTCTGCGAGGCAGTGGGATACAGAACTGTGGACAGAAAATACTGGGGAGGCAGACTGTGATGGAAGAGAAAGAGAACAGAGGGACAGAGACAAAGATCGCACCGGAGGAGTACTGGCTTGCAGGGATCCGGAAGCTTCCGGGAAGAAAAAAATATCTCCTCAGGCAGCAGTTTAAAAATGCAGAGAATGTTTATTATATAGAAGAAACAGAATTATCGAAAATTCAGTTCTTGACAGAGGCGGAGCGCAATACAATATTGCAGGCGAAGAAGGACAGGGGATATGCCGGAGAATATGAAAAGATGAAGGAGAAAGGCATCCGGTTCATCCCGTATTTTTCGCCGGAATATCCGGATAAACTCCGGGAGATTCCCGACTTCCCCTATGCCCTCTATGTCAGGGGAACCCTGCCGGACTGCAATTCGAGGAAGGCGGCGGTGATCGGGGCGAGGCAGTGCAGTCCCTACGGAGAAAAATATGCCGTGGAATTTGCAAGGCAGCTTGCGGCGGGAGGTGTGGAGATTATCAGCGGCCTGGCACGCGGGATTGACGGAATGGGACAGCGGGGCGCTCTTATGGGAGGAGGCAGGACATATGCTGTGCTTGGATGCGGGGTGGACATCTGTTATCCGAGAGAGCATATCGGGCTGTATGTGGATATTCTGGAGCAGGGCGGAGGCATCCTGTCGGAACTGCCTCCCGGTTCCCCGCCCCTTCCGCAGAATTTCCCCGCCCGCAACCGGATCATCAGCGGACTTTCCGATGCGGTCCTGATCATGGAGGCAAGGGAGAAAAGCGGGTCGCTGATCACGGCGGACATGGCGCTGGAACAGGGGAGAGATGTTTACGCCCTGCCGGGACCGGTAAACAGCGCCTTAAGCTGCGGCTGCAACCGGCTGATTCAGCAGGGCGCGGGGATTTTACTGTCCCCGGAAGCACTTCTGGAGGAGTGGGGGATTTCCGGAGGCAGGAAAGGGAAAATGAACGACAAAAATCAAAAAGTGCTTGAAAGTACAGAAAATTTGGTGTATAGTTGTCTCGGTTTGTTTCCGAAGAGCGTGGACCAGCTGTCTGCAGAGACAAAGCTTGGGGTAAAGGAGCTTATGCGGATACTGGTTTCCCTGGAACTGCGGGGATATATCAGAGAAATATCAAAGAATAATTACGTATCCGTGTGAAAATTTCCGCACGGATATATAGAAAAGGCAGCAGGGCTGCCGGATGGAGGAGTAAGGTATATGGCACACTATCTGGTTATCGTGGAGTCGCCTGCAAAGGTAAAGACGATTAAGAAATTTCTGGGAAATAATTATACGGTAGCAGCTTCCCAGGGGCATGTCCGCGACCTGCCAAAGAGTTCGCTGGGAATCGACATCGAGCATGATTACGAGCCCAAATACATCACGATACGGGGAAAAGGAGACATCCTTGCAAATCTGAGAAAAGAGGCAAAAAAATCAGACAAAGTGTATCTTGCAACCGACCCTGACCGGGAAGGAGAGGCAATTTCGTGGCATCTTGCAGCGGCGCTGAAACTGGATGAGAAGAAGATGCGCCGGATCACATTTAACGAGATCACGAAGAATGCGGTAAAAGCCTCGTTGAAGAATCCAAGGGACCTGGACATGGATCTTGTGGACGCCCAGCAGGCGCGGCGTGTCCTGGACCGTATGGTGGGATATATGATCAGCCCGATCCTCTGGGCAAAGGTAAAGCGCGGCTTAAGTGCGGGAAGAGTCCAGTCTGTCGCCCTGCGGCTGATTGCGGACCGGGAGGATGAGATCAATGCGTTCATTCCGGAAGAGTACTGGACGCTGGATGCGATCCTCAGAGTGAAGGGGGAAAAGCGCCCTCTTACTGCCAGATTCTACGGCACGGAGAAAGAAAAGATGACGATCCGTTCCAGGGAAGAACTGGATCAGATCATGAAAGCAGTGGAAAACGCACAGTTTTCCATCGCGGATATTAAAACCAGTGAGCGGATCAGAAAGGCGCCTCTGCCGTTTACTACCAGTACGCTTCAGCAGGAGGCGTCCAAGGCACTGAATTTCGGAACCCAGAAGACCATGCGCATCGCGCAGCAGCTCTATGAAGGCGTGGATATCAAGGGAAACGGCACGGTCGGTGTCATTACCTATCTGCGTACCGATTCCACGAGAATTGCCGAGGAGGCGGATGCGGCTGCGAGAGAGTACATTGCTTCCACTTACGGGGAGAATTATGTGGCGGCAGGCAGCGGCACAAAAAGTACCGGAAAGAAGATCCAGGATGCCCATGAGGCGATCCGTCCCACGGACATCACGAGGACGCCGGCTTCTCTGAAAGATTCTCTTACAAGGGATCAGTTCCGGCTGTATCAGCTGATCTGGAAGCGTTTTGCGGCCAGCAGGATGCAGCCTGCCCGCTATGAGTCCACGGCGGTGAAAATCGGTGCCGGCGGATACTTCTTTACGGTTTCCACGTCGCGGCTTGTCTTCGACGGATTCCGTTCGGTCTATACCGAGGCAGAGGAAGAGAAGGAAGAGAGCAATGTGCTTGTAGGCCATCTGAACAGGGATTCTGTCCTGACGAAAGAAGAACTGGAGTCAAAACAGCATTTCACACAGCCGCCGGCGCACTATACGGAGGCGACTCTGGTGAAGACGCTTGAGGAGCTGGGAATCGGGCGCCCGAGTACCTACGCGCCCACTATCTCCATCATCCTGGGGCGCCGTTATGTGACGAAAGAGGCGAAGAATCTCTACATTACGGAGATCGGCGAAGTTGTAAACAATATGATGAAGCAGTCTTTCCCGAGCATTGTGGATGTGAATTTCACCGCCAATATGGAGGGGCTTCTCGATATGGTCGAGGAGGGGAAGGTGCCCTGGAAAGAGGTAATCCGCAATTTCTACCCGGATCTTGAGGAAGCGGTGAAAAAGGCGGAAAAAGAACTGGAGACGGTCAAGATCGAGGATGAAGTGACCGATGTGATCTGCGAAGAGTGCGGGCGCAACATGGTGATCAAATACGGTCCCCACGGGAAATTCCTCGCCTGCCCGGGCTTCCCGGAATGCCGCAACACCAAGCCCTATCTGGAAAAGATCGGCGTCAAGTGTCCGGTCTGCGGAAAAGACATTGTGATCCGCAAGACGAAGAAGGGCAGAAGATATTACGGGTGCGAGAACAATCCGGAATGTGATTTCATGTCATGGCAGAAGCCGTCTGACCAGAAATGTCCGGAGTGCGGCAGCTATATGGTTGAGAAGGGAAGCCGTCTTGTTTGCGCGAACGAGCAGTGCGGATATGTGACTGCTTTGCCGAAAGAGAAAGAGTAATTGTATTGATTATTTGCGAATTGTATGATAATATATGAATATCTGACGATTTGTCGCAAATTTTATACACAATTTTTCAAATATACCAAAAAATGGAGGAAATGATGAGCGTACAACTATTGGATAAAACGAGAAAAATCAATAAGCTGCTGCACAACAACAATTCCAGCAAGGTTGTCTTTAATGATATCTGTGCTGTCCTGACGGAGATACTGGATTCGAATGTCCTTGTGGTAAGCAGGAAAGGAAAGATCCTGGGAGTGAGCAAGTGCAGCAGGGTGAAGGAGATCCATGAGCTGATTACCGAGTCGGTGGGATCCCATATCGACAGTATGCTCAACGAACGCCTCCTCAGCATTTTGTCCACGAAGGAAAATGTCAACCTTGAGACCCTGGGATTTTCTCCGGATTCTGTGGAGGGATACCAGGCGATCATTACGCCGATCGACATCGCGGGGGAGAGGCTTGGCACACTGTTTATCTACAAGCAGGACGCGACCTATTCCATCGACGATATCATCCTGAGCGAATACGGAACCGCCGTGGTCGGTCTGGAGATGCTCCGCTCCGTAAATGAAGAGAATGCGGAGGAGACGCGGAAAGAACATATTGTCCAGTCGGCGATCAGCACGCTTTCGTTCTCGGAACTGGAAGCGATTATACATATTTTTGATGAGCTGGGCGGCAGCGAGGGAATCCTGGTGGCTAGCAAGATTGCAGACCGGGTGGGAATCACAAGATCTGTTATTGTGAATGCGCTTCGCAAGTTCGAGAGTGCGGGAGTGATCGAATCCCGCTCCTCGGGAATGAAGGGAACTTACATTAAGGTGCTCAATGATTATGTGTTTACCGAGTTAGAGCGGATCAAGAAAGAACGGATGTAGGCAGGAGGAAAAGCATATGTATGAAGGCAATCCCGTAGACCTGCAAATGGAAAAAGTGATTTCGGCGGACGGGATCTTTGACGATTCCACCCGCAAATGCCAGGTATACAAATACGAAGTGGAAGAGGACTACATCTATCTGGAACTGAAGGAAGACGACCTGACGGCCATCTCTCTGGATGCCAGATACCGCTGCTATATTTCCACCAGAACCGAGCTGCTGTACTGCACGGGAGTGGTGAAGGAGAGATACCGCTGCGAGGACCGGAATCTTCTGAAATTCCGGATTAAAAACGGTTTTTATAACGTCACGGAAGAAAGACGGGGAAAAGAGCGTGCTTTTTAAGTGCGCTCTTTTAAAATACAAAAAAACAGGAAACTGTTTGTAAAAAAAATTTAAACTGTGTTGACAAATGGAATCCGGAGTGCTATTTTATATTCATGAGGTTTAGCACTCGATTGAAATGAGTGCTAATAAACAAATTTCAAGGAGGAATTACAATGAAGTTAGTACCATTGGGTGACAAAATTGTTTTAAAACAGTTAGAAGCAGAAGAGACAACAAAATCCGGCATTGTTTTACCGGGACAGGCAAAAGAGAAACCGCAGGAAGCTGAAGTTATCGCAGTAGGCCCGGGCGGAAATATAGATGGCAAAGAAGTTGTTATGCAGGTTAAAGTGGGAGATAAGGTAATTTACTCCAAATATGCAGGAACAGATGTAGAGCTTGACGAGGAAGAATATATTATCGTAAAACAGAGCGATATTCTGGCAATCGTTGAGGATTAATAAATTTAAAATAGGAGATGTATAGAGATGGCAAAGGAAATTAAATACGGAGCTGAGGCAAGAGCAGCTCTTGAAAAAGGTGTAAACCAGCTTGCAGATACGGTTAAGGTAACACTTGGACCGAAAGGAAGAAATGTAGTTCTTGATAAATCATTCGGCGCACCGCTGATCACAAACGACGGTGTTACAATCGCAAAAGAGATCGAGCTTGCAGACGGATTTGAGAACATGGGAGCACAGCTGATCAGAGAAGTGGCTTCCAAGACAAACGACGTGGCCGGCGACGGTACAACGACAGCTACCGTTCTCGCTCAGGCAATGGTACATGAGGGTATGAAGAACCTGGAAGCAGGAGCTAACCCGATCGTCCTGAGAAAAGGTATGAAGAAAGCAACAGACAAGGCTGTTGAGGCAATCCAGAACATGAGCAGCAAAGTCAAAGGAAAAGAGCAGATCGCCAGAGTAGCGGCTGTATCTTCCGGAGATGAAGCAGTAGGCGAGATGGTTGCAGACGCTATGGAGAAGGTTTCCAATGATGGCGTTATCACAATCGAGGAATCCAAGACAATGCAGACAGAACTGGATCTGGTAGAAGGTATGCAGTTCGACCGCGGATACATTTCCGCATATATGGCAACTGATATGGAGAAGATGGAAGCTGTTCTGGAAGATCCGTACATCCTGATCACAGACAAGAAGATCTCCAATATTCAGGATATTCTTCCGCTGCTTGAGCAGATCGTACAGTCCGGAGCAAGACTGCTGATCATCGCTGAGGATGTAGAGGGCGAGGCTCTTACAACTCTGATTGTCAACAAACTGCGCGGAACATTCAACGTAGTTGCTGTAAAGGCACCTGGATATGGCGACAGAAGAAAAGAGATGCTTCAGGATATCGCTATCCTGACAGGCGGACAGGTAATTTCCGAGGAACTCGGACTTGACCTGAAAGAGACAACAATGGAGCAGCTCGGACGTGCAAAATCCGTTAAAGTTCAGAAGGAGAACACAGTGATCGTTGACGGCTGCGGAGACAAGGGCGCAATCAACGACAGAATTGCACAGATCAAGAAGGCAATCGAGGAGACAACTTCTGATTTCGACAGAGAGAAACTGCAGGAGAGACTTGCAAAACTGGCAGGCGGCGTAGCAGTAATCCGTGTAGGAGCAGCTACAGAGACTGAGATGAAAGAAGCAAAACTCCGTATGGAGGATGCTCTGAACGCTACAAGAGCTGCTGTTGAGGAAGGTATCATCGCAGGAGGCGGCTCCGCATATATCCATGCTGCAAAAGAGGTTGCAAAACTGACAGACGAGCTGGAAGGAGACGAGAAGACAGGTGCGAAGATCATCCTGAAAGCTCTTGAGGCTCCGCTGTATCAGATCGCTGCAAACGCAGGACTTGAGGGAGCGGTTATCGTAAATAAAGTAAGAGAGTCAGAGCCGGGTATCGGATTTGACGCTTACAAGGAAGAGTATGTAGATATGGTAGAGAATGGAATCCTTGATCCTGCCAAAGTTACAAGAAGTGCTCTTCAGAACGCTACCAGCGTTGCTTCCACACTGCTTACAACAGAGGCCGTAGTCTCCACTATTAAAGAGGAAGCTCCGGCAGCTGCAGCAGGCGGCGCAGGCGGAATGGGAATGATGTAATTCATTCGGAGATGTCCGCAGGCGAATGTCATAAACATTAATATTATAAAATCCGGGTACATCCCTTTCGCGGGGAATACCCGGATTTTTTTGTCCGGATTCGGGCGGACCGGGGTTGGGGCTGCGCGGGGACGGAGAAAGCCTTCTGTTTTACGTTTTGCTTCTTAAAAAAGCTGATTTATAAGCACAGCTTAAAAATAAGGTTTAAAATAAATCAGGACAGGAGAGGCATGCGAATCTGGAAAAGTCTTGACATATCCGGGGATTTTCTGTAGTATATCAGTTAAATATTTACATATTTATATTGATTTCCAAGAAAGAGAGGTAGAGATGGATATGGGAAAAATTATTGGCGAAGGAATTACGTTTGACGACGTTCTGCTCGTTCCTGCGTATTCGGAAGTGATCCCCAATCAGGTGGATCTGTCAACATATCTTACGAAAAAAATAAAACTGAACATTCCGATGATGAGTGCCGGAATGGATACGGTTACGGAGCACCGCATGGCGATTGCGATGGCGCGTCAGGGCGGTATCGGTATTATTCATAAGAACATGTCGATAGAGGAGCAGGCCGAGGAAGTAGATAAGGTAAAAAGGTCGGAGAACGGAGTCATCACAGATCCCTTCTATCTCTCTCCTGAAAATACACTGGAAGATGCAAACAATCTGATGGCGAAGTTCAGGATCTCCGGAGTGCCGATCACAGAAGGCCGCAGGCTGGTGGGCATCATCACCAACCGTGACCTGAAGTTTGAGGAGGATTTCTCCAAGAAGATCAAGGAATCCATGACTTCAGAGGGACTGATTACGGCAAAAGAGGGAATTACTCTGGAAGAGGCGAAGAAGATCCTGGCAAAGGCGAGAAAGGAGAAACTGCCGATCGTTGACGACGAGGGCAATCTGAAAGGCCTGATCACCATCAAGGATATCGAGAAGCAGATCAAGTATCCGCTCTCCGCAAAGGACTCCCAGGGAAGACTGCTCTGCGGAGCGGCAATCGGAATTACGGCGAACTGCCTGGATCGTGTGGCAGAGCTGGTTAAGGCGAAAGTGGACGTGGTTGTTATGGATTCTGCCCACGGACATTCCGCCAACGTTCTGAGAACTGTCCGCATGGTGAAGGACAAGTTCCCGGAGCTTCAGGTTATTGCGGGAAATGTGGCTACAGGTGAAGCGACAAAAGCTCTGATTGAGGCCGGAGCGGACGCTGTTAAGGTCGGAATCGGACCGGGATCCATCTGTACGACCCGTGTGGTTGCCGGAATCGGTGTTCCGCAGATCACGGCGGTTATGGACTGCTACGCTGCGGCGAAAGAGTACGGCATCCCGATTATCGCGGACGGAGGAATCAAATACTCCGGAGACATGACAAAGGCGATCGCAGCAGGCGCCAATGTCTGCATGATGGGAAGCATCTTTGCAGGCTGTGACGAGAGCCCGGGAACCTTCGAACTCTATCAGGGAAGAAAATATAAGGTATACCGTGGCATGGGATCCATCGCTGCCATGGAAAACGGAAGCAAGGACCGCTATTTCCAGGAGAATGCAAAGAAACTCGTTCCTGAGGGTGTGGAAGGCCGTGTGGCATACAAGGGTACTGTTGAGGATACAGTATTCCAGCTTATGGGCGGACTCCGCTCCGGTATGGGATACTGCGGCACACCGGATATCGAGTCGCTGAAGGCGAACGGACGCTTTATCAAGATTTCTGCGGCGTCACTCAAGGAGAGCCATCCGCATGACATCCATATCACAAAAGAGGCGCCGAACTACAGCGTGGACGAGTAAAATACAGGATAAAAAACGGTTACGTTTATAAAATCATAAGATTTTTTTCACAATCCCTTATAAAATCTGTGTTATCATGAAAAAAGTTACAGAAGAACAGTGAGGCATACGTATGAGTGATAACAGGGGAAACAGCAGGGGAAACGGAAGAAGAAGTTCACAGGGCAGCAGAAAAAGCCCCGGAAATGGCAGGAGGAGCGGAAAGAAGAAAAGGCAGGCAGGATACCGGCTGGCTAATGTCAACCGGGGACTTGTCATCCTGATTATTATCGCAGTGATCCTCGGGATATACTCCTGTGCCGTGCGGGGGGACAGGGAAATTGTAAATGTGGATGCATCGGAGCCCAATATTGATGTGCAGCTGCTTGATGTGAACCCGTATTCCAGACCGGGGACCCAGGTGAACCAGATCAACGGGATTGTGGTGCATTACACGGCGAATCCGGGCAGCACCGCCCAGCAGAACCGGGATTATTTCAACGGACTTAAGGACAGCCATAAGACCGAGGCGAGCAGCAATTTCATTGTGGGTCTGGACGGAGAGATCATCCAGTGCGTGCCCACATGGGAGATGGCGTATGCGTCCAATGAGCGGAATGCGGACACGGTTTCCATTGAGTGCTGCCATCCGGATGAGAGCGGACGTTTTACCGATGATACATACCGCTCTCTTGTACAGCTGACGGCCTGGCTGTGCGTGAAGTTCAATCTGACGCAGGACGACGTGATCCGGCACTATGACGTGACCGGAAAGGACTGTCCGAAATATTTTGTGGAGAACCCGGAAGAGTGGGAGATCTTTAAGGAAAATGTGGGAAAAGCCATTGAGAAAAGCTCTGCAGAGTAAATCTGCAGGCTTTTCTTGCCTTTACACGGGAAAGTTGTTATAATATGTTGTATTGTGTAGAGAAAGTGTGGAGGAAGAAGATGAACGACCTGGAGATGTACCGCGAGCAGCTCGCCATCTGCGACGACAGGATTATCGACGCGCTGGTGGAGCGGAATGCGATCGTGGAGAAGATCATGGCATATAAGGAAAAATACGGCATGGCGATCCTGCAGCCTGCCCAGGAAGCCAAGCAGGAGAGACGGCTTGAGGAAAAGCTGAAAGACAATAAATACAGGGAAGAGATCCGGGATGTGTTCCAGCGCATTCTGAGGAACAGCAAACGGATACAGGCGAGAAAGCTCTTCTCCTATAATATTGTTCTGATCGGTTTCATGGGGGCGGGAAAATCGACGATTTCCGATTACCTGAGCACTATGTTTGACATGAGGCTCGTTGAGATGGATCAGGAGATTTCCGAGCGGGAGGAGATGAGTATCCCGGATATTTTTGCGACTTATGGAGAAGAATATTTCCGAAACCTTGAGACGAAGCTTTTGAAAGAGATGCAGTCGGAGAAAAACTGTATTATATCCTGCGGCGGAGGCGTGGCGCTCCGCGAGGAGAACGTTGTCGAGATGAAGAAGAACGGGAGGGTTGTCCTCCTTACAGCGAGCCCGGAGACCATATATGAACGGGTGAAAGACAGTGATGACCGACCGATTCTGAACGGGAACAATAATGTAGAGTTTATTGCAGAACTGATGGAGAAGCGCAGGGAGAAGTATGAGGCTGCCGCAGATGTGGTGATTCAGACGGACAACAAGACGATTCTGCAGATCTGCGAGGAACTGATTACAAAGCTGATGGAGTTGGATGGCAGGTAATGTTTGAAAGATTTTTCCCGGACGACTATGTGGCGTCCACTTATGTGATTCCTTTCGAAAAACTGTATGAAGACGGGTACAGGGGCGTAATATTTGATATTGACAATACCCTCGTGCCGCATGGGGCGCCGGCGGATGAGAGGGCGGAAAAGTTGTTCCGGCGGCTTGGAGAGATCGGCTTTTCGTCCTGCCTGATCTCCAATAACCAGGAAGCAAGGGTGAAGATGTTCAACAGGGATATCGGGACCCACTATATTTACAACGCCCATAAGCCATCCACGAAGAATTATCTGAAAGCCATGGAGATTATGGGGACGGACAGAAGCAATACCGTCTTTGTGGGGGATCAGCTCTTTACCGATGTGTGGGGGGCGAAGCGCGCCGGAATCCGCAGTATTCTGGTGAAGCCGATCCATCCGAAGGAGGAGATCCAGATCGTTCTGAAGCGATATCTGGAAAAGATCGTGCTGCATTTCTACAAAAAACAGCGCAAACAGCCGGATATTTGACAGAAATCCGCACAAAAGACAGATTGTGGACCCTAATACAGCAAAAAAATATTGAAAAATAAGGAAAACTATTATAGAATTAATAAATGGAATGCCGATAAGAGGCGTATGATTGAAGGAGGATTGTAAATGGTTTCAGCAGGAGATTTTAAGAACGGCCTTACCATTGAGATGGATGGGAACATTTATCAGATTCTGGAGTTCCAGCATGTAAAACCTGGAAAAGGTGCGGCGTTCGTAAGAACAAAATTAAAAAATATCATCAGCGGCGGTGTGGTTGAGAAAACGTTCCGTCCGACTGAGAAATTTGAGAATGCGCATATTGACAGAAAAGATATGCAGTATCTTTACAAAGATGGTGATCTGTACAACTTCATGGATGTGGAGACATATGACCAGATCGCTCTGAACTCCGACGTTGTAGGCGATGCGCTGAAGTTTGTAAAGGAGAATGAGACAGTAAAGATCTGCTCACACAAGGGAAATGTATTTTCTGTTGAGCCGCCGCTGTTTGTCGAGCTGGCGATCACAGAGACAGAGCCGGGCTTCAAGGGAGATACCGCTCAGGGAGCTACAAAGCCGGCTACAGTGGAGACAGGCGCAACCGTTATGGTTCCGCTGTTCGTAGAAGTAGGCGATGTGCTGAAGATCGACACTCGTACAGGAGAGTACCTCTCCAGAGTATAAGTCCGTGTTTTCAGAACGCCTTTCGAGAAGGTTGTTTGCAGGGGATGTTCCGCATTGCGGGACATCCCTTTTTGTGAAAAATTCCCTATTGCATTTCGGGACAGATTCTTCTATAATCAAGATCACATAATATTGTTCTATTTATTTTTTATCAGTTTCAAAATGATACGATTCGTATCGGTTTTCTCGTTAATTTTGTATGAACCGCGGCAGAAAGGAGAAAAATGAATTACAGAGAATTTGTAGGCGCGGTAGAGGAAAGACTGAATCAGAAGATGGAAGGCGGTGTGACGGTAAGTACATACAGAGCGGTGAAGAACAACGGAAAAGAGAGAGTAGGGGTGCTTCTCGAGACTCCGGGAGTCAACATTTCACCGACGATTTACCTGGAGGAATACTATGAAGGCTATCTGGCGGGGAAGTCGGTAGATCTGATTGTGGATGGTATCCTTGAGTTTTATGAGAATGTGAGAAGAAGAGAGTCCTGGGATTATGAAAAGGTTCTGAGCTTTGAAGGGGTAAAAGACAGAATTGTTTTCAAGCTCATTAACACGGAGAAAAACCGCGATCTGCTGGAGCGGGTGCCTCATATGGAGCTTCTGGACCTCTCTATTGTGTTCTATGCGCTTCTCGAGGTGACAGACGAGGGAACAGCGGCTATGCTGATTGAGAACAGTCATGCGGGCAAATGGAAGGTGACAACGGATACCCTCTGGGAAATGGGAAAGGAAAACGTAAGGAAACTTCTTCCGGCAGAATTCTTCACCATGAACTATGCTCTGAGAGAGCTGGTGAAAGGCAGGGCGAAGAGCAGCGCAGAGCCGGAAAATCTGCTGACTGACAGCGATGCAGATCGCGACGGAATGTATGTGCTGTCAAACCAGATCCGCAATTACGGGGCCGCATGTATCGCATATCCCTATATCCTGCGGATGATCGGGCAGATTCTTGGAGAGGACTACTACGTTCTGCCAAGCAGCGTGCATGAGGTGATTATCATCCCCTGTTCCATGAGCCTGCGTGCAAGTGAGATGGATGCCATGATACGCGAGATCAATATGACCCAGGTGGCGGAAGAAGAGATTTTAAGCGATCACTCATATCTATATGTGCGCAGTACGGAAAGCCTGATGATGGGAACCCGGAGGAGCCGCAGGAGCATGTTCTAGTTCCAGGCGGTGAAAAACAGGAGAAAAATGCCGGCAGCGGCATTTTTCTCTTTACAATCGGAAAAAATTGTGTTAGGATAATTAAGGTCGCTTGAAAGAGCCGGAAGTTCCCGGAGGAACAGAAGCCCTGAAAAGAGACTGGAATGCGTCTGTAGCTCAGTGGATAGAGCGATGCCCTCCGGAGGCATGTGCGGCGGTTCGACTCCGCTCAGACGCTTAAAAAAACCGGGAACTGCTGTAATTTCAAAAACTACAGCAGTTCCCGGTTTTTTGCTTTCTTATATCAGATTTATCTTTTTCTTCATAATAAAATGCATGACAGCATACTGGACAGCTGCAATGGCAAACATCAGAAGAATACTTCCCCAGAGCCCTTCAAACAGATAGCCGACTACACTACGGCCTTCTCCTGCGGTTACCCCGGCAAAATAGTCGGATGAAAAATGTCCGCTCGCAGCCAGAATAAGCATGGTCAGCACCTGCACACATGCCGATGTTATGAAGTATACGGCTACAGCCCCGATTACCCGGTGGGAGGGAAAGAGCTGTCCCGCGGCTACGCAGAAGTAGGAAGAAATCACTGCGCAGATCCCGGACAGGAAGGAAAGAACGAACATGTATATCCCGAATGTGGAAATCGGCATTCCGAATTCCGCAGTTACCTCGGCGGCAACCGCAGCGTAGGCGTCGGTCACATTCTGCCCGGTCACAAGAAGGACAATGCCTGCCGACAGGACGATGACATCCACTGCATACAGAATCCATCCGGAGATGATCTTTGCCCACAGATGCTGCACGCCGGAAGCCGGGAGCGTCCAGGTGAGGTATCCTTCCTTGCTGAAAAGGTTCCGGTAAAAACGGACGGTAAAAAGCAGCCATGTGCCGGAGTTTACCAGAACGAACAGAATGAGCATGGCTGAGGAAAATACAATGATCTGCGCAAGCAGCAGATCCTTATCTCCGTTGAAGTCCAGGCGGTCCATGAACAGGAACCTGGAGGCAAGGCAGATAATAAAATAAACGATATGCAGCAGAAGAAAAACTTTTGCTGTAGCCTTCAGGTCATATTTGATTAATTTTCCTAGCATCGGAACACCTCCCGGAATAAAGTGTCAACAGATTTCCCGTACTCGGTCCGTATCTCATCAACGGTGGCGTTGAGGCTGATCTGGCCGTTCTGCAGAAAAATGACCCGGTCCAGGACATTTTCGATTTCAGCGATCAGATGGGTTGAGATCAGTACGGAAGCGTTTTCGCTGTAGTTTGTAAGGATCGTCTGCAGAATGTAATCCCTTGCGGCCGGATCCACGCCTCCGATGGGCTCATCGAGCACGTAGAGTTCAGCGTCCCGGCTCATGACGAGGATGAGCTGCACCTTTTCCGCGGTTCCCTTGGAGAGAGTATGGAGCCTTGCGCGGCGGTCAATCTCCAGGGCGTCCAGCATTTTCGAAGCGCGCTCCATGCTGAAATTATCATAAAAATCTACATAGAAAGAGAGAAGCTCCTCCACCCGCATGGAAGAATTGAGATAATTCCGGTCCGGCAGATAGGAGACAATCCGCTTGGATTCCACTCCCGGCGCCATTCCGTTTATCATGATATGTCCTTCGCTGGGGACGAGCAGTCCGTTGATCAGTTTGATCAGAGTGGTCTTTCCGCTCCCGTTGGGACCGAGAAGTCCGATAATCTGACCCCGGTCAAGTGCAATGTTCAAGTTGGAGAGGGCAAAAAAGTTCCCGTATTTTTTTGTAAGCTGCTGACATTCAAGTATTGGTCGCATTGTTATTCCCCCTTATCGTTTCCTGTATCATCTCCAGAGTCTCACCGTCTGAAAATCCGAGATGGTGCATCTGGTCAAAGAAATGCCGGATGTGCTCCGAGGCAAGTTCCATTTTCATTTTTTTGATCATTTTCTCGTCCTCAGTAATGAATCGTCCGCTCGTCCTCTGAGAGTAGACGAGACCGGCGCGCTCCAGTTCGGAGAGAGCTTTCTGCATCGTATTCGGATTCACGGCGGCATCAAGAGCCAGATCGCGGACGGAAGGGATCTTGTCGCCCGGTTTGTAGACGCCGGAGATGATGTCATGCTGAATCCGTTCCATCAGCTGCAGGTAGATCGGGCGGTCATCATCCAGATTCCATGGCATCAAATCACCTCTTTTTTTAAATTGTATTATTTGCTTAGTACAATCTTACGCTGAAAGGTAAGGATTGTCAAGAGTGTGTTAAAAATCTTTACAGATTATCCCGGATAATCCGTTCTTTCATCTGACTGTCAAAGACTCCGCTGCGAAGCATTTCGATCTCGTATCTGTAGGGGGCAAAGGACTTTTTCGGATTCTCCGGAGACGGGATATAGGGGGTCTCCAGGATCTTCGGGACGTCCTCAAAGTCCGGGTGATGGACAATGTAGTTCAAGGCGTCGAAACCGATACTTCCGAAACCGATGTTTTCATGCCGGTCTTTCGCCGCGCCGGGTGCATTCTTGCTGTCGTTGATGTGGAAGACGGCGATCTGGTCTTTCCCGAGAATCCGGTCAAATTCTCCGATGACATCGTCAAAGTGGTGGATAATGTCATAGCCGCTGTCACTGGTGTGGCAGGTGTCAAAGCAGACGCGGAGCCGGTCGTTGTTGACCACACCGTCGTAGATTGCTGCAAGTTCCTCAAAAGTGCGCCCGATCTCGGATCCTTTTCCCGCCATGGTCTCCAGTGCGATATAACAGCCGGTGTCGGCAGTCAGTACCTCGTTGAGCCCCTTGACAATCTGGCGGATTCCCGTCTCGACTCCCTCTCCGACATGGGCGCCGGGATGGAGAATGAGAATATGGCTTCTGCAGCTTACGGTGCGTTCGATCTCCTTTGCCAGAAACTCTGTGGCAAGGGAAAAAGTCTCCGGTTTTACTGCATTGCCGAGATTGATAATATACGGGGCGTGGACGATGATCTCATCGATGCCGTGCTCCTTCATGTATTCCCATGCAGGGTCAATATTGAGTTCGCTGATTTCCTTCCTGCGGGTGTTCTGGGGCGCTCCGGTGTAGAACATAAAGGTGTCAGCCCCGTATGATACGGCTTCTTTTGCTGATCCGAGAAGCATCTCCTTCCCGCTCATACCTACGTGTGAACCAATTTTCATAATATGTTTTCCTTTCTGTAAAAAAAATCCGGGGGCATAAACCGGCGACACAGCCGGTAAAGTCCGTCATATCATAAAACGGTCATGCAGCCGGCAGAATCCGGCAGCTTTCAAAGCGGCGCCGGTCAGTCTCTTATTATAACGGTAAAACAGGGGAGGTGCAACCGGTATTGCGGGATGCCAGTGAAAAGTTATAGGGCTGCCGCAGCCGGTTGGTAAGATCAGCACACGACAAACCAACCGGGGCGGCAGCCCCATTTCTTCTCTAATATTAATATTATTGCATATTCGCAGGAATCTGCCGGGTGATTATTCCTGAATCTTCACGTATGGCTGTGAAATCATCTCTCCGTCCTCTGAGAGTGCTCCGATACTGCGGAAGAAGCTCAGATAGGAGGAGTCAATACAGTCGTCATCCACTACGTAGACCGACGTACAGGTAAGAGTTTCCCCGCTTTCCACATCGGCAAAGAAGAAAACGCAGAAAGGATGCACGGGAAATGCATAAAAATAAAAAAATCCGTATCTGCAGCTACTGGATATTCCCCCTGCACTCTGTTAAAATATTGCCTATAGAGAAAATGTGCCTGAGAAGCAGGAAAACAGGAGGAGTTCTGAATATGAGAGTCATCGATTTTAAGGATGCGAAATGCCGCCACTGTTACAAGTGTGTGCGGCACTGTGCCGTGAAGGCGATCTCGGTCAGGGATGAGCAGGCGCGTATTATGGTGGACCACTGTATCAACTGCGGGCGCTGCCTGGAGGTCTGTCCCCAGAATGCGAAGACGTTTGCCAGTGACCTGGATCGGGTGAAGGGGTATCTGCACCAGGGGGCGAAGACAATTATTTCCATCGCCCCGTCCTATGCGGGAGTCCTGGAGTTCGACACTCCGGGACAGGTGGTGGACGCCCTGCAGAAGCTGGGATTCTATGAAGTGCGGGAGACGGCGGAGGGGGCTGCCATGGTGACGAACGAGTACAAGAAACTTGTCCGCGCGGGAGAGATGCCCAATATCATCACCACATGCTGTCCCAGTGTGAATGACCTGATCGAGAAGTACTATCCGGACTGTGCGAAACTGATGGCGCCTGTCGTATCCCCTATGGTGGCGCACGGGCGGTATATCAAAAAGATCTACGGACCGGACGTAAAAGTAGTGTTCCTGGGACCATGCATCGCCAAGAAGCAGGAGGCTATCGGAGACGAGCGGGTGAGGGGAGCCATCGACGCCATCCTGACATTTGAAGAACTGGCGGACTGGTTCAAAGAGGCGGGGATCGACCTGCACGCCTGCGAGGATAAGCCAATGGGCAACCCGGATCCGAAGATCAACCGGCTTTATCCGGTCAGCGGCGGCGTGATTCAGTCCGTCATCACGGAAGAGGAGGCGGACGGGTATCACAAGGTATTTGTGGACGGTCTGGAGAACTGTATGGAGATGCTGGAATGTCTGCGGAAAGGGGAACTGGACCACTGCTTTATCGAGGCAAATGTCTGCGAGGGCGGATGCGCAAAGGGACCTGCGTCGGCACACTGGAATACTTCCTATGTGAAGACAAAGGTGAAGATCGAAAATGTGGTTTCCTACAAGGCGGCCCGGGATCTGCCGGATATGACCACAGAAGAGCTGGCGAAGCAGTTCGGAGACCGCAGGGTGGCTGATCCTCTGCCGTCGGAGGAACAGATCCGGAGAATTCTGCGCTCCACGGGGAAATATTCCCCGGCGGACGAGCTCAACTGCGGCGCCTGCGGGTACTCCACCTGCCGGGAGAAAGCCATCGCGGTATTCCAGGGGAAGGCGGAGCTCTCCATGTGTATGCCTTACGCCTTAAATCAGGCGGAATCCATGTCGAATGTGGTGATGGATGTGACGCCGAATATGATTTTCGTCATCGCAAATGATATGAAGATCATGGACTGCAACAAGAAGGGACAGGATCTTCTGGGCGTGGGACGGGAAGAAGCGGTACAGAGGTACATATTCGAGTTTATCGAGGCGGACGATATCGAGACAGCTCTTCTGACGAGAGAACCGGTGCTGCACAAGAAGGTACAGCTTGAGAACGGAAGGATGACGGCGGAGGAGACCATCGTCTACATCGAGAACCTGGATGCGGTCCTTGTCACTTTCCAGGATATCACGAGAGAGGAGAAGATCCGGGAGCAGCACTATAATCTGAAGGTGGAGACCGTGGAGATGGCGCAGAAAGTCATTGAGAAACAGATGATGGTTGCCCAGGAGATCGCAGGTCTTCTCGGGGAGACCACTGCGGAGACAAAGGTCACATTGTCCAGGCTTAGGGATTCCATTCTGAATGAGGAGGAGTAGCCCATGAGTGTGAGTATTGACGTGGCGTGGAGAAGCCTCAACAAACACCATGAGGAACTCTGCGGCGACAAGGTGGAGATTATCAAGAGGGATGACTCGGATATCGTGATTCTGGCGGACGGCATGGGAAGCGGCGTGAAGGCGAACATCCTCGCCACGCTGACTTCCAAGATTCTGGGGACCATGCTCTTTGAGGGCGCCGGGATCGAATCCTGTGTGGAGACCATTGCCAGAACCCTTCCCATCTGCAAAGTGAGAAAAGTGGCCTATGCCACATTCAGCATCCTCCAGATTTTCCACAGCGGGGAGGCATATCTGGCAGAATTTGACAATCCTTCCTGCGTGTTCATCCGGGACGGGAAAATTGTCAGTTATCCGTACGAAGTGAGAGAGATCGAGAACAAGAAGATTCATGAGTGCCGTTTTCAGGTGAAGAAAAACGACTGCTTTGTGCTGATGAGCGACGGCGTGATCTACGCGGGAGCGGGCTCCATCCTGAACCTTCAGGGATGGACCTGGGAGGCCATGGCGGAGTATACGCTGAAATGCACGAAAAAGACCCTCTCGGCTTCCCGGCTGGCGGTTATGTTGAGCCAGGCATGTGAAGAGCTTTACGAGGAAAAGCCGGGGGATGATACAACGGTGGCGGTAGCCCGGGTGATTGACCGCAAGGTGCTCAATATTTTTACCGGTCCGCCGGCGTCCAAAGAGGATGATGAGCGCCTGATGCATGAGTTCATGCATATGGAAGGAAAGAAAGTGGTGGCAGGAGGCACGACGGCGAATATCGCCGCCCGGGTGCTGGGCAGGGAGATCCGCACGGAAATCGACACCCGCAATCCGGACGTACCGCCCATGGCAGTGATCGACGGCATTGACCTGGTGACCGAGGGTGTGCTGACGCTGGGAAAATGTCTGAAGCTGCTGAAAAAATATGAGAGGGACGAATTTGACGCAGAGTTTTTCGATGAGCTGGACCAGAATAACGGTGCGTCCCGACTGGCAAAGATGATACTGGAAGAATGTACCGAACTGAATCTCTTTGTGGGGAAAGCAGTAAACGAGGCCCATGCCGACTCAGAACTGGATTTTGATCTGAGTATGCGGATGAACCTCGTTGACCAGCTGATTCACACGGCAGAAAAGATCGGAAAGACCGTGAAAGTAAAATATTATTGATTATCTGAGGAATCAGGCGGCTGTCACTGCAGATGATAATTGCAGGTACGGCCGCTTTTGTATGTGAGTTCCACGCTGTCCAAGTTCTCCCAGCGCTGTCCTGCGATACCGGGAGTGTCCCAGGAAATGCGTCCGGTCAGGAGCCTGATCTGTTCCCGGTCCGAGAGAAGCAGTCCGTTGGAAACCGCCTCTTCTGCCTCTGTCTGCGAAAGTGAAAGTTCCTGAAGCAGACTGTTGAAGATTCCCGCATTGTAAGACTCCTGCGTGAGGAAAAGGCGGGCTTCGGAAATGGTATCTTCCGGTATGGAGCTGCTCAGGACACAGCCGTATTCTTCCAGGAGCGCAAGCGTATTTTCATATTCCGGATAAATATAGAAATACCGGATGATTTCCGTGTTCGGATAGTAGGTCGGATAAAGCGTTTCTGTCGGGAAAATCATTTCCGGGTCCGGCTTGTCTCCGGACATGATCCAGTATGGAAGCGTAAACAGCAGCTCGCCGACGGGCGTGCGGTTCTGAAGCGTATCCACACTGACAGCAAGAACATCCTCCCTGTAGGCATTTATCAGTGCATCCCGCTGCTTTGCGGTAAGGTTGAGAGCGTTCTCTTCCCCTGAGATATCGCACGTACTGACGGCGAGAATATCTTTCGGATCAATATGAAAAACGGGAAACAGATCTCTGCGGTAATCTTCATTTTGACAGAGGGTTTCCAGTGTGGTCAGAATGTCCTCCTGACGGAGTACATACCGGCGCGCCACCGTTCGCCCGCTTTTCAGGCGGTACTGGAAAATGGCGCTGACATAGCCGGAAGTTTCCTCATAAGATTCCCCGTTAATATATTTCGGCGTGATGCCGGCCTCCAGATTATCGATCCCTTTCTGTGCAAGTTCAAGAAGCATCCCGGTGTCTTCCGGGGGCGCAAAGATCCGCAGTTCCGGCGCCTCGGCGGAATACTGGCCCGGATAGGTGAAATAGCTGTAAAAAGAATCCGGGGTAAATCCTACGCTCGCGGTCCGGGACTCATCCGGCAGATACGTGTCGTAGCCGGTCAGGTCAAATCGCATCACGACGAGAACCAGGAGCACTCCGCCTATGGCGATGAGGGAGGAGCGCCAGTTCTTCAGGAGCAGACGGAGATCCTGCTGATAGAGATACTCGATCAGTCCGCAGAGCAGCACGGCAAACAGGATGCTTAAGAGAAATACCCAGTCCGGTTCCACCACTCCGGCCAGTGTGCAGGCGAGGAACCCGGCACACATGGCAGTGGGGATACAGATAAATATCTTGAAAAACGGAGCAGTTACCGGAAAGGCCAGTGCATTTCCCGCTGCCTCCGAGGGGTAGAACAGGCAGAGGATATAAGCTGCCGCTGCGAGAACAGCAAGGACAATCAGACAGGCGGGAAGGGAGGCTGTCAGATCTGCTGTTGCCGAGTCGTGAAGGAGCCGGTCAAAAAGTTCGATGGGGCTGACCAGGTCGGTAAGGCGCTCCGGGAGGCTTACAATCACTGAGCAGCTGGTCTCATAAAATGTCTCCTTCAGAGTTGTAAAGAGGGAGAGTACAATCTCCGGATATACGCAGAGGACTAAGAACGCCGCGGTCTGCGCGATGATGGTGCCGGTCAGGACCGCTGCCAGAATCCCCGCCTGGTAGACCAGAAGGAATGCAGCGATTCCGCCCAGGATGGAGGTGGCGCAGGAGAGGGCGTTTTCCTCTGTTATGATTCCGCCTGCAGATCCCGCCGCCAGGGAGAGAAAAGCGCAGATCAGGTAGGGAATGAGGAAGGAAAGAAACCCTCCCATATAGGAGATAAGGAACCACTGGCCTCTCCGGAGGGGAAGGCTGTGGTAGAAATCCAGTTTCTCCCGTGAGTGAAGATAAGAGAATCCGGAAGCGGCAGCCAGCAGTGCCAGGATAAAAATGGCAACAGCAAGAGGAAAGAAACTGTTCCCGTTGAGAAGACCGGAAAAGACAGAAAAGATCCAGTCGTCCTCAGCCAGAATTCCCGAATCCGGATAAGTGCTGTCAATATACATTAGAGAATAGACCGGCATAAGCAGAAAGAGACTGATAGAGCTTAAAACCGGAAGCCATGCTCTGTGCCGGATGTCGGAAAGGATGAATTTAATATATGAAATCTTTGATGTCATAGCCTGCCACCTCCGTTTCGCTGATAAAGATTTCTTCCAGGGTAAGGGGGAGAACCTCTGCAAAGAGCGGTTCGCTCGCCTCTGCTGTCCTTAAAACTTCCCCGCGGTCCCCGCGTACAGTCAGGGTGAGAAGGGAACCGGAACGCTCCAGCTTCAGAATATGGAGGGAGCGGATTAACTGCTGTTCACGGGAACGGTCCGGAATCACACACTGCAGTTTGCATATCGTACATTTGATCTGGTCCAGATCACGGGTCAGGAGAAATTTTCCTTTGTGCAGCAGCCCCACGCTGTCGCAGATATCCTCCAGTTCCCGGAGATTGTGGGATGAGATGACGGGAGTGAAATCCCGCTTCATCATCTCCGAGGCAAAGAGGCTTTTGACTGCTTGCCGGACAACCGGATCCAGTCCGTCGAAAGTCTCGTCGCAGAGCAGATACCGGGTCTGGCTGCACAGACCGAGAAGGAGGGAGAGCTGCTTCTTCATGCCTTTGGAAAATGTGCTGATCTTCCGGTTCGGTTCCAGCCGGAACTTCTTGATCAGGCTGTCAAAGAGCCTGCGGTCAAAATTGGGATAGCACATGGCATAGTATTCCCGCATGCGGATGGTGTCCGCTGTGGAAAAGAAATAAGGGGAGTCCGAGAGAAAACAGATCTCCGACTTGACCGGCCCGTTCTCGTAGACCGGCTGCTCATCCACAAGGACCTCCCCGCTGTCCGGTCTTAAGATTCCGCTGATCAGCCGCATCAGCGTGCTTTTCCCGGCGCCGTTCGATCCCACAAGACCGAACACCATCCCGCTCTGGATCTGGGCGGTGACGTGGTCGACTGCGTGGATGTGCCGGAATGTTTTGTCCAGATTCTTTAGTTCAATCATGAGAATCCCCCTTTTCGTAAATGCAGCGGATGACTTCCTCATACTCCTGCTCAATGATGCCGAGTTCCCTGCCGTAAGACACCAGGCGGCGGAACTGCTCCATCAGCGTCCGTTTTTTCTGTTCCGCCAGGCCGGTGCTCTCGGCGACAAAATTCCCTTTTCCTTTTACCGAATAAATATAACCCTCCTGCTCCAGGGTGGAGAAAGCCTTCTGGATCGTGTTGGGATTGATCGACAGCTCCATGGCGAGGGAGCGCACCGAGGGCATCTGGCTTCCCGGCGGCAGGGCGCCGCTTAAGATCAGTGTCTGAAAGCGCTGGACGATCTGCTCGTAAAGCGGCAGTTTGCTCTGATAGTCGATCGAGATCATGGCGGACTCCTTTCTGAAAGCAGTTGGGATAAAATGTCAGTTGCTCAAGAACAGTATGAAGTGTACTAGTTCAACTGGTACACTAAACGTAACATACGGGGGCGGGAATGTCAAGATTGCGGCTTTAAATTGGCAGTGGTCACAGCCCAATAGCCAGTCAATAAGGTTCAGCGACTTGATTCCGTCATAGCAGGAATCAAGTCCCGGTTCCAGCGAAAGAACAATCTTTTCGTAATTGTCCCGGATCTTCTGCAGTGGAGAAAGCTCTTTCTTGCGGACCTCCTCGCTTTGCATGGATTCCGGTTTCCTGCAAATGCCGGATCATCAGCTTCAGCAGGCTGGATTTTCCGCAGTGGCGGATGCCGGTGATGACCTTTACCGGCTCCGTGTCCTGGAAGCCGATCAGTTTTTCAGATACAGATCCCGTCTTTTAAGTTCATGTGATTCTATCATGGTGCATTCCTCCTTTTACTCTCGCAATAGCACGGAGATAAGAAATAATCAAGATAATGCTGTTGATAGCATAAAATTGAAAAATTATGTTAAATGTTAAATTGTACTTAGACAAACAGTAATATTGAATAATGTTGATGAATCAATATTATTGTGATACCATAGTGAACAGGATGTTTTTCAATTTCAATAAGAATCAGGAGGTTTTTATGAGGCGTCAATCAGAGTATGAGGTGGAATCTCTTTTTATTGACCGGCTAGAGAGTATTGGTTATCAATATGTTGAGTTAAGTGATTATGATGATGTGCTTGCCAATTTCCGGGAGCAGCTTGCAAAGTTTAATGCAAAGAAGCTCACAGAGAAGAAGGGCACTGCAGAGTTTTCGGATGCGGAATTTAACAGGATCCTGATTCATGTGGAGAATCATACGGTTTATGAATCTGCGAAGATTTTAAGGGATAAATATGTGCTGCAGTTGGATAATGGCGAGACTGTCTATATTGACTTCTTTTCCGCAGATACGGACCGCAATATTTATCAGGTGGCTCATCAGATTACGATGGACAAGGCGCATAAAGATGGTGTGGATTATAAAAATCGTTATGATGTGACGGTTTTTATCAATGGTCTGCCTGTTGTCCAGATCGAGCTGAAACGCCCGGGTGTGGAGATCAATGAGGCGATCAATCAGATTAACCGTTATCGGAAGTTCTCCTTTAAAGGGGTGTTCCGTTATTTACAGATCTTTGTTGTGTCCAATTCTGTCCAGACGAAGTATTTCTGTAATGAGAATGAAATGGAAGACGGGGAATACAAGCCGATCCTGAAATCACTTGTCTTTTTCTGGACAGATGAGAAAAATGTGCGGATCAATGACCTGTATCATTTTACAGGAGAATTCTTCCGCAAAACGGCTCTTACAGAGATGTTGGATAAGTATATGGTGATCAAGACCACAGAGCCTGTCCTGATGGTCATGCGTCCGTATCAGATTTTTGCGGTAAAGGCAGCAAAGAAGCGTGTCCTGGAAGTGAATCAGAACGGGTATGTCTTTGCCTGCACCGGATCCGGAAAGACCCTGACCAGCTTTAAACTGGCACAGCTGCTTAGGGATGAACCCCAGGTGGACCTGGTGGTCTTTCTGATTGATCGGAAAGATCTGGATGATCAGACGGTAGATGAGTATAACAGTTTTGAAAAAGACTGTGTGGATAATACCACAAGTACGGTGGTTCTGATTCACGAATTAAAGAAATCCGATAAGAAGCTGATCGTGACAACCATCCAGAAGATGGCAAATGCTGTGAAGAATGAGCGATATGCGTCTGTCATGGACGCTTATCGGGATAAGAAAGTTGTATTTATTATTGATGAGTGTCATCGTAGCCAGTTTGGAAAGATGCACGGACAAATCCAGAAGCATTTTAAGAATGCCAATTATATCGGATTTACCGGTACGCCGATTTTTGAGAAGAACAAGGGCGCTGATGGGCGTACAACTGCAGACATTTTCTATGCCGGGGCAAAACTGGATGCCTGCCTGCACCGGTATATGATCAAGGATGCGATTGCGGACGGGAATGTGCTGCGGTTTTCTGTAGAGTATCAGCGTACGATTTTTACTCGTCAGGTTGCGAAGAATGGAATTGATCCGGAGCAGCTTGATGATCCGGAATATTGCAGACGTCATAAGATTGATATGACAGGACTGTATCATGATGAGGAACGATTCCATATCATAGCGAAACATATCATGGATCATCATGAACAGCATGTCCATCCCCAGGGCAAGGATATCTATACAGCCCTGTTTGCTGTAGATACGATCAAGACATTGGGTGAATATTACGACATTTTTAAAGAATTGAATGACCAGAGACCGGAAGAGGACAGGCTGAAAATTGCGGCGATTTTTACATATCAGGCAAATGAGGACATGGATGAAGGCGGGGATGAGCATTCCCAGGAATTGCTGGAGCGCTGCATGATCGACTACAATGGAATGTTCGGAACCGATTTTGAGCTTGAAACGTTTGACGGGTATCGGAAGGATATTGCGAAGCGCTTAAAACAGAAGGATCTGCCGCAGGTAGACATCCTTTTAGTTGTAAATATGTTCCTGACCGGGTTTGACGCAAAACCGCTGAATACGCTGTATCTGGACAAGAACCTGATCTGGCATTCCCTGGTGCAGGCATACAGTCGGACGAACCGAGTGGATAAACCGACAAAGCAGTTCGGACAGATTGTGACATACCGGAATATCAAGAAATGGCAGGATGAAGCGCTGACCCTGTTTTCCGGAGACGGGGATCCCAATGAATATCTTTTGGAAAGCTACGAGTATTATGTGGATCAGTGGATTAATCAGGAGCCTACATTGCGGAAGATCGCGGCGACAGTGGATGATGCCGGACAATTGAAAAGCGAAGATGAGATCCGGATGTTTATCATTGCATTCCGGTCTATGGCAAGGACACTGGCAACGTTGAAGACCTTTTCCAAATTTGACTGGAACGATCTGGCTGTTGTCATGGATGAGGACGAGTATGAGGGGTACAAGAGTTGGTATCTGTATTACAAAGACATCCAGGCAGGCGGAGGAGGAACGAAGGTGCCTGTTCCTGTGGATGTGGATTTTGACATCGAGCTGGTGCGGACGGACCGGATCAATGTGGTTTATATCCTTAATCTTCTGAAAAAGGCAAAGAATGGCGAAAAGACAGAGGAAGAGAAGCGGCAGGATGTGGATCTGATCCTCCGGGAAATTGAGCGTTCGGATAATGAAGCGTTACGACTGAAAAAAGATATTATGAAGGAGTTTATACTGACGAGATTTTACGATCTGCCGGAAGAAGCAGATATTATGGAAGCTTTTACGCAGTTTGAGAAAGAGCAGATGCGGGCAGATATGGAATCTTTTGCATATGAGAACAGTCTGGATTATGAGACAGTTTCGGAACTGTTTTCCAGTTGTGTATTCAGCGGACATATTTCCGATGAGAAAATTCGTCAGAGATTGAGCGTGTATAAATTGAGCTTCCTTAAAATGACAAAATTGGTCGGTGAGGTTCATAACTTTATTGAGGATATGGGAAAGAAATACAAGGCAGAAGGAGAATAAAGAGATGATGGATTCGAACAAGTATCAGGCGCAGGCAAACGAGCTGTCACAGAAGCTGTGGGCGATCGCAAACGATCTGCGGGGGAATATGGATGCATCGAAGTTTAAAAATTATATCCTGGGCACGATTTTCTATCGCTATCTGTCTGAAAGAACAGAGATGTATATGGAATCGTTACTTAAAAATGATGATATGACCTATGTTCAGGCATATGCAGAAGAAGCATTTCGCGATCAGTTGGAAAAATGGTCTTTGAATAATCTGGGTTATATTATCAAGCCCAATAATCTGTTCAGGGAACTTATTCGCAAGATTGTGAAATTTACAGATGATGCTGACAAGTTTAGTATAGAAGATTTTGAACGTGCCATTTCTGAACTGACCGGTTCCACACAGGGGCATCCGTCCAATAAAGCATTTGATGGTCTGTTTAATGATATGCGTCTGCAGGATCCGGATTTGGGCGATACAGTATCGGAAAGAACGGATCTGATCGGAAAAGTGATGGTACGTGTATCTGATATTGATTTTGATCTGAAGGATTCACAGTTTGATGTTCTTGGAACGGCATACATGATCCTGATCGGGCTGTTTGCATCGGATGCCGGAAAGAAAGGCGGGGAATTTTTTACTCCTGCCGGTCCATCCCGGCTGTGTGCGACTCTGGCAACCCTTGGATTGGACGAGGCAAAGACGGTCGGTGATTGTACCTGCGGTTCTGCTTCTATGCTGCTGGAAGTGCAGAAGCATCTGAAAACAGAGCGTGTAGGGCATTTCTACGGACAGGAGCAGAATGCCACCACGTACAACCTGGCACGGATGAACATGCTTATGCATGGCGCCAACTGGGCGGATTTTGATATCTACAAAGGGGATACACTGACAGATGACAAATATGGTGACGTGCAGATGACGGTGCAGGTATGTAATCCACCCTATTCTCTGAAATGGTCTGCGGATCCGAAGTATCTGGATGATCCCCGGTACAGCGGGATTGGGAAGCTGGCTCCGAAATCCCATGCGGATCTGGCGTTCTTGCA
>CBJMC01400__coassemble_798_pt1 | contig 30119 bp, 27 predicted proteins | sample CBJMC01400__metabat2_high_PE_029 | metagenome-assembled genome bin CBJMC01400 | reverse complement strand
GACGGGCAGCCTTGAGGCCGTATTTCTTACGCTCTTTCATTCTCGGGTCACGAGTAAGGAATCCTGCGCTCTTGAGTACCGGTCTGTAATCAGCATCTGCCTCAAGCAGTGCTCTTGCGATACCGTGACGGATCGCTCCTGCCTGTCCTGTGTAACCGCCGCCATGAACGTTTACAAGTACATCGAATTTGTCTGTTGTGCCTGTAGCCACGAGAGGCTGACGGACAACAACTTTCAGAGTCTCAAGTCCGAGATACTCGTCAATGTCTCTTTTATTGATAGTAATCTTGCCTGTTCCAGGTACAAGATAAACTCTTGCTACTGATTTTTTTCTTCTTCCTGTTCCGTAATATTTTGCGTTAGCCACTGTTATATCCTCCTTTCAACCTCTACCTAAAATGTAAGAACTTCCGGCTTCTGAGCCTGATGTGCGTGCTCTGGGCCAGCATAAACATGAAGTTTCTTGATCATGTCTCTTCCCATAGGTCCTTTCGGAAGCATTCCTTTAACAGCCAGCTCGATAACCTTCTCCGGTTTCTTAGCCATCATCTCTGCGAGTGTTGTCTCTCTCATACCTCCAACATAATCGGAGTGGCTGTAGTAAACTTTCTGCTGTAATTTCTTTCCAGTAACTTTTACTTTCTCAGCATTTACAATAATTACATAATCACCTGTATCAATGTGCGGTGTGTACTCTGCTTTGTTCTTTCCTCTGAGCACTTTAGCGACCTCAGAAGCAAGACGGCCAAGTGTGCAGCCTTCAGCGTCAACCACATACCATTTTCTTTCAATCTTATCCGGGTTAGCCATATAAGTTTTCATGGGTGTTCCTCCTACCAAAAATCATCAAATAACGTTTCAATTATATATCTGAAATCAGCATGCTCCGGGGCTATGGCGCATACTGTTTCTCCCTTTTGTCACGCTGTAATATTATAGACCTGCAAACCACCCATGTCAAGCTTTTTTTCATGTTTCTGCGATTTTCCGCGATTTCTGCGATTTTTACTTTCTCTTTTTCAGTACAATCACCACAACTACTGCCGCGACAGCCGCCACCAGTACTACAATCCAGATGACAAAATTCGCGTTGTCTCCAGTCTGAGGGCTGATATATTCCCCGGAAGCCCCATAACTTCCTGTCAGTGATACACGCCCCGGCAGACTGGTCTTCTGCAGCTGCAGCTTCTCGGTTTTCTGTGTCGGTTCCAGGTAGGACGGCAGATCCGTCTGCATCCCGGAATTATCTTTCTTTTCCGCAACAATAAAAGTTCCCACATGGCCTGATTCAAATACCAGATTTCCTTCCATCACCTGTGCGCTTACCTCTGCAGGCATTCCTGTTCCATCGGTATAATAAACCGCTGCCCTTCCCGGATCATATCCCTCAGGCAGAGGAACAGAGATCAGCACGGCTGCATCCGGCTCTGCCAGGGACATATCCGGCAGGCTCAGAATCCGGATATCAAAGACCGCAAACTGATCCGCAATCAGAGAGAAATACTGATTCAGCAATTCCACGGCTTCCCCGCTGTCCACTTTCGTCACATAGAGCATTCCCATGGCGGGCAGTGCCGCAGAATCTCCCTGAACCGTAATACCGGTCTGTGCGTCTGTGAGTACCACCGGCTGTGTCTGTCCTGCGCTGCCCGGCTCACCGGAACCATTTCCGCTGCTGCCGTTTTCATCACCTGTACCTGTCCCCGGTTCAGTACCGGTTCCGCCCTCCGTTCCACCGCCCGGTTCACCGGAACCGGTTTCATCACCTGTGCCGGTCTGCCCTTCTCCACTCCCGTCATTTTCCGCGCCGTTCCCGACCGAGGCGTCCGTCTCGGATTCCGCTTCGGATTCCGTCTCAGCTTCATCTGTTCCCTGCATTTCCGCCGCCAGCGCTCCCGCCGGCGCCATGGACGCCATCAGCATCCCGGCAAGCAAAATAGCGGACATCCGTTTTATAAGTTTCTTTTTCTTCATGATAGGCTCCTCCTTAACTTCTGTCTCCGCATCTCTTCTTGTTTTTCACTATTCTAATGTAAACGAACGGAAATCAAATTTTCCTTTTCCGACAAATATAAAATACAGAGGCTTTACTCCGTCTCCGATCTTCAGTCTGCTCTCCGCCTTCTTCCACCTCAGAGAAGGCGTCACCGGAATCCGCGCCACTTTCTTCATGTCGTCCGTGACAAAGAGCTTCCCTCTCGCCATTCCCCGGATCTCAACGGTGATCTTCTGCGCATTTTCAAACCGGAAATATTTGAACCCCGCACGGCATCCGTTTCCGAAGCAGGAAATATACTGATCCGGCGAATCCTCCCGGTCCTTCCCGCTCTGTTTAAAACACAGTTCAAAGGGATGGAGCCAGCGGAAGCACAGATAAAAGCGATTCCCGTGGCGTTTCTGCAGATTACAGGCGATCCTTGCCTCATAGGTTCCGCGCCCTTCAAGCGGTCCTCCGTTTAACCCGCAGGAAGTCATCTCCGCCTGGCGGAAATTCCCGGTCTTCTCCAGCACCAGTTCCTCTGCGCATGCCTGTCTGGAATACTGGGAACGGTTCGTCTGCCTGTGGTAGAATACATAATATTTTCCGTTCAGCTCCAGTATGGAACCGTGTGTATTTCCCGTAAAATTCGCTGCCGTCCTGGGGCTTACATGACCGTTGAGCCCGATATCGCCGTTGCTCACCAGAGTTCCGCCGAAATGGAAATCCCCGTCCGGTCTGTCGGAAACTGCATAACAGAGCTCGTGTCCCTGATGAGAGGAATAGATAAAGTAATATTTCCCCCGGATCTTCCGCATGGATGAAGCCTCAAAAAACGGATGCCGGGCAAACTCTGTATGCTTCGCCCTCCGAATCCCGGGAACGATCATTCTCGGAGCTTCCCGGATTGTCACCATATCCGGCTCAAGGACCGTCACAGTGGCGCCGTTCTTATTTACATTGGTTCCCCATGAGAGATTGATCTCATAAGCCGCCGGACACCATCCGGTATAGAGATATACCTTTCCGTCTTCCACGAACACGCCCGGATCGAACTGGAACGTATCCCCTTTCCGGTGCCCCAGAAGCTGTCCGTCCGGATAGTGCACATGTCCGTAAAATTCATATTTTCCCGCCGGTTCATCACACACCGCCACGCCGATCAGGGACTTTCTTCCCAGGAAATAATAGAGATAATATCTTCCGTCCGGGCCCTGGATACAGTCCGGAGCCGGAAGGGACGCCTTTCCGTCCCGGTTCACCGGATCATCCGTCCTCTTCCAGATCACGCCCTCATACCGCCAGTCGCTCAGGTCATCAGCCGGAGCCGACCAGCACACATAGTCATTGAGGCAGAAATTATGTCCGCCGAAACGGTCATGGGAACCGTATACATATACTCTTTCTCCGAACAGCCTGGGTTCCCCGTCCGGGATGTATTCCCAGCTCGGAAGATATGGATTTACCGCCTGTTTTTTCATTGATTTTCACCTTCCGTCAAGCTATAACTCTAGTATATCAGCCCCCGCCCGGCAATGCAATTAACTGTTCTATTTTTATCCCCATTGTGGTATACTGTTGTTAGTGTCAGTACACGGAAAACCTGTATTTCAGATGGATTTTTCCGGTGCGTCTGCAATTCCCACTGGCGGCAACTAAATTGAAGGAAGGTATGAAATATGTGGGCTTACAATGAAACTTTTTATCAGATATATCCTATCGGATTCTGCGGGGCTCCGACACATAATGACGGCGTCACCGCGCACCGCATTCTCAAGGTCGGCGAATGGGCGGAATATCTTGAGAAGCTGGGGATCGGTTCGATCATTCTCAATCCGATTTTCGAGTCTGACAATCACGGCTACGACACCCGTGATTTTCTGAAAATCGACTGCCGCCTCGGCACGAACGAGGATTTTAAGGAAGTCTGTCAGACACTCCACAAGCACAATGTAAAGATCATGCTGGACGGAGTATTTAACCATGTAGGAAGAGGATTCTGGGCGTTTAAGGATGTTCAGGAGAAGAAGTGGGATTCCCCGTACAAAGACTGGTTTATCATTAATTTCGACGGAAACAGCGGCTACAACGACGGCTTCTGGTACGAAGGCTGGGAAGGACATTTTGAGCTGGTCAAACTGAATCTTCAGAATCCCGCTGTCGTAGACTATCTGCTGGACTGTGTAAAGACCTGGATTGAAGAATTCGACATTGACGGACTGCGTCTGGACGTGGCGTATTCCCTAGATCACAACTTCATGAAACGCCTGCGCCGTTTCTGCGAGGAGATCAAACCGGGATTCGCGCTCATCGGTGAAGTTTTGTTCGGCGACTACAATCTGATCGTCAACGACGAGATGCTGCACAGCTGTACCAATTACGAATGCTACAAGGGAATTTATTCCAGTCTCAACAGCATGAACCTGTTCGAGATCGCACATTCGCTGAACCGCCAGTTCGGACCGGAGCAGTGGTGCATTTACCGCGGCAAGCATCTGATGACCTTCGTGGACAACCATGATGTAACCAGGATTGCAAGCATCCTGACAAACAAGAACCATCTGCCGCTGGCATACGGCATCCTTTTCGGCATGCCGGGAATTCCGTGCATTTATTATGGAAGCGAGTGGGGCGAGGAGGGTGTCAAAGCGCCGGACAATGACTATGCGCTGCGTCCCTGCTTCGACGAGCCGAAACCGAACGAGCTGACACGCTTTATCAGCGAGCTGATCGCAGTGCGCCGGGAAAGCGACGCCCTGTGCAGCGGTTCCTACCGCAATGTGGTCATCACCAATCATCAGCTTATCTTCGAGCGTAAAAGCGAAAACGAGCGTGTGCTTGTAGCGATCAACGCTTCTGATGCCGAGTATACCGCATCCAACGGAGAACTCCAGGGAAAATATGTGGATCTTCTGACAGATGGAAGCACACAGGATCCGGAAACGGAGGAGATTACACTTAACGGGCAGCTTACGATGGCGCCTTACAGTGTCCGGTATCTGAAGGCCGTATAATATCTGAAGACTGTACAAATTGCAAAACAGGGCGCACGGAGATGAAAAACATTTCCGTGCGCCCCTTTTTCTTCGTTTCTTCCGGCTTTTTCTTCTATTATTTCAAAATCACTCTGCGGAAGTTCTTCTTGCCTTTTTTAAGGATTATTCCCTCTCCGGCAAATTCTTCCTTTCCGTAGGAAGCTGCAATATCTCCTACCTTCTCTCCTTCAACGGCAACACCGCCCTGCTGAACGGCACGTCTTGCCTCTGATTTTGAAGGTACAAGCCCGCTGCGGACAAGCATTGTGAGAATATCAATCTTTCCGTCTGTGAAATCTTCTTCCACAAGTTCTGCCGTGGGCATCTCAGCGGCATTTCCTTTGCTGAACAGTGCCCGTGCGCTCTCCTGGGCCTTTACCGCTTCCTCCTCGCCGTGAACGAGTTTTGTCAGCTCATATGCAAGAATCTCTTTTGCCGTGTTGAGCTGAGCGCCCTCCCAGGAATCCATCTTGTCAATCTCCTCAAGGGGCAGGAATGTCAGCATCCGGATACATTTGAGAACATCGGCGTCTGCCACATTTCTCCAGTACTGATAGAAATCAAACGGAGATGTCTTCTCCGGGTCAAGCCACACCGCACCGGACTGGGTCTTGCCCATCTTCTTGCCCTCGGAATTGAGGAGCAGCGTAATCGTCATAGCTCCTGCGTCTTTTCCCAGTTTCCGGCGGATCAGCTCGGTTCCCGCGAGCATGTTGCTCCACTGGTCGTCTCCTCCGAACTGCAGGTTACAGCCGTATTTCTGGAACAGTGCGTAGAAATCGTATGCCTGCATGATCATGTAGTTGAATTCGAGGAAACTTAATCCTCTCTCCATTCTCTGCTTGTAGCACTCCGCAGTAAGCATCCGGTTTACCGAGAAATGCGGTCCCACCTCGCGGAGCAGTTCGATGTAATTCAGATCCAGCAGCCAGTCCGCATTGTTTACCATCAGAGCCTTTCCATCTGAGAAGTCGATGAATCTGCTCATCTGCTTCTTGAAGCACTCGCAGTTGTGCTGGATTGTCTCCGGCGTCATCATGCTTCTCATGTCGGTCCTTCCGGACGGGTCTCCGATATAGCCGGTTCCTCCTCCGATCAGAGCGATCGGCTTGTTTCCCGCCTCCTGGAGACGCTTCATCAGACACAGCGCCATAAAATGTCCCACATGAAGGCTGTCCGCCGTGGGATCAAAGCCGATGTAAAAGACTGCCTTTCCGTTATTAACCAGATCTCTGATCTCTTCCTCGTCTGTCACCTGGGCGATCAGACCTCTTGCCTGAAGTTCTTCATAAATTCCCATTTCTTTTCTCCTCTCTCTTTTCCGCACATTCAGTTGCCGTGCGCACCTCTGCTCCGCCTCCGGCTCCATCACGGTCGCGGGCTGTCGCTTTCCGCCGGTCGCCGTGTGCACCGTGATTCCGCCTCCGGCTCCATCACGGTCGCGGGCTGTCGCTTTCCGCCGGTCGCCGTGCGCACCGTGATTTCGCCTTTGGCTCCATCACGGTCGCGGGCTGTCGCTTTCCGCCGGTCGCCGTGCGCACCGTGATTTCGCCTTTGGCTCCATCACGGTCGCGGGCTGTCGCCCTATACCTGGGGACAAAGAAGGAGCCACCGAAAAGCAAGCTTTCCGGTGGCTCCTTCTTTATCCCCAGGTGCACGGCTTGTAGCTTTCGCGCAAAAAGGACGTTTTACCGTGGTACCACCTTTTTTCGCAGGGTGCTCGCGCAGCCTGCCTCTGGGGGTGAATGTTTGTATGAAACTGACACCCGGTGCGGTAACGGGCACGACCCGTCGCAGCCTACTTGCGCTGCACGATAACGGATGTTATGCGCGCTTTCGGTGCGAAGCTCCGGGATGTATTCGTAAATGACCTTCCTGCGCCTCTCATCTTCCGGCTGCTTTCTGTTTTCCGGTTCAGATACTACTTCTTCCCTTCACTGCCTGTAACAGTTTTAAAGTGATATTAGACTATTCCCATACTTTTGTCAAGCCTTAACTTCCTGTTTTTTCCCGCAGACATAGACTGCTTTCACGTTCAGATCCGCATCCAGAAGCACAAAATCCGCGTCTTTTCCCTCTGTGATGCTGCCGCATCTGTCATAGATACCGATCTCTTTTGCCGGGTTTGCAGATGCGCACGCCACCGCGTCTTCAAGGGGGATTCCCATTTTCTTTACCACGGTTCTCAGGCATCCCATAAGGTCAGTTACAGAACCGGCAATTGTGCCGTCAGCCAGAGTTGCCCGGGATCCCTTTACAAACACGTCCTGCCCGCCCAGGGTATACTGTCCGTCCGAAAGCCCTGCCGCACGCATACTGTCGCTGATCAGAATGATCCGGTCCGCGCCGAACATGGCAAATGTCGCGCGCACTACGGATGGATGGATATGGATTCCGTCGCAGATCATCTCCACATGGCATTTTTCGTCATCCCTGGCAGCCCCGATCACTCCCGGTTCCCGGTGATTCAGCGGAGGCATTGCATTATACAGGTGAGTCACATGGCCGGCCCCTCTTCTCAGTGCCTCCGATGCGGTATCATAGTCCGCTACAGTATGGGCGATGGACACCACAACCTTATCTTTCACCGCATCGATAAATTCCATAGCGCCCTCATTTTCCGGAGCGATATCCACCAGGCGGATCAGGCCGCCCGACTCTTCCTGAAGTTTTTCAAAAAGCTGCACATCGCATTTCCTGATATGTTCTGCCGCCTGCGCTCCTTTTTTCTTCTCGCTGATGAACGGACCTTCCATGTTGATTCCAACAAGTTTTGCCCCTTCTGTTCCCCGGTATGCCCCGGCAGTCTTCATAATATTGTGGAGTTCCTCCTCCGCCAGCGTCATCGTAGCCGGACAGATGGAAGTCACTCCGACGGACGCCTCATATTTTGCCATATTGGCGACCGCTTCCAGACTAGCGTCGCAGAAATCATCCCCCACGCACCCGTGAAAATGTATATCCACAAGTCCCGGGATCATAAGGCATCCTTCGCCGTCCACCATATCCCCGCCGGCTTCCGAAACAGGAACGAATCTGCCGCCCTCCACTCCGATTTCCCCTTCTGCAAATTTTTTATCCTCGCCGAATATTTTCACATTTTTTATGATCATGCCGCTGATTCCTCTTTTCCATGTATCCTTGCTTTTTCTGTCCGTGCCGGATCAGTGGAGTTCTTTTACTTTTGCGAGAGCCGCGCTGTCCGCCACGATCACCACATCCGTGTGAAGCTGAAGAATCGATGCGGGAACCTCCGGTGTAATAGGTCCGTAAAATGCTTTTTCCACGATCTCAGCCTTGTCCTCACCGCTCACAACGAGGAGGATTTTCTTTGCCTGCATAATCGTACCGATTCCCATGGTGTACGCCTGTCTCGGCACATCGTCCGCAGATGCGAAAAACCTCTTGTTCGCCTCAATCGTGCTCTCGGTCAGGTTCACACAGTGGGTCGTCTTTGCAAAAGCGGTATCCGGCTCATTGAAACCGATATGCCCGTTATGTCCGAGCCCCAGAAGCTGAATATCCACGCCGCCGAAGGAGCGGATCAGCTCTTCGTATCTTGCGCACTCCATATCGGCATCCGGCTCCATTCCGTTTGGAACATGGGTATTCTCCGGTTTGATGTTCACCCGGTCGAAAAGATGCTTGTGCATGAAATAGTAATAGCTCTGGTCATTGTCTCTCGTCAGCCCGCGGTACTCGTCAAGATTCACTGTATGCACCTCTGAAAAATCAAGATCGTGCTTGTTATACCACTCCACTAGCTGGTCATATGTACCGATGGGTGAAGACCCGGTTGCCAGACCCAGCACACAGTCCGGCTTCAGGATGATCTGTGCCGACAGAATATTTGCCGCCTTCCGGCTCATTTCCTGATAATTTTTTGTTTCAAAGATTTTCATGGTTTCCTACCTCCTCATAGTTCGTTTTCGCACGGAATCCGCTCTGTGTCCATCCTCCGGCGCGCTGTAATGCCGTGTAAAAAAGACCAGATTTCCAAAGTATAAAGCAGCACTTTATTTCTTGAAAATCTGGCCGTATCCTTCATAGAGTAACCTCCAGTGCAATAACTATGTTAATACTAGCAACGAACCGCGCAGTTGTCAAGTCCGCACGGAGGCTTTTCCCCTGCCTTTATCGCAGGCAGCTTCATTTTCTCACGGGTACTCAATCCCCACAAGCACAAGCCCCTGGGGAGGTGCTGTAGGACCTGCCGTCTCCCGGTCTTTCGCCTCAATAATCTCCTTCACACGTTCCGCCGGCATAAATCCTCTCCCCACCTGGACCAGGGTGCCGGCGATAATGCGGACCATGTTGTAGAGGAATCCGTTTCCCCGGACCCTCACCGTGAACATGTTCCCCTGCTTTTCCACATCCAGACTGTAGACGGTACGAACCGTATCTTCCACATGGGTATGAATGTTACAGAAACTCTTGAAATCATGCCTTCCCCGGATATACTCCGCTGCCTTCCGCATGGCGTCCGGATCCAGCGGGTATGAGACAAACCAGGAGGTATGTCTTACAAGCGGATCCGGCATCGTACTGTTATAGATGGAGTATTCATAGGTCTTGACCGAATCACAGTGTCTCGGATGCCAGTCCGGCGCCACCTCCTCCGAGCGTACCACAACCACATCCTCCGGCATGCCGCTGTTCACCGCATAGGCGATGCGCTCCGGCGGGATCGGTGTATCCGTGTCAAACACCGCCACATTTCCACGGGCATGGACGCCCGCATCCGTCCGGCTTGCACCGATCACTTTGATCTGCTCTCCTGTTATCTTCGAAAGCTGCCGGTTCAGTACTCCCTCCACCGTAATTCCGTTATTCTGCAGCTGCCATCCGCAGTAAGCCGTCCCGTCATACGCGACAGTCAATTTGATTCTTTTCATGAAAACACCTCAGAATATCCACAGTTTAAAGGGGACGAACCTTCCCACTGCAACAATTACAACAAAATAAACCAATGTCAGCAGGTATGCGACTCTGTCCCGGCTCTTATACTTCAGGGGTTTCATCTTCGTCCTTCCCTCGCCGCCGTGATAGCAGCGCGCCTCCATAGCCATGGCAAGATCACTTGCACGGCGGAAAGCGGAGACGAAAAGCGGCACAAGAATCGGCACCATGGCCTTTGCCCTCTGAATAATATTTCCGCTCTCAAAATCAGCGCCGCGGGCCTGCTGCGCCTTCATAATCTTGTCCGTCTCCTCCAGAAGAATCGGGATGAAACGCAGGGCGATGGACATAATCATCGCCACCTCATGCACCGGCACGTTGATCCTGTTGAGAGGATGAAGCAGCTTTTCGATTCCGTCTGTCAGTCCGTTGGGCGATGTCGTAAAGGTCATAATCGACGAGCCGGTCACCAGATAGATCAGCCGGACCGCCATAAACACGGATGTTCTCAGGCCGTTTTCCGTGATGGTAAAGATCCAGAAATGGACCAGGGTATTCCCGCCCCGAGTAAGGAACAGGTTCATCACAACGGTAAACATCAGAAGGATCACGATCGGCTTGAGCCCCCGCAGAATATATTTCAGCGGCACTTTGGAAAGACGGATGACCGCCCCCAGAAAAAGGGTGGCAACCACGTAGCCGAGGATATTATTCTGTACAAACAGGGACACAAGGAAAACCAGGGTGCAGACAATCTTCACTCTGGGATCCAGTCTGTGTATTCTGCTTTCTGCCGGGTAATACTGTCCTATCGTAATATCTCTAATCATGGAAACTCCTCATTATCTCATCCGCCGCCTCTTCAATGGTCGTCACATCCGGCGACACCGGGAAACCGCGTTCCTTTAATTCATGCATCACATAGGTCACCTGGGGTGCTGCAAGCCCTACCTTTTCCAGCTCTTTATAATGGGAAAACACTTCCCTGGGGACGCCGTCGTACATCTTCTCCCCCCGGTTCATCACAATGATGCGGTCCACATATTCTGCAATATCTTCCATACTGTGCGAGACGAGAATCACCGTCATCCCCGTCTGCCTGTGAAGATAATCTATCTGGTCAAGGATCTCATCCCTTCCCTTCGGATCCAGCCCCGCCGTAGGCTCGTCTAGCACGAGTACCTTCGGACGCATGGCCAGAATCCCGGCGATGGCCACACGCCGTTTCTGCCCGCCGGACAGTTCAAAAGGCGACTGTCTGTAATATTTTTCCGGGAATCCCACCAACTCCAGAGCTTCTCTCGCCCTCTTCTCACACTCTTCCGGCGAAAGTCCCTGATTCTTCGGTCCGAAGCAGACGTCAGTGATCACGTCCACCTCGAAGAGCTGATATTCCGGATACTGGAACACGAGCCCCACCTGGCTGCGCAGTTTCCGCATATCGTAGCCTTCCTCATAGATATTCTGTCCCTCATAGAGAATCTTTCCGGAGGTCGCCCTGATCAGCCCGTTCAGATGCTGGATCAGCGTGGACTTTCCGGAGCCTGTGTGCCCGATAATCCCCACGAACTGCCCCTGGGGAATCTCCAGACTCACGTCCTTCAATGCCTGTTTCTCATAGGCAGTACCGGGACTGTATACATAATTCACATGTTCTAACGCAATCGACATAAGGCTTCCACCAACTCTTCCCTTCTCAAGATTCCCCGCGGCAGGTCCAGGCCGCGTTTCCTAAGTTCCTCTGCAAGCATCGTCACCTGGGGCACATCCATACGGTAGGATTTCAGCGTATCCACCTGGCTGAATATCTCCCGCGGAGTCCCGTGCATGACAATGTGTCCGTCATCCATGACGAAGACCTGGTCCGCGTCAACGACTTCTTCCATATAGTGTGTGATCAGAATCGCGGTCACATGCTTTTCTTTCCTCAGCTTCTGCACCGCACGGATCACTTCTTTTCTTCCATTCGGATCCAGCATGGCAGTGGGTTCGTCCAGTACAATGCACTTTGGTTCCATGGCAATAACTCCTGCAATAGCAACCCGCTGCTTCTGCCCGCCGGACAGTTTGTTTGGCGACGCCTTGCGGTACTCCAGCATACCCACGGAGCGCAGACTGTCCTCCACACGTTTCCAGATCTCATCAGTGGGCACGCCCAGGTTCTCCGGTCCGAATCCGACGTCCTCCTCGACCACCGTACCGATGATCTGGTTGTCCGGATTCTGGAACACCATCCCCGCGCTCTGCCGGATGTTCCACAGTTCATCCGGATCCCGGGTATCCTTTCCGTCCACCCACATGGTTCCGCCGGTAGGAACAAGAATGGCGTTCATATGTTTTGCCAGTGTAGATTTCCCGGAACCATTGTGTCCGAGGATCGCCACAAATGCCCCCTGGGGCACATCGATATCGATCCCGTCTATGGCGCGCTCCGATCCGATAATATTTCCTTCTTCATCCCTTTTATCATATTCATATACAAGCTGTTCGGCGTGTATCATTTCCTTTGGCACTGCTTTTGCCTCCATCTTAAAATCCTGCATGCTTCCGTCTGTCGCACCTGCCGCGGGCTCGCAGATCCCATCCGCCCGTGCCGCCGTGCGGCTTACTGCTTCCGTCTGTTTCTGCCGCCGTGCGACTCATGCCCTATATTTTACGACATCACAAACTATTTTGCAAGACTGTCCTGTCCCGCTGTCCTGCCGCCCGTCTTCATCCCGCAGTTTCCTCCTTCACCTTCATACAAAAGTCCGGCAGGTCCGATGTCAGTGTACTCCTGATATCAGATCCTGCCGGATGCTTCTTTCCGCTTTTTCCGGTTCTTACCGGATATCCGCTCTTGCCGCCGCGTCCTTATAATATTTGAAATCTGTAAAAATCTCGTTCCTGTACGGATTTCTCTTCTTCTTCACCGATGCATAGATAATATATGCCAGAGCTGCAATATTTACGATCAGCGCCAGAGCGCTCACAATTGTCATCATGGTCGGGTCGGCGTTGGCGTTTCCGCCCTCCACGATTCCATTCAGTGTTCCGTCCGCATACAGCTTCGGCAGCGTTGCCCATGGGAAGATCCGGGTTCCGTCCGAGAGCGTCTCCTGAAAGAGCGGGAATACCTGGGCAAACATGCACCAGATACAGAGCGTGTTGGCACGGTTCATGATCCAGCCGCCTTTGTTCCAAAGGAGAGCCGCAATGGTCGGTGCCAGAAGGAGGGCGATGCCGCAGAACCATGCATGTGTAGGCAGACAGTTGTATGTGTAAGCAAAATTCCAGATATCGTAAACGATGATATATACCCAGATCATATCCGGCCATATCATATCCTTTTTATCTTTTGAGGAATAGACTGCCCACCATCCGGTCATGCAGAAAATATTGATAATTCCCGCCAGCCCGTTGAACACATTATGCCATCCGCCGTAAAGCCACACATCTTCGGAGGACAGCCACCAGGAATACCACCCGTTGATGGCAGATTCAAAATCACTGGCCACTGCTATCAGAATATTGATAGCTACGATGACGAATGGATATGCCTTGAACCAGTGGGTTTTCCCGATTCCCCATCCGTATTTGATCATCATAAATCCGATACAGCCCGCCAGGGATGCATAGAGCTTCGCATAGTGGAACCACCCGTTCATATAGACATAGGTCTGATTTTCCAGAGCCCACTGTGCTCCCATCCCCGCGCCCACGGCGATGGCGATGAAATATACGGTCAGCGCGGCGGGAATTACAAAGAACATGATAATTCCTCCGGCCTTTGTTCTCCTGGCAAATTCATTGAGCAGGATCAGAGCCGCAAGCACTCCGAGCATGGCGATCCACTGCGGTACCGCATCCGCTCCGTAAACATGAAATAACATATGAAATTACCCCCTTTTCTCTCATTGAGCCTCGATTTCCCTGATATTACATTCATTTCCGCAGACAAGATATGTCTCCGGACTTTTGCACCAGGGACACTGCCTGCCGTATTCCACCGTGGGATAGGTCTTTCCGCATGCCTCACAGTATGTGACGGCGGGCAGCGTCTCGATCTTCATCTCCGCATTTTCAATCAGCGGAAACTTCTTCCTGTAATACTGCCAGCAGTCGGTCAGGTAGTCATGCACGACGCCGCTGACCTCCCCGATCTCCAGGGTGACAGACGCGATCTCACTTAAGTTGTTCTCCTCTGCGACGCTCCGGAGCGTCTTTGTGATATGTACGATGATTCCAAGTTCATGCATTTTCCCGCACCTCCTGCTGTCTGTCCTTTCCACACAGCGCTTTTCTTCCTGACACGCTGATCCACGGTCTGATTGTACCGGGCTGTCTGTGCCGGCGTGCAGCCCGGATTTGCCGTCTACGGTTTCTTCTTTAATTTAATTTTAACCGCCCGCTTCAGCGCATAGGGAAGGATTCCTTTTAATTTATCCTCTGCCGTGCGCATCCTGCTCGCCTCCGGAAGATCACGGCTTAAGTGGATGGCGTCGAACTCGCAGCGGGTCGTACACAGACCGCATCCCACGCACTTGTTCTCATCCACGATCGTGGCGCCGCATCCGAGGCACCGGGCCGCCTCTGCCTTCACCTGTTCCTCGGTAAACGTGGAGCGCAGGTCGCGGAAGGTATCCGCCGCGGTTCCCGCTTTCTTTCCCGGAATCTGCCGTTTTGCATTGTCAAATTCTTCGATCACCACATCTGATTTGTCCAGTTCGATGAAGTGGCGCAGATCCCGCCCCAGAGTGAGGGAGTGTCCCTCGTGGACAAAACGGTGAATCGATTCGCAGCCCTGTTTTCCCGCAGCAATGGCGTCGATGGCAAACTTCGGACCTGTGCATACGTCGCCGCCCACAAAGATATCCGGCTCTCCGGTCTGATAGGTGATCCCATCCGCCTCAGCAGTCTGGTTCGGTCTGAGTTTCACATCTGTCCCTTTGAGCAGATCTCCCCACACCACGGACTGACCGATGGAGAGAATGACATTTTCACATGGCACTGTGATACATTCTTCCTCGCTGTAAACAGGGGCGAACTTTCCTGCAGCGTCAAAGACAGAGACACATTTCTTCAGCACGATCCCGCATACCTTTCCGTCTTCCGTGAGGATCTCTTTCGGTCCCCAGCCGTTTCCGATGGCGATGCCTTCCTCTTTTGCCTCCTCAACCTCGTCGGCAGCCGCCGGCATCTCTTTCTCCGCCTCCAGGCAGTACATGGATACAGAGCCGTCTCCGGCGCGAAGGGCAGTTCTTGCCACATCCACCGCCACGTTTCCGCCGCCGATCACCACGGTATCTCCATGCAGCTTCACCTCTGTTTTTTCCTGCGCCATGCCTTTTTCCGCCAGGTTCACGGTCCGAAGGAAATCCACTCCGGTGAGAACTCCCCCGGCATCTTCCCCGGGCACTCCTGCTTTTCTTCCGCCCTGGGCTCCAATGGCGATATAGAACGCCCGGTATCCCTGGTCTCTCAGCTCCTGGATGGTCACATCTTTTCCCACTTCCACACCGCAGCAGAACTCCACGTTCATCTACCGCAGCACATCAATTTCCGCCTCGATCACAGACTTTTCCAGGCGGAAGGATGGGATGCCGTTGAGCAGCATGCCCCCGGGACGCGCCTCTTTTTCAAACACCGTCACCGGATAACCTTTCGTCCGCAAATAGTAAGCTGCAGACATCCCGGCCGGTCCCGCGCCGATCACGGCAATCTTCTGCTCAAACTGTTTTCCCTCATGATTTTCGCATTTTGGGATATAGCGGTGTTCCGCATGGAGCTCTTTCTCCGCAATGAACTTTTTGATTTCATCGATGGCAACCGCCTGATCCACCGTTCCTCTTGTGCAGGCATCCTCGCATCGGCGGTTGCAGACGGCTCCGCACACTGCCGGGAAAGGATTGTCGTGCTTGATCAGCTTCAGGGCGTCCATATACCTTCCCTCTGCCGCCATCTTTATGTAGCCCTGCACCGGAAGATGAGCCGGACAGGCAGTCTTGCAGGGAGACGTTCCCGTCTCATAGCAGTTGATTTTTGCGTGGTCCCTGTAGTCGGGATCCCATTTGTCCCTGCCCCATTTTTCCGTATCCGGAAGAAGCGCTTTCGGATACCGGATCTCCCCATGCTTTGTGCAGAGCTTCTGTCCCAGTTTTGCCGCCCCCACCGGACAGACTTCCACGCACTGTCCGCAGGCCACGCATTTTGACGCTTCCACATGTGCGCGGTAAGCCGAACGCGACATATTCGGAGTATTGAAAAGCTGGGAGGTCCTCAGACCGTTGCACACGCCCGGGGCGCAGTTGCAGATGGCAAAGATCTTCTCCTCCCCGTCAATGTTGGTAATCTGATGGACAAATCCATTTTCCTCCGCCCGTTCCAGGATCTCTATCACCTCATCATAATCGATATAGCGCCCTTTTCCCGTCTCAACCAGATAGTCCGCCATATCTCCCACACCGATGCACAGGTCCCCCTCGATCTCTCCGCATCCCTCTCCGCGCATCCTCTGCTGTCTCCTGCAGGAGCAGGCCCCCACAGCGTACTTATCCTGATATTTCTTCAGCCAGTGGGAAATGTGTTCCACGCTGGCGGACTGCTGCTGCGCGGGAATCGCCTTCTCCACAGGAATGACATGCATGCCGATCCCCGAACCTCCCGGCGGCACCATGGGTGTCACCTTTTCCAGAGGGAGCCGGGACATATTTTCAAAAAAATCCGCGAGAATCGGATGCTCCCGGGTCTGCTTCTCATTCATCATCATAAACTCCGCGCAGCCCGGCACGAACATGGGAAGGACATACTGCTTATGCCGGTCTTCGTTCTCCCAGTTGTACTCAATCATCCCGATGACCGCCATCTCGTCCAGGAGCTGCTGCACACGTTCCTTATCCTTCCCCGACTTCCGGGCAATCTCCTCCAGAGTCATGGGCTTTCTTACTTTCATGGAGAGACAGACCTCAGCCATCTCATCTGTCAGCACTTCTGCCAGCCCCCAGTATTCCGGATCATCCACCGTCACTTTGTGACCGATCCGGTCCGTGATCATCTGTCCTAATTTCAGGATCAGCGTTCTCTCTTCCTTCATTCACCTTCCTCCTCTTCTTCTATTTTTCTTTCCATTCCCTTACCTGTTCCCGGAGCCAGGACACCCACTCGTCGATTCCTTCCCCGGTCCGCGCTGAAACCGGGATGATCTTCATATCCGGATTGAGCTTCAGCGCCCTTGATCTGCACGCCTCCAGATCAAAGTCGAAATACGGGAGCACATCGATCTTATTGATCAGAAGGCACTGGCACACCTGGAACATGAGCGGATATTTCAGCGGCTTGTCGTCGCCCTCAGGCACGCTCAAAATCATTGCGTTCTTCACCGCCCCTGTATCAAACTCCGCCGGGCAGACCAGGTTGCCCACATTTTCCAGAACAGCAAGGTCTATGCCGCCGGTTCCCAACTGCTCCAGTCCCTGACGGGTCATATCCGCATCCAGATGACACATGCCGCCGGTGTGGAGCTGAATCACTTTTACCCCGGTTCTGCTGATGGCATCCGCATCCACCGCACTGTCGATGTCCGCTTCCATCACTCCGATGCGCATCTCATCTTTCAGCATTTTAATAGTCCGGGTCAGCATGGTCGTCTTTCCCGCGCCCGGGGAGGACATAAGGTTCAGGAGGAAGGTTCCTCCTGTTTTCAGCTCCTCCCTCACCCTGTCTGCCTCCCTGTCGTTATCCGCAAATACTCTCTGCTTGATCTCATATACTTTGTACATAGCTTTCTCCTCACTTTTCCTGTTCCTGCGCTTCCGACGGTCCGCCCGCACTCCGGGTCTTAAGTCCGCCTACAAGAAGATCCCGGGTAATCCGTACCTGAAGCCCCAGTCCAACCCGGGCGTCAAGACTTAACATACTGCCGTTCCATGCCAGTTTTTTCATCAGACTGAACATGGTATGTGCCAGGGAATAACAGACCTCCTCCGGCGACCACAGGAAGGAAAGAGTTCCGTCGTCCAGCCCCTTCTGCAGTGCGTCCGTAACTCTGGGTTTCAGACTCATAATACAGTCCTCATATTCTTTGAGCCGTTCCACCTCAATCCCGTTCCTGCGGACAAACACATCGAACTCCTGGAGAAATTTCAGCGAGGGAATCTCTTCCTCAAAAATCTTCACCAGAACATCCATGATGCATTCGATCTGTCCCAGCCCTGTCATCTCCGCATATTTCCTTCCGGACAGGGCTTTCAGGTACCGTGTCTCGATTTTCTTCCAGCATGCCACCCCGGTGCGGACTGCAAGTTCCGCTTTCGTCTCAAAATAACGGTAGATCGTGGCGCTGCCGACGCCTGCCTCTGCCGCCACATCATCGATGGACGTATCCTCGATTCCCTTCTCGCAGAACAGTTCCAGAGCTGCATTCACAATCTTCTCCGAACGCAGTCTCGCTTTCCTGATTACTGCTGCTGATTCCTTCATCCGACGCTCACCTCTCCTGCTTCCGCCTCCCTCGTTTTTCCGCCGCCTCTTCACACTGGCTTTGCTTGATAGTTATACTATCATATTTATGCACTTCTCACAACTAATTTCTGTTATTTTTTTAACTATTAGGCATTTTATCATAAGATTATTGAAGTTTTTTGTGCATTATGATATTGTAAATTCATAATCAAATGCACGGAGGTAGCACTATGACAAAATATATTATGGCATTGGATTCCGGCACCACGAGTAACCGCTGCATCCTTTTTGATAGAGAAGGAAATGTATGCAGCATGGCGCAGCGGGAATTCACACAGTATTTTCCCCGGCCGGGATGGGTGGAACACGATGCAGATGAGATCTGGGCAGCACAGCTCGGCGTCGCGGTGGAGGCAATGAACAAGATCGGCGCAGCCGCACAGGATATCGCGGCAATCGGCATTACCAACCAGCGGGAGACCGTAGTCGTCTGGGACAAGACAACGGGTGAGCCCGTATACCGGGCAATCGTCTGGCAGTGCCGCCGTACTTCCGAATACTGTGATTCCCTGAAAGAGAAGGGACTGACGGAATCCTTCCGCCGGAAAACCGGACTCGTCATCGACGCATATTTTTCCGCCACCAAAATAAAATGGATTCTGGATCATGTTCCCGGCGCCCGGGAAAGGGCGGTCCGCGGGGAGCTCCTCTTCGGCACGATAGAAACCTGGCTGATCTGGAAGCTCACAAAGGGGAAGGTTCATGTTACAGATTATTCCAATGCTTCCCGCACTATGCTTTTCAACATCCGCACCCTTTCCTGGGACGAAGAGATCTTAAGAGAACTGGATATCCCTGCCTGCATGCTTCCGGCACCGGTTCCTTCCAGCCAGGTCTACGGATACGCAGATCCTTCGTTTCTGGGCGGTTCTATTCCCATCGCCGGAGCGGCAGGGGATCAGCAGTCTGCGCTGTTCGGGCAGGCCTGCTTCCATCCCGGAGAGGCGAAGAATACATACGGCACCGGCTGTTTCCTGCTTATGAATACAGGCAAGACACCCGTATTTTCCGAAAACGGACTTGTGACGACCATCGCCTGGGGGCTGGAGGGGAAAGTGACCTATGCCCTGGAAGGCTCTATCTTTGTAGGCGGAGCGGCTGTCCAGTGGCTCCGGGACGAGATGCGTCTGATCGACTCTGCCGCTGATTCGGAGTACATGGCTTCCAAAGTACCGGATACAAACGGCTGCTATGTGGTGCCCGCATTTACCGGGCTGGGCGCCCCCTACTGGGATCAGTATGCCCGGGGTACCATCGTAGGTATTACCCGGGGCGTGAACAAATACCATATTATCCGCGCCACTCTGGAATCCATCGCCTACCAGGTCAATGCGGTGCTCCGCGCCATGGAAGCCGATGCCGGAATCCGGCTCTCCGCCCTGAAGGTGGACGGCGGCGCAAGCGCCAATAACTTTCTCATGCAGACACAGGCTGATTTAAGCGGTGCTCCGGTAAACCGTCCGGTCTGCGTGGAGACCACCGCCATGGGAGCCGCCTTTCTGGCAGGCCTGGCAGTGGGGTACTGGAAAGATACGGACGCCATCGCCGTAAACCGCACCACAGACCGGATCTTCGCCCCCGCCATCAGCGGTGAGAAACGCGCGGAAATGATCCGCGGCTGGGACCGGGCTGTCCGCTGCTCCTACGGGTGGGCGAAGGAGGACTGAATCTATGTATGACATTGTAATTATCGGGGCAGGCGTATCCGGTGCGGCCACAGCCCGGGAACTTTCCCGCTTCCGCGCGCGGATCTGCGTGATCGAGCGGGGAGAGGACGTCTGCTGCGGCACATCAAAGGCGAACAGCGGCATCGTCCACGCCGGTTTCGATGCCCCGGAAGGCTCTCTCATGGCAAGGCTGAATGTACGCGGGAACCAGATGATGGAGGTTCTGTCCCGGGAACTGGATTTTCCTTTCCGAAGGAACGGCGCACTTGTGGTCTGCCGGGATGAGCAGATGCTCCCCGCCCTGGAGACGCTCCGCCAGAGGGGCGTGCAAAACGGCGTCACCGGTCTTTGCATTCTGAACCGGGAGGAAGTCCACAGCATGGAGCCCGCGCTGGCCGACGACGTCTGCGGCGCCCTCTTCGCCCCTGCAAGCGGAATCGTATGCCCTTTTGAGCTGAATATCGCCATGGCGGAGAATGCCGCCGTAAACGGCGTGGAATTTCATATGAACACGGAAGCGGAGGACATCCGCCGGACAGAGGACGGATACGAGGTTCTCACCAACAGGGGACCCCTGCGGACGAAGTGCGTTGTGAATGCGGCCGGAGTCTATGCCGACCGCTTCCACAACATGGTCAGCGAAACACCCCTGCACATCACGCCCAGACGCGGGGAGTACTGTCTGCTCGACAAAACAACAGGCTCTCTTGTGTCGCACACGATTTTTCCTCTTCCGGACAGAGATGGAAAGGGGATCCTCGTAACACCCACCGTACACGGCAATCTTCTCACCGGTCCTACCGCGGAAGATATCCCTGACAAAGAGGGAGTCTGCACCACTGCCGAAGGGCTCTCCCGGGTTATGGAGCGCGCCGCTCTCCATGTGAAAGGAATTCCCTTCCGGGAAGTCATCACCTCTTTTGCAGGACTGCGCGCCTGTGAAGACGGACATGATTTCGTCATCGGAGAGCCCGCGGATGCGCCGGGATTCGTGGACTGTGCCGGGATTGCCTCCCCCGGGCTGTCCGCCTCTCCCGCCATCGGGGAAATGATCTCAGAACTTCTCAGGAAACGGCTGAATCTGGAACCGAATCCGGAATTTATTCCTTACAGGAAGGGGAGCCCCCGTCTGTCCTCCCTCCCATTTGAAGAGCGGAACCGGCTGATCCGCGGCAATCCGGCATACGGAAACATCATCTGCCGGTGCGAGGAGGTCTCCGAGGGAGAGATCATCGACGCCATCCGCCGTCCTCTGGGCGCCCGTTCCCTGGACGGCATCAAGCGGCGCGTGCGCGCCGGGATGGGACGCTGCCAGGGGGGATTCTGTTCCCCGAAAGTAATGGAGATCCTTGCCCGGGAGCTGAGAACCGGTATGGATGAAATCACAAAAGCAGGTCCCGGCTCCGCGGTTCTGAAAGGAAGAAACATGGAGTGGCTTTAAAAACCCCGGCTTATCGCCCTGAGAAAGGAGATTCACTTATGCAGACATATGACATCGTTATTATCGGAGGCGGCCCGGCCGGTCTTGCCGCCGCCATCGCTGCAAAAGAATCCGGTATTGACAGGATTCTGATCCTGGAGCGCTCGGAAAGAGCCGGCGGGATACTCAACCAGTGTATCCACAACGGATTCGGGCTGCATACGTTTCACGAGGAGCTCACCGGTCCGGAATATGCCGACCGCTTTATCCGACAGGCGGAATCTCTCGGGATTGAGTGCCGGCTTCGGACGATGGCAGTGGATATCGCAGCAGGTGAGGCAGCGCCTGTCCACACGGTAACCGCTGTCAGTTCCACGGACGGGCTTGTACAGATCTGTGCCCGCTCAGTCATTCTGGCAATGGGCTGCCGGGAGCGTCCCCGCGGCGCCTTAAATATCCCCGGCTTCCGTCCTGCCGGAATCTTCTCCGCAGGGACGGCGCAGAGACTGGTCAACATGGACGGTTATATGCCCGGGCGGGAGGTGGTGATCCTGGGATCAGGAGATATCGGTCTGATCATGGCAAGGCGCATGACGCTGGAAGGTGCGAAAGTCCACGCTGTGGCGGAGATCATGCCCTACAGCGGCGGGCTGAAGCGAAACATCGTCCAGTGCCTGGACGACTACGGGATTCCGCTCCTGCTCAGCCACACTGTCACATGGATTCACGGGAAGGACAGGGTGGAGGGCGTCACCCTATCTCAGGTAGATGAAAACCGCCGTCCCATCCCGGGTACCGAACAGTTCTATCCCTGCGACACCCTGCTCCTCTCTGTGGGGCTGATCCCTGAAAATGAGCTTTCCCGCGGCATGGGCGTAACGCTCAGCCCTGCCACTTCCGGTCCCCTGGTAAACGAGAGCCTTGAGACAGACATCCCCGGAGTCTTTGCCTGCGGCAACGTGCTCCATGTCCATGATCTTGTGGATTATGTCTCCGAGGAAGCCTCTGCTGCCGGAAGGCACGCCGCAGACTATGTAATACACCTGGGAGATAAAACCGCAGGGACTCCTTTCCACGTGATTTCCCCTGCATCAAAGCCCAGGATTCCCTCCGCATCGGAGCGCGGGATTCCTCTTACAGCAGAGCACGGAATCCGCTACACGGTTCCCGCCTTTATACGCCCTGAGAGAATGCCTTCGAAGCTGACGATCCGTTTCCGGGTCACAGATGTGTACAGAAACTGCCGGGTCTGCGTCTGTTTCGATGATATTCCGGTGAAGAAAAAAGCGCGCAGGATCGTGGCTCCCGGTGAGATGGAAGAGATCCGTCTCGAGAGGGAACTCTTTGAACGGTATCCTGTCCCCAAGACGATCCGTTTCTCTCTGGAAACTCAGAACGATGAAGATACTCAGGATTTCAAAGAAGGAAGATGACAGATATGTTTCAGAATGATCAGAAAAATATTCCCTCAGCCGGCAAGACAGACACCATTCACCTGACCTGCATCCGCTGCCCGCTAGGATGTGCGATCTCCGTCAGACTGGAGAATCTCCGGGTTCCGGAGAACTGCGGGATCCTGGAAGTCTCCGGGAACGGCTGCCCCCGCGGGGAAGAATACGCCAGAAAAGAAATTACCGATCCGGTCCGGACTGTGACCACCACCATCCCGGTAACAAATGGCGATGTAAAGCGGATTCCCGTAAAAACCCGGGAGGAAATTCCCAAAGGCAGAATCTTTGCCTGCGTTAAGGCTCTGAAAGGGCTCACTGTAGAGGCACCGGTACAGATCGGCGATGTCATTCTGCCCGATGTGGCAGGGACAGGTATTCCGGTTGTCGCAGCCGGGAACGCCGCCGCGAAACGGCCGGACGGGAATGCGGTCCGGGAACAGCATTCCTGAAAAGAAGAGACAGAATCCCCGTGCTCCACAGAGCACTAAGGTTTCTGCCCCTTCTTTTTCTTTTCTCCGAACCCCTCGCCGAACACTTCGCTGGTCTCCGTGAACATCAGAAATGCCGTCTCATCCACCTCATGGACAATATTTTTCAGGCGGTAAGCCTCCGACTTCGTGCAGGCACAGAGCAGCACATCCCGGTCCAGCTCCGTGTAGCCTCCTGTGGCTTTCAGGAGGGTCACGCCGCGCTGAGCCGAGGCTCCGATCCGGGCCGCCATCTTCCTCCCCTGCCCCGTGATAATAATGGCAAGGCTTCCCGCACCGATTCCATAGAGGATTTTATCGATTACAATGGTGGAAACCGCCGTGGATGCCACCCCGTAGAGCACGGCGTCCACATCGCCGAAAGCCGGCCATCCCAGGGCAATAATCCCGATATCGATCACCATGGTGATCCCGCCGAGAGAAAAGTATGGCCGTTTCTTTTTCACTACCATGGCGATAAAGTCGATCCCGCCGGAAGAAGAGCCGCGCATATAGAAAAGCGCCATGCCCGCTCCCAGGAACACCCCGGAGTACAGCGCCGCCATGATGCGCTGTCCCTGATATGCCGGGAACATGGGAAATATCACGTCAAGAAATATCGTTGACACCGCCATGCTCCGGGCAGTCCGGATCAGGAACTCCCTGCCCACGATCCGGTAACTGATCACAGCCAGAGGCACGTTGAGTGCCAGATTGGTTATTCCCACCGGGAGGCCGAACAGATGGTTCAGGATTAAAGCCAGGCCGGAGAGACCTCCCGGCGCAAACTGCGCGTCCCTGGCAAATGTGTAGATGCCGGCGGCATACAGAATACTGCCGGCAATGTCATAGATCAGATCCGCCATAATCTGTCCTGCTTTTTTCCTGACACTTCTGCTGTACACGTCCGTTCCTCCATCCTGCTTTCCCGTTTTTCACAGCATGTGCAAAAAAGGCAGGAATTATGCATTTCTCATAAAGAGCGCCTCTTTTACAGTTCCCGGATCACACACTTTCCCTTTCCGGAGAGTTTGATCTCGTAGAGCACTTCATCCGCTCTCTTATATAATTCTGAAAATGACCGGTACTTTTCCCCGAAAATTCCTCCCACTGAAACTGACGTATGACTCAGCGGGCATCTTTTCTCCGCCTCATCCATATAGTCTCTGCTGATCTGTTCCACTTTTTTCCGGATGATATCCGAACTGCTGCACGGATAGGCGAATACGGCAAATTCATCTCCGCCAAGCCGGAGTACGATGTCGCTCAGACGGAACGCCGTCTGCAGCCTGCCTGCAATATACTGAAGCATCCGGTCTCCTTCCCCGTGTCCGTACAGATCATTTACTTTCTTGAAATTATCCAGATCTATCATCAGGAATACATAGGGACCGCCTCTTTCCAGACACCGGCGGATCAGTTTTTCCCCACCTTCCCGGTTGTATACTCCTGTCAGATAATCTCTCTCCCGGTACCGGTAGATCTCGGATATATGCATGGAAGAGATCAGGAGTCCGTCTCCTTCCGCTGTCATTCCCGCACTAAACCGCAGGATCTCCATGAACTGTTCTCCATCCCTCGTCTCCCCTGTGCTCTCAATCAGCCCGAAACATTCCATATATCCCGGTCCGATCTCTTTGGTGCTGTAATTGCTGATTTTATAGTATAATGTCCTGCCCTTCTGCTCCATCTCCTGCTGCAGCCGGTTTCCGAGCTGTTCTTTATTTACCGCAGCTTCCCAGTCTCCCCGGAGAAGCCCGTAGATATCATCTTTCATCAGGTCCAGCGCCCCCGGAATATCTTTTTTCAAAAGGCATGCATCCAGGAACACTATGAGCGTTCTGTATGCCAATGCGCTCTGCGAACCCGTCACTTTCTCCATTTCCTTTTCGCTGTACTGTCTGTTCTGCATCTCCATTCTTCCTTTGCCAAACCAATTCCTGCTGTATCCTGCCGGCCCTTCCTGTATCAAATCGATCCTTCCTGTACATCCCGGTCTTTCCTGTGTCAAAGCAGGTCTTTTGTGTACTTAATACTATCACAAAGAGCCCCGCTCAGCTCATCCGGACAGCAGAATTGACCGGAGGCTGATTTTTCCGGCTCCTTTTTCCCCTCTCATCCGCAGATCAGTGGTATAATAATCAATATGAAAATATTTTTCAGGGAGGACTCTATGTATAAGATTCTCTTTATTGATGATGATCTGGATTTTCTGGAATCAAACCGGATTTATTTTACCCGGAAAGGATTTGAAGTGCTGTGCTGTGAAGACGCCGGACAGGCAGTGGGGAAGATCCTTCCCTCCACAAGACTGGATTGTGTGATTCTGGATATCGATATGCCCGGCATGGACGGATTTGAGATCTGCAAACGTTTCCGGGAGCTCAGCAGCACCCCCGTCATCTTCCTCTCAGGGCTGACGGATCTGGACAACCGCCTGCAGAGTTTCCGTTCCGGAGGAGACGATTTTCTCGCCAAGCCCTATGACATCACAGAACTGGAATACCGTATCCGGGCAAGAATACGGAAAAATGAAAATGTGTTTTTCAGCGGGACGCTGACATATGGCGCCCTGGCGATTGACACCGACCGGAGGATAATTTCATATGAAGGAAGGGCGGGAGATTTTTCCGCCCTCCAGTTTGACATTCTCGCATTTATGGCGCGAAATCCGAACAAAGTTTTTTCCTACGAACAGCTTTATGACCAGGTGTGGAAGACTCCCATCATCCGAAGCCGCCACAATATCCAGGTCGCTGTGGCCACGATCCGCCAGAAGCTTTCCCGGCTCTGCAACGGAAAGCAGTATATCCGGACCGTATCCAGGAAAGGGTATTGTTTCTCCCCTGACGGGGAATGATTATTTTCGGAAGAAACGCAAGGCAGCAGCCGCTGCGCCTGCCAGCACGACAGCGACCACGAGGAGACCGGCAGCGATCTGTGCCGCCCCGTTTCCCTGCAGATGTTCTGACGAACCAGATGGAACATCAGACAGATTATCTGATGAAACATCGGAGGAATCGTCTGGCGGAACATAGAACGAATCGCCTGACGGTGCATAGGACGAATCGTCTGTCAGTGCATAGGACGGATCGTCTGACGCCCGGGTATCGGCTTCGGTGCCCTGCCCGGAAAGGGTATTGCTCTGAAGCTGTTCCTCGCTGTCTCCGGCACTGCCGGCTGTTCCGGTTCCGTTCGCATCTCCAGCACTGTCATTCGTTCCGGTTTCGTTCGCATCTCCGGTTTCACCGGCGCCGGGGAAAAGATTTTCTCCTTCCACGGGACTTGTCTCGCCGCCCCGCCCGCCGTCGATATCTGCTGCTGCAAACACGGAGTTTTCCGTAAACTCCAGAATATCCGAATACAGAATTTCTCCTCCCTGGTCCCGTGAGACTGCATAATAATGGAAAGGCTGCTCCCCGTCAAGATAAGAGATCAGCCAGGAAACTTCCCCTGTTTCCAGCTGTTCCCCACTTTTCTCAATCCTGGTCCAGTCTTCTCCGTTATCAGAACCACAGAGCCAGTACTCTCCCTCTCCGGGAAGCACGGCGTAAAAGACGAGGGTTGTGGAACCGCCGTACTCACTGGCATAGCAATGAAGGAAATAGGGTCTGCTTTCAGAGGCAGTGACAACCAGACATAGAGGATTCCCGGACCGGTAAGCTTCATAGGTTTCCCCGAAGCGTCCCGTAACCTCCCCTCTGCTTCCGCGCTCCGGAAGTTCCGCTGTGTTCCAGGTGACAGGAAGTTCCGTCAGGACCTCCTCCCCGTTTTCCCATACATAGGCAGTAACATATTCCGGCAGCATCCGGGGCGTACAGGCAGTCCCCTCCGGGACAGTCACCACCGGGATCTTCTCATAGCTGTAGGCAGATACCGCGGAAACCGTGATTTTTTCCGCGGACACAATCTTACCGACGCAGGAAAACTCCGGAAGCCCCAGAGCGGTATCCTCCCCATATTTCAGGACAGCCCCGTTTTCCTGTAAAACCGCAGTATTTTCTTCCGATCCCGTATCGATCGAAATAGAAGTCAGAAGGAGTGTTCCCCCGGATCGCACACAGAAAACGCCTTCCTCTCCTCCCGCCCCATGGACGGAGAGATAGGGCCACAGTTCCAGGGTTCCCTCCACATAAATTGTATGGCCCTCCGGACGGATAATGATCTCTTTCCTGTAAATGGCATTGAGATAGGTATAACTTTCATCCTCAGGGACCGTAATATTATCCGTAAGGGTAACAATCCCTCCTGTAGTGATATGTTCATCTATCCACTGGCACAGTTCCTCAAAAGAAGAGACACGCCCGGTTTCTTCTCCCCGGACGGCTGTAGGAAATACTCCTCCCAGAGCCAGCACAAACAGGATGGATCCGGCGATTATGTACCTGAATATTTTGGAATGGCAACGGGAAAGCATACTTGTCTCCTTTCGCAGAAATAAGATATACTTAAAAAACGAGGTAAACGTATGGACACAAAAAGATTCTTCAGACTTTTTCTATTAATTGCAGCCGCTGTTCTCGCATCTGCAGGACTGTTTTTCTTTCTGTACCGCTTCGACAACAAGTATACCACTTCCAGATTCTCTCCTCAAGAACATCTCAGTTTTGATGAAGAGATTTCCGATTTTTCTTCCGTGGTATGGCTTACAGGCGGATGGGAATTTTACCCGGGTATGACTGCCCAACCGGAAGAACTTTCCGACTGCACTCCCAAATCCGTCTATATCGGACAGTATTTCAGTTTTGCCGATTTCAACGAGGATGCTTCGCCCTACGGCACAGGCACTTACCGGCTGACACTGGATGCAGATGCGGGCACTTATGCCCTCTATCTTCCGGAGATCTTCTCCGCATGCAGAGTATATGTCAACGGAGAACTTGTCGGAACCGTCGGTTCCTTTGCCCCCTATCAGCCCGGCATTAAAGATCTCATCCTCCCAGTGGATATTGACGGCAGAATCGAACTTGTCATACAGGTCATGAACTACAGCCATTATTACAGCGGAATCACCTATCCGCCCGCCCTCGGAACCGTGGAAGGCATCAGCCATCTGATCACAGCGCGCATGCTCTTTTACGGATTTCTGTGCTTTACCTCTCTTGCTCTGGCAGTTTTTTCCTCCGCCGTCTGGTTTGGCTTAAAAAAAGAACGCCAGATGCCCCAGGACCTCTGGCTGGGTATTCTTGCGCTGTCATTTTCCGTGCGTATATGCTATCCTTTTTTCCATATATTCGGAATTTCCTGGTCCAGAGTACAGTACACTCTGGAGGACGTCATGTCTGCCCTGGGTATTCTCTGCATTGTCCGCATCACCTGTATTCTGTGCTGCAGAAAGGACAGCACCTTTGCCCGTGTCCTTACAGGGCTGGCATCTGGATTTGTTCTCCTTGGTCTGATGAACAACCTGTTGTTCCTGACGTATATCCCGCGTTTTGTCCCGGTCTACGGTGTGCTTCTCTTCTGGTACAAACTGGGGGGTTCCCTTCTTCTTCTGGGAATGATCGTCCGCAGTATTGTTCTCAGCCCGGAAAAGATCCTCCGAACCGGTTCCTCCGCCTTCTCCGGAGACTCTTTTTCGAGTGGTTCCTCCTTTCTTCCGGGCGGTCTCGCCGCCTACACAGTCTCCCTTGCCGCCCACGCCATCTGCCTGGGACGGTTTGAGCCTGCGCGGTTCGGATGGTTCGATGAATGGGGTACTTATATTCTGATTCTCTGTTTTTCCATGCAGATGGTCATACGAAGCACCGCAACCGTGCGGGAAAACCACTATCTGAACCGACATCTCCAGGAGGAAGTAAACCGCAAGACCGCCTCTCTGGAAAAACTGCTCAGCCAGCGCCGTCAGCTCCTTTCGGCATTTGCCCATGACATTAAGACTCCTATGACTTCCATCACCACTTTTACCCGGCTGGTGGAACTGGATAATGCCGATCTGGATGCTGAGTCCAGACAGTATCTTGATACAATCCGCGAGAAGACCGGTGAGATGCAGGACCGTCTGGAAGCTCTGCAGGATTATTTCCGTCAGGACACTGGCGCCTCCTGTTTCACCACGGTAGATCTCTGCCGGCTGATCGACGATTTCTGCCGCGCAAATGCACCGGACATGGATGTCATGGGAATACATCTGGAATCGGAACTCCCCATACTCCGTCCGGTTCTTGTACAGGGGAACAGGGACAGACTGATGAGCGTGCTGCAGAATCTTGTATATAATGCCGCAAGTTTTATCGAAAAAGAAGGGAATATCCGGCTCACACTTACCCGTGACAACAGGAACGGAGCTGCCATACTACACGTGAAAGATAATGGCCGGGGTATCGCCGCAGAGCATCTCTCCCACATCTTTGACCGCTTCTTCACCCGCCGCGACGATAACAGCGGAAGCGGTCTGGGACTTTTTATCGTCCGCGCTGCCGTGGAAGAACATGGAGGAGAAATCTCTGTGAAATCAGAGATCGGGAAAGGGACATGCTTTGAAATCCGGCTGCCGCTCATGAAAATGCCCTGATGCAGGAATAAACCCCAGAAACCGAAGTCTCTGGGGTTATATTTGAGTTCAATATTCTATTAACAGATTATGATTACTCGATGATCTTAGCTACTGTACCGGATCCTACTGTACGTCCACCCTCACGGATAGCAAATCTCAGACCTTCCTCCATAGCTACCGGATGAATCAGTTCAACTGTCATCTCTA
>CBJMC01400__coassemble_795_pt1 | contig 30305 bp, 17 predicted proteins | sample CBJMC01400__metabat2_high_PE_029 | metagenome-assembled genome bin CBJMC01400 | reverse complement strand
ACCGGAATAAGGTCATGAAGATCAACGAACGCTGGGAAGAACTGAAGGAAGAATCTAACGCTAATATTCAGAGTGAAGAAGGAATCCTGAAACGGCAGACACGGTCGATCCAGACGGAAGGACACTTTGGAGATATCAAAGAGAATGAAAACTTCCGGCGGTTTAACTACCGTTCAGAGGAGAAAGTATATAAAGAATTCATGCTGTATGCGATTGGCAGGAACATCATGAAATACCATCGCTTTTTACATCATGAGATTGAGAAATATGAAGGGAAACAGGAGCAGAAAACAGCTTAGCGAAAGAAGTGCTCCCAAAAATCCAAACAAGGGGAATTTTGCGCCCTGAAATAAGCGATATCAAAAGGAAGAGGCAATCCTGGAGAGAATTCAGGCTTTGAAAAAGCACGAATTCTCTGGGATTGCCTCTTCCTCTCATATCAAGGGTTAAAAATCGGTATTAACCGACATCCCCTTTTTGTTACGTGCGATAGAAGATTCGAACTCCCGGCCTTCTGATCCGTAGTCAGACGCTCTATCCAGCTGAGCTAATCGCACATTTCGCTGTTCCGTTCACAGCAAAATATATTATAGCCGGGTTTTGAAGGAATGTCAATAACTTTTTTATAGTTTTTGTACGATTTTTTTAAATTTTCAACTTTTTTCAACTTTTGTCACTTTTCCCACCCCCGACAGATTCCAGGCAGTACAGCCGGATAACCGGCAGGAGTATAAAAAATAACCAGATCCTTGAAATTGTGACATATTTTAGCGAAATGTTTTATTGATGCCCGGCGGGATAAATCGTATATTTCTTTTAACTCTGGTGTCAATGCGAAGGGATGCCGGCGTACAGAGTGTGGCAGAGCATGGACTTATGCCTGCGGTGTGCCGGCGCCCGGCGTTGTACATAAAAATCAAAAAAGAGGAGGAAAGGAAATTGAGGAAAAAGAGTGTACGCATCGGCGCAGGGTTTCTTGCACTGACCCTGGCAGCAGGACTTCTGCCTCAGACAGGAGCTGCTGCTGTGGAAGCATCCGGAAACGGCAGTGTGGATGATCTGCTCGAGATCAGGACCGAGGACGGCATCTGTGTGGACATGCAGCTGTATGCCAATGGAGTGTATGAGGCCGAGATCGGCCTGACAGCAGGGGCACACACCCTGTCGCTGTACAGAAACGGGGAGGCAGGAGGCCTCACGGATGAGGTGGCTGTGGAAGGAGACAGCACGGTGTATGTCCGTTACCAGAACGGGGAACTGATCAATTCCGTGGACAATGCCGACCGCTATCACACGGCAGCATTTACCGGGAATTTCTGGGGGCTGGAATTTGTGGACAGTGATGGCGCAGATTATTCGATCGCCAGCTGGGATCCGGCGGATGCGAATGCGGAACTGGATTATGCAGGAGGTGGTCTGTATACGCGGACTTTTGAATTCAAGGAACTTACGGAGAATGTGACACTGCAGGACGGCGGATATAAGGTGGCGTTCGACGACGGATGGGACTATTCTCTTGGAAACGGTGATTCCAACATCGAGCTGACCATCCCGGCGGGCGAGGACAGCCTGACCGTGTTTGTGGACGAGATCAGCGGGCAGGTATATGACTCTGTGCGGACGGAAGCTCTCGATATCTATCAGAACAGCGGGAATGTCTCCTCTCCGGCATTTGCCACTACGGTCTCCCTGATCGGGACGGTAAGGCAGAATGAGGCGGACAACTGGAATGCAGGCGCACAGGGCTATGAGTTTACGCAGATCTCTGACGGCCTGTACCTGTATCAGCAGGCGTTTGACGCGGGAAGTTATGAATACAAGGCCGTGTTCAATTACGCGAACTGGTATGAATCCAACGGCGGAGGAAACAAGGCGCTCAACATCAGCAGTGACGGGACGAATGTGATCTTCCTCTACGATGTGGAGGCAGACATGCTCTACGATACATGCAACGACTACAATATCGTGGCACAGGCACTTGGTTTCGCTGCGGTTCCCGTGGAAGCGGAAGTGAGGAACAATGCAAACGGGACCGTCACATTTGTCATGACTGCAGAGGAAGATGACGAAGTCAGACTTTACTATGCAGACGCAGATACGCCGGACAATGTGACAGAAGCTGTCCTTGGCAAAGGCACGGACAGCAACGGGAACTTCAACGGGGCTTTTGAGACAGAGGCCCTCTCGTTCGGAGATGACGCTCTGGACATGATCTATTACTACACGGTAAATGGAACCCGGGTGCTCGATCCCTCGGCAGAGGAGGCGGAAGCCGGCGGACAGACATGGTCCGCTTTTACAAGGGAAGCGTTTACCGGAAGGCTGGTGTGCGTGCCGGGAACATTCCCGGGACCAAGCTGGGACGCGGCATCCAATGTGATGACATACGAGGGGAACGGCATCTATTCCTATACGTTTGAGGCAGTGCCGGCGGCGAATTATCAGTACAAGATCTCCATGGGATCCTGGACGGAGAACTACGGTGTGGGCGGACTGCAGGATGGATCCAACTACAGCCTCTCTGTCACAGGGACAAAAGATGTGACCGTATATTACAGCGACCTCAGCCATCTGGCGGTGACGGATCTGGATTATATCTTTGCAGAGATCACTCTGGCGGGAGAGGGGATCCCGGAGGGAACCCGCCTGACAGACGACGGTCTTACAGGGATCTACAGCGTGTCTGTTCCGCTTGCGGCAGGAACCTACAGTGATCTGACACTCACTTATGAAGGAGAGACGTTCGCGGTAAAGGAGTTCACTCTGGAAAATGACAAGGCAGTGACCTTCTATTTTGATCCGGTGACAAAGATCTATTACAGCAACGCGTCCGATGAAGTGCTGGATGAAGAGAGCATTTATTTTGACAGCAAGGATGAGACATACAAGAGCATCTACGGCGCGGTGCCGACGGGAAAAGAAGTGGCATTTTCCATTGACACAGGGGATGATGCACAGCAGGTAACGCTCGTACTGAAAGGGAAAGAGAACAAGATCCTCTCTCTGGAGAAGGAAGATGGACTGACAGAGGAAGGTAAGTCGAGGTGGTCAGTGACAACGGAATTTTCCGAGTATGGCGAATATGAGTATTATTTTGTCATCGGCGGAGAGTCCAGCGTGAAGATCTACTGCGACGATGACGGTTACTATGGGACCGGAAAGACGGTGGACCTGACACAGGTGCAGCCTTATGAGATGAATGTGTATATCGACGGGTACGAGACTCCGGACTGGATGAAGAACGCGGTGATCTATCAGATATTCCCGGACCGTTTCTTCAACGGGGATACGTCCAACGATACAGCCCAGATAAGTTCCAGGGGAGCGACAGACTACGAGTATAACACAGACTGGTATACCTGGCCTGAAAATCCGGAACAGGAGACACTCAATCCCGATACCTATCCGGAAAATGCATGGAGCGGAGACGGAGAGTGGAGCAACGAGATCTACGGCGGCGACCTCAGCGGCGTCACCGGGCGGATCGAGTACCTGAAAGCTCTCGGGGTAAACGTGATCTATCTCAATCCGGTATTCCATTCGATCTCAAGCCACAGATATGATGCTACGGATTATACGCAGATCGATCCGATCCTGGGGACGCTCGGAGATTTTACAGAGCTTGTAAAAACAGCAGAGGAGAATGGAATGCATGTGGTGCTTGACGGAGTGTTTAATCATGTGGCGGATGATTCTGTTTATTTCGACCGTTATTATAAATATGTAGGGCAGGACGGAAAAGTAGGAGCTTATCCGTACTGGGCATATGTGTATGACTACATGGCAGAAAATGAAGAGGCTTCTCAGGATGAGGCCGAGACAGAGGCAAGAAAATATTTTGAGAGCCGCGGTGTGACAGACTTCACTTATACACAGTGGTTTGACTTCACTGGCGGCTTTATGACAGACGACAGTGGTGAGTACGTGCAGGATACGATCGGCGGGCGTGCAGGGAAAAATGTCTATGCTTACGACTGTTGGTGGGGCTATGACTCCATGCCGGTTATTATTGCCACAGACGGTTCTGAATACCAGACACCGGGATGGGCAGAAGAGGTCATTGACGGCGAGGGCAGTGTGGCTCAGTACTGGCTTGAGCAGGGCTCAGACGGATGGAGGCTTGACGTGGCAAATGAGGTGTCCGACGAGACATGGCAGAGATTCCGCGAGTCTGTGAAAGCACTTGACAGCGACAATGTGATCATCGGCGAGATCTGGGACGACGCTTCCGAATACCTGATGGGAGATATGTACGACTCTGTCATGAACTATGTGTTCCGCGATGCGGTCCTTGCATATGCAAAGGGCGGCAGTGCACAGGACTGCGTAAATGAACTTGAGAAACTCAGAGAGCGCTATCCGGAGGAGGCATTTTATGCCATGATGAACCTGGTCGGCTCCCACGATACCACAAGAGTGCTTTCCTTCCTGGACGGCATCAATGACGACCGGGCTCAGACAGATACGGCGAGCGCATTTCCTACATACGAGACGACTTCGGACACAGCGAAAGAGCGCCAGTACCTGGTGGCATTTATCCAGATGACATATCCGGGAGCACCGACGATCTACTATGGCGATGAGCTGGGAATGGTCGGAGCTGACGATCCGGATGACAGGCGCGCCATGGAGTGGGGCAAGGGAAACCGGGAACTGGTTGAGTGGTATGCATCTCTGGCTGAGATCCGCAATACTTATTCCGCGTTCCGCACAGGAGAGATCGAACCTGTTGAAACCGGGGATGCGGAGAAGATCATGGCGTATGTGAGAAGCGATGAGGAAGCGGTTCTTTACGTTGCGTCAAATAATGATACAGAGAATGCTCAGCAGGTGGTATTTACCGCAGAGGCAGGCGTGACGTATACGGATCTGATCAGCGGAAATATATATACAGCAGATAAAGATGGAAATCTCACGGCAGAAGTACCGGCTCTCTCAGGCGTGATCCTGACAGATACGGTAAAGGAGATGGAGATCGACAGCGAAGCGCTGGCGCCGGCTTACGATGAATCCTATATCTATACCGGAGAGGAAGAGCCGGGCGAAGAGAATCCGGATGAAGAGAACCCGGGCGAAGAGAATCCGGATGAAGAGAACCCAGGCGAAGAGAATCCAGGCGAAGAGAACCCGGATGAGGAGACACCCGGAGACGGCGGCCAGGGTACACAGAGTCCGCAGACCGGAGACAGCACTCCGCTCTTCATGACTGCAGTGGCGATGCTCCTGGCAGCAGGTACAGGATATGCTGTTGTGAGAAGGAGAAGAAGAGGCTGATGCAGTGAAGGGACACTGAGGTGCCGGGAAAAAGAAAATAAAAGTTGCGAAGAAAAAGAACCGTGAGGACCGGAGACAGCCCTTGCGGTTCTTTTAAAGAGATTGGTGATATGCAGATTTTTATAAAAAATAGTGGTGTTTTTCAGCGAGTTATGGTATTCTATTTATAGTGATACGCATAGCGTTTTTACTGTTCCATTATCACAGCCTTTTTGGCTTCTCATTTTCGGAGCTTCTTTTCGGAGCATTTTACCCGACGATGAACGTAACTTTTTAGTTTTTATCAAACTATCTGCATCTGGCATCAGATGGCAGAGAAAAACACACTTAGGAGGAAATGCCGCAGATCTTCTTCTGCGCCAGTATAAACGGGTGCGTGGAGAGAAGGGAAAAAAATTCAGCTACCGGGATATCAAAAAGGTGTATACGATCATCTTCTATGATGAGAGTCCCGGGGAATTCCGCCATTTTCCGGATCATTACATCCACCGTGCGTCCCAGAAGACGGATACCGGACTTCAGATCGACCTGCTTCAGGAATATGTCTTTCTGCCACTTGACAACTATCGCAAGATTCTGCACAATAAAGGTATCAGAAACCATTTGGAGGCATGGCTTTGTTTCCTCAGTGTAGATGAACCGGAAGTCATCATAAAGCTGATCAGGGAATATCCGCAGTTTAAAGAGTACTATGAGGAAATTTACCGGCTGTGCATGAATACGGAGAAGGTGATGAACATGTTTTCCAAAGAATTGCAGGAATTGGACCGGAATACGGTACAGTATATGATCGATGAGATGTAGAACGAGATTGATGCCCTGAAAGCGGAGAAGAAGACAGCTGTCGAAGAAAAAGAAAGTGTTATTGCAAAAAAAGATGCTGTTATAACTGAGAAAGATAAAGCTCTTGCTGCCCAGCAGAAAGAGATCGAGGAATTAAAGGCCCGGCTCGCAGAGAACGGCCGGTAGTACCGGAAAACGCGCAGTGCCGGGAGCCGGGCGATAATGTAAGGAACAGTCAATAAAAAGAGCGGAGCAATAAGACTTACAGGCTGTTAATAAGTCCGGTCACATCAAGCTTCCGGCTTCTCCCGAATGGCTCAAAGGAGGCACGGATGCTTTTGGACGGAGGAAACTGCCGGACAATGCAGTATGCGCTCATGTTCCGGGCAAACTCTTTTTCCCCGGGCCAGTGCCGACAGGTGAAGAAGACTTTGTTTTTAAAGGGCAGGGAGGCAAAAGCACGGATATCTTCTTCGCTGCATCCGTTCTGATCATTGAATTTGACCAGGAGTTTATCATGGTGGACGCGCTGACATCTGCGCGTCCATTTTTCATGGGCTTCGGCTTCGCTGCGGCAGTGAAGGAAAAAGATCTCGATGCTTTCACCGCCGGCAGAGAGCTGTCCTATGGGATAAGTGCCGAAACGGGGATCCGCAGAGACTTCCGGGGCGGTGATCCAGCGGGAATGTTCCGGGCGGATGAATGTAAGTTCGCTCCGGAGACAGCGGTCCAGGGCGCTGAGAAAACGGATATAGTCCGGAGCCATGAAGAAAAGCCCTGCAGTGGGCGATCCTTTGGGGAGTCCATAGCTCTCGTAGATCATCCCGCCCCAGCAGTTGTTGGAGATAATGGTAAAATCTTCTGTATTTAATTCCCTGCGCCTCAGCGGGGCGAATCCCTTTCTTCGGATCTTCTGGATCTTCAGCCTGAGTCCTTCGTATGTCATCTCAGCACCTCCCTGTACATAGTTTTATAGAGATCTCCAAGTAGTGATGCACTGTTTTGAATGTGGTAGGGCGCGATCGCCTCTGCATGTGTATCATAAAAGAGTGTTCTGTCCGGATCATCTGTATCCAGTATTGTATCGGCCCAGGTTTCCGGCGGGGCGGAGAGGGAAAGCCATCTCACGCGGCCGCCCAGGGAAGCCTCTTTGGTAACTGCATCAGAGACAATGCACATCAGTCCGTTCATCTGGGCTTCCAGAAGGACTACAGGGAGCCCTTCGTATCTGGAAGGCAGGACGAACACATCCATGGCAGCGTAGAGCGCTTCCGGTTCATCAGTCTCTCCGCAGAGAAGGATACGGTCCTTGTACGGATGACGGCTGATCTTTTCTTTTGTCTGCTCAAGATCCGGTCCTGTCCCGGCGAGCAGAAGATATGCGTCTTTGCGTTTCCCGCCGATACAGCGGAAGACGTCGAGCAGGAAGGGCTGGTTTTTCTGACTGTTGAACCTTCCGATATGGCCGATCACGAACCCGTCTTCTATACGGAGCCTCCTCCTTGTGCAGATGCGGAGCTCCTCTCGGAAACGGAAGCGTGAGGTGTCAAAGCCGTTTGGGATCACCTGGAAACTGCGCTCCCCGAACATCCAGCGCCCTGCTTCCTGTCCGCAGGCAAATGCGTGGGTGTATGCGCGTCGGAACAGGGGCAGGAGCAGACGGTGGGCGGTCTGCCTCATACAGGTGGTGTTATGGCTGTGGGCGATCCGCACCGGGATCCCGCAGTGTTTCGCAATGAGCAGTTCCGGTGTGATGAGGGCGCTGTTTCCGTGGATATGGAAGATGTCGTACTGCTCTCCGGAGAGTGCCCGGAAAAGAGCACAGTAATATGCCGGGGCTGATCTCTTCCGCTCCGGCAGGAGGACCAGCCGGATCCCGTATTTTTGACAGGTATCCAGATAGACCTTTGCGGCAGGCGCTCCGGCCAGGATGGTCAGCCGGAAGCGTGCCGGATCGAGGTGGGTACAGCTGTTCATCACCACCGTACTGATCCCGTTTACCGAGAGGCTGTTGACGCACACTGCCACAGAGAGCGGGCGTCCGCCGGGGCCAGATCCGTTACACAGTGGTTCGCTGTCCGGGATCTCTGACCGCCGGGGGCCTGCATCCGGGATCTCTCCGTGGAAAGGGGCCGGCTTACTGTCCCTTCTCAGCCGGGCCTTCAGGTCACCGGTTCTGTGTTTGAGAAAGGTGAAAACACCTGGCGGGAGGACGGCCTTGATCCGCTCAGCGGGTTCCGGTCCCACGCGCAGAGTACGGATATAGTCCTCACTGCCGATATTCCGGTAAATGCTGTCCCTGGTCTTCGGGCGAGGCGTGGGACGGGAGAGGTTGCCCTGGTTTTTCTGGATGTCAGCGGGGTCCACTTCCCGGATCAGGGCATCGTCTGCGATCAGATCCAGAAGAGCCTGCCCCTTCTCTGTATTTACGAGTACAGAGGAGATGCCTGCGGGCAGGTCTGCACCGGAAGAGACGAACTCCGGACAGACCTGGGAGATCCCCCAGAAGTCTCCCGCGGTCAGATCGCCGGGGCGGTGCATATTAGCGAAACGGCACTCATAACAGCTTTCCCGGTAACAGTCGGAGGCCATGAAATGCTTCCCGTAGCGGTCAAGAGCGAGAGGCCGGGTGATGACGCCTGATTCTGTCGTGATCTTCAGCCGATACTGCCCGCCCCATCCGCGCCCTTCCTTTGTGCGGAAATCCACATCGGTCACCGGGCTGTCCGCCTGGCGTGAATGCCATGCCAGATATCTTCCCAGCAGAAGGGGAGAAGGGACGCCGTGACAGATCAGGTCGACAGTATACAGGTTTTCATGATCTTCCCCGAGAAATGCATAAAGCCCTGCGATCTGGCAGGGAGTTCCGGTATAGAGGACAGCGCGTCCTTCTTCCAGATATTTTCCGGCCCGGGAAAAAGTATGTCCGGTGTCAGACTGGACGTATTTGGATGACTGGAGCCGGTGGCATCCGTCCGGATCTGTGACCTCGATGTGCCGGACTGTCAGCGGGGAAATGTGGTTTTTTCCTTTGTCGGCGTGGAGTGTATCCTCTTTCGCGCATACTGCCTCAAAGGCAGCGCCGTACACCACTCCTCCGCGGGCGAGCACTGCCCTGGCCAGGGCGTCGCAGAGTCCGCCCGAGGAGGAACGCCGGAGCGATTCCCGGCTCCGGGCCTGAAACGCGCAGGCGCGGAGCGGATATCTTTCTCTGCGGTCCGCCAGATAGACCGGGCAGGCGCGCAGGCATTTCCCGCAGCGGATACAGGCGTCTCCGCGGACCTGAGGCTGAAGGAATCCCTCCCGGTCTGCCGTCATGGTGATACAGTGCAGGGGACAGGTCTGTTCACAGCTCCGGCAGCCGGTACAGCCTGTCCCGATCTCTTCGATCGTATTCATTCTTTTCATTCTGGTCTCATCTCCATTCCAATGTCTAAAGTGCGGTCCCGCCCGTCTCGTGGGCCAGGTACTCAACTGCCCGCAGGCGCTCTTCGCGCATGAGACGTTCTGTCCTGTCATGATCGGCCGGCCGGGAGAGTACCCGTTCCGCATCCTCCACGGAAAAGACGCCCCGGTCCAGAAGCCGGAAGCGTTCGAGCAGGTCAGTGAGTTTTTCTTCATTTCCATAGGAGCCGCCTGTGCTTGGGCGGATCAGTGAGACAAAATCCTTCCGGGTGATCATGGAGAAGATCGTTCCGTGGAAGGTGTCTGTGATGACCTCCTCCGCTCCGGCGAACCAGGACAGAAGCTCAAACGGCGAGCAGTCGATGAAACGGTCCGCACATGAGTGGACGCCGCCGATGGCGTAGATCTTCAGATCTTTTTTGCGGGCGTACTCCAGGATCCACTCGGATTCCCGGGGAGTGATCCGTCCGGAATAGGCATAGAGCAGGAGATATTTCCCGGCGCTGTCCGGCCGGAATCCGGGGCGGATATTCCGGGAAAAATCATAGATCAGTACCGGATCTGCGTGATATTGGGCAGTCCGTCCGGAAAGCGACTCTACCATATGAAGAGAATTGCGGTCGCGGACGGACAGGGCGTCAAACTGTTTCAGCAGAGTGCTTATCTCCCCGGATTTTCCGTGCTTTTCCAGGGCGTCAAGGGTCGTGTCGCCAAAGGACGCCGAGAAAGAGATCAGCTTATCTGCATGGTGCCCCGCCCCGAAGAGTTCGGGAGAATATCCTACGTTCGGATTCTGCTGGATGCAGTTAAAGACTTCGTCACTTCCGATCACCAGAACGTCCAGCCTGGGACTGTAATTGGGTTCAGGACCGATCCCCAGGGCCGGGTGATATTTGGCGGGAAAGCCCTTTTTATATTGGATATACTGGAACTTCTGCTGCAGAGGAGCGTCACAGCGCAGGACGTTCAGGGCTTTGCGGATCCTGCCTGCAGGTGCTGCAAGAGGGCCGGGAGTGAGATGTTTCCCGGCAGGGGGCCCGCTGATGCGCCTCTCCGGTTCCCGGATCAGCGGGGGGCCCGGGCGGTAATCGACAAACTGTACCTCATGCCCCATCCCTTCGAGCAGTGAGCGCAGGGCATAAGCCTGCAGGAAAGAGCCGTAATTTATAATGCGCTGCATGGATAAAATGCCGATTTTTGACATGATTTTCTCCTTTCGTGGATAGCATTATCCTGTGAAAGGCAGAAAAAAGAAGATGCCTTATTTTAAAAAGAAAAACAGGCGCTTGTCAAGCGGATCAGGGATAATCTTGAGATTGTGACATGTTTTCCCGAAAATTGTCATTGAGGGAAAAGACCCGGGAGGCTATATTTATCCAAAAGGCTGAAAGAAGAAGAAAAACGAAGAAGATAAGCAGAAAAATGACAACAAGAGGTGAATCACATATGGAAAATGAACAGAAGGTATGCCTCGTATGTTCCAGCGGAGGACATCTGGCGCATTTGTATCTTCTCAGACCGTTCTGGGAGGGAAAAGAACGGTTCTGGGTCACTTTTGACAAACCGGACGCCAGGAGTGTCCTCTCCGGAGAAAAGGTCTATCCGTGTTATTATCCGACAAACCGTAACCTGTTCAATCTGGTCCGCAACACGATCCTGGCGGTGAAAGTGCTCCTGCGGGAGAGACCGGATCTGATCGTATCCTCCGGGGCCGCAGTGGCGGTGCCGTTTTTCTGGATCGGGAAGATCCTGGGATGCAGTACGGTATTTATTGAAGTGTTTGACCGCAGAAACTCCTCCACGCTGACCGGACGGCTTGTCTATCCGGTGGCGGACCGTTTTATCGTGCAGTGGGAAGAGATGAAGGACGTCTACCCGAAAGCGTTGAATTTCGGAAGTCTGTTTTAGCGGGAGGAACAGGGATGATTTTTGTGACAGTAGGAACGCATGAACAGCAGTTTGACCGCCTTGTCAGGAAGATGGACGAGTTAAAAGAAACGGGAGAAGTGCAGGAGCAGGTCGTGGTACAGACCGGATATTCCACATTTCACCCGATGCACTGTATGTGGAAACAGTGGTTTCAATACGAAGAAATATATGAATATATGAAGCGGGCACGGATCATCATCACCCATGGGGGACCGGCCAGTTTCCTCATGCCGGTCCAGATGGGAAAGGTGCCTGTGGTGGTACCGCGTCTGAAAGAATATGGTGAGCATGTAAACGACCACCAGAAAGAATTTGCGGGGAGCCTGAAAGATACGGAGGCGGGGATCATCGTGGTGGACAAGATCGATGAACTCGGCGACGTGCTGAAAAATTACGACCGCTATGCACAGATGCTCAAGAGGAACGATTACCAGTCCAACAATCTCCGTTTTAACAGCAGGCTTGAGGCGGAGGCGGACGGTCTTCTTGCCGGGCACGGCGCAAAAAGTATGCATAAAATGAGCAGACATTCTGCCGGAAAGATCGAAAGAGAACAATAGCATGGAAAAGATACCTCATATCGTACACTACTGCTGGTTTGGAAAAAAAAGGAAGAGCCCGGCAGTAAAAAAATATATAGAAGAGTGGCGCCGGAAACTTCCGGATTACCGCTTCATCGAGTGGAATGAAGAGAATTTCCAGATCAGCCTCTTCCCCTATGCCCGGGAAGCTTATGAGGCGAAGCGGTATGCTTTTGTGAGCGACGTGGCGCGGATCTGGGCGCTGAATGTGTATGGCGGAGTATATCTGGATACGGATATTGAGGTCGTGAAAGATTTCAGCGACTGCCTGGAATGGGGCAATATGGTGCTCGGATTTGAGACAAAGGACCATCTGATGACCGCTTTTATGGCGTCCGTGCCGGGGCATCCGCTGATCGGGGAGATGATGGAGTATTATATGGAAAACAGTTTCCGCAAAGATAAACCCCTGGCTGATCAGGTGAACACTGCTCTTCTGACAGGACTGGCTGTAAGACACGGGCTGGTGAGAAACGGCAGACTGCAGGAAATCCGGGGCGGGATAAAGATCTGCCCGGAAGATTATTTCAGCGCATACCGTCTGAAAGGCGAGCAGAGGATGTGTACGGAGAACACGTACACGGTCCATCATTTCAGCGGGACATGGCAGTCCCCGGCGGTGCGGTTCCGAAAACAGTGCAAACAGATGATCCGCTCCTGCTTCGGGCAGGATATGCTGGATCATATGATCGCACAGCGGAAAAAGGTACCTGGAGAAAGATGATATGACAGGAGCAGAAATCAGCATGGAGATATTATATCTGGCGACCCTCTTTTCAAACTGTCTCTCAAAGTATATTCCTTTCAGCAGTTATGAAGATGAGATCCTCCTGGCTGTCCTGCTCCTTTTATTTATCCTGAAAGTCTGCAGGAGCGGGGCTGTGATCCGGGGCTGGAACGGCTATGACGTCCGTCTGGCGGTCACTCTGGCACTCTTTATGCTGACCGGTACTGCGGGGACGATATTCAACGGAAAAGAGGTGCAGGCGGAGGCGGTGGTCAAGGATATTGTCCTGGCAGGGAAATTTTTTGCGGCTTTTCTCTGTGCGAAGACGCTTTTCCTCTCGGCAGAATGGGAGAAGATCATGAGGAAGATCCGGAAGATCACGAGGATTGCGGTCGTCGTGATCTTTGTGTGCGGGATCATCTCTCTGTTTGTCGATATCGGCATGGGAGACCAGATCCGCTTCGGGCTTCGGTCTTACCAGTTCCTCTACACCCATTACACTTTTCTGGTGTATGCGGAGGTGGTCATGACGGCAGTGCTCTGCAGTGACGCGGAGAATGACAACAGGATCTATACAGCCATGGCGATGGGGACCATGCTCCTTACCCTCCGGACAAAGGCGGTCGTGTTCTGCATCGTCGTTCTGCTTTTCTTTTTTATGGAGAAATTCGGAAAGAAGATCCGTCTGCGCTGGTATCTCCTGGCAGGAGGCGCAGGGGTGGCCGCGGCCTGGGGAAAGATCTCAGAGTATCTGGCGTGGGGCTTTTCCTACAATATGAGAAACGGCCTCTATCTGGCGGGGGCGAAACTTGCCGCGGCTTTTTTTCCGCTGGGAACAGGGTTCGCGGGATTCGGCTCGAACCTGTCCTATGAGTATAATCCCCGGATCTATTATGAGCTGGGGCTGAATACTTATCAGGGGTTCGATGTGGGAAGGCCGGTGCTCTCCGACGTGTTCTGGCCCTATGTGTACGGTGAGTTCGGCGTCCTCGGCCTGGCCCTGTATCTGGCGATGCTGGCCTTCCTCTTCTGGTCTCTCAGGCATGAACTCGGCGGGGAGCTGGAAAAGTTAAGAGGCGCGAATATCATTTTCGCCTATCTTCTGGTGGCGAGCATGGCGGAAGCAGTGTTCACCAACAGCTCCGGCGTGTACAGTGCGGTCATCCTGGCTTTCTTTTTCCGGAAGAAGAGGGAGAGCGCTCCTGCGCCGGCAAAGCCGTTTGTCATACGGCTGTGAGAAAATACGATCGTGAGGGAAAAGGATGAAGAATATCGGGATCATCACACTTTATCACAGGAACTATAATTACGGGGGCGCGCTCCAGGCATATGCACTGAACCTGGCAGTGCGCTCTCTGGGATATGGCTGTCAGACCATCGATTATGTGCCCCGGAGCATGCCTCTCGCGGAGAAGATCCGCAGAAAGGCGGCGTCTGACGGAGCTCTGGGCGTCCTCCGGGCCTCGGTGCGGCTGGGACTGGAGGGAGCCGGGCGGAAGATAAAAGGAAAGGCAGTCCCTTATCTGAACCCGGAGGCAGAAGAGGCGGTCCGACTCAGGGAAGAGAACATCGCCTTTTTCCTGGACAGATACATCCCCCACACGAAACCGTACACATCAGAGAGCATACGAGAGACTGTGGAACTGTTCGACATCTTCCTCTGCGGCAGTGACCAGATTTGGAATATGGGCAGTGCGGGGAGCTTTGATCCGGTGTACTGGCTGGATTTTGTCCCGCCGTCACGGGGAAAAGCATCCTACGCGGCGAGCATCCCCATGCCGGAGATCCCGGAGGGGGAGAAGGAGACGATCCGCCGGTGGCTCCGGACGTTTGATCTGGTGACTGTGCGGGAAGAACACGGCAGGGAGCTTCTGGAACCGCTCCGGGGGAGAAAAGTCCCGGTCGTCCTGGATCCGGTATTCCTGCCGGAGACGTCCCGCTGGGAAGAACTGGCAGGAAAACGGAGAGTGGAGGGAGAGTATCTGTTCGCATATTTCCTGGGGGATGACAGGGAGCAGAGGAAGACCGCCTCGGATCTGGCGGAAAGAAGCGGAATGAAACTGGTCACCATTCCTTATCTGACCGGGGAATACCGGAGCTGTGACCGGGAGTTCGGCCAGATCCGGGCCTGCGGAGGACCGGAAGAGTTCCTGGATCTGATCCGTCATGCCTCATGGGTGGTGACGGATTCCTTCCATGCGGCGGCCCTTTCCTTTCTCTTTCACACTCCGCTGACGGTATTCCGGAGAGGAAAGAGGAATGGCCGGAGGAACATGGACTCCCGGCTGGAGCATCTGGCAGAGATGTTCGGGACTCCGGAGATCATCACAGAGCCGGCGGGGATCTTCTGCCCGGATTTTGCCCGGACAGACCGCATCCTCGAGAGAGAGCGGGCACGTTCCCGGAGATACCTGGAGCAGATCCTCGCGGGCGCGGATCCCGGGGAAACTGCAGGATCTGGCGGAACAGACCAGACAGGGCCCGGGGCCTGCGGGCGGGGAACGCAGGGAGGCCTGCGGGAGAAGATGGAAAGGACAAGGCAGGGAGAGGAGAGACAGATACAGGCATGAAAGTGAATCAGCTGAAAGCAGGAGTGCTTCTCGGATATGCGGGGATGGCGGTGACGAACATCGTTTCCCTCGTCTACACCCCGGTGATGCTCCGCCTTCTGGGACAGAGCGAATACGGGCTCTACCAGATGGTCTGCTCGGTGGTCAGCTATCTGGGCCTTCTGAACTTCGGTTTCAACAACGCATATTTAAGATTCTATTCCCGGTACAGGAAGGAAAATGCAGAAGACGAGATCGCCGGGCTGAACGGCATGTTCCTGACGGCTTTTGCCCTGATGTCCGGGACTGCATTTGTGTGCGGGATGTTCTTAAGCTTCCACGCGGGGGTGATGTTCTCCGGGGATGCAGATCCTGCCCAGATCCGGACGGCGTCCATCCTCTGTGTGCTGATGACCGTGAACCTGGCGCTGGTATTTCCGAACGGGCTTTTTGAGGCATATGCCTCCGCCCATGAGCAGTATATCTTCCAGCGGATCTTAAGCATCTCCCAGTCGGTGCTGAACCCTCTGCTCACCCTGCCTCTTCTTCTGGCCGGGTACAAAAGCGTCTCCCTGATCCTGGTGCAGACTTTTCTGACAGTGTGCAAGCTGTGCGTGAACGTGTGGTTCTGCCGGAGCAGGCTGAAGATGCGCTTCTCATTCCGGAGGATGCAGAGGAAAGTCATGGGGGAGATCTCGGTGTTTTCCTTCTATATCTTTCTTAACATGCTGGTGGATCAGATCAACTGGAACGTGGGAAAACTGATCACGGGAAGGATCATCGGGACAGCTGCCGCGGCTGTTTTTTCTGTTGCCTCCCAGCTGAACCAGTATTTTATCAATCTGTCCACAGCGGTGTCCAATGTATTCCTGCCCCGGGTGAACTTTATCGCGGCCCGGGAGGAGGCGGACATGGAAGAGAAACTGACCGGACTGCTCGCCTCGGTGGGACGGATCCAGTGTCTGATCCTTTTCTATATCCTGGGCGGGTTCGTCATCCTGGGGCGGTACTTTATCCGGATCTGGGCGGGCGCGGGATATGAGGAGGCCTACGGCGCGGCCCTGCTCCTGATCTGCCCGGTATTCATCCCCCTGATCCAGAACCTGGGGATTGAGATCCAGCGGGCCCTGAACAAGCACCGCTTCCGCTCCTTCCTCTACATCGGGATCGCGGGGGCGAACCTGCTCATGAGCATCCCCCTGACCATGGCGTTCGGAGTCAAAGGCGCGGCCATGGGAACGTGCGTGAGCCTGCTGATCGGAAACGGACTGATCATGAACCTGTACAACCATTTCCGTGTGGGCCTTGACATGGTGTATTTCTGGAAACAGATCCTGCGTCTCCTCCTTCCGGGGGCGGGCGCCCTGGTACCGGGGATGGCTCTGGGAGCATACCTCACCGTGGATTCCCCGGCAGAGTTCATACTTGCAGGCGCCGGATACAGCCTTGCCTATGCCGTGCTGGAGTGGAGATTTGGGTTAAATGACAGAGAAAAGCGCCTGGTGGCGGAGCCTTTGAGCAAAGTGCTGAACCGTATGCGGGTCAGAGTGGAAAAAACGAAAGGAAAACAGAAAGATTCGATAAAATTATAATGAAGATATTGGAAAATTTATATGTTTTGTAAGATTGTGTCGTTGTGAGGCGGATACGGGGAAAATATAATAGGCGTGACAGGACCTCCGGAATACAGGGCACAGGCAGAAGCTGCACGGCAGGATGTACGACGGCGGTACAAAACAGAAGAAAGGAGGAGATAACGGCCGTGACTGGATGTCCTGGCAACAACCATCGAAAGGAGAAAGAGAAAAGAGGATGGACAGCTCACACAACAAGAAGTTTCTAAGCAGGATACTTTCGTTCTTCCTCGCGGCGGCACTCGTATTCTCCGGGGCCCCGGCAGGCACGGCATATGCCGCGCAGGCTGATAAGACCCAGGCCGCGTCCGCGCAGACAGCTTCGGCTTCTGCGTCGGATGAGTCCGCATCCAATGCGGAACAGTACGGCTTAACGGAAGAGATCGAGGACGGAGCCATCCTGCACTGCTGGTGCTGGTCGTTTGACACGATCAGGGAGAACATGGCAGATATCGCGGCGGCAGGATTTTCCGCAGTGCAGACGTCCCCGGCAAACGAGTGCAACGATACGCACCCGAACATGAAGCTGATGGGGAGCGATACGGAAACCGGGACAGACGGATGTTGGTGGTGGCACTATCAGCCCACGGACTGGAAGATCGGCAACTATCAGCTCGGTACGAGAGAGGATTTCATCGCCATGTGCGACGAGGCGGACAAGTATGGAGTAAAAGTGATCGTAGACGTGATCCCGAACCATGTGACGCCGGATCTGGACGAAGTGTCCGAGGATCTCTACAACGCAGTGGGCGGAAGGGATAACCTGTTCCACGAGAATGGTTTCCGCGAGATCGGAAGCGGTGACTGGAGCTGGGGGAACCGTCTGGCCTGCACGACAGGACAGATGGGCGGACTACCGGATGTCAATACGGAGAACCCGGCTTTCCAGAAATATTTCATGAACTACTTAAACGACCTGATCGCCTGCGGTGCGGACGGGTTCCGCTATGACACGGCGAAGCACATCGGCGTGCCGTCAGACCCCACAGACCCGAAGAGCGAGAGGAATAATTTCTGGCCCCTCGTGACCGGAAAAGAGTCCGTGGACGGCGTGTCCTTAAGCGATGCGGACCGCATCTTTACCTACGGCGAAGTGCTCCAGGGCGATAACGTGCCGGAGAGAGAGTACGCGCAGTATATGAGGATGACGGCCAGCAGTTACGGATATACACTGAGAAGTGCGGTCCAGAGCAAAAACTTCAGCGTCAACAACATCAGCAACTGGAACCATTCCTCACCGGAGAGCCTGGTGACATGGGTGGAGTCCCATGATACATACTGCAACGCGGGAGAGTCCGTTGGTCTTTCCGACACTCAGATCCGCCTGGCATGGGCGCTGATCGCGGCGAGGGAAGACGGCACACCGCTGTTCTACAGCAGGCCGGACGGGTCCGACGGCTGGAATGACCGCTGGGGAAACAACGTGATCGGTGAAAAAGGAAACGATCAGTTCAAACACCCGGAAGTGGCGGCTGTGAACAAATTCCGCAACGCTATGGCCGGAGAAGATGAGTACCTGAGAAATATCAACGGAAGCAGTGAACTGCTCCAGATCGACCGCGGGAACTCGGGAACCTGCATCATCAACCTGGGAGCGGGGACTCATATCAATACCAAGACAAATATGGCCGACGGAGTTTACACAGATCAAGTATCCGGCAGGACATTTACCGTGACGAACGGCATGATCGAGGGAGATCTGGACGGGGAAGCCGTGGCAGTGATCTATGAGACAGATGCAGAGAGCGTGAACGCACAGTCATCCACAGGAAAAGACACATTCAGCAGTGATACGCTTGAAGTGACGCTCCGGGCAGACAATGTGACAGACGCCGTATATTCCACGACCGAGGGAGCGGAAGGCTCCTATGAGGACGGGGACGTTATCACAGTAGGCGCTTCCCTGAAAAAGGGAGAGAGCGTGACGGTGTCCGTGTCCGCCAAAGGCAGTGAAGGCACGGTGGCAAGAGAAGTGACATTTACAAAAGTCGGAAAGAATATCGCTTACATTGATCTTCCTTCCGGATGGGACGAGCCTTATGCCTATGTGTACAGTGAAGCAGGAGGCGAGAATGCGGCGTGGCCGGGCGTGAAGATGGAGAAAGTGACAGGAGAGAAGGCAGAAGGGTACTCCAATCTTTACAGTCTGGAAGTGTCGGATGAGATCAGTGATCCCCAGGTGATCTTCTACGGAGGAGACAACTCCAGAAGATATCCGGCGGATATGCAGCCGGGTCTGGCCCTGACAGGCTCCATGGTCTATACGGCCGATGGAAAATGGCAGGAATTCATCGAGCCGGAACCGGTCAAGGAACCGGAGGTCACAGTATCCCTGGCAGACGGTTCTTCTTTTGACGACGAGTCTGCCGAAGTCACACTGACCCTGAAAAACGCAGAGTCCGGAACATACAGCCTGGACGGCGGTCCGGTCCGGACATTTACAGACAAGACGACAGTGACCATCGGAAAAGGCAGGATCGCAGACAGCGGGATCACACTGGAGACGACGGCGACGGACGGCGAGAAGACGACAGAAAAGACATTTACTTATACGAAGACATTTAATGCTGTGAAAAACGGCGGTTACCTGGAGTATACTTCCGGGGCTGAGGAGAACAGTACAGCACAGGCTGCTGAGCAGGATGTGTCCGCACAGACAGCAGTACAGACGGCGTCCGATACTTCTGAGGCGCTGGGCGGAGAGTATGCTACCAATCCGCAGGGAAATTCGGGAGAATACGCGACGATCACAGGTGCATCGGATTTCACAGAGAAGATGCTGATCGCTCAGGGTGTTGCAAACGATGATCCCAGGATCTTCCGGGGGTCCCACGAGGGGCCGGTGTATGACACTTATGCCCTTTACGGTGCGTGGGACAACGACAACCTTTACCTGGGATGGCAGATCACGAACGTGACCGACGTGGTGGATCCTGCCCAGGGATATCCGATCAGCGACAACGGCAAGCCTTATAACGGAGATATCCCCTTTATCATCGCACTGAACCTGGGAACGGGGAATAACAGTGACGGAAGCCTGGATACAGGTGGAAAAGTATGGGGCATCGACGTGGGATACGAGACGGACATCGACACGCTGATCTGCTTCTCGAGCAAGGCAGGACTTGGGACTCCGGCGCTGTTCCCCGCAGATGCGGAGGGAATGTTCAGCTATGACACATGCATCGGTTTTGAAGATGCGGGCATCACCTATACTTATGAGGACGGCTTCTTCTGCGGTGATGAACTGACCGGGATCAAAGGAAACGGCTATGACGGTTATTCGCCGGAGATGCTCCTTGCCCCGTCGGCAGACTGGGTGAACTTCCTGGACGAAGGACACAGCACATCCCAGGATACGTTCTACACGATGACCGTTCCGCTGGAATCACTCGGGATCACGGCGGACGAGATCGCAGAGCACGGGATCGGCGTGATGCATATCTCCACCTTCGGACAGAGCGGGATCGCATCCCTTCCTATGGATATGACGATGCTGGACAATGTCAATGGAGAATACAGCCAGGACGCGTCCACATCCGCAGAGAAGGAGGATGCGGATACGATCACAGTCCCCCTCGCACATCTGGGCGGTTCCGGTCCGGTGCCGGTGACAGACAGCCTGAGTGTGAACTTCGGAGCAGACCGTTCTTCCCCGCAGACCGATGAGACAGACCTGACACTTTCCGCAATAGCAAAAGGCGGTGAGGGAGAACTGACATACCAGTTCCTCGTGGACGGAAAAGAACTGCAGAACTCGGCGGAGACATCCGTTCAGTGGGATGCTTCCGGCGGTACGCACACGATCAGCGTAGTAGTGACAGATGAAGAAGGACATCAGGTGACCGTGGAGAAAGAGTATGAGATCCTCGGAGAAGTGGTGGATCCGGCAGAAAAGCCGGAGATCCTCTCATTCAAGGCAGATCCGGCTTCGCCCCAGACTCTGGGCACGAGCATTAAGCTGACGGCAAAGGCACAGGGCGGAGAGGGAGAACTTTCCTACCGCTTCTACCGCGTGGCAGAGGACGGCACGGTCAGTGTGTTCCGGGATTTCCAGAAGTGGAACGTGGCATACTGCAACCCGCCCAAGGCAGGGGAGTACATCCTCTATGTTGACGTCCGGGACGAGGCGGGCAATACGGTGACAGAGTCCATGACTTATACATGGAAGGAAAAGAGCCGCGGACCGGTGATCCATGATATCTCAGTGGATAAGGAATCACCGAGCGCCCAGGGCACCAGCGTGAAGATCACCGTTGACGCAGAAGGCGAAGGAGAACTTTCCTACCGTTTCTACCGCGTGTCGGAGGACGGGAAGACCACGGTGTTCCGCGACTATCAGAAGTGGGATATCGCATACTGCAACCCGGCGACAGGGACGTACACGGTCTGTGTGGACGTAAAAGATGAGGCAGGCAATGTTGCCACAGAGTCATTTGAATACACCTGGTATGAGAAAGAGCCCATCGAGATCCTGTCGTTTACAGCAGGCGCGGCTTCGCCCCAGAAGCTTGGCACATCCATCCGTCTGGCAGTGAAGGCGCAGGGCGGTGAGGGAGACCTCTCCTACCGTTTCTACCGCGTAGGAAACGGGAAGACTACGGTATTCCGCGACTACGCTTCAAGCAATGTAGCGTACTGCAATCCTCCGGAAGCAGGAAAATATACCATCTATGTGGACGTGAAGGATGAAAGCGGTGCAGTAGAGACATACAAACTCGCTTACGAGTGGAAAACGCAGAAGTAAGCGGAGCAGACAGGGGCCGGACAGCGCACAATGTCCGGCCCTTGTTAAAAACTGAAGGGAAAAGCAGGAGGAAGATGACATGCACAGAAAGAGACTGGCGCTTCTGATCTTAACGGCCTTCCTTGTACTGCCGGGATGCAGTGCGGGACAGACTGATCAGACAGAGGAAAACAGCGGGGAAGGTTCCGCGAGAGATATAACCATCGAGACAGACAGCGGGGAAGGGGAGGAGGCGGACGAGCAGGAGACCGGAGAGATGCAGGAGAAGGCCGACGCCATTGACGCCCTCCACGCCGATGCGGACACAGGTGGGGGAGGAACAGGAGAAGATGGAGCCGGCGGAGCGGGAGACAGCGGGACGCCTGTGGAACAGGCTGACTGGGAGGGGCAGATGCTGACCCTGGCGCAGTCGGAAGAGTGGACCCGCACAAGTTCCGGGGAGCAGGAGGGCGGATTCGCGGAAGTTTATGACTGCGACGGACGCCTGGAATACACCTGGAGCTGCACGGCCCTGTCTTCCGGGACAGCAGAGGGCGGAGATATGACAGATGGAGATACGGCAGACGGAGGAGATTCATCCGGTGAGAATTCCGCAGAGGGATGCCTGGCTGAGAGGGGATGGACCGTATCGGCGGTCACAGCGGACGCAGAACTGTCGGAGAAGACAGGGATGGAAGCATATGGATATACTGCATATGAGGATGACGAAGGCTACAGCATGCTCCACCGGGGCGTGATCCTTACCGGGGAGGATATGTACTATACTGCGGATTTTCGTATGATGGAGGGCGATATGGGGACTTACGAAGCGTCTGTGCAGGAGTGGCTCGCAGAGATCTCGCTCTCCTAGGTATGCCGGAACGGAGAACATCTTGGAAAAGTGACACGTTTCCGTGATTTGTTTCATATACCATTCTGCGTTCTTTGATTAGAATAACATCATACAAAATAAATCACTTTTTCAGGAGGGTATGTGAAGATGAAAAGGAAAAGATACTTAGCGCTTGTTATGGCAGCGGTTATGGCGGGAGGACTCCTGGCAGGATGCGGAAGCTCAGGTGGAGACAGCGGAGAAACTTCTGAGCAGGGCGGCACAGAGGAAGTAAAAGAGGTCACACTGACAGTCTGGGGACCGCAGGAAGATCAGGCAGCGTTAGACGGATATGACGAAGGAATCCTCAAAGCAATGTGCGAGGCGTTTGACGAGGCTCATCCGGAGTGGGAGATCACATTTGAGTACGGCGTATGCGGTGAAGGCGATGCGAGAGACCAGGTGACAAAAGACGTGGAAGAAGCTGCAGACGTTTACATGTATGCGAACGACCAGATCCCGAAACTGGTAGAGGCCGGAGCACTTGCAAGACTGGGCGGCGACACAGAGACCTGGGTAAAAGAGAACAACGACGAGAGCATGGTACAGTCCGTTACATATAATGACGGCATCTACGGTGTTCCGTTCACATCCAACACATGGTTCATGTACTATGACAAGAGCAAATACACAGAGGATGAAGTGAAATCCCTCGACACGATGATGGCGAAAGACCTGGGAGACGGCGCATACAACTTCGCATTCCCGCTGACAAACAGCTGGTACATCGAGGCGTTCTACTTCGGAGCAGGATGTACACTCTTCGGTGACGGAACAGACGCTTCCGCAGGATGCGACTTCGACAGCGAAGCAGGTATCGCGGCGACAGAGTACATGGTAAATCTGGCGTCCAGCCCGAAATTCTCCAACGAACTTGACGGAAGCAGTATCGCACTGTTCAAAGAAGGAAAACTGGGAGCATACTGCAGCGGTTCCTGGGATGCATCAGCGATCAGAGAAGCACTCGGCGAGAACTTCGGCGCTGTAAAACTCCCGACAGTCAACATCAACGGAACAGAGGGACAGATGAGATCCTTCGCAGGAAGCAAGGCGATCGGTGTAAACCCGAACTGTGAGGATACAGAAGTGGCAGTTGCGCTCGCACTGTACCTTGGAAGCGAAGAGTGCCAGCAGATCAGATACGAGACCAGAGGCATCATCCCGACACTTGACAGCGTAGAGATCGGCGACGATGTAGTGGCACAGGCACAGATGGACGAGATCAGCGAGGCATCATTCCTTCAGCCGGTACTCTCTGAGATGGACAGCTACTGGACACCTGCAGAGACAATGGGCAACGAGATCATTCAGGGGGATGTTACTCTTGACAATGCTGCAGAGAAGACAAAGACTATGGTAGAAGGAATTCTTTCCAGCGGATTAGCGGAATAAATGAATGAAAATGCCCCGTCAGATTACTGGTGGGGCATTTTCACCCGGATTTCCAGAAGGAGGATACAATGAGAGCGAAGAAATTAAAAGTGAAAGAATTTCCTGACGTTATAACGGTGCGTGAATCACTGAAAAAAGGAGACCTGGCGACACGCCTCTCCTGTGTGGTCATGGGAGCCGGAAATATCCGCCGGGGACAGGTCGTAAAAGGACTTCTGTTTCTCGCAGCGGAAATCATCTACATATTATTTATGATCGTGATCGGGAGCGGCGCTCTCGCAGGACTCGTGACACTGGGAACCCAGACGACTCAGGAAGTATTCAACGAATCAAAACAGCTGTACGAATATGTGCAGGGAGACAACTCGATGCTGTTCCTGCTGTATGGTATCGCGACGATCTTTGTGACGATCGGTTTCTTCATTCTGTGGAGAGTCAATATCAAGTCCGCGTATGCCCAGCAGAAAAAGGCGGAAGAGAACAGACCGGCGGCAACTCTGAAGGAAGATATCAAGAGCCTGTTCGACAAGAGGCTCAACACCACACTGCTCTTCCTGCCGGTCATGTGCATCGTGATCTTTACGATCCTGCCTCTTGTGTTCATGATCTGTATGGCGTTCACCAACTATGACAGAAACCATCAGCCGCCCGGACAGCTCTTTGACTGGGTAGGGCTCGTGAACTTTGAGAAGATCCTGGATACGGGAAGCGGACTGGGATATGCATTCTGGCACATCCTCGGATGGACATTCGTGTGGGCCATCGCAGCCACATTCCTCAACTATATCCTGGGAATGATCATGGCGATGGTCATCAACTGGAAAGAAACGAGATTAAAAAGCTTCTGGCGCTTTGTCTTCGTTCTTTCCATCGCGGTACCACAGTTTGTATCGCTCCTCGTAATGAGGACCATGCTTCAGGAGCAGGGTGCGATCAATGTCCTTCTTCAGAACCTGGGACTGATCGATTCCCCGCTTCCGTTCTGGACGAATACGACATGGGCGAGGGTAACGATCATCGTTGTTAACCTTTGGATCGGTATTCCGTTTACGATCCTTCAGGTTACAGGAATCCTTCAGAATATTCCGGCAGAACTGTACGAGTCGGCAAAGATCGACGGGGCAGGGCCTGTGACCATCTTCTTCAGGATCACGCTGCCGTACATGCTGTTCGTGACCACGCCTTATCTGATCACACAGTTTATCGGAAATATCAACAACTTCAACGTCATCTATCTGTTGACAGAAGGAAAACCTGCGACCATGGACTATTTCAACGGAACGGCCGGAAAGACCGACCTTCTTGTCACGTGGCTGTATAAGCTGACCATTGATTTCAACGACTATAACTACGGTGCAGTGATCGGTATCCTTGTATTTATCATCTGCGCGGTCCTGGCACTGGTGACATACAGACATACAGGTTCCTATAAAGACGAGGAGGGATTCCAGTAATGAAAGTAAAATCCATGAAAACAAAAAAGAGAATTCTGATTACCATCGTACACGTATTTCTCTCTGTGATGGCAGTAATCTGGGTATTCCCGATCTTCTGGGTGATCATGACATCCTTCCGCGCAGGAAAGGGTTCTTATTCGACAAAGTTCATACCGGATGAATTTACGATCGGCAATTACATGAAACTTTTTACAGACACAGGAGTATTTGACTTCCCGCGGATGTTCATGAACACGTTTATCGTGGCGGTGGCAACATGTCTGCTCGCTACGTTCTTCCTGATCTCCATTGCATACACCATGTCAAGGATGCGTTTCAAGATGAGGAAACCGTTCCTGAACGTCGCCCTGATCCTGGGAATGTTCCCCGGGTTCATGTCCATGATCGCGGTCTACTACATCTTAAAAGGGATCGGGCTCACGGACGGCGGGCTGAAGCTCCTGGCACTGATCCTCGTATATTCGGGAGGTGCGAACCTGTTGAGCTTCTATGTGGCCAAAGGATTCTTCGACACCATCCCCAAGGGGATCGACGAGGCTGCCTATATCGACGGGGCAACAAGGTGGAATGTATTTACAAAGATCACACTGCCTCTGGCAAAGCCGATCCTTGTGTACACCCTGTTGACCAGCTTTATCGCACCGTGGACCGACTTTATCTTTGCGAAAGTTATCATAGGATCCGATGCAAAATACTATACCGTGTCAGTCGGACTCTGGAACATGCTGACAAAGGAAAACATCTATCAGTGGTATACGCCTTTCGCCGCCGGTGCGGTGTGCGTCTCCATACCGATTGCGATATTGTTTATCTATGTACAGCGATTCTATGCGGATGGCCTGTCCGGGGCGGTAAAAGGATAGCATGAAATCTATTATCCGGATCAAATCCGGGAAAAGAAAAGGACGAGTGAAAAGAATGCATACAGTGCTTATCGTAGATGACGAAAAGATCGAAAGAAAGGGAATCCGAAGCCTGGTAGAACGTGAAGACAGCGACTGCCGGATCATGGAAGCTGAAAACGGACGGGAAGCGGCAGAACTTCTGGAAGAGGAAAATGTCGATATCCTGCTCACTGATATCCGGATGCCTCATATGAACGGAATGGAACTGGCAGAGCGTGCTGCGGGCTGCTCCGGATCAACCCAGACGATCATCTTCAGCGGACTGCAGGACTTTGAGTATGCCCGGACAGCCATCGAATACGGCGTCAAAGATTATATCCTGAAACCTGTGGACCCGGCAGAATTCAGCAGGGCCTATGGGCGGGTGCGCCGTAATATTCGCAGGAGGGAAGAGAATCACCGGAGCCGGGAACAGAAATCGAAATTTTTAAACCAGTATTTCCTGATCCGGTTCATTGCGGAGGACAAGCCTGCTGTAGCTGAGAAGGCAGGCGTGCATATCGATCTGGACGAGTGGGACAATGTCCGCTGGGCGATGTCTGTCGAGTGCGGAGATCGTTTTTTTGAGGAGAATGAGGAAGAATTCGGGCGTGTTGTGACAGAGGTGTTCGGCGAACAGGTCTACAATCTGAACATGAACATGACCCAGTCACTTCTCCTGATCCGGAGAGAGTTGGACAGTCCGCGGAAGACTGCGGAGAAGTTTATGACATGTCTGCACCAGGCATTCTACCGGGAGTTCTATATAGCGGTCAGCGGCAGGATCGGATCATGGCAGGATATTCCCGGAGCATACCGCAAGCTGGACGGCCTGATGGAAGAAAAATTCTATCAGACCGGTCGGCATATTTTCTGCGAGAAACCGGAAGGAGCCGGAGGAGAGGCTATTGAAGAAGGGCAGATCATGGGAATGCTTGAAAAAGATATCCGCAACCGTGACATGTATCATCTGGAAGAGCACTTCGAACGGGTCATACAGGAATACAGTGAGGACAGAAAGTTTCCGAGTATGTATATCAAATTTGTCTTTTCCAATATCGTAAAAATAGTGTGGGAGTCCTCGGCCATTATGAAGGGCGGTGATTTCGATAAGGTGATCGACCAGATCTACGGGTGCCAGACTATCGAAGAAGTCGTGCAGATTACAAAGGAACAGATGGACGAATACCTTCAGTTCATCAATCAGGATAAGGGAAGTTACCGCTTCAAGGCAGAAGTCACAAAAGACTATGTAAAACATCACTACGGCGAAGACATCAACCTCGATGTGCTGGCAAAAAGGCTCTTTCTTTCTTCCGGTTACCTGAGCATGATCTTTAAAAAAGAGACGGGGGAGAACTTAAATCAGTTTATCAAAAACGTAAGACTTGAAAAATCGGCAGAACTGCTCACGGGCACAGACCTGCCGGTAGGTGAAGTCTGCCGTCAGGTCGGATTCGGGAACATGTCGTATTTCAGTAAATGTTTCCGAAGACAGTACGGCCTGACTCCCGACGCCTACCGGAAACAGGAAGCAGAAGAGCGGAAAGCATGAAAAGGATCCGTGTGGCAGAGCTTCTGTCAAAAAATACAGTTTATGATATGTAAAAAATTGGAATAGTGACATATTTCTGAGAATATTGTCATTTATAAAGGAACAGGTGAAGAGGTACAATTCAATACAGATAAGGAAGTAAACAACGATCCGCCGGCCGGGGAAATCCCCGACTGGCAGATTGTATCCGGGAAAGAAATGAGGTAGCAGGGAGTTATGAAAAAGAAGGCATGCAGTATATTACTGGCAATAGCAGTCCTGTTTACTGCCGGAGATATCCCGATGATGGCGGGAGCGGCAGGTGAGACCGACACAGCAGTCGTGGAGTCCGGAACAGTGGAGGGGACGGACGGAACTGCAGAAACGACGGAAACTGTGGAGACAACGGAAACCGCGGAGACTACAGAAACAGCAGAGAAAATTGTGGAAAACAAGGTGACAGCAGCCGTGACACAGGACGCGGTGCAGGATGATGCGGAAAAGATAACAGCAGGAAACTCCCAGAGCGCACATATCACAGCAAAGAATACCGGGGACAGCGACGCTGTACTCCGGGTGTATCTGACAAATGAGGACGGCACGGCTCCGGATATGGAGATCGCAGTGCCGAACCTGTGCAAAGATGAAGAGAACGTACAAAGCGAGGTAGAAAAGAGCGGAGATGTATCCGTAAACGTAAGTACGATCGCAGAGACTATGAAAGGTGTTCTGATCCTGGCAGACGGCAGTACAGCAGATCTGACAGCAGAGTGGAAAGAGACGAGAGATGATAATGATACGGTCACGGAGCGCTTCCTCGAGGCAGCGCTTCCGGCCGGAGCTTCCACCCAGTTCGATATGCAGTTAATCTACAGGACAGATGAAGAGATATATACGAGGACAACACTTGTCCGGGCCAAAGCATTCGTGGACGGACAGGAAGTGACAGAAGCTTCCGATGAGGAAGATGAAGATAATGAGGCGGAATTCACCTGGGAAGCCGTGGCAGAGGCCGGCGGGGAGAATGAGGCCGCAGATGAGGCGGGAGATGGAAACGTAGAAGAGACGACGGAAGAGCCGGATGGGATGATGACGGCGAAGGCGGTGAATGGGGCTGCGACGCTGGCGGATAATGGAGAATCCGGACAGACTATATATTACAGAAAGAATATTATAAATCACGATATCTGGGATAATGCAACGCAGATCTATATCTATGGAATCTATGAAGATGATACTAATTCAGGGGTTCAACCCATGGAGAAATCTACACATCCGGATTTGACAGATGGATGGCAATATACGTTTGAGAAACCGGTAAAAACAATAATCTTTTTGGTTACTCCTAGCTTTGGGAATGATAAATCTGTTCAGACAGTAGATATAACTGTAGATAGAAATGTAAAAAATCATTGTTATTATGTGAATGGTAATAGTGGTTCACTGAAAACAGTTACATATGAAATTTTAAGAAGTATCTCATATGCAGGAGAAACATTAAATTTTGTTGACCTTACATCTAAATTGGATTTAATCAATGTGTCAGCGATATTCCAGATGGAAAATGGTGAAAATAAGAGTGTAGAGGTTTCAGGTGGAATAACCGTACCTGATGATGCGGAGAGTGGAGAATATACTCAGATACAATTTAAGATCGGTGGAAATACAGACGGGTATAGCCTTTCTGGTCTTATTGGAGCAGGAACAACGACCTTTTATTATGGAAAAACTGAAAACAGCAACGGACAGATAAAAAGCGGATGGGGAAAAGAAGTAGAAGAAAATGCAAAACTCGCAGGAAAAACTCTTTATTTCTCTGAAAGCTTTCAGGAGAACAGTTCGATTTCCATAGACGGAGCAGAAGGGGAAATCGTTAGATGGGACGGTGTGTTGCGGTACGTGATACCCGATGATTCAGAAGCAACACAGCAGTCGGTTATCACTGTATCGTCAAATGGGACAACATACCATTTCTTCTGGGATGATCTGACTTATAATCAGGTGACGGTTGAGAATGACATTGCGGAAGTAGATCAGATTTGTGCAGGGGCGAAAAGAAAGGTTTATTTTGATGCTACTCTCTCAAAGCTGGATTATCTCTATACAACGACAGACGAGAATGGCAACGCTTCTGAAGTTCCTGGAAACTCAATACCTGCTGATGAAAATTCGCCTGTTTATTACTGGGCTCGAAAGAACAGTAATGATTCCGGTATAAAAGGAATGTTAACGAGAGAGGGCAACACTGATATTTATTACACAGAACTCCCAGGAGAGTATATCCAGATTACATTTAGTAATTATAGCTATGAAGCAGATAAGGCAGGAATTTCCTGGTCAGGAGATGGTACGGACTGGCTGAGTATTCCAGGAGGATATAATAATCCATGCTTTTTTGCTGATTCGGGAGATTCTGTGACATATTATTCAGAAGAAGGAAATACTCGGGGCGGTTATTGGGACGAACTCGGGACTACCAGAGATGCTGAGTCGGGCAAAGAAACAGATGTTGTAGATATTAAGCAGAGTTCTTTTGAA
>CBJMC01400__coassemble_787_pt1 | contig 30604 bp, 31 predicted proteins | sample CBJMC01400__metabat2_high_PE_029 | metagenome-assembled genome bin CBJMC01400 | reverse complement strand
GCGCGGAGGCGAAGAAAATGAGTATTTATGAATATGATCAGGAAAAACATATGAGACAGGAACGGGAAGCCGCCTGGGAGGATGGAGTAACTGCAGGTGAGGAAAAGATACTCCAGTCTCAGATCCGTAAAAAACTTGCCAAGGGAAAAACACTCGCCCAGATTGCAGATGAGCTAGAGGAATCCGAAAGCGTAATTCAAAGCCAGATCGATAAGATGAATGCAGCAGCTGCATCCGGAGATGGGAAACAGCCAATATAAGCAAATAATATCGTATGATTAAAAAGGGGCCCGGTATATTCCAAAGAAAATACCGGGTCCCCTATATTTGCATGTCCTGCTTCCTGCCGCCTGATATTCTGTCAGTCTTCACTCCACCTCAGCCGGTGGAGTTCCCCTTCCGTCTGCATTCCGGCAAAGCCGTTCTGCCTGAGTGCCTCGTACAGCACAATCGCAACGGAATTTCCCAGATTCAGGGAACGGATTTCTTCCATCATGGGAATCCTGACACAGTTTTCTTCATTCTGCACGAGAATCTCTTCCGGGATTCCCGCGCTCTCTTTGCCGAACATAATGTAGCAGTCCGGCTCATAATTGATTTCCGTATAAATCTTCTTCGCCTTCGTGGTTGCCATATAGATTTTCGCCCCCGGATTTTTCTCCAGGAAATCCGCATAATCGATATATGTCGTCACGTCCAGGTCTTTCCAGTAGTCCATCCCGGCGCGCTTCAATGCTTTCTCACTCAGGCTAAAACCGAGCGGTTCGATCAGGTGAAGCCTGGTTCCGGAAGCCACACAGGTTCTACCTATATTTCCCGTATTCGCCGGAATCTCCGGCTCCAGAAGCACGATGTTAAGCATGGGATTCACCGCCGTCCGTAGCATCTGCCCCGCCGTTTTTCTCCTCGCGCAGGCGCTGAATGAACCGTTCTACACGTCCAAAGGCTTCCTTCAGATCCTCCAGAGAATATGCGTAGGATATACGGATAAAGCCTTCTCCGCAGTCTCCGAACGCCGTTCCCGGCACAACTGCCACTTTCTCCTCCTCCAGAAGCTTTGTTGCGAACTCCTCCGAGGTCATCCCGAATTCCTTTATGCTCGGGAATACGTAGAACGCACCGAAGGGTTCGAAACATTCCAGTCCGATCTTCTTGAATTCATGCATCAGGAAGCGTCTTCTCTGATCGTATGCCTTGCGCATCTTCTCCACTTCATCCTCGCAGTTGCGCAGTCCTTCCACCGCCGCATACTGGCTGTTTGTAGGGGCACACATGATGGCAAACTGGTGGAGCTTGGTCATCTGCTCAATGATGCAGTGGGGACCGCAGCAGTAACCCAGACGCCATCCTGTCATGGCAAATCCTTTGGAAAAGCCGTTGATGACAATCGTCCTCTCCCTCATGCCCGGCAGGCTGGCGATGGACACATGTTTTCCCTTATAGCTCAGTTCGGAGTAAATCTCATCGGATATGACATAGAGATCATGCTCCTTTACAAACTCTGCAACCGGCTCCAGATCTTCCTTCGTCATGATCGCTCCGGTAGGATTATTCGGGAACGGCATGATCAGCACTTTTGTCTTCGGAGTCGTATATTTTTCCAGATCTTCCACCGTCAGCTTAAACTCATTTCTGTCCTGCAGCGGCACAACCACCGGAACTCCGTCCGCCATCACCGTACATGGCAGGTAGGACACATAGCTTGGCTGGGGGATCAGCACTTCGTCCCCCGGATCCAGCATGCAGCGCAGGCCGATATCGATCGCCTCGCTTCCGCCTACCGTGACAAGCGTCTCTGTCTTCGGATTATAAGTTACATGAATGGTCCTCTCCAGGTATTTGCAGATCTCGTTTCTCAGTTCCTGAAGACCTGCATTTGATGTATAGTAAGTTCTTCCCCGTTCAAGAGAAAAGATGCCCTCCTCGCGGATCCTCCACGGAGTGTCAAAGTCCGGCTCACCCACACCCAGAGAGATGGCGTCATCCATCTCATTTACGATGTCGAAAAATTTGCGGATTCCGGAAGGCTGTATATCAATAATCTTCTGTGATAATGGATTTCTCATCACGGTGTCACCAGCATCCTTTCCAACCCCTTTTTCGGCACCATAATCGTACCGTGGTCTTTATATTTCTTCAGGATAAAATGGGTTGCCGTGCTGAGCACCTCATCAATCGGCGAGAGCTTCTCGGACACGAACCGGGACACTTCTTTGAGTGTTTTCCCCTCGATGGTGACAAGAAGGTCATAACTTCCGGAAATCAGGTACACCGAGTACACTTCCGGATAGTTGTAGATCCTTTCTGCGATCCGGTCAAATCCCTGGTCTCTCTGAGGCGTTACCCGCACCTCGATCAGGGCGGTTACCATCTCTACACCTGCCCGGTCCCAGTCAATCAGTGTGTGATAGCCGCAGATGATCTTTTCCTTCTCCATCTCTGCCATCTCATTTGCCACATCCGTCTCCTCCACACCGAGAAGGACCGCAAGCTCGTCCAGCGCAACACGGCTGTGCTTCTCTATATATTTCAAAATTTCGATTCTGAGCGCCTCTTTTTTCTCGTTCATACTCTCCAACCTCCTGCTTTGCTTCTATTTTCTGTTTTTCTTTTTTTCCGGATATTCCACGTCTGCACACTCGATCCGCATCTGTATATTCAGTGCTGCTGCGTGCGCTCCGCCCACCACCGCATGAATTCATCCGGTGCCGGTCTGTCCAGATATCTTATCTCGTCTCTGCCTGAGATCACCTTCGCCTTATCTGCAGTGGCAACCCCAAGCTTTCCGGCTCGTGCCCCCGCCTTCTCCAGGACTTCCGTAACGCGGTCTGCATCGTCCGCCGCGATGAGGTAACTTCCCGCAGATGTGAGCAGATAAGGGTTCAGCCGGTAGAATTCACAGAGTTCCACCGTCTCCTGCCGGATAGAGAACTCCGCCATATCCACCTTCATCCCGGTCCCGGAAGCTTCGGTCAGATCCCACAGAGCCGCCAGAATCCCGCCGCTTCCGATCTGCTGCACCGCAGATATCCCGCTGTCTCCGTTCTTCTGCGCCCCGAGTATCACATCCGGCAGCACAAGTTCCCGCCTGAGTTCTCTTATCTGATCCAGAAATGCCGGAACAAAACGTTCCTCCAGTTCCTCTTCCGATTCATCCAGTATCCGCAGCGTTCCCTCCAGGCCGGTATACCCGCAGAGGAGGATGGACTGGCCCGGCCGCATCATCCCGCATCGCAGGATCCCGCCGCTGCGCACAGTACCTGCTGCACTGACATTCACGGTCGGCATTCCCGCTGCCGGACTTACTTCCCCCTGAAAACATGCTGTCTGGAGTTTCATCTGGCGGCATGCCGACTCAATTCCTGCGGAAAGTTCTTCCACATCGCTCTCACTGCCTCCGGGCGGAAGTGTCATCCGCACAGACAGCGCCTCCGGCTCTGCACCTCTTGCCGCAAGATCTCCCGCTGCCCTGAGCACCGCATAATAACCGATCTCAGCCGAATTCCCGAAAGCGGATGCCTGGGTCCATAAAAAGTCCTTTTCCCCCGTCCCTTTCAGGGCGGCGCACCGCTCCTCCGGCGAGAGTCCGAAAAGGACTTCCTCCCGTTCTGTCTGAAATTGTTTTGCACCGGACCGCCGCCAGACGGTCCGGGAAAATTCACCTGTTCTCACTTTGTCTTCCTCTGGTCTAATTACCTGTCTCTTCTTCCTCTGTATTTTCTGTTCCGGAGCCGCCGGACTCCTCTGATGTCTCCCCGCCGGACTCCTCCGGTTCTGTCTCTGCTGCTTCCCGGGCCGCAAGAATCTCCTGAATGGCCGCCTTGATCTTTGTCTCATCCTGAGTGCTGACAGCTGTCCGCATTTTTTCCGTCTCCGCTTCATTGTCTGAGGCGCTTCCTACGGAAACCGTCTTTCCCGAAGCCCGGTACTGGCTGTAATTGATCGTATCCCGGCTGACTTCCTCTCCATTCTCATACACAATCTTCCACAGCTGCGCCACCAGACCGCTGCGTCCCGAACTGGATGTATACATGGTTCCGATACTGTCGTTGGTGGCAACATACCTGGTCTCATCCGACTCGATCTTCTCCACTGTCTCGCTGACAAATTCGATCGTGCGTCCCTCGGGACGGGTCTCTTTTCCATAAATATTAAATGTGATATTTCCGTCTGAGAGAACCGCCTCGATGTAGACCGGTTCCTCCTTGTTGTTCCTGAATTTCAGATCTTTCAGATCTGTCGCTATCGCGGCATCCATGGACGGCTCCACATAGGACACAAGCATGGAGTGCGCATACCGCTCGACAATCTCCACCTCAGCCCGGATCAGAGCATTATACAGTGTCGTTGACACCTGACAGATGCCTCCTCCCATGGAATCCACAACCTCGCCGTTTTCATAGGAGGGCGCCATTGCATAGCCGTTCTCTTCCGTATAGGGTGCCATCAAATCGTTGGCGGACACTTCCTGCCCCGGCTCAACGAGCGTCCCGCCGATGTGGTTTGCACCGGATTCCACATTTTTTGTTCTGCCTTCACTGCTGTCGCCGTAATATGTGCTGTATGTTCCGAGAACATCCGTGATCCCGCTCAATGTCTCAGCCGTAATATCCGCCGTCAGGTCCGTCAGTTTCACGGATACCTCGCCGCCTTTTTTGTCCCATTCGCCGCCTACCAGGCTGTTTAAGTTCGCTACCGTTCCTTCCACATCAACTGCCTCGCCCAGTTCGTCCTCCACAACTACAGTGGCGCCGTTTTCCTGAGTGAGCCGCGCATTTACAGGGCTTTTCAGCTGCCCCGCCAGGCGTTCCTGTGCAACCGTCTTTACCTGTTCCGCCGTCACCTCATACTCTACGGGGAAAGTCTTGTGATTCTCATTCTTCTCGGATTTCTTCAGAATCTTGTAGCAGTCCACCGGGTCGCCGGTCTTGCCGTAATCCACAGCATCACGGATAATCCGTTCGAGATTCTTCGCCTTCAGTCCGAGTTCTGTCAGCGTGGCCTGAGCCTGCCCGCCATTTTCCAGAGTCAGAGTCACAGTCTCAGCTCCATACTGCTGCATGGTCTGCTCTACCGCGGCCTCTGCCTCCGCTGCGGTCATGCCGGATACATCGGTCTCGCCCACACTCACGCCGCCTATGATAATCTCAGGATCGTAACGGTCTATCGTGCGGTGAAGCATGATCTGCACACCTGTGATCACTCCTATGGCGCACAGGAACACGACAGCCAGTACAATGACTGTCTTTCTGTCCGTCTGCTGACGTGTCCGCTTCTTCTGACTGTTCCTGTTCTCCATCCGCCGTCATCTCCTGCTGTCCATACTCGTCTGCCCCCTACATGAGGTAGGGAATCGTCATTGTCGCCACCATGGCAACGATAACAACAATGATTATAATAGATATGATACGTCTTACCCTTTTATCATTAAAATTCATCTTTCTTCTCCACTTTTCTGTATTTGAAAAGGAAATATAAAATCCACGGTACTGTCTGCACTGCCTCAAACACTGCCCCGCACAGCCCGGGGAACGAAAAATATCCCCATCTGAATATAGTCAGCAGAATTCCGGCCGCATGGAATATATTATAGACCGCCAGTACAAAAAATACAACCAGGGCTGCCGTAAGGATTACTTTTCTGTTTTCCTCCTCCGCAACGAATCCGAGAATAAGGAATATTGCCGCAACAGCCGCAGCCGCAATCACAACCCGGTGCTCCATCGCCCCGAAAAATCCCAGATAACGCCAGTACTCTCCGAAAAAGGAAAGGTGTCCGTATTCCAGCGCAGCCGGAATCCCGGTATAAACAAATGCAATCAGCAGATAATGTGCCGCCGCAAGAACAGGAATATATCGTTTATACTCCCGGTCCTTCTGCCATGCAAAAAACGCCATTCCCAGAAGAAGCATCATGGGGAGAAAATATGTCACAAATGTTGCAAATGCATTTCCCAGGGAAAATCCCCGGAAAAAGGGATGTGTAAAAAGGTTGTACAAAGTGGCAACCGCTGCCATCACCGCCACTGCCGCTGCAGCCGCAGCAGCCGGGAGTTCTGAGGAGAGAAGCTTCTTTCCCAGATCGGACTGTGCAAAGCCGGTCGCCGTCTTTCGGATCGTATCTGCAGTCTCTGAAAACGGATCTTCCGCTTTCTGCGCGCCCCCGTACCGGCCTTCGTTTCCGCTTTGCGCGCCCCCGTACCGGCCTCCGTTTCCGCCGCCGGGATTATAGAAGCCACGGTTGTAGCCATCCGCCAGGATATTGCAATTCTTGATAATGATGTGATAGGAAATCAGACTTCCCACAAAGCAGAATACAATTCCCACCAGATACCATATGAGGAAGTCGCCGCCTCCCTCCGTGATCGACACTCCATATCTGGGCGCTGCATTCCGCATGCGGTTCGCCTGTTTATAAAACCAGTAAAGCCCGTAAATACCACATGTTATAATAGACAGAAGCAGAACGACAATATAGTTTGGACTGTCCTCCCCGTCCCCCGCACACATCCGATTTACATCTTCCGTAAAGGAATACCAGAAAAAAATGCTGTATATTCCGCATGTAATAATTGACAGTATCAGATATGCCCCAAAACTTCTTCTGCGAATCATAGTTCTCCTCCTCGTAAAGTCTCAAATAATCTGAACAGTAATCCGTTTTCCGGGTCTGCCGTGATCGGACCGTGCCCCAGAACCACCCGGTATATGTAACATATGGCCATACCGGCGACCAGAACTGCCGCGCAGATCATCTCTGTTCTTCTGCCCGGCCTTACCGGAATCTTTTCCCTGTGTATGGCGTAGAGAAACGCTGCTCCCGCCGGCAGAAACATGGGATTCCAGTAGAAAGCCTCTGCCACGCTGCCGCCAAGCAGCGCCAGACAGGCTCTTGTGATTCCACAGCCCGGGCAGGGAATTCCGAAAAGAAAATAAAAAGGACATCTCCATACCCAGATCAGAACGACTGCAATCAGGATGTGTATAACCAGAATCCGGAGCGCCCTCTTCACTTTTATTCCACTTATCTTCCCTTTTTCCAAAAGCTGCTTCATGGGACCTGTTCCTCCTGCCGTTCCAGGCTGTCCGTCACATCGTAAACCGCTGCGTCATTGGTCAGAGGGTCCCGGTTTCTGTAGTCGAACAGATACATCCTTCCCCCGATCCGCTCCAGATGGGTCATCTTACGGATCTGATGCCGGTCGAACTGTTCGTACCCCTTCAGGAAACGGAACGTTTCCGCCTCCTGTCTGTAAAAGTCCGCCTCCTCCTCTTTCTCCACTTTCGCTTCTCCCAGAAATTCCGGACGGTTTCTCACATTATCCCTCAAATACAGGTCGAATGTCAACCATCCAAGAAATTCTTCTGTATTATTTTCTTCTGATTTCAGTTCCTTAAAAAATCCCTGAAGGATCTCATACCGTGCAGTCCTGGAATGGCTGAGCCCGAAAAGACCGTTCCTCTCATAGTATTCAGCGAGGGTGCCATACATGCGGAAGGCAGAGGCAAAATATTTTTCCAGGTATTCCACCGTATGGGAAAACTGCCCACTGTTGTAATACACCTCCACCATCTCCTCGATCTTTTTGAGGCGGATCACATCGCTGTAAGTGATCCATCTTGTAGAGAGCACTTCATAAGGCGGGCGGCTCTGGTACAGAAGTCCGTACTCCTGCGCCCTGTCATGCATAAGAGAGCCTTTCAGAACTTTCAGGAATCCGAGCTGAAGCTGTTGGGGTCTCATGGCATACACCTCATTAAAAGAACGTTCAAAACTGTCCATGTCTTCAAATGGAAGCCCGGCGATCAGGTCAAGATGCTGATGGACATTATGGTGTTCCCGGATCAGAGCCACCTTTCGCCGCACTTCCTCCAGCTTCATTGTCCGCCGGATCTCCCGGATCGTCCGCTCATTGACCGACTGCACACCAATCTCAAGCTGAATCAGCCCGGGGCGCATGGTACGGATCAGCGCCATTTCTTCCTCATTCAGGAGATCCGCCGCCACCTCGAAATGAAAGTTGGTAATCCCTCTGTCGTGATCTCTGATATACGTCCATATCTCCATGGCATGATCGTGCCGGCAGTTGAACGTCCGGTCCACAAACTTCACCTGGGGCACCTCATGGTCGATAAAAAACTGCAGTTCCCGCTTCACCATCCCGGTATCGCGGAAACGCAGGCATTTGTCCACCGAGGAAAGGCAGTAGCTGCACGAGAAGGGGCAGCCCCGGCTGGACTCATAATAAATAATGCGGCTGCGGAATGTCTCTTCTCTCTCCCGGCTGTAAACAAACGGGACGGTACTCAGATCGATGACCGGGCGGAGCGGATTTTCACAGATCTGTCCGTCTTCCCTGCGGTATACAATTCCCCGGATCTCGTCCGGCTCTGTGTGATCCAGCTCTGTCTTATCCGGTTCTGTTTTATCCGTCTCTGTCCTATCTGCTTCTGCTACTGTCTCCCGGTTTTCACTATAGTATTCCGCCAGTTCATAGAAAGTCTCTTCCCCTTCCCCGCACATGATCCCGCGCACCTGGGGATACCGTTCGAGCATATCCGGCGCGTCAAAGGACACTTCCGGACCGCCCAGCCAGATCTCTGTCCCTGGAAGGATCTTGGAAAGTTCCGGCAGGAGCTGTTCCACATAGGCAATATTCCAAAGATAGCAGGAAAAGCAGAGGACATCCGGCTTCTCCTTATAGATATCCATAAGAATACTGTCCAATGTCTGATTGATGGTGTATTCCCGGATTGCAATTTCAAGCGGTACAGTTCCCGTATGCCCGTCTGACTGCTCCTGTGCCCCTCTTTGTTCCATGCGGTTCTGCGCATAGGCCCGCAGGCTGTACACTGCAAGATTCGAGTGGATATATTTTGCATTTATTGCTGCAAGTATGATCTTCATCTTTCTTTTTCCCTTCCGTTGTCTTTTCCGGCTTCCTTTCTGTTCCAGTACAGATATCTCTGTGTCTCATTAAGACCGATGACAAACCGTTTCTTAACGATCAGGAATTCCTCCAGATCCATAAGAATGTGATAGAGGACCGCACGATTCTCGAACTCATCTCTGGTAACGGGAAGCGGCTCCTCTCTCATTTCCCGAAAAATCTGCTCCAGACGGCCGATCTGTTCTTCCGGGGAATTTCTCTCTACCACATAGTCCGTCAGATACAGGATAAATTCCGCCACAATCTTCGCCTGTGCCGGGATCTTCCGGATCTTCTTCACCTCATAGTGAAGATTGTGCAGAATATTGAGCTGCTTCATCCGCATCTCGAAATAATCAATATAATATCCCGGATGGGAATGGAACGTGTTGTCCTGGTACTCGCAGGCATCCCGGATATAGTCCTGAAGCGCCGCCTCCAGATCACGGATATCCGCCCACACATCCCGCTGCATCTCTTTGTCTGACAGGTATGCCGCCAGCTCCCCAAGAATCATCTGGAGCTGATCCTCTGTCCTGCGCATGCTCCGGACCAGATCATTTCTCAGGCTCCGGTAATCATAGAAAAGATTCAGAATCAGGGCGGCCGTGATTCCGATCAGAACGAGGAGAAATTCATTCCACACAAATGCCGCTCCGAAATCCCGGTGAATCAGAAAATGTGTTCCGATTACCGCATTGACCGAGACGGTCGCCTTCCACCCGAAAGCATAGCTGACGGCAATCAGCAGAAAGATATAGATTCCATAGGAAATCCACTGGCTGTCCAGCAGATGAAAGGTCACGCCCGCAAGTACTGCCGCGATGACATAGGTAATAATCCGGTACAGAGAGAGCCTCACGGTTTCCCATTTTGTGGTCACCAGAGTGAGCATGGCGATGGTTCCCGCCGAAGCTGCATTCTGCAGGCCGAGAAACTGCGCCACGTAGATAGCAGCACTGCTTCCCACAGCGATCTTAAGCGCCATCAGCAGCACCTTTTTCCATTCTTTTTTCGTTGTAATTTCCCGTTTCAATATTTCCAACTCCGTTCCTCTGTTTTTACTATTGTAAAAGATTCTATTTAAAAACGCTCTCCGCCATTGACATTTTCTCCAAAACCATGTAAAATTAAGACTCGTGCAGCCGGGGTGTTAGCGGTACCTTGTACCTGCAATCCGCTATAGCAGGGGTGATATTGCGCAGAGGGCGGCAGCCGGCAGAGCTGCCCCCGGTAAGTGATGTTGATGTCCGGGTCTCACGCGACGGGAATCTGTGAACCGTGTCAGGTCGGGAACGGAGCAGCACTAAGCAGAACCTTCCGGGTGCCGTGAGGGTGCCTGGGCTGAGTTAACTGCCGGGGTAACGTCTGTTGGCCATGTTCGAAGCGCAATGCACGTTTTTTTTGTCTTTTTCCGTTCTCTTAATTCCCGGAAAAACTGTTTCATCATCTGACTGCATTCTTCTTCAAGCACTCCCCTTTTTACATCTGCCTGATGATTGAACCGTTCCATCTGCAGAAGGTTCACGATCGACCCCGCACAGCCTGCCTTTGGATTCATACATCCGATCACAACCCGGGGAATCCTCGCCTGGACAATCGCCCCTGCGCACATCTGGCATGGTTCCAGTGTCACATAGAGGGTACACTCCTCGATCCGCCAGTCTCCCAGTTTCTTTGCCGCCTTTTTTATGGCAGAGATTTCCGCATGGGCAAGAGGACTTTTGTCGGTGTTGCGCCGGTTATACCCTCTGCCGATGATCTTCCCCTCATGGACGATCACACAGCCGATCGGCGTTTCGCCCAGGGCATATGCTTTCTTTGCCTGACGCACAGCTTCCTTCATGTATCTGATATCATCAGCATCCTCCCTGCTTTTTTCCTGTCCGTTATTTTCCTGTCTGCTCTCCATCTGCACAATCCTTTCTCTCTCCGGTTCTTTTTCCCCTCTGTCCCGAATAGACTAGACTGAAAAAGACAAGACCGGAGGTAAATTATGAATCCAGGTATTTGTTATTTATATGAATATGAAAAAAGTAACCGCAAGCGAAACATCGGTTTCGTAAAAGTCGCACGCCACTATCAGTCCTGCATCCTGCAGATCCACGCCAGGGGGATTCCTCTCGGAAACGGAACCTTGCTGGAACTCTATGCTTTTTACCGGGATGGTGATTACTTAAACGCCACACAGATCGCAGTCCTGACCTGCTTTAACCGCATGGTGTCTGTCCGTCTTCCTATAGCGGAATCTCATTTCCCGGAAGGGCGCAGCCTGCAGCAGATCGACGGCTTTCTCATAAAGCTGCCGGGACAGAACAATCCCATCTTCTGGATGGCATCCCCCGCCTTCTTCCCTGTGGATCCGGAAAAGCTGCGCACTCCGGAGGACCGGTCCGAATCACCGGAAGAATCACCTGAGCCGGAAAGCGAATCCCTGCAGAGGGAACCTGCCGAATCTGAAACCGAACTTTCCCCGGATGAACCCGCTGATTCCGAAAACGAACTTCCTCCGGATGAATCCGCTGATTCCGAAAATGAACTTCCCCCGGATGAACCCGCTGATTCCGAGAACGAACTTTCTCCGGATGAACCTGCTGATTCCGAAAACGAATTTCCTCCGGATGAATCCGCCGGGACAGAGAATGAAGCTCCGCAGATAACCATGTCCGGCAGCGCTGCCTCTTCCGCTCCGCAGAACAGCAGTCAGACGGAAGAGCAGAACACAAATGTCAGCCGGGCTTCCGCCAGAAAGATTCAGCGCTCGGATCTCTCACTGCTTCCCCGCCGTTTCTGGTTTCTGGCCAACAACAGCTTCCTTCTTCACGGATATCATAATTATAACCACCTCCTTCTCGTGGAAGAAGATGGTCATATGTGGCTTGGAGTTCCCGGTGTCTACGATCCCCGTGAGGCACGGGCGGCAGATCTGTTCGGTTTTCCGCAGTTTACCCGCACTTATGCACCCCTGATCGGACTGACTGAAGATGAGTGCAGCGACAGCGATGATTTCGGTCACTGGTGCCGGTACATCGACTGCAGCCGCCCCTGACGCTCCGTCAGTCTAAATGATACCGTTCATTTCCTGATACAAACGCTTGGCATAGCTGTCTGTCATGCCGCACACATAATCTGTTACCAGGAGAAGGCGGAGGTAGAGTTTCTCTTCTTCCGTCTTTCCTTCTGCCTGGATTCTGTATGCATTTTTATAATTGTCTGAAATAAAAGAAACCACGCGCTCATCGATGGAATCCATTTTCACATCCGTGTCATAATAAAGTACGGCGCGGACAAGCCGGTCCATCAGGTAATCCAGAATCGCCGCCTCCGAGACCTCCATCTTGTAAATCGTCCTGGAGGAAAAGACATAGCGGTAAGCCATATCCCCCAAAAGGTCCATAAGCTTCTCTCCGTATGTCCCGCTGAACAGATCCTTCCGGTATGTTCCTGCCATGATCTCATCATAATTTGACGTAAATCCGAATGTGGCACAGCTGATCAGAAAGCCCTGCGCGCTTACAATCCAGTTTTTCACAGCGTACGACTCGGGGCTTGTGACATGTTTTTCCTGTCCGCGTACATAGAGCCGGTGCAGTTTTTCCAGAGGCTTAAAAGGCGATTCCGGACAGCTCTCCTCCAGGGGCGCCAGCTCCCTCTCCAGCGTATAATAAGTGATGAATCCTTTTACAAATGCATCCTCGATATCCGCCGTCTTATACGCCAGATCATCTGCCGCCTCGAGAAGAAATGTCAGCGGATGCCGGCGGTTTCCTGTCCCGGTAGCTTCTGTTACTTTCCGGAATATGTCCTGATCTGCATGGTAATACCCCATCTTTTTACATTTAATATCACCGCATTCGCTATCTATTTCCACAGAGGACACGGGATATTTGATAATAGTGTTCAGAAGGGCATAGGTCAGGTTCATCCCGTACTCGTCCACCAGATAGTGGAGACGTGTCACCAGCCTTAATGCCTGGGCATTTCCTTCAAAATGATAGAAATCATTTTTCATCTGATCTGTAAAAAGATCCTCTGCCTTCCGGTCACGGAACATGAGATTCGGAAGATTCCTCTCAAACCACTCACGGATCGCCGTCTCGCCGAAATGTCCGAAAGGAGGGTTGCCGATGTCATGGATCAGCCCTGCGCACTCCAGAATATGGGAGATATCCTCCTTCATCTGCGGCGTAAACCCGGAATTTTTCCGGTACTGCAGAATATTCTCGCCCACGTTCTGGCCCAGCGACTTTCCCAGAGAAGAGACCTCAAGAGAATGTGTCAGCCGGGTTCTGATAAAATCGCTCTTGTCAAGCGGAAAGACCTGTGTCTTGTCCTGAAGCCTGCGGAAGGAAGCGCTGCCGATAATCCGGTGGTAATCCTTCTCAAATTCGCTTCGCAGGTCTGTTGATTTCTTTTTCTCCGCGACCTGTTTCCCGGGATACACCCGCTCACGTTCCGCAGACAGCAGTGTTTTCCATTCCATAATATTCCCTCCTGACAGGCGCTCCCCCGCCGTTCTCTCTGCCTCCTGTGTTTCTCCGGTCTCAGTCAAGATAAATGGGCGGCTCATATGCTTTCCCGAGCAGTGCTTTCTTCCTCTCCTGATAGCCGAGGAAAGCCCACTCTGTCATATCTGTCCATTTGTGGATACTGCGGTCATATACCTGAACATATCCGATCCTTGAGGGGTGCATGCGCACGCTGTTGGACTGGTATTCCCTGCCTGTATATGGGTTGATCTCACCCACCTGTGTATCTTCTTCCGCATCATTATGGGAGATCACCGGCTCGAAAGCACGGCTCTCCTCCTGTCTCTCGGAGTAGCTTTCTGCTTCCTGATGCTCTCTGCCCTGTCCAAAACTTTCTTCCGGATCTTCCGCTGCCCTCTCCGGTTCCGGCTCACGGACAGGCGGATGGGTGTTCTCCTCCCTGGTGCGCTCTGCCGTATGCCTGCGCCGGAAGAAACTGAAACGTTCCTTCTTCGGTTTCTCCAGTTCCTCCTTGATTGCCTCTACTGGCTCTCCGGCCTTTGCATTCTCCTCCAGCTCGGAGAGTTCCTCATGGATCTCGTACAGCTCGCCAATGGTCATATCTCTTTCACCGGAGCCGAGTTCCTCTTCCTGTACGGATGTTGCCTCTTCTGTCTGGAAGGCTGCCGGCTCCTCATAGGAAAATGCAGCCGTTTCCTGGGTAACAGACTCCGGCTCTTCTACTCCGGAAAGTGCTGCCTCGCCGGATGTCTCTGCAGCCGATGCTGCACTTTCATATTCTTCCGCTGCGGGGATCTCATTCTCATACTCCTCTGCGGCAGCCGTCTGGTTCTCATACTCTTCCGCTGCAGCCGTCTGGTTCCCATACTCTTCCGCAGTACCCGCCTGGTTTCCATACTCTTCCGCAGCAGCGGCCTGGTTTCCATACTCTTCTGCAGCAGCCGTCTGATTCTCATACTCTTCCGCAGCGGCTGCCTCATTTTCATGCTCCGCTGCATGCGCGGTTTTCACAAAGCGCGCTGCCGCTCTCTCCTGGGGCTGAACTTCCCCGGAAAGAATATTCAGCTGAAACGGGCACTCAAGTATTTCTGCAATCAGACGCATATCCTGTTCCTGAAAATTATCTCTCCCCAGCCGCTGGGTAAGATTCTGCCTGGACATCTTTTTCCCCGTCCGCTCTTCAATCAGTTCCGCGAGACGCTTGATCGTCATTCCCCTTCTTCCAAGAACGATCTTGACCTGTTCGCCAAAAGTTAAATCTTCCATGTTCTTCCTCCTTATGTATCTATATATACTCCTCAGATGTGCTATAGAAACGCAGGTGTTGACCTGTCGTTTTTTCTGTTTTCCATTCTATCAAAACAGGCTTTTTTCGTCAATCACTCTCCGAGATACTCTTCCAGGGTAATTCCCTGCTCTGTGATCTCCTTTGCCGCCTCTTTTCCCACATAGCGGTAATGCCATGGTTCAAAGATAATCCCCGTCACATCAGACGTCCCGTTCGGATAGCGGAGAATAAATCCGTACTCCCAGCAGTGAGCCATGAGCCACTGCTGCTCCGGTGTGTCTGCCTGCCGCTCATCCAGCTCGGAATATCCGCTGGCGATGATATCCACTGCCAGGCCGGTGGCATGCTCACTCGTCCCCGGAACAGCGATGGACTGCTTCGTATCCTCATAGGCTTCCAGAGGTGTCATCCCGCTGTTGATTCTGTTCTGCATTCCCGCGTTGAACACCTCTCTCTGGCGCTCATAGGAGCGGTAAGCCGAAGTGACGTACATGTTGAGTCCCTGTGCCGCCCCGTCTGACATCATCTGCTGCAGATCCGCCGCAATCCGGGAGTCCACGCTTCTCTCCGCGTCGATCTGGGTAAGCTGCGCAGGCTCATACGTGGTCTCAAGCGGGTGTTCCTCATTGACGAGGACAAGCATCCACTCATCGGAGTCCCCTGCCAGAATCTCAGCATTGTTGTGGGCAAGTTCATTGTCATCCGCCTCAAGCCGGAGCTTTTCATTCTCGCTCCGGAGCGTCTGGTTACTTTCCGTAAGTGCGGCGATATCTCCCTCAAGCTGCGCCGCTTTCGCCTCATATTCCTCCTGCATCTGTTCCTCTCTGTATCCGGAAAACGTCCCCACGGCAGCCGCACCGACCACCAGTCCGGCAGCAAGCCCCAGGGCAAGCATCCGTTTCTCTTTCGGGATACCGGCAGCAGCTCCTGCAGCCTTACGAAACGCTCTCAGCATCCTGTATTTCATATGCACTGCCGCGGACTTCACATGCCCCGCAGCGCTTCTCATGCGCCCGGCACCTGCCCGGGCATATTGTCCAATCGCACCTGCAGCAGGTTTCGTCCGCTTTGACAGTTCTTCCGTAATCTTCATAATCTCAGCTCCATATGTATTTCTGTATCAATTTCTTCATCTGTGGAACACACCGCCATTTTATAAGGCAGTCCTTCCTTTTCATATTCCCGGTAATAATACCTCTCCGGGAATTCTCCCGGCTGCCGCACCAGTACCGGCGGCTCGCCCAGGCGGATGCAGAAGGAATTCATGGGAAGCGCCATTCCCTTCCCGGTCGCTTTCATAAAGCTCTCCTTGAGCACCCAGTACCGGAAGAAACAGTCGTCTCTCTCCTCCTGTGTTCTCCCGGAAAAGATCACACTGCACTCTTCCGCACAAAAAAAGCGCTCTGCCACTCCCTTTCGCATCTGCGCAGTCTTTTCCATATCGCATCCCACCCGGACATCATGCGCTCCCGCATCCATACTGGCTGCGCACATCACCCATGTTCCGGAGTGGGACAGGTTAAACGCAGAAAATTCAGGCAGATTATACTCTGCCCGAATCTTCCCCCATAAGCTCCACACCCCCACACTCTGCGCCTTCATTTTCATGCTGCGCAGGGCGTCTGCTTTCTTTTTCCGAAAGTCCGGAAGCTCCTCATAATATCTTCTATAACATTCTTCATCATACAGCGGAGTCACGTCCGCAATCCAGGACCGTACCATCCCGTCACCCTTTCATATAACGCACTTCGAACGTCTCAATGGTGATCGGCTTGTTAAAGAGCGCGCCCTGGGCGTAGTCACAGCCCAGTTCCTTGAGGACATTGAGCTGATCCTGGGTCTCCACGCCTGCCGCCTGCACATAGGCTCCCAGCTGTCTGCAGATATCGATGACAGCCTTGGCAACGATCTGGCTTCTGGTGTTTCCCACAATATTCGTGATCAGGCTCTTGTCAATCTTAAGCCCGTCAAACTCCATCAATGAAAGAATGGAGAAACTGGAATCCTTCGCCCCGAAATGATCCAGTACAACTCTCACATTTCCTTTTCTGATCTTGCTGCTCGTCTCAGCCAGCATCTCCTGATTCATGTCGCCGCTTGACTCTGATACTTCCACCTCAAGATATTCGCAGAATACATGATACTTCTCGATGAGGAAAAGCATCTTGTCCGCAATGCTCTCCTGACGCAGTGTGGCTCCCGCAAAATTCACGGAGATCGGAATCATCGGCATGCCTTCCACTTCCCATCTGTGAAGGGTACGGCAGACTTCCTCGAACACATAGAGATCCAGATAGTGGGAAAGCCTTGTTTCCTCCAGAAGATTGATATATCTTCCCGGATTCACGATTCCCAGATCCTTGTGGTGGTAGCGCACTACCGCCTCAGCCCCTGCCACATTTCCTGTCTGCACATCGATCTTCGGCACCAGACAGACAATAAAATTGCCGTGTTCAATATCGTCCAGCAGATCCTGTTTGATAATCGGCTCGTGATGGCCTTTCTTCAGGTTCTTGTAATATTTCTTCTTCTCCTCCCGCATCATGTTCTCTGCGGTAGATACCAGATTATCCACCCGGATGTCCACTTTCTGCCACGCATATCCGAGGGAGGCCAGTCCCAGGCTGATATTGTCCAGTTTTGTATGCGCCGCATGGACCTGTTTTGTAAAGTCTTCGTATGTCTCGTTCTCCACAAGGACGAGATATTCGTCACCTGTCAGCCGGTACACGGAGCCGCTGTGAAAATATTCCCCCAGCACCTCTCCGATCCGGATGACAACCTCATCCCCGTACTCCCTGCCGAACTCCTTGTTGAAATTCTTCAGGCCGTTGATATCCAGTGAAAGCGCTCCAAGAGATTTCAGTTCATCCTGCTTTACGTTATCCAGATAGTCCATCAGGCTGTTCCGGTTCAGCAGACCGGTCAGGTCATCGTGATAGCTGAGATATTCCTGCTGCTTCTGCAGCTTCTGCAGGGAAATGGCCTGTGGAATATACGGGAGCAGGGCGCGCATAAACTCAATGGCACAGCCGCCCCGGTGAACTCCCACCACGGCAAGAATAGCCGTCGTATCGCCGTCAAGCTGCTGAAAGACACTGTAGCTGTCCGCTGTCGTATCGGTAATCTCCTGACGCATCCATCTGGGCTGCTGATCCTCCGGAAGGAGCTTGATCTTGTCCCGCTGCCACGGAATATTCTCGGCACACCACTCATAGATCGTCTCGATATCTCCCTGTTCCTTTTCAATATAGTAAACGTACTCTGAATCGTAGTAGTCCCGGACGGCGCTGAGCACGTCGTTCATGATCTCCACGAGAGAACGCGGTTTATAACTGTCGCTCATGAAACTCTCTCCCCATTAATATTCAAAGTAAAATAGACATACTTATTGTAGTATAGACAAACCCAAAAAGCAACCGGGAAAGTTATTTTTCCCACAGACGGGCTGAGGAATAGACAGGAAAGGATCAGACGTGCTGATTCCCGGACGGCGGGGCGTCCGCGGATCGGCAGTTCTGATCCTGTGTATGTTAATGTCCTGCTGTTGTTTTTCTGTTTTAAACGGCTTCTTTTATAAGTTCCACTTTTTATCCTGTGCAAGCTTTAAGCGGTTCATTGCTCTGGCGAGGGATGCCTGGGTGTGGTAATACTCCTGGATGCTCTGTTTCTGGCGCATCTGTTCTTCCGCGCGCTCCCGCTGTTCTTCCGCACGCCGCACATCGATGTCTTCCGGGCGCTCCGCAGTGTCCACCAGAAGGGTGACACGGTTGTTGACGATTTCCACGAATCCCGTGCCGACTGCAACTTCCTGCCATTTGCCCTCCTCGATCTCCATCCGGGCGATTCCTACCGCAATGGCGATGACCATATTCTCATGGTTCGGAAGGATTCCTTTCTCTCCGTCCGGCGCCGGAATCACAAGATTGCGGCACCGTCCCTCATAAAAAACTTTATCGCTTGCAATGATCTTAAGACCAAAGGTATCCATATGCATGCACTCCTATTACTCAGCTGCGGACTCTGCCGCCTCTGCTTTCGCCTTGGCGATCACATCGTCGATGGTTCCCACGTTGAAGAATGCGGACTCCGGATAGTCGTCCATCTCTCCGTTGATAATCATCTTGAATCCGCGGATCGTCTCTTTGAGCGGCACGTATTTTCCGGGAGTTCCCGTGAATGTCTCTGCCACGAAGAACGGTTGGGAAAGGAATCTCTGGATCTTTCTCGCCCGCATTACGGTCGCCTTGTCCTCATCGGAAAGCTCTTCCATACCGAGGATGGCGATGATATCCTGAAGCTCTTTATATTTCTGAAGAATGGCGATCACTTTATTCGCCACCTCATAGTGCTCTTCCCCTACAACGTCCGCCTCAAGGATACGGGAACTGGACTCCAGCGGATCAACCGCCGGGTAGATACCCTGCTCCACGATCTTTCTGGAAAGAACCGTGGTGGCATCCAGATGCGCGAATGTTGTCGCGGGCGCCGGGTCTGTCAGGTCGTCCGCAGGCACGTAAACTGCCTGGACACTGGTGACGGATCCGTTCTTTGTAGAAGCGATACGCTCCTGCAGCTCGCCCATCTCTGTCGCCAGAGTCGGCTGATAACCAACCGCCGAAGGCATACGTCCCAGCAGTGCGGACACCTCGGAACCTGCCTGTGTGAAACGGAAAATATTATCGATAAAGAGAAGCACGTTCTGGTGCTGTTCGTCACGGAAATACTCCGCCATGGTCAGACCGGTCTCCGCCACACGCATACGCGCTCCGGGGGGCTCGTTCATCTGTCCGAACACCAGGGCTGTCTTCTCCAGAACTCCGGATTCCTTCATCTCGGACCAGAGGTCGTTTCCTTCACGGGAACGCTCTCCTACTCCGGTGAAAATGGAGTATCCGCCGTGCTCTGTGGCAATGTTGCGGATCAGCTCCTGGATAAGCACTGTCTTTCCTACTCCGGCACCGCCGAACAGACCGATCTTACCGCCCTTTGCATAGGGAGCCAGAAGGTCGATAACCTTGATTCCCGTCTCCAGGATCTCTACGACCGGGCTCTGGTCTTCAAATGACGGCGGCTGTCTGTGGATGACCCATTTTTCTCCGTCTGTAATCGGCTCACCGTCGTCGATCGTCTCGCCGAGCACGTTGAACAGTCTTCCCAGTGTCTGCTCACCAACCGGTACTTTGATGCCTGCTCCCGTTGCCGTGACTTCCATATCTTTGCAAAGCCCCTCACTGGCAGCCAGCATCAGACAGCGCACCTCATTGTTTCCGAGGTGCTGCGCAACCTCCATGATGCATTTCTTGCCGTTATTTTCCACTTCAAGAGCATCTTTGATATAAGGAAGGTCGCCGTCTTCAAAAACTACGTCAACGACAGGTCCCATGACCTGTACAATTCGTCCTTTATTCATACTCATTTCTCGCTTTCTTCCAAGTCGCCAGAAAACCATTCTGACTATTTCTTCTTCTGCTGCGCTCTCGCACCGCTGCACACTTCCGTAATCTCCTGTGTAATGGCAGCCTGTCTCGCACGGTTGTACACAACAGACAGCTCCTTGATCAGATCCTGCGCGCTGTCTGTGGCTGACTTCATCGCCATCATACGGGCGTTGTGCTCGCTGGCATACGCCTCCACAAGGCAGCCGTATATCATACCTGTGATGTAGTTGGGAATGATGCTCTCCAGAACTGCCTCCGCGGAAGGATACAGCTCGATTGCCTCCCTGTGTACATTGAGCGGCATCTTCATCTCGTTGAAGGCGCTCCGCTCAAGGGGAAGGAGCTTCAGCACTTCCGCGTCCGCCTGGACAGAATTTTCCATCCGGGTGTATACGATATAAATCTCGTCAAGCTCCCCTTTTTCAAACTGCTCCAGAAGCACGGCAGAGATATCTCTTGCACGGTGCATCGTCGGCTTCTGGACGGTGTACTGGAAATTAGTATCTATGTCAACTCCGTGTTTGGAGAAATAATGCCTTCCCAGCTCTCCTACCACAAAGAGTTTATGGATTCCCGGCTTTGCCAGAATCTCTTCCTCCAGCTTCACAATATTGTGGTTGTAGGCTCCGGCAAGACCCTTGTCCGCCGTAACGACAATCGAACCGATCCTTCTCTCATCCCGGGGGATCTTCTCCCGCACGTCAAAGAAACGGTGCTCCAGTTCCGGCAGATGTCTCAGGATTCGGGATATCTCGCCCTGAAGCGCATAGAAATAAGGTTCTGTGTCAGACAGCTTCTTTCTCGCCTGTGTCATCTTCGAGGAGGAGATCATATACATCGCATTGGTAATCTTCATCGTGTCTTTCACACTGTTGATACGGCTCTGTATCTCTCTGATATTTGCCATACTGTCACCTGCTCTTCTTGAATTCCTTGGCTGTCTCCACGATCTTTTCAATCAGTTCGTCAGACAGAACCTTCTTCTCCTCAATCTCCTGCCCGATCTCCGGGTGTACAGAATCAAAATAGGTAAGCATATCCATCTGGAACTGCTTGATCTGCGCCTTCTCAACTCCGAGCAGCACCTTGTGGGTTGCCGCGCAGAGCGTAATCACTTTCTCATGCAGGCTTAAAGGATGATAAAGCGGCTGTTTCAGCAGCTCCATCAGACCGCTTCCGTATTCCAGCTGTTCCTTTGTCGCAGCGTCAAGGTCGGAACTGAACTGTGTGAACACTTCCATCTCCCTGTACTGCGCCAGGTCGATACGGATACTTCCGGACGCCTTCTTCATCGCCTTCGTCTGGGCAGCGCCGCCCACACGGGACACGGAAAGTCCGACATTGACAGCCGGTCTCATTCCGGAAGCGAAAAGTCCGCTTTCCAGGAAGATCTGTCCGTCTGTAATGGAAATCACGTTGGTCGGAATGTACGCGGAAACATCGCCTGCCTGGGTCTCGATGATCGGCAGCGCCGTGATGGAACCGCCGCCCTTCTCCTCGCTCAGACGGCTTGATCTCTCCAGCAGTCTTGAATGAAGATAGAATACGTCTCCCGGATAAGCCTCACGTCCCGGGGAACGTCCCAGCAGAAGGGAGAGCGCACGGTATGCCACCGCGTGTTTGGACAGATCGTCGTACACGATCAGCGCGTCCTTTCCCTGGTACATAAAATATTCTGCCATAGCTGTACCCGCATAAGGCGCAATGTACTGAAGCGGAGCACAGTCGCTGGCTGTCGAGGATACCACGATGGTGTAATCCATCGCACCGTGGCTCTGAAGTGTATTTACAACTTTTGCAACCGTTGAAGCCTTCTGGCCGATTGCCACGTAGACACAGATGACATCCTTGCCTTTCTGGTTGAGGATCGTATCCATGGCGATGGATGTCTTTCCCGTCTGGCGGTCGCCGATGATCAGCTCACGCTGTCCGCGGCCGATCGGGAACATCGCGTCGATGGAGAGGATTCCCGTCTCAAGCGGAACACTGACGGATTTTCTGTCGATAATTCCGGGCGCCTCCTGCTCGATGGCACGGTAATCATCCGCCTTGATCTCTCCTTTTCCATCGATGGGCTCGCCGAGGGCGTTCACAACTCTTCCGATGTAGCCGTCCCCTACCGGAACGCCTGCCCTTTTTCCTGTACGTGATACTTTCGTCCCCTCCCGGATCTCTGTATCGCTTCCAAAGAGGATACAGCCGATCTCATCTTTACGGATATCCTGAACCATACCTTTCAGACCGGTATCGAATGTGACGATCTCTCCGTACATGGCGTGATCAATCCCGTAAATCGTGGCGATTCCATCGCCTACTGCAACGACAGTTCCCACTTCACTGTCCTTGCTCATATTATCAAAATTTTCTATCTCTTCTTTGAGGATAGAAATAATCTCATCTGCATTGATTGAACTCACCTTGTTCACCTCCGGGTTAATGTTTGTTCTAATCTGTTCAGGCGTCCTTTCATGCTCCAGTCATACTCGTCGCTCCCCACACGGAGTACAAATCCGCCGAGAAGCCCTTCGTCATGCTGTATCTCGATCAGCGCCTGGTCGGCGTCGTATTTTTTGCGAAGGAACGCCTCCATCCCTCTGCGCTGTTCCTCTGTGGGAGGCACAGTGCAGGTCAGTACAGCATTCAGAACTTTATTCTGTTCGTCGCAGTACCTGTCGTATGCGGAAAAAATATCCGTTATGAGATCCATTCTCTGATATTTGCACACGATCTTAAGAAAATTCCTTATCTCATCAGGAAATACCTTGTCAATCACACTCAGTTTCTTTCTTAGGGAAACCGTAGGGTTCACAAAAATATCATGAAGCTGCGGCACCTCTTCAAACATCTTTCTGGCAGTCTCGACCGCCTCTCTCGAAATCCGCAGATCATACAGTACCCTGGCATATCTCACTGCCGCCGAAGGGCAGTACAGCCGGCCGCTATCTGTCTGTGTCTTCATCTGTTTCACCTACTTCTTTCAGAAACTGTGCGTAAACGTCCTGATCCTCTGCCTTTCCGCCGACAATCTTCGCAGCGGAAGCCACAGCAAGCCCTGCGATCTGTGACTGGAGTTCCTTCATCGTGTTCTCTCTCTCCACGCGGACACTCTCCTTCGCAGACTCGATGATGCTTCCGGCCTTCTCGCCTGCCTCGCCGACGATTCTGTCATACTCGGATTTTGCCTGGGAGCGCGCCTTCTCGATAATGGCAACAGATTCCTGTTTTGCCCCGTTTAAGGCTTCCTCGTATTCCTTCTTCATCTTCATCGCGTCATCCTGGGCGTCCTGCGCGTTTTTCAGGCCGCTCTCGATGAGAGCTTTCCGCTTTTCCATAATGTTCGTCACCGGCCCGATCAGGAAATGTCTCAGCAAAAGGAAGAGAACAATAAGGTTTATCATCTCCAGCACAAAGTTAAAATTAAACTGCAGCACCTTTCACACCCGCCTTTCCTGTCATTTTCATTTCCATATATATTACTGTAAGAAGAAAATGATCAGAAGGCCGATGATAAATCCGTAGATAGCGGTTGCCTCTGCCAGCGCACATCCGAGAATCAGAGTCTTGCTGATCTTGCCCTCAGCCTCAGGCTGTCTTGCAATTGCCTCTGTAGCCTTTGCCGTTGCAACTCCGATACCGATTCCTGCTCCAATACCTGTGAAAACTGCGATTCCTGCTCCGATTGCAATAAGTGTTTCCATAATATAAATTCTCCTTTTCTTTTTGTCAAATTTCTTACTGAATTTACTCCATCTCTTCGTTCATGAACAGTGCCGTCAGGAATACGAACACATATGCCTGAAGCAGTCCGTCGAAGATATCAAAGTAGAAGCTCACCGGGATCGGAACCAGAAGCGGTACCACCGTCTTAATCAGTTCCATTACCACGAATCCGGCAAGCATGTTTCCAAAAAGTCGCATACACAGCGACAGCGGTCTGATCACAACCTCCAGTATCATGATCGGAGCCACAACCGGAACCGGCTGGGCAAAATGTTTTATCCAGTGTTTCATTCCGTTCCTGTGGATACCCGAATACTCGATCAGACACATGCTCATAATCGCAAGGGCTGCGGTAACATTGAGGTCCTTTGTGGGAGGCTTGAATCCGATCAGCGGAGCGATCGTATTGGAAGCCGCGAGAAAGAGAAGTACAGTAATCAGATAAGGAATATATCTTCTGTTTTCTTTCCCGATGATCCCTTCAAAGAAATCCTGAGCCCACCCCAGACCTGCTTCCAGTGCAAGCTGCACTTTTCCGGGATTCTCAACTTTCAGGTTGCGGACCAGTATGATTGAGGCAATAACCAGCACAGCCATAATGATCCATGTTACAACTACAGATTCTGAAATCCCGCCCAGAACCGGAAGGGTGAAGACTGTCTCACAGTTCAGCTCTTCCATCAAAATATCTGTCAGATTTCCCGTATTGCTCCCTCCTTTTTCTTAAGTTTTTCCGGATCCGACCAGAAAACGGTGCCGAGGGGAATTTTGGCATAAAAAAAAGAGTTGTTCCCCTTTGAACCCCCTGATCTTATCCTGCTTTTCTTATGAAGTTCTCTCCCGTTCTGTCCCGGAAGAAGGCTTTCACTTCTCCGAAAAGTTGCCTAAATATTACGCCCAAATTTCCGGTTTGTCAACATTTTTGTCCGACGCGGAAACTTACGGCTTTCCCGGCTTTTTTTCTTTCAATTTGTCTTTTTTTTCTTCCTCTTTCCGCCTGCTTTTTATCTAAAATTTCTCTATCTTTTTTATAAATTTTTTATTTTTTCCATTCCCAACTGTAATTTTTCGCCATATATTTTCTGATATTTTTCTGATATTTTGTGTGACATATACATAAGAATGTAGATTTTTTAACAATTCTGGCGGAACTATTTACAAGAAAAATACTCCATCCGGCATTTCTGTCGTCTTTCCTTTTAATTTTGACTTTTTGCGGTATAATATTTACAGTAAAAAATCCGGGACCGGTCCTGCATGCCTGCATTCCCGCGCATTTCCCGGATCAGGAGGTGTTTTTCATCATGCCGCATAACATCCGCCGTCAGCATCTTAACGGGCAGCCCGACAGGGTCTTTTTTCTGTGCGGAATCCTCATGCTCTGCAGCGAGGCAGCCAAGCAGCTAGTCCTGACTTTTGTCCTGGGAAACGGGTATTACAACTGGTGGTATTTTCCGTTCCAGCTCTGCAGCATCCCCATGTACATCCTGCTCCTGCTGCCATGGATCCGCCGTCCAGGCATGCGCCGCACGCTTTTGTGCTTTCTCATGTGCTACTCCCTGCTGGGCGGCATCGCCGTGTTCGCCGATACAAGCGGCCTGCACTACCCCATTGCCATTCTGACTTTCCACTCCTACACATGGCATATCGTGCTGATTCTTCTGGGGCTGTTTTCCGGTGCAGTCTTTTTCCGTTCGTCTCTTTCCGGGAACAGCGCGCATATCCCCGTCCGGAATCTGCTGCACCCCTTTGCCGGGAGCACAACCCTGTATCTTCTCTGCTGCGCCGCGGCAGAGTGCCTTAACCTGTCTCTGGACCGTTTCGGCACGATCAATATGTTCTACATCAACCCCGATTACCGGATGCAGCAGGTCGTATTCCGGGATATTTCAATGCTCATCGGCAACCGACCCTGCATCGCTCTGTACATCTGCGCCACTGTTCTGGGAGCTTTTCTTCTGCTTCTTGTCTGGTTCCTTCTCTTTCGCCTCTTCCCGCGCTTCTTCCGCCGCCTGGATATACTCCTCCGCAATTCGTAGGAAGTCCCGGTCTCTCTGCTTCCTGCGTGGGACGAGCCTTGCGACAATGCCGCCCTTTCCGCGGTTCTTCACATAGAAAAAGCCGATGACGGAGAAGACAAGCGCACCGATAAAATTGACGATGAGATCTTCCATCGTGTCAATCAGACCGATATCCAGATAACCTCCAAGCCCGAGTTCCTGCCCGTTTACCGCCGTCTCTGTTATGCCGCGTATCGTGAAAGGCACATTGCGTCCTTCCGGATTCAGCATTACCGAGCTTATGGTGTGAATCACGGTATCTTTCTGCATGTCAAATCCACCGATCTGATCCATGCCGAACTCGAAGAATTCCCAGATCACGCCGATCGTCATGGAGAAACAGAACGCCACGATCGCCATGAAAAGCGGCGACAGGCTGAAAACAGTTCTCTCGCTGCGGTTTAAGAGATCTACCAGGGAGAAGCCGATGGCAGCCGCCAGAAACCCGTTCATCGTATGCAGCACCGTATCCCAGAATGGAAACATCAGATAGAACTCGCTGATCTCCCCCAGGATTTCCGCCGCAAAAATAAATACGAGGATAATGATCTCCAGAACCGTCGGCAGTTCTACCTTAAAGGTAATCTGCACCAGGCTGGGGATTACAAGCAGAAGCAGCGTAAGCGCGCAGAGGAATACATTTTCATAGTTTCTGTTCAGAAGCTGCAGGACCATCATCACGATCACCAGAATCCGCAGGATGAAATACACCATAAACGAACTCCTATGTTCCCGAAGCTCCATATGCAGGGCTGCTCCCAGATTTTTAAACCAGTGTTTTTTCTTTTTATTCTCTTTCATCATTTCTCCTATCGTGGTAAACTGTATCCCATGTGAGGTGAACAGTTATGAAGCATCCTTTTTCATTCGATATTACATACAGCCGCCGGAAAACCGTGGCGGTACAGATTACTTCCGATGGGAAGGTAAAAGTACGCGCACCTTACGGCTGTCCCCGTTCCTTTATCGATTCCTTCCTCTTTCAGAAGGAACGCTGGATTCTCTCCCATATGGAGAGAGCCCGCCGAAGCGCCGCCTCTCCGCGCCGTCCCCTGCCGGACTCCGAGCGGAAACGGTACATGGAGACCGCCAGGGACATTTTCACGCAGAAGACTGCCTACTATGCCCGCATTATGGGTGTCACATACGGGCGCATCACCATCCGGGAACAGAAAACCCGCTGGGGAAGCTGTTCTGCCGCCGGGAACCTCAATTTCAACTGGCGGCTCATCCTGGCGCCGGAACCGGTCCTGGACTATGTGGTTGTCCATGAACTTGCCCACCGCCGGGAGATGAACCACTCCAAGGCATTCTACGATGTGGTGGAATCTGTCCTTCCCGACTATAAAGAGGCCCGGAAATGGCTCCGTCAGAACGGAGACTCCCTGTGGAGCGCCGTCTAGCGTTCCCACGTATGTGGAAATGCCGCGCCGCGCACCGATTTCAGGATGCCGTCTGCTTCAGGACCTGGTAAATATAAGACACCGGCAATCCTACCACATTATAATAGTCCCCGTCAATCCGGTCTATAAAAGCGGCAAATGCTCCCTGGATTCCATAGGCTCCCGCCTTGTCCATCGGCTCCCCTGTGTCCACGTATCCGCGGATCTCCGCTTCATCCATGCCATGCACATACACTTTCGTCCGTACAGCGTGGCTGAATACCGTCTTTTTCCCCGCACCGTCAAATGCCAGCACCGCCACTCCGGTGTACACATCGTGGTCACGTCCCTGCAGGGAACCCAGCATCCTGCAGGCGTCCGCCTCATCTTTCGGTTTTCCCAGAATTGCGCCGTCCAACACAACCACTGTATCCGCGCCGATCACGGTCAGACCTGCAGGGGATGACTCCGTTTCCATGAGCTCCTCCAGGACATTCTCCGCTTTTGCAAGGGCGAGTTCCTTTACAATCTCCTCCGGCACGCTGCTGTGATAGATCTCCTCACGGCTGCTGACCCGGATTTCAAATTTCACGCCGATCTGCTCCAAAAGTTCCCTTCGTCTCGGAGACGCAGAGGCAAGTATGATTCGTTTTTTCATTTCGTTTCTCCCTCGTATAACAAGCTTCCATTCTTTGCTCAGCCGATAAGTTTTCATTCCCTATCCGGCCAATAAGCTTCCTTTCGGTATCCGGCTGACAGGCTTTCATTTCATATCCGGCTCTCCCCGGAACTCTCTCCATGCCGCAATAAGGATCTCAGGCTCTGTCACCAGACGGTAAGCGCCCTCTGCCATGCACGCCGCCGCATACAGCATGCCCTTTTCCCCGATGCTCATCCCCGCCTGGGCTGCCGCCGCCCAGTGATGCAGGGGCGTGCCTTTGCACATAGCAGCTGCACTCAGCATGATCGTGGGAACCGTGTGGCTGACGTCGGACACATCCGTCCCGATGGAGAGGGGAACCGGTTTCTCTTCCAGAGGCTCCAGTCCGCCGAAATACTGTCCACCGTTTTCCAGTCCCGCCTCTTCTGACACTTCCGCCGCAAAACGGATCTCTTCCTCTGTATAGGAGGGAAGCTCCACCTGCTCCATGGCTTCATAGAAAGTCTCCGCCAGAACGCGGTTCACTTTCATTTCCTTATTACACGTGACCCGTTCAATCTCCACCCGGGTCCCGGTCATGAGCGCCGCGCCCCTGGCGCAGTTGTCCACGCGCTCAGATGCGTCCGCTGTGCGCTCCCACTTTGAAGAACGGATAAAATAATTGGTCGCCGCAAAAGCAGGTACAATATTGGCGGGACCGTCCGTATTTGTATAGGTATAGTGCATCCGCACATCATCTGCCACATGTTCCCGCAGGTAGTTGACTCCCACGTTCATCAGCTCCGCCGCATCCAGGGCGCTTCGCCCCATCTCCGGATGCTTCGACGCATGAGCCGCAGTCCCGTAGAACCGGTAATTCTTGATATCCTGTGCCTGCCAGATATCGTAGCTCACCCGGTTCCGGTCAAAGGGATGCCAGGTAACTGCGGCGTCAAGATCATTGAAAACGCCCGCCTCATTCATGCGGATCTTTCCGATCACCGTCTCCTCCGCCGGGCAGCCGTATACCCGGATCGTCCCGGTCAGTTTTTCTTCTTCCATCTGTGATTTCAGCTCACATGCTGCCCCGGCACAGGCAGTGCCGAGAAGGTTGTGCCCGCAGGCATGCCCTGCTCCGTCAAGAGGCTTCCTCGTAGAGGCCGGCTCCTGCCCCATCCCCGGCAGGGCGTCATACTCAGCTAGAAACCCGATCACCGGCTTTCCCTGCCCCCACTCTGCCACAAACGCCGTCTCAAATCCCGCAAGATTCCACTTCACCGCAAATCCTTCTTCTTCCAGAAAATGCGCCAACGCCCGCGAAGACTCCCTCTCCTGCTCCGAGATCTCCGGATGCCGGAAAATATAGTCCGCCGTTTCTCTCATCTTCTCTATAAAGTTTTCCTTCATAATAGAATCTTTTACTCCTATATTCTCATTTGCATCTTCATCGTTCTATCCACCGCCAATAATAGCAAGCGTTCAGTCTCAACTTACAATTTGAAATATTTCGGAATCATATGTATCGGAATCAACCACAGATACCCTGCAATTTATCCATTGAAGCTTTTTCTTCATACTATCCTGTAATGCTTTCATAATCATCTTTTTTGACCTTGTTGTGCTTCCAAAATCACCTTCCAGAAACAAGATCACATATTTCTTTTTTGAAAAATCTGAAAAAGTATTCTTTGATAAAAAATGAATGCATTCTTTAAATTCAGCCAGGCATTCCTTCGTGTCTCCAAAGGATTTTGCTCCTACCAACGCAGCTATTGTCATCGCCGTTTTCTGTGCCACTTCAATATCCAGACTGTCTCTTCCTTCCACATTCACGGAAGTGTGTACTGTATTGCGTTTTTGGTTATCCGGGGCAATTCTCCACCGGCAGTTTCCTTCATCACCGGTACAATTTTTTACTTCTATAAATGCAATCTTATCTTTCGCAACAGAAATAAAATCAACACCTTTCGATTCTGGCAATTTATTAAAATAATCTCGATAAAATTTTGTATCATCAAATTTTATCACTGTATCATTCTCGGGAAACTGAAACTTTAATCCGCTTTCTTCCTTGATATTAGTCTCCATAAATAATCCTCTGTTCTCTATCATACATCGCATCAAATTCCTGCATAATTGCATTATGTTCCAAATCGGATGCCGAATTTCTCATCTCGTACTGAATGTCACGTGTCTTTTCATCCCTGAATAGTGAAACAAACCGAATATCCATTTTTTTAGGATTTAACTCCGGATAAACAGCAATCATATTAAATTCCTGCTGAATAAAATAATCATGTGTTGAAACAAAAATCTGCACACCCATCTGGGCTAATGCAATCATCGCCTGTACAATCGGACGAATCATTTTAGGATTCATATTCGTTTCCGGTTCATCCCAGAATAAAATGGTATTCTTATTAATACTTCCGGAAAGAATCATATAGATGATCATTGACAACTTTCTGTATCCATCAGAAAGCAGTCCCATCTCAAATTCACCTTCCCCTTTTATCTTGAAATAAAATTTCTTGTTCTTCTGGATAATCTGTCCTTTCATGATGTCTTCCAGATTATTCAGCACCTGATTTTGTTCCGTTGTGTTAGGGCCTTTCGAAAGCGGTCGATCCAAAAGTTTTGCAAGATCATAGTA
>CBJMC01400__coassemble_778_pt1 | contig 31147 bp, 20 predicted proteins | sample CBJMC01400__metabat2_high_PE_029 | metagenome-assembled genome bin CBJMC01400 | reverse complement strand
TGGAACAGGTCGTGGCGCTGCTGTCGATGGGTGAACCGCTGCCGGATAAAAACCGTGATCACGATTTGTCCGGCGATTGGGTGGGGCATCGGGAATGTCACATTCTCCCGGATTGGCTGCTCATTTACCGTATCGAGGATGATGTGCTGGTTTTGACGCTGGCCCGCACCGGGTCGCACAGCGACTTGTTCGGCAAATAAACCGTCCGCGCCGTATGCCGCCCCCGGAAGATGGGACAGGGCAATCAGAAACGCTTTGACCTCTATGCCGGTAAGGTCGGAGGCCAGAGGGAAAATGCCCTCCAAAATGGCCCTGCGCTCAATCAGGCGGCGGGTGCGGGCCTTGCGTTCTTCATTGCGTTGCTTGTCCTCCTAAAGCCGCCGTAGGGTCGAATTTGAGGCATGACGATTGCCTGCCGAATTTCTTCCTCTCCAATTTTCCCTTGAATGTCCGCAAGAAATTTCAGGTTTTGAAAGCCACTGTAAATACCGATAAAGCCAGGGAAATTGCTAAATACACCCATGTCTGCGGGAAAGTCACGGCCATTTTTTCCAAGCTGCCTGCCGTGCACATAAACGCTGCCCTGATCTGGCTTCTCAAAGCCGCATATAATCTTGACATAACACTATGCCGGGTGTAAGATAAATAACAACGTTATTTAACGAAACAGGGTGTTACAGGAGGGGTATATGTCACGCAGAGTCGGAAACATACCGGAAGAGACGAGAGCAGGCCTGATCCGGGCAGCTGCAGATGAATTTGCCGAATATGGTTTTGAGAAGTCTTCTCTGAGGAGAATCTGCGCCAGAGCCGGTGTAACGACAGGCGCACTGTACGCATCCTTCCGTGACAAGGAGGATCTCTTTGAGAATGTGATAAGTCCGGTGATCGGTCACATCTGTTCAACCCTGGGGGAGCATTTCAAAAGAGAGAAGGATTCATCGGCGGAAGAACTTCTGAATGCCAGGGGTGAGGAGCATGATGTTCAGGCTGCCATGGCGATTCTCCGGTATTATTTTAACAATAGGAAACTCTGTTCCATTCTCTTTGAAAACCGGGAGCATCCTGCGGTGAAAGAGTTCTTTGACAGGGTGATCGAAATGACGGATCGGCAGACTGCACAGGTCGCCGGAGTGATTGGACAGAAGGCCGGTGGTGCGGAAAAGCATGAGTTTGGAGAGAACACTGTCCACTGGTTTTCTCATCTGCAGGTTGATATGATTTTCTATATTATAGAGCATGATATGGACGAATGTCAGGCGGAAAGGCAGGTAAGAGAGATGATACGGTTTTTCAGAGGCGGGCTTTATGCACTGATTGACGATGGCTTTTTACAGAATATGACTATGCCGGAGAGAAGCGGTACAGTGAATGATATGGAAAAGGATATATCAGATGATACAGTGAAATAGCAGAAAAAGAAAGGACCTTCGGGTCCTTTTTAAATAACATTTAAATAACGTTGTTATTTAAAGAAAAGGAGGATAACAGAATGTATATTCAGGCAGAAAACATCAGTAAAAGTTATGGAGAGAAAGAGACGGCAGTGCAGGTCCTGAGAGGTGTATCTTTCCGGCTTGACAGGGGAAAGATCTGTGTGATTCTCGGTGCTTCCGGTTCCGGAAAATCAACGCTTCTCAATGTAATCGGAGGTCTTGAGAACGTGGATGAGGGCAGCATCCGGATCGGGGGAGAGGAAATTACGGCAATGAAACCGGCTGAGTTGGCTGATTACAGGAGAAATCAGCTTGGATTTGTATTCCAGTTTTACAACCTGATTCCGGATCTCACAGTGTGGGAAAATATCGAGGTATGCCGGTATCTGACAGATACCCCGCTTGACACGGAAGAGCTTCTGGAGACACTGGGGCTGTCTGAACATCGTGAAAAGTTTCCTTCCCAGCTCTCGGGAGGACAGCAGCAGAGGTGTTCCATCGCCCGTGCTCTGGTTAAGAATCCCCGGCTGCTGCTCTGTGACGAGCCTACCGGTGCCCTGGATTCCGTGACTGCCAGGGAGATTCTGATGCTGTTGGAGCAGATAAACAAAAAGTATAAAACAACGGTACTGATGGTGACCCACAATGAAGAAATTCGCCGCATGGCCCATCAGGTGATCCGTCTGCGGGATGGAAGAGTGAGCCGGATGGAGACAGAATTAAATCCACTTCCGGCTGAATCTCTGGAATTGTGAAAAGATAAGCGGAGTGTAGCAGATAAAATGAAAAATAAGTGGAATGTGAAAACGATAAAGCAGCAGAAGGAGATTATGATGCAGAAAATATTATTGAGAAAAACATTTCGGGAGCTTCAAAAAAACTTTATGAGATATTTTGCACTTTTTGCACTGGCGGCGCTTTCTGTGTTTCTAGTGACCGGTCTGGCAGGAACAGCATGGAGCATCACCGGGACTGTGGAGTCAAAAGCGGAGGAAAACTGTCTGGAGGACGGGGAGTTTGTCATGTCTGCACCACTTTCGGAGGAGCAGGAAGAAGTGGTCGGGTCAATGGAATTTCTTCTGGAGGATATGTTTTATCTGGATTTTAAACAGAGTGACGGTTCCATTCTCCGGCTGATGAAAAACAGGGAGAGAATTAATCAGGCAGAAGTGTCCGAGGGACAGGTGGCACAAAATGAGAACGAAATTGTTCTGGAGCGGATTTACGCAAAGACCCACGGACTGGATGTGGGCGATACCGTTGTCCTGGGGGAAAGGGAGTTTACCGTGTCCGGAATCGGCACGTCAGCGGACTATGAACTTTGCGTGGAGAATCTGATCGATATGGCGGCGGATGGAAATGCTTTCGGAACTGCCTTTGTGACGTTGGAGGCATACCGGTTCCTTGAAGAAAGCGGTCAGGCAGCACGGGCGGAAGGCATTGTCTATGGTTTTTGTCTTAGGCCGGACACATCACAGACAGATGCACCGGAAGGAAAAAGTACGGCAGACAATGAAGATGGCAATAGCACGGATGAGCGAATGGATGAGCTGCGCACGTATCTGGCGGAAAGCGGCGGCCTGCTTCGTTTTACCGAATCGGACAGAAATCCCAGAATCGGAGCTGCTGTGGATGACGTCCAGATTAATATCCGGGCATCTCTGACAGCAGGAGTGATCGTCCTGATTCTGCTTGCGTTTGTCATCTCTGTATTTGTGGTCCACTCCATTGACCGGGAGTCTGCTGTGATCGGTACTCTCTACGCCATGGGAGTGAAGAAAGGAGAGCTGATGCTCAGTTATACCTGGCTTCCGGTACTGGTGTGCCTGGCGGGCGGCGTCCTGGGGACAGCCCTTGGCTTCTCTCCGGCCGCGTTCCTGCTGTTGGGAGAGTCTGCTTACAGCTATTTCTCGATTCCGGACATCTGCCCTGTTCTGAATCCGTGGCTTGCTGTTTACGGCATCGTTCTGCCGGCACTGTCGGCATTTCTGGTGAATTATCTGGTGATTCGAAGCAGACTGGGAAGTACGGCGCTTTCCCTGATGCGCGGGACGGAGAAGCACAGGAAGGTCAGCCGTCTGAAGCTTGGATCACTGACGTTTGCGAGAGCTTTTCAGATCCGTCGCCTGCTGCGGGAGAAGAGAAGCTGTCTGGCTCTTCTGGCGGGAATGTTCGTATCGCTCCTTGTGCTGGATCTGGGGCTGAACTGCTATATGTTCTGCCGGAATATGGAACGTGATTATGCGGAAGATACAAAGTATGAATATATGTATCAGCTTATGTATCAGCCGGATTCTGTGCCGGAAGGAGCGTATCCTGCCTTTGCAGAGTCTTTTTCCGGGGAGTCGGCAGGGTATGAACTGGAAGTTACCTTGTTGGGGCTGACAGAAGAGAATCCATTTTTTCCCGAAATAAGTAGCGGAAAAGATCAGTCAAATGAGAGGAACAACGCGCAGGAACGGGAAGTAAACCGGATCAGTATATCCTCTGCTGTCGCGGGGAAATTCGGACTGAAGACAGGTGACAGGATCGGGCTTGAGAGAACGTCGGACGGAAAGGAATACAGTTTTACAGTGGCAGAGATCGTTCCTTATTCTGCCGGTCTGTATAGTTTTATGGACATTGGGGAAATGCGCAGACTTTTGGATAAGGAAGAAGGATATTATAATGTACTCTATTCCCGGAAGTCTCTGGATCTGGAGACGCAGCAGATCTATGCATTAACAACAAGGGAAGATATTGTGAAGACGGCATCCGTCCTTATGGAGAATATGACTCCTATGATCGGAACCATGATTATGGTATCTGCACTACTTTTTCTCATTGTGCTTTATCAGATGATCCGGATTATGACTGACCGGGCAGCATTGAGTATCTCTCTGATGCGCCTGTTCGGATACCGGGACAAAGAACTTGGAAAGCTGTATCTGAATGGCGGTCTGGCTGTCGCCGGGATCGGGGCAGCAGTGCTGATTCCTCTGGCTAAATGGATTATGGATCTGATCTATCCTTCCCTCGTGGCAAACGTTGCCTGCGGCCCGGATTTTGCCTGGCCCGGGCAGATGTACATTTCTGTATATGTGGGAATCCTTCTGTGCTGTCTTGCGATCCAGAGAATGCTGGCGTCCCGGCTGAGACAGATCACCCCGACGGAAGTGCTCAAACGCAGGGAGTAGCAGACGTCTCTATGCGGGCACATTGGAGATGATCTCAAAACTCCCGTTTTTCTTCTCCACCTCAAATACAAAGGGATTGCCGGCGGCCCACTCGGGTTCAGCCTTCGCCCGCTCCTTCCAGAGCCGGTAGCGGCGCAGAAAGCCGTCGTGGATCAGCCGCTCTGCATTCAGCCTTGCTGCCACAGCATCGTTGTAATCCGCGAAGGATCCGATGTGGTACCGCTTCCCCTTAAAACCGATGCTCACGCGGTAGTGGCCGTTCTTCATACGGAAGACGCCCCGGAATCCGCTGGAATTGTCCCGGCGGTGCTTCCGTTTCTCCAGCAGCTCCACACAGGTGCCGTCCACGAAATGGAGCTGCTGGTAGATCTCCATCTGAACCTCCCGTTTCAGGCACCCGCAGCTCTTATAATTTCCATGGACGAGTGCATTTTCGGAGGCATAAGTCTCCCTGCCGCAGTCGCAGCGGCATTTCCAGATAACAGAACCCCTCATATCCCGTTTTTCCGTGCGCTCTGTCACAACGAGTCTCCCGAACCGCTGTCCGCTCAGGTCGATGGTTCGCCGGCTGTCCATATGCATCAGGCACCCGCAGCTTTTCACCTTGCCGGCCTTCAGGTCATGGGCGGTGGCGGAGTGCAGGTTCCCGCAGTCGCAGCGGCACTCCCAGCAGGTGCGTCCGTCCCGGTTCTCCAGACGGCGGATTACGGTGAGGCGGCCGAACTTCTGTCCGGTCAGATCCTCGGCAACAGGCCCTCTTTTAGCTGTGGTTTTGGGGATACATCCGCAGTTGGTTACGGTTCCCCTCTTCAGCCGTTTTGTATTGACCAGGATATCCCTGCCGCAGTCACAGCGGCATTTCCATATGTAATACCCGCTTTCCGTGCGGTCGGTTTTCCCGGTTACCGTAAGCATCCCGAATCTCTGTCCGGTCAGATCGTCTGTTTTTCTCATTTTGACACTCACCCCTGCCTTTTTTCAAAACAGGCCGTCTCTTTCTGCTTTTTATGCGGGAAATATCCAGATACCGGAATGGTTTTCAAATCAGACTTTTGGTTCCGCGCAGAGTATAATAAAAGAATTAGAGAAAATGAAATTCCGGCAGCCCGGGGAAAAGCCCGCCGCTGCCGGAACTGCAGGAGAAACTATGTGCCGTCCCTTTTTGTACAAAATTATGTAATTACAGGATTTTCTTCCGGTTTCCAAATTCTACCTTAAAAACCAGAATTTTGCATTTCCTATTTTAACTTTATCCCCCTTTTCCGTTATTTCGGTCAGACCGGTACGGTTCAGTAAAGGCGGTTCCATTTCAGAAAAGTACTGTGTGCCACGCCCAGTTTCTGGGCGGCTTTCCTTGCGGAGATCCGTCCCTCGCGATAATTCTTCCTCAGGGCGAAAAAAGCGTCGGGAACCTCCATTTTCTGTCTGCCGAACTTTACTCCCTTGGCTTTCGCCGCGGCGATTCCTTCCGCCTGACGCTGCCGGATGTTGTCCCGTTCGACCTGGGCTACATAGCTCAGGATCTGAAGAACCAGATCAGCGACAAACATGCCGGTAAGATCCTTCCCCGAATTGCGGGTATCCAGAAGCGGCATGTCCAGCACCACGATGTCTGTCTGTTTTTCCTTGGTGATGATTCTCCACTGGTCCAGAATCTCTTCATAGTTGCGGCCGAGCCGGTCGATGGACTTGACTACAAGTGTATTGCCCGGCCGGAGTTTACGCAGCAGTTTCTGATACTGGGGACGGTTGAAATCTTTGCCGCTCAGTTTATCCATATAGATACATTCTTCCGGCACACGGAATTCCCGAAGGGCGATCATCTGCCGGTCTTCATTCTGATCCTTTGTAGATACACGTACATAACCATATACAGTCTTTTCCATAGCTTTCTCCTCCTTTGAATTTTTTTTAGTATCTGTTATTATGACATTTTTATGAAATCGGGGTAAAGTGACCGCATTTCTTTATGTCTCAAAACTGTAACTTTCCGTGAGACATATCTGTGACCTTTATTTGATATTCTTTTCCTGTACAAACAGAACGGTATTTGTGATACAATAACTTCTGCGCGCGCTGCAGTCCGGGAGAGAAATGCGTGCCGGAAAAAGCGGCAGCTGACCGGAGAGAAAGCTTCGCCGTGAAATACAGTGCCGTCCGGAGAGAAAGCAGGCTTTCGGCGGCAGAACGGAGTTTGATATGGAACGGATATTAGTAGTGGAAGACGATCTGGCTTTAAGTGCCGGTCTGTGTTTTGAACTGGATACATCGGGATATGTCTCGGTCCCGGCGTACAACTGCGCAAAAGCGAGGTTCCTTCTTGACGACGCGGAATTTTCCCTCGTGCTTCTGGATGTCAACCTTCCGGATGGAAACGGATTTGACCTGTGCCGGGAAATCAAGGAGAAGAAGCCGGAACAGCCTGTCATTTTTCTGACGGCCCGGGACCTGGAGGAGGATGTCTTAAGCGGATTCGATCTGGGGGCAGAGGACTATGTGACGAAACCTTTTAACATGCAGATCCTTCTGCGGCGGGTGGAGGTAGCCCTCCGGCGGAGCGGGAAGAATGCGTCCGCCCGGGAAGAACTTTGGAGCGATGGCTATCTTGTGATCGACTTCGCCGCACTGACGGCAAAGCGCGGCGCGGAGAAGCTTGCCATCACGCCCAATGAATACAAACTGCTCAAGGTTCTGACTGAGAATGCGGGGAATATTCTGACCAGACAGAGCCTGCTGGAGCGGCTGTGGGACAGCGCAGGAAACTATATTGATGACCATACGCTCACGGTGACTATGAACCGCCTCAGGTCAAAGGTGGAAGATGAGGGGCATACTTACATCAAGACTGTGAGAGGGATGGGATATATCTGGACAGGAGGAAAGCGATGAAACATAAAAGTCTGACCGTGATGCGTTCCGGCATGGTACTGGTCTCTATCGGACTCTTTGCCGCTCTTGTACGGCTGATCTGGACCTGTATTCCCTGGGCGGCGGTGCGGGGCGCACTGCTTGCCCTCTGTGTGAGCCTGTATGCGGTGGTTGTTTTCTGGGCGTGGTATCAGAGAAGGCAGGTAATCATCTTTGCGGACGATATCTGCCAGACTCTTGACGCCCTCATGTCAGGCCGGCAGCCGGAAGGATACCGGCCCTATGAGGATTCGGTGACTGCCCGGGTGCAGAGAAAGCTGATCCAGTATTTCGATATTATGAATGAGGGAAAGATCCAGAGCCAGAAGGACAAAGAGACGATCCAGGGACTGGTCAGCGATATTTCCCACCAGGTTAAGACGCCCATCGCCAATCTGCAGCTCTATACATCCATTCTGCAGAATCCCCAGTTCCCCCCGGAAAAGAGGGAGGAATTCATGCGGACTATGGAGGAGCAGATCAATAAGCTGGATTTCCTCCTGCAGTCCCTCATAAAAATGTCCCGCCTGGAGACGGGAACATTTACCATCAACATTGAGGACGCGAGACTGGGGGATACGATCGCCCGGGCGATGAGCACCGTGTGGGCCAGGGCGGAGGAGAAGCAGATCCAGCTCTCGGCGGACTGTGACAGCAGTATTACCGTGCGCCATGATCCCAAGTGGACGGCGGAGGCGCTGGGGAATATTCTGGACAATGCGGTAAAGTACACGCCGGAGGGCGGAAGCGTCACGGTCACGGTGAGACCATGGCAGTTTTATACGAAGATTGATATTACCGATACAGGAATCGGAATTGAAGAAGAGCATTACAACGATATATTTCTACGTTTCTACCGGGCTCCCGAGGCGGCTGCCTGTGAGGGCGTAGGGCTGGGGCTTTATCTGGCAAACGGCATTATCACCCGGCAGAGGGGATATATCAGTGTGAAGTCGAGACCCGGCGCGGGGACGACGTTTTCCGTGTACCTGTTAAGCTGAAGAAAATAAGCTGAAGAAAAGGAGGAGTTCTTATGGATATCGTAACAGTGCATAACCTGAAAAAATATTTCGGAAAGGGTGAAAACCAGGTGAAGGCTCTGGACGGCGTCGATCTCACGGTGGAGAAGGGAAAATTTACCGCGGTCATCGGGGCATCCGGATCCGGGAAGACCACTCTGCTGAATATGATCGGAGGCCTGGATACGCCGGATGAGGGGGAAGTGGTTGTTGACGGGGTGAACCTGTCCGGCCTGAAAGAGAAAGAACTGGCAGTGTTCCGGCGCAGCAAGGTCGGGTTCGTCTACCAGAATTTCAACCTGGTTCCCACGCTGACGGTGAAGGAAAATATTCTTTTCCCCTTAAGTCTTTCCGGGAGCACGCCGGACCCTGTGTTCTGGGAGGAGATCGTGGAACTGCTCCACCTGAAAGAGCGGATGAATGCATTTCCAGGGCAGCTCTCCGGAGGAGGACAGCAGAGAGTAGCCATTGCCCGGGCACTGATCTCAAAACCTGCCATCGTCCTGGCTGACGAGCCCACGGGTAATCTGGACTCCAGGAGCGGGCAGAATGTCCTGGGACTCCTGAAAATGTCTGTGGAGACTTACCACCAGACGCTTGTGATGATCACGCATAATCTGGAACTTGCGCAGATGGCAGACCGGGTAGTGCGCATGGAGGACGGCCGCATTCGCGGATGAAAGGAAGGAATGACGACATGATCTTCAATAACAATCTTAAAATCTGCCACAGACTGGTGCGGCAGGATTTTCATTTTCACCGGGCGAAAAACCTGATCCTGATCCTGGCGGCTGCCCTTGTCACGGGACTGTATACTTTTGTGTTCCTGCTGGGAAATGCTGTGGAGAACGCTTTTCTTCTGAACTATGAATACACGTACGGCTCTACCAGCCATATTCTCTACCATAACCTGAACGAGGCAGAAGCAGATCTGATCCGCCAGAACACGAATATCAGAAGCAGCGTCCGGCTCAGCACTCTGGGGCAGCTTACAGACCCCATGATCGGACAGCGCTCGGTCAAGCTGGCTGTGACGGACCGGGCGTACGCCCAGACGGTGCTGTCTGTGCCGACAACCGGACGTCTGCCGGAGAAGCCGGGAGAGATCGCCATGGATGAATACACCATGGACTCCCTGGGAATTGTCTATGAGGAAGGAACGCCGGTCACGCTGGAGTGGACGGATTTCTCCGGGCAGACGCATACCACGGATTTCACTCTGTGCGGATGGTGGGAAAGTCCCACCAATTTTACCGAGTCATGTGCCTGGGTGACGGCGGAGACCGCGGAGTCTCTGGCGCCCGGGTATAACAGTGAGGATTCCCGCAATATCACGCTGGGGGTGACGCTCTATCAGACAGATGATCTGGAAAATGTGGCGGGACAGATACTGCAGGAGCAGGGCGTTGAGAGTGAGAAAGTGACCTACTCGGTTAGCCTGGCGTGGATGGAGGCCAGGATGGAGAAGGCTTCCAATCAGGCGAAACCCTTCTATTCTCCGGCTGTACTGGTGCTTGTCTGCGGTTTCCTGATGATCTACGGGATCATCCATGTGGCGGCGGAACAGGACGACCGGTTCTTCGCCGGGATCAAGGCACAGGGAATGACGCCCCGGCAGATTCGCCGTTTCCTGTGGGAAAAGGGGCTGGCGGTCACTCTTTTTGGGCTTGTGCCGGGCTGGCTCATCGGTTTTCTGCTCAATCTGGCGATTACCGGGCGGATCGTCACCGGGATGTCGGAGGATCCGGCGATTTATTTCCTTTCCTGGGAGCCCTTTGCCATAGCGGCGGCAGCCACCCTTATCACAGTAGTGCTTGCCTATCTGATTCCCTCTGTACGGCTCTCACGGAAAAATCCGGCGTCCCTTCTGCGCGCTGCCGTGCCCGGCACGCCCTGGAGGTCAAGAGGAACGGATGAAAAACCGGAAGGGGGAAAGATGACGGGCATGCGCCTGGCACTGCGCTCTGTCAGCAGGGGAAAAGCGCGGACGGCCCTTTCCGTAGTGACGATGCTTCTGGCGGTGCTTCTGATTTCCAGTGTGTGGATCCAGTATATCAGCATGAAAGAGGATCTCTACGTGGACGCCATGTCGCCCTGGGACTATACACTGGCGGACGGATCTGCCTATACGACCTATCAGCGTTATAATGAAAACAATAAGGGAATTACCGATGAGACGGTGGAAGAACTGCGTGCCCGTCCGGAGGTGACGGAAGTAAGCGCCCTGAAGAGCCATGAGGTGGAGCTGACAGCGTCGGAGGAACTTCAGCAGCGCCTTGTGGACTACTATAATGACAGCCAGCCGGGAAGCGATATGAGCCGGAGGGAGGAGATGAGCGGACAGCCGGGCTGGACGGCCGGGCTGGAGCGTCTGGAACAGACCGGGACGTATATCGGGCTTATCGTCTCCATTGAGGGGGATTACCTGGATTATCTGACGGAAAATCCGGACAATTTTACGAGCGGAAGCTTTGACGCAGAAAAATTCGCCACGGGAGAATATGTAATCACATACGGGGCGAATGCAGAAGGACTCTCTTCTCTGGCAGCAGGAGAGACGGTCACTCTGGAAGGACAGACTTTTGAAGTGATGGCTTCTGTAAAGGTGGATGGCATGTTCCTGAGCGGAAACAACAGCCCGGATTCCGATTTCTGCCTTTACTATTTCGTAACACCGGAGATCTTTGAAAAAATGTTTCCGGGACAGGGCGTACGGCAGGTGGCGGTAAATATCGACCACAGCCGGCAGGACTCCTTTGAGGAATATCTGGATGGATATGAGCGGAGTTTAAGCCGCGGCGTCGCCATTACGAGAAGGAGCGAATACCAGGAAGTGTTCCGCAACAGCAGACTCAACAGCCTGCTTCCGGATCTGGTCGTCGCCATCGTGCTGATGGGGATCGCCCTGTTAAACTTCCTGAACATGCTGGTGTCAAAGACAATCAGCAGGCGAAAAGAGTTCGCGGTATATGAAAGTCTCGGCATGACCCGGGAACAGCTCCGGCTTCTTCTCCTGAAAGAAGGACTGCTCCACGGGGCAGTGATGGCGGTCTTTGTGGGACCGCTGACTGTTCTGTTCTGCATGTATGTGATGCCCGCTGTCATCAGCAATATGCGGTCCTGGGTCTCCGTGTATACATTCAGCCTGGCGCCGCTTGTATTTGTACTTCTGGCGGTGTTGGTGCTCTCCGTCGCAGTGCCGTCAGCGTGCCTGCACTTTGTCACCCGGGGAAGCATCAATGAGCGCATGCATATCATGGAATAAGAGGCGGATATTTACAGGATTGTAAAAGAGGCAGAGTTTAAAGATATCTGCTAGGAAGCGCACCATTCTTCTACATTTTTCAGGATCCATTCCGCCAGTTGGGGAATCCCTTCGCCTGTTTTTGCAGAGATAAAGATAACGTCAATGTCGGGATTCCTCATTTTTGCATATTCCACAGCCTTCTCTTTATCAAAGTCAAAATAATCCAGCACATCGATCTTATTTACCACCATCAGATCGCATGTCTCATACATCAGGGGATATTTCAAAGGCTTGTCATGCCCTTCCGGGACAGAAAGGATGGTCATGTTTCTGACTGCTCCTGTGTCAAATTCGGCGGGGCATACAAGATTTCCCACATTTTCCAGAATGACAAGGTCCAGATCTTTTGTGCCGAATTCTGTGAGTCCCTGCCTCGTCATATCCGCATCCAGATGGCACATGCCGCCGGTATGGATCTGAATGGACTTTACCCCTGCTTCGGTCATTGTCTCGGCATCCACTGCCGCATCGATGTCAGCTTCCATCACGCCCATTTTTACTTTCCCCGAAAGCTCTTTCGAAAGGGCAAGAAGAGTGGAGGTTTTTCCCGCTCCGGGGGAGGACATGAGATTCAGAAGAAAGGTCTTTTCTTCTTTCAGCTGCTGCCTTAATTTTTCGGCGTCTTTGTTATTATCCTCGAAAATACTTCTTTTTACCTGGATGATTTTGAATTTATCTGTCTGTTCTGTTCCCATTTCTTTTCACTCCTTATATGACCGCTGTACTGTCAGCAGGCTTCAATTTCCCTGATATTGTATTCGTTACCGCTCAGAAGATAAGTATGATCGCTTTTGCAGTAGGGACAAATTTTTGCATACTGCACGGTAGGGTAGGTCTTCCCACAGTTCTCGCAATATGTGACGGCTTCTATCCGCTCGATTCGGAGTTCCGCGTCCTTTAGATAATTCGTTTTTTTCACGGCCCAGTTCCAGCAGTCGGTGATATAGTCCGGCACAATATCACTGACCTCTCCGATTTCCAGTGTGACACTGGCGACAGAGGTAAGATGATTTTCCGCTTCCGAAATGCGGTTTATACAACTCTTTATTGTAATAAGAACGGGATTGCAGGACAATTCACATATTATATCTTTTGTGAATCTGCTTTATATTGTAAACTGTCTGTAAAGATTATATAACACAACTGTGATGTTTTCCGGACAAGAAGGAGGTTCTCATGGTAAAAAGAAAATCAATCAAAGAATATCTTGCGGAATCAGCAATCGAACTGCTTTCCAGACATCCGGTGGAAAAGGTTACGGTGACGCTTATCGCCAGAAACTGCGGCCTGAGCACCCGGACATTTTACAATAATTTTAAGGACAAATATGATCTCTTCCTCTGGATTTATACGCAGAAGCTAGAAGAGTATTACCAGTCTAATCTGGACCATATGAGTTTCCGGACATTTATTTATTATTCCGGGCAGATCCTGGTGGACTATTATGATTTCTTCTTTAACTATCAGCAGTACCGCGGGCAGAACCATTTTCACCAGGCGGTATTCCAGCCTCTTTTTGACTTCTATATCCGGATCATCCGGGAGATATTCCATGATCCGGTTACTCAGGAGATCCGGGAGAGTACTGCCTTTTTTGTCCTCGGTATGCTGGAATATGTGGACCGTTTTTATCACAGGGGACATCTGCCCTCCCTGTCTGACACGGTGGATGTGTTTGCCCGGGCAATTCCGGAAAATCTCAAAAAATATCTGTAAAACAGCATAATATACAGACAATATGAATCTGCTTCACATTTTTGTATATTCATGAATATCAGCCCCCGTAAAGAGTCAGGTATAATAGGAAGAACGGAATAGAAAAATACTGGCCGGCCGGTGTCTGAACACCGTTGCCAGTCTGACAAGGGATGGAGGTATGAGCATGAAATTTGAACAAAAAGATTTTATCCCGACCACGAAAGAGGAAATCGAGGCGTATAAAAATCTGCGCCCGAAGAACATCAAAGTGCCGGAAAAGCCAAGAGAACTGATCATTAAACTGGGAAAACATATCACAGACCGTTCGGTTGATACGATCACTCCTTATGACCCGGAATATTACGGCCTTGATCTTCTCGCCTCGGATGAAATGGCAGAACTTGCGCTGAAGATGAAGGTACATAAATATTATACGGTTGACCAACTGGTGAAAAGGAGCGGAAAATCAAAAGAAAAAGTACAGGAACTGCTTACAGAAGGGTGTATGTCAGGTCTGTTTGAGTATGATACGGTGGATGGCGTGCGGCATTACATGCTGCCCCCGTTCGTGGAGGGCAGCGGAGAGTGGTCCAGTATCCGCATGGATATGCTGCAGAAGGAGCCCGCAAGAGGGTATTTCTTTGAGCGGGAGACTACGCTGGGCTATATGAGTACAGCCGCCATGGTACCACCCGGAGGAGCCGGACTTGGCATGCATGTAATACCTGTAGAAAAGGAAGTAGAGCGAACAGAGGGAGCCATGAGTATTGAGAAAATTTCATACTGGCTCGACAAGTACGACAAATATGCCGTTGCCCCGTGCGTATGCCGCGAGACGGCGACTGTGATGGGGGAAGGCGCGGCTGATGACCCGGAATGGTGTATTTTTGTTGGCCCTATAACGGACTTCATCGTTGAAACAGGCAAGGGAAGATGGAGTACAAGGGAAGAAGTAGATTATATCCTTCAGCGCGCGGAAGAACAGGGATAGGTGCATCAGGTGTCCAATCAGGACGGAGATGACAAGGTATTTGTTGTCTGCAACTGCAATGTGAACTCATGCAAGGCCCTGCGCAATGCGGAACTGTTCAACACGCCGTATGTTGTGCGTTCGGCATATACGGCGCGGGTGACGCAGGAAAACTGCGTGGCGTGCGGCAAATGTGTGGAGTACTGTCCCGCGGGAGCCGTGAAACTTGGACAGAAACTCTGTACAAAGAACGGCCCGGTAGTTTATCCGAAACATGACCTCCCGGACGACAACGAATGGGGAGAGGACAGATGGGACGTACATTACCGGGACAATAACAGAATCAACTGTTATGATACCGGTACAGCTCCATGCAAAACAGCCTGTCCGGCCCATATCGCCGTTCAGGGATATCTGAAAATGGCTGCCCAGGGGAGATACAGGGAAGCGCTGGCATTAATAAAAAAAGACAATCCTTTCCCTGCGGTCTGCGGCAGAGTGTGCAACAAGCGGTGTGAAGCGGCCTGCACCAGAGGAACCAGGGAGGACGCCGTCTCAATCGATGCCGTAAAACGTTTTATCGCGGAGCAGGATCTCCATGCGGAGACAAGATATATCCCGCCCGTCCATGCCACGAAGATACACGGCACCTTTGACGATAAGATCGCGGTGATAGGCGCCGGACCGGCAGGGCTGTCCTGTGCATTCTATCTGGCGGAAAAAGGTTACCATCCGGTCGTATTTGAAAAGGAGAAACGTCCGGGCGGAATGATGATGAATGCCATTCCTTCTTTCCGGTTGGAAAAGGAGCTGGTAGACGCCGAGATTGATGTGCTCCGTGAAATGGGGGTGGAATTCCGCTGCGGCGTGGAAGTCGGCAGGGACATAACAATCAGCCAGCTCAGAGAACAGGGATATCAGGCCTTTTATATTGCGCTGGGGCTCCAGGGATCGGGAAAACTGGGAGTACCCGGAGATGATGCGAAGGGTGTGATGTCAGGACTTGAATTCAGCAAAAAGACATGTCTTGAGGGAGTACAGAACATAAAAGGAAAATGCGTTGTGATCGGAGGCGGAAATATTGGCGCCGATGTTGCCCGTACAGCGGTCAGAAGCGGGGCTGAGAGCGTGGATCTTTACTGCCTTGAAGGATATGATGAAATGCCTATGGGTGAGGAAGACCGGGGCGAATGTGAAGAAGAGGGAATCAGAATCCATGCGGGATGGGGACAGACGGAGGTCGTTACGGCAGACGGAAAGTGTACTGCTGTCCGTTTCAGAAAATGCGTGAAGGTACGTGACGATGAAGGCAGATTCAATCCCCGGTATGACGATTCGGAGACCTGTGAGGCAGAGTGCGATGTTCTGCTGTACTGCATCGGCCAGCGTGTTGACTGGGGCGGCGTGCTGGATGGCACTGCCGTTGAACTGAACCGCAACAACACGGCGAAGGCAGACGCTCTTACCTTTCAGACAGCGGAAGAAGATATCTTTGTCGGAGGAGACGTATTCTACGGACAGAAATTCGTCATTGACGCCATTGAATCCGGAAAACAGGGAGCAGAATCTATTCACCGGTATGTGAGAAATGCAAGTCTGACGCTTGGAAGAAACCGCAGAAGATTTACAGAGATTGACAAGGAAAACATCGTACTGGATTCTTTCAGACCGTCGGAACGGCAGAATGCAGGATATGATCCGGAGATCAGAAAGCAGTTATCCTTCCGGGATGCAACACTGACGCTGACAGAAGAACAGGTGAGGGCGGAAACAGCAAGATGCCTCGGATGCGGCGCGTCTGTCGTGGATCCGAACAAATGCATCGGCTGCGGCCTGTGTACGACAAAGTGCGAGTTTGACGCTATTCATATCTATCGGGACAAGCCGGAATGTTCCCGGATGGTTCCCAGGGAGGACCGCTTTAAGGAAATCGGCAAATACGCAGTCAAACGCGCGGTGAAGCTGGCCCTGAAAAAGATACATTAACAGCGCCGGAACATAATTTTCCTTTCATGAAACAGCATTTGATGTTTGATAAACGGACTACAATGCGTTATCTTATTATTAGGCTATAAAGTGTTATCATAGGAGGACAATTATGGAAACGGTAAAAAAGGAAAATATTCCAGAAGAATTCTTCCCCGACGGAACCCCTGTCGACGGCTGGTTTTATGACACCAGGATTCCCGGGCTGGAGGAGCTGGGCAGGCAGTATGTCCTGACCCGGTACAATATCCTGGATGACGGGAAAATCCATACGGAGGAAATCCAGAAGCTGATTGATACGGCGGCGGAACAGGGAGGCGGTGTTATTGTGGTGCCTGCGGGAACCTATCTGACAGGTTCGCTGTTTTTCAAACAGGGAGTCAATCTCTATGTTGCGGAAGGCGGCACGCTGAAGGGAAGCGATGATATCTCGGATTACAGAATCTGCGAGACCCGTATTGAGGGTGAGACCTGCCGCTATTTCTCCGCGCTGATCAATGCAGACAGTGTGGACGGGTTTACCATGTGCGGTCCGGGAACCGTGGACGGGAACGGCCTGAGGTCATGGAAGGCATTTTGGCTGAGAAAAGAGTGGAATCCCCAGTGTACCAATAAGGATGAGCAGCGTCCCCGGCTTGTTTATATTTCCAATTCCCGGAATGTGCTGATTGCCGGGCTGCACCTGCAGAATTCCCATTTCTGGACCACCCATATATACAAATGCAATCATGTGAAGTATTTAAAATGCCATATTTTCTCGCCGGCAGAACCGGTAAAAGCGCCAAGCACAGACGCTGTTGACATTGATGTGTGTTCCGATGTCCTGATCAAGGACTGCTATATGGAAGTCAATGACGATTCGGTGGTTTTAAAAGGCGGAAAGGGGCCGTGGGCGGATACTGCACCGGAGAATGGCTCCAATGAAAGGATAATTGTGGAGGACTGTACCTACGGATTCTGCCACGGCTGTCTGACCTGCGGCTCGGAATCTGTGCATAACCGCAATATTATTATCCGCAGGCTGAAAGTATCAGACGGCAAGAATCTGTTATGGATAAAGATGCGTCCTGACACGCCGCAGCTCTACGAGTATATCACGGTGGAACATGTGACTGCAAAGGTACAGAACTTTATTAACATTAATCCGTGGACACAGTTTTTCGACCTGAAGGGCAGGACAGATATTCCACAATCGCGCGTGGAACATATTTCCATGCGCGATTGCGACTGCGAATGCACACACTATTTTAATGTTACGCCCCAGGAAGAACAGTACCATCTGTCGGACTTTGACTTTGAGAATCTGCATATAAGAACAGAAAACAGCGGCTTTGCCCCGGACATTGTGGAAAACATGACGGTGAAAAATGTACGTGTGGAAACGTCACTTGCGGACTGATCCGGAACGGCGGTACTGAAGCGGCGTCATGCCGTACTGTTTCTTGAATACATTCTGAAAATAGGACTGGCTGGAAAAGCAGAGATAACTGCTGATTTCAGCCAGGCTTTTTTCGCTGTAGGTCAGAAGGCTTTTGGCTTCTTCCAGTTTGCAGCGCATGATATATGCCCCCATATGGATCCCAAGTTCGCTTTTGAAGTGCTTCATCATATAAGAAGTGCTGCGGTTTACATGGGCGGCGGCATCCTCGATGGAGATGGGCTCGTTGGTGTGGCTGCGGATGTAATTCATACACCGGTAGACGTCGGCGGATACCCCTTCCGGGATCTGCGACTCTCCGCAGCGCTGACAGAAATCCAGCATCATGATATATTCCAGATGCATGATATCGTCAATGGACTGGAGCTGCTCACACTCTCTGGAATAGTCGTCGATGAGCTGGTATGTCTGCTCAATGTCCACCCCGCCCGGAATTGCGGCGAGCATCCCCACTTTTGTTACTGTGCCGATAAAAAGATTTTTCGCATTGCGCAGAGGACTGCGTGCCATATTCCCTTCTTTCATTCCGCTTAACTGGACAGAGGACAGAAATTTTTTCAGTTTGTCTGTATTGCCGTCTTTGATATACTGGTAAAGTTCCTGCTCAAAAGAATAGGAGTTGTGCAGATTTTCTTTTTCCTGGTTGTCTGCCATGTTGTCGACCTGACGGACTTTCCGGGCATGGCTGTCTGCTTCATTTTCCAGAAAAATCTCGTTCGGTTCCACCACTTTGCCGTTCAGGCACTGATGCAAAAAAGCCAGATATCTGGCAAATTGCAGATGGCTGATTTGGGGCATGGAACATAAGATCTCCGTGAGCAGTTCACGGAAGTTCAAAGGAACTGCCACTTCTTTCATAAACTGCCGCACGAGCTGATCCGTGACGGGCACGCTGAAAGCAGGCCCGACGATCAGGTCATACTCCGTCCCCTCAATAAAAACGCGGCCGAATTCCAGATCCGGAGAGATGGCGCAGAATTCCGGATTCTTCCTGTATGGAAACATGGTCCAGTGAGTGGTCACAGACAGACCGAGCACTTCACCGAGAGCCGAATATACCGGATTCCCGCTTTTTAAAAGGCTGACGGGAATATTTGTAGCGGAAAAGAAATTTTTACAAAATGCAGTATAATCCATATCTTACACTCCTGTTTCTGTTTGAATTTAGTCTGATGAACATTTCAAATTCATGATTATTTCTTTTCAGTATAATTCCCCAAATGAGGAAAAACAAGATGAAATATTACAATCCCGGAAAGTATTCTGCAATATCCTTTTTCCGGACTGTGTTACGATTCCTGCAGTAACAAAAAGAAAGAGCCAAGGAGGAAGAGTGACATGAAACAGCGTATACGGATTCACAAAGCAGAAGCAAATCAGGGAATACTGGATTATTCCCATTTACTGGACGCCCCCGCGGGAAAGCACGGGTTTGTCGAGACGAGGAAGGGACATCTCTATTTTGAGGACGGCACACGGGCGAGATTTCTCGGATTTAACGTAGCGGCGCGCTCCAACACGCCGGATCATGAGACGGCAGATAAGATGGCGGAGCGTTTCGCAAGTATGGGAGTCAACATCATCCGCCTCCATGCGGCAGACGCTCCCATCGGGGAGGAGCCGGGCAGCTGGAGCAGCTGCAAGGAAGCGCCGCTCCTTGACTATGCTTCGGGAACCAGCAGAAAATTCAATCCGGAAGGACTGGACCGGTTCGATTATTTTGCAGCGAAACTGAAAGAAAAGGGCATTTATCTCCACATCGATCTGATTGTGGCAAGGGAGTTTCAGCAGGCTGACGGTATGGATTATCCGGGAGGCGCACCGTCCTGTATCAAGCGTTATCCCATGTACAATGAGCGGATGATCGAGCTTCAGAAGGAGTATGCGAAAGAACTTCTGTGCCATGTCAATCCCTACACCGGTCTTGCCCTGATCGACGACCCGGCTGTGGTGACGATTCAGATCAATAATGAGGAGTCTGCAATCAAGGGAAATATGGGCGGAGACATGTCCGAAGAGATGAAGCCATACCGGGAGGAGGTCCGGAGACGTTTTAATGATTTCCTCCTGATGAAATATTACACCAGAGAGCGCCTGAAAGAGGCGTGGACCCATGATGGATACTGTGCCCTCGGCGAGGAAGAAGATCCGCAGAAGGGAACCGTGGATGTGGTAAGCGGCAGCTTCTATCAGCCGGTCAATGACCCTGCAGGTGCATGGGACGGCGAGGTGAGTCCGGCAAGATATGCGGACTTCATGGAGTTCGGCATATACATGAACCGGAAATTCTACCGGGAGATGAAAGATTATCTCCTTTCCCTGGGCGTGAAAGTGCCGGTTATCACCAGCAACCTGACAGCAGGCGCGGCGGATGTATACGGGCATACAGACGGAGACCTGATTGAGAATAACTGTTATTTCAATCACCCCCTGCTCCCGGTGCAGGGAAATACATACCTGGTGGCGGGACCGGCGGAATACGTATCCGCCAACCCTCTGACCATGCAGAAAGGCATCGGTTCCATGGCAACCACCATCCTGAACCTGGCGTCTGTGGCCATTGTGAAAGGAAAACCGTTTATGATCAGTGAGTGGAATGAATACGGACTCCATCCCTTCCATTCTACGGCGTTTGTCCACACCATCGCCTATGCCTGTCTGAACGACTGGGACGGCCTGATCCTCTACAACCACCATACATCCGAAAACTGGGATGACCAGCCGGCGGATGAGATCCTCAATGTATTTGATGCCTATAATGATCCTGCGCTGATCTGCCAGTGGGGCTTTATGGCTTCCGTATTTTTAAAAGGGCTGGTGTCAGTGGCAAAGCACTGTGTGGATGTGGTGTATACCCGGAACGATCTTAAGACACTGCCGAACTTCCATTCCATGCCCACCACATTCTTCCCCTATGTGACGGCAATGAGAAATGTATTCCTGGACGGGGGAGACACCTACCAGGGCGACGCCGATATCGCAGTGAATGCAGGATTCCTGAATGGCGGAAATCTTTCGGACGCAAAACATGGCGTTTATTATGCATGGTCGGAATACCGGGATGCGATGAGGCGCTACCGGGATGAAAACCGTCTGGAACAGGCTGCCCGTGGAACCATGGAACTGCAGCCGGGAGTGCATCTCGGAAACCGGACACTGGTTTTCGATCACATCGAGGAAACCGCAGACAACGGGGATTACAGGACTTTTGCAAAAATTATGGACAAAGCCATGAAAGAGTGGGGCGTCATGCCGGAGGACGCCGGATACGTGGACGGAAAACTGATCTCGGACACAAAAGAGATTGTGTTTGATCCGGATCATGCGCGCTTTGCAATCCATACGCCGTACTGCGGATATTTCAGCGGGGCGCCGGAGGCGGAGACGGTTCTCTCGGACAAGATAACCGTGGAGGCGAAGAACGACCGGATCACGCTGGCATTGATCGCTGAGCATGAGAAACCTCTGGGTGAAGCAAAAGAGTATGTTCTGACAGCCATGGGGACTACGGGGATGGATGAGACGACATTTCAGCCCGGGCCGTCCATGATGGGCATGCCCTTTACAGCGGTGGAATTCAAAGGAAAACTGTACGCGGAGACACTGGAAGGGAGCATACGCGTGAAAGCAGATGCAGCAAGACTTGAAGTCCTGAATCCGGTGGGGGAAGTGATCGCGGAACTGGAGGGCGAAAAGTCCGGAGATGAGATAAGGTTTGTACTGGATGGAACCATTGCAGGCATACAGTATCATCTGACGGTCGGGGAGAATATGGAGTGACGGGAGGAAAAAACTATGACGCCTGGTACAAAATCAGAAACCGGAAAATTATATGAATTTACGGATGGGGGAAACAGCTGCAGGATCTGTGATCCGAGAACGCCGAGATACTGGTACAACTATCTCTGGAATGAGGACCGGTACTGTGCCCAGGTCTCACAGATCGGGCACGGACGCAGTTATTATCTCAGTGAGAAAGCGGACATGTGCATGATCAATCAGAACGACGCCAGATATGTGTATCTGAGGGACGATGCGGACGGCACCTGCTGGAACATCGGAGAAGGACCGCTGAATACGGAAGTGGAGGACTACAGCTGTACCCACAGCATCGGGTATTCCCTGCTTCATTCGGTGAAGAACGGGATTGGGGGATCATGGAGGATCTTTGTGCCGAAAAAAGGGCTCCATGAGGTCTGGACGCTGAAGTTATGCAACAGGGGAAAAGAAGAAAGGCATCTCAGTATGTTTTCAGCGGTCAGTTTTTCACTGGAAGGTTTTTCCTACCCCAGATATTATGAGATGTACCGCTGCATGCACACCTTCTTTGACAGAGAGCTGAACGGCGTCTACTGTGACTCCGCCCACCCCTTTGCACCGCATGAGTACTATCACGGATTCCTGGCCTCCACGGAGCCGGTGTATGCTTACGACGGGGATCTCACTCAGTTCTGCGGTCCCACGGGCACGCTGACTCGGCCGGACGCCTCAGCCTGCGCTCTATTTCAGAGGCCGGACGTAGTAATGCAGGGACGGGACTGCACCAACTCCGAAGCGTCGCTTTTTATCCTGGGAGGCGTGCTGCAGCATAAGGTCGCGCTGCAGCCGGGAGAAGAAAAAGAGATTCATCTTGTGTTCGGAATCAGCAGTTCCTGCGAGGAAGCCCGCCGGGTGACAGAACAGTATGCAAAAAGCGGGGCAGCAGAGCGGGAATTTCAGGAGGCTCAGAAATATAATTATGAGAAGATCAGCACCCTTTCGGTCCGGACGCCGGATGAGAAGATCAACCACATCATGAACAACTGGGTAAAAAAACAGGCGGATTTCTGCATCGTGGGGAAGAAAGGGGTACGGGATAATCTGCAGATCGCAGCGGCGCTTCTGAACTACCGCCAGGACAAGGCGGAGGAAGAGATCCTGGAGTGCCTGAGGCATCAGTTCCGGGACGGACATGCAGTGCTCACATGGTATCCCTACGATGATACCCGTTATTCCGACCAGCCTTTCTGGATCATATGGGCGGTCTGCGAGCTGATCAGGGAGACAGGCGACTTTGCCCTGCTGGATAAAAAGGTTTTCTGGCAGGACGGCGGGGAGGCGTCTGTGCTGGAGCATGTGAAAGCCGCAGTAAACCGGCTCATTGAAGATAAGGGGAAGAACGGACTTGTGAAGATTTATTTTGCCGACTGGAACGACGCCCTGAATATTACCGATGACCCGGAGGCGGAATCGGTCATGCTGTCCCACCAGTTCTGTCTGGCGCTCCGGGAGCTGAAGCGGCTGATGGAATATGCCGGAAAACAGAAAAATGCAGACAGTCCTGAGCGTGCTGAATATACAGATTATACGGAGTATCTCGGCAAAGAATATGAGACCCTGAAAGCAGATATCAATACAGCGGCATGGGACGGAGCATGGTATGCCCGCGCTCTGAGCGAAAAGGGAAATGTGGGATCCAAAGACAGCAGAGGAAGCAAAATATATCTGAATGCACAGACATGGGCCGTCCTGGCCGGAGTAGCGGATGGAGAGCGGCTGCAGCAGGTGCTTGCGGCGGTGGACAGTATGGAGCAGGATTTCGGTTTCCCGCTGAACATGCCGCCCTATCCGGAGTATGATCCCCATGTGGGCAGGATGTCGGGAATGCTCCCAGGACTGTTTGAAAACGGAGGCGTCTACTGCCATGCGACAGGGTTTAAGATTCTGATGGACTGCTGTACCGGACGGGGCACGAAGGCAGTGGAGACGCTTAAGAAAATCATGCCCGACAGCGGGAAGAATCCTTCCGCCCGGTCCGGCGCCGAACCTTACGTGTTTACCAACTGCTATTCCACAAGTCCGGGGTATTACGGGAAATCCTACCAGTCCTGGACTACCGGGACTTCCGCATGGTGCCTGAAGGGGATCTATGAGGGGATTATGGGAGTGAAGCGGGATTATGACGGGCTTCGGATCCGGCCATGTTTCCCGGCCGCCTGGGAGGAGGCGGAGATGACCAGACGGTTCCGGGGTGCGGACTATCACATTGTAATCAGAAATCCGCAGCATCTGGAAAACGGGAAACCGGTCATCCGTGTGGACGGCGCCGCCTTTGATTCGCAGATTCTTCCTGATTTTCGGGATGGAAGGATGCACGAAATTGAGATAAAATTAATCTGATGCCGGAATTTACAATTTCAGACGTTTTTCTGCAATAAAAGAAGGAAAATTTTATTTATAGTATAGACAAAGAAAGGCGGAAAACAAACCGCCGGAAAAATATAAAAACATTGCAGGAGGAATGAAAAATGGCGAAGGATAAGAATGCACCCCGCTATGACAAAGACGGGGCAAGGCGCGTCATGCGCCCGGGGGATTACTTTTCAGATTTCAGCGGTCAGCTGGCTCTGGGATTAATGTCAAACATTGTAGGTCAGCTGAACTACTTTTACACGGACAAAGTAGGGCTGGCAGTGGGAAGCGTGGGTATCATCCTGGCAGTTTCCAAGGTCATCGATGCTCTGACCGATGTGATCGCGGGAAATATGATCGATCACTCAAAAGGCGGAGACCACAAGTATTTCCGGTGGATCGCTCCGCAGATCGTGCCGGCAGCGGCGATTATGATCCTGATGTTCACGGTGCCGATCCAGGCGGGACAGATACCGGCCATGATCTATGCGCTGGTTACAAACCTGATCCTGTCGGCAGGACTGTACACATTTATCGCAACTCCGTTTTCTGCGGTCATGACCGTGCGCACCCACAGCCTCAGCGAGAGGGGGAGCATGGGACTGTTCCGCGCCATCGGAAATTACGGCGCAGGCATGCTGATCTCCATTCTCACCATACCGCTTACCAACATGCTGGGCGGTACACAGTCTGCATGGATCAAGTACGGTGTTGTTCTTGCAGTCCTTGTACTTGTTCTGTTCGCAATCTGCTACAGGAACGGACATAAGGCAAAATTCGCCTGTGACTATACGGAAGATCTGGAAGCGCGTCCGGATGAAGAAGAGGAGGAGCCGGTTCCGTTTGCAGAAGCAATGCAGATGCTCTTTAAAAACAGATACTGGGTTATCGTGCTCCTGTTTAACCTGATTACCAACATCACCAATGCAGTAACCGCTTCCGGCGGAACCTATTACTGCAAATGGATCTTTGGAAATGACAACCTGGTAGGTGTGATCGGGGCCCTGGGACTTCTGGCAACTATTGTCGGATTCGCTTTTTCCAAGCCGATCATTGCCGGTCTGGGGATCAAGAGAACCATTTCTTTCGGTCTTCTCGGCGCGGCGTTCTTTGCGGGAATCCGCTGTTTTGCCCCGACGAACTTTGTGGTCTACATAATTACGAGCCTTCTGGGAAGTTTCGTGCAGATCCCGATGATGAGTCTGTATGGTGTGCTGACATCCATGACAATCGATTATAACGAATGGAAGTATAATAAAAAGCTGGTTGCCATGTCCGGCGGAGCCATCGGCTTTGGAAGTAAAGTCGGAAACGGACTGGGGGCGGCAGTTCTGTCCCTGTTCCTTGTGCTCGGTGCATATGATGCATCCCTGACCACGGCGACGGCTTCCATGAGATATTCCATCTACGGATTCTCGAACTACTTCCCGGTTGTGATCAACCTGCTCATGTTCGTGCTCTTCCTCGGATTTGATCTGGAGAAGAAACTGCCTCAGATGCGCGAGGAAGTGGCAGCCCGCAAGGCAGCAAAGAAATAAAGAAATGTGGAGAATCTATATATGAAGAAATTATACGAAGACAGCAGCAGAAGCCCGGAAGAGAGGGCAAGAGCCCTTCTGGGGGAACTGAGCCTGGACGAGAAGATGGCCCAGGTGGCCGGTATCTTTCCATTCGGAGAGAGTTATAATGATATGGATAAACTGGCATCGGAGATGCCTTTCGGGATCGGTCAGGTCAGCACGCTGGAAATGCGGAGAATTCAGACGCTGGATGAGGCTGCCGCCTGGCAGAGAAATGTGCAGAAAACCGTAATGGAGAAAAGCCCCCATCACATTCCCGCGATCTTCCATATGGAAGGTCTGTGCGGTCCTTTTATCCAGGAGGGGACCAGCTTCCCCTCCGGTATCTCCAGAGGCTCCGGATGGGATCCGGAGTTGGAGGAGGAGATCGCAAAGGTAGTGTCTGAGCAGGAGGGCGCCTGCGGGATCACTCAGATCCTGGCTCCGGTACTGGATATTTCCAGGGATTCCCGGATGGGAAGGCAGGGGGAGACTTACGGGGAGGACCCGGCGCTGGCTTCTGCCCTGGGAGCCGCCTATACCAGAGGAATCCAGAATACGAAGACCGGCGGCAGGCAGCCGGAGAGCACGGCAAAACATTTCCTTGCATTCCACAATTCCCAGGGAGGGATTCACGGAACACACAGCGATACGCCGCCGAGGCTTCTGGAAGAGATATACGGGAAGCCTTTCCAGGCAGCAATCGCAGAATCTGATCTGAAGGGGATCATGCCCTGCTACTGTTCCATCGACGGAGAGCCGGCGTCCGTTTCAAAAAGACTGCTGACGGATCTGCTCCGTGATCAGATGGGATTTGACGGACTATGCATCAGTGATTACGGCGCTGTCAATAATGCCCACACTGTCCATCATATCGGGGAGACATCAGAGGAAGCCGGATTCCTGGCGATGGAAGCGGGGATGGATGTGGAACTTCCCCAGGCAGTGGGATACGGGGAAGGCCTGAAAAACATGTTCCGGGAAGGGACGGCGGATATGGCTGTCTTGGACCGGGCGGTTCTGCGCGTACTGGAAGCCAAGTTCCGCATGGGACTTTTTGAGCATCCTTTTGCCCTGGAAGGGGAGGCGCTCCACGCGGTATTTGAAAATAAGAGGGGAAGAGAGCTGTCCCTGCGTTCTGCGAGAGAGTCCATGGTACTTCTGAAAAACAACGGCGCCCTTCCTCTTCCGAAAAAGATCAGAAAACTCGCGGTGATCGGCCCTCATGCAGCTTATGCAAGAAAGCTTTTCGGCGGATATACTCATCTGTGCATGATGGAGTCCGTCTATGCCGTGGCAAACTCCATCGCCGGTGTGGAGGGCAGTGAAGAAGGAGAACAGATGGAGCAGTTGGGGAAAGATCCGGTGAAACGGGTTCCCGGAACGCTGATCCAGTCCGACGAGGCAGAACTCTTCGAAGATATCCTGCACCTCCAGAAGCCGGGCTGCAGAAGTATTCTGGAAGAACTGTGTGAGAGACTGCCGGATACGGAGATCCTCTATGCCTACGGGTATCCGATTGCGGGCAGCGATGAGAGCGGTTTTGCGGAGGCTCTAGCAGCAGTGAAGGAAGCAGATGCAGTGATCCTCACCATCGGCGGAAAGCACGGGACCTGTTCCATGGCGTCCATGGGGGAAGGTGTGGACTCAAGTGATATCAATCTGCCGGCATGCCAGGATGCCTTCATCCGCAGGGCTGCCGAGTACGGGAAACCGCTGATCGGCGTGCATTTTAACGGACGTCCGGTTTCCAGCAATACGGCGGACCGGTACCTGGACGCCATCCTGGAGGCGTGGAGCCCTTCAGAGACAGGAGCACAGGCGGTGACCGATGTGCTGCTGGGAGACTATAATCCGGGCGGAAAGCTTCCGGTCTCCGTGGCATACCATGCAGGACAGATCCCGATCTACTACAACCACCCTTACGGATCAGCATGGCATCAGGGAGAGAGCATCGGATTTGTAAATTATGTGGATCTTCCCCACACGCCCCGGTATTTCTTCGGACACGGGCTGTCCTACACCAGGTTTGAGTATTCAGACCTTAGCATTTCTGAAAAGGAGATCCGGCCGGATGGCGAGATACGGATCAGCTGTTCTGTGACGAATACAGGAGAGCGCACCGGTGACGAGGTTGTGCAGCTGTATCTAATCGACCGTTATGCAAGTATGACAAGACCGGTGAAAGAACTGGCGGGATTTAAGCGGGTCACTCTTGAACCGGGAGAAATGGTTCAGGTTGTATTTACCGTGAAGGCAGACCAGATGGCATTTCTTGACCGGGATATGCGCTGGAAGGTGGAAAAGGGGGATATGGATGTGGAAATCGGAAGTTCCTCGGAAGATATCCGGCTGAAAGGGGAGTACAGGATCACGGAGGACGCATGGATCGACGGCAGAGATCGGACTTTCTATGCCGGGACAGAAGTGATCCGTCAGAAATAAGGAAAACATAGAGGAGAAGAGCATGGAGAAGAATATGGACAGAAAACTTCTTGCCGGACAAATCGCGGAAGAATCCATTGTACTGCTGAAAAACGAAGAAAATCTTCTGCCATTTCCCGGACAGAAGAAAGCAGCTTTCTTCGGAAGAGCACAGATCGGGACACTCTATTCCGGAAACGGCTCCGGCGGAGCCAACGTTACGGGATGCAGCACGATTCTGGAAGAATGCGAGAAAAACGGGATCATTCCTGAGGCACGGCTGAAAGAGTTTTACGAGGAGTCTCTCGCAAAGGAACCCATATCCGAGGCAGATGCCTTCGACTGGACGAAGGCCGGTGAGCTGGTAAACAGCGGGATCATGTACGAGATATTCGGAAAATACCGGGCTCCCCTGGAAGAGTTCGAGGTGCCGGAGGATCTGGCAGCCCGGGCCGCAGAAGAGACGGATACCGCACTGCTCGTTATCGGGAGAAATTCCGGCGGAGAAGAATGCGACCGCCATCTGGATGAGGACTATTATCTGACCGGGTCAGAGAGAAAGCTGGTCGCCACAGTCTGCAGTCATTTTGACAGGGTGGCTGTGGTCCTCAATGTGAACGGACTGATCGACCTGTCCTGGATCCGGGAATACAGCAGTATCAAAAGCCTTCTCTTTCTCGGTATTCCCGGAGAGGAGGGAGCCGCCGCGCTTGCAAGGATCCTTTCCGGAAAGGGAAATCCTTCCGGAAAGATGGCCGTCACTGTCGCAGAACATTATGAGGACTATCCTTCCTCGCGGCATTTCTCGTGGGATAAAGAGAATCCGGACAAGATCCTTACCTATGAGGATTACGGTCTCTCGTCAGAAGCAAACGGAAGCAGAGGATTCGTGAAAAGCCCGGTGAATGTGTACTGGGAGAATATATATGCCGGATACCGGTATTTTGACACGTTCCATAAGAAGGTGCTTTTCCCGTTCGGATATGGTCTGTCCTACACAAGCTTCCGGATCACCGGAGGAAAAGCAGAGAAGGCAGCGGAGGGAATCTGTGTATCCGCCGTTGTGGAAAATACCGGTTCCAGGAGCGGAAAAGAAGTAGTCCAGGTCTATCTGTCGAAGACGGATGAGGGGCGAGGACTGGAACGCCCCTGTCAGGAGCTGAAAGGGTTTGAAAAAACGGCACTGCTGGCGCCGGGAGAGAAAGCGGAAGTTCAGATCTGTATACCATGGCGGGAGATGGCAGTCTATGATGAGGCGAAAGCAGCCTGGGTCATTGAAGCGGGAGAATATATCCTTCGTGTGGGCAATTCATCCGCAGATATAGAGGAAGCAGGCAGGATCTTCATCGAGGGGGACATTCTGACAGAGCAGTGCCGGAACCGGCTGGGCATAGCGCCATGCAATCAGGGAAAGATTGATTTTCTGTCACAGATGCCGGACCGCCGGAGAGAAAAGAATTCACCCCAGAGCGGCGATACCGGTGCAGAGAGCCCGAAACTTACTGTGAAAAAAGGAGACGTTGCCGTGAAAAAAGGAGTCGTTCTTTCGGAATTTTCGGACGAAGAACTTGCGGCTCTCTGCGTGGGATACGGGCCGGGGACGCCTTTTGCCGCGGTAGGGGACAGGAGCGATCCGTCTACGATTTTTGACGATAATGGGAAACCGCTGACGACAAACAGCCATCCCGCAGGATTCCCGGGATATGTCTCCCCGGCAATCGAGGAAAAGGGGATCTTCTCGGTGTTTTACAAGGATGGTCCTGCCGGAATCGGAGGGATTGCCTGGCCTACGGAAATGCTTGTGGCATGTTCCTTTGACCGGGAACTGTGGCGCAGGTTCGGAGACGCCGTGGGGGAAGAATGTGAGGAACAGCAGGTGGATATCTGGCTTGCCCCTGCGGTGAACCTTCACAGGAACCCTCTGTGCGGAAGAAACTTTGAATACTTTTCCGAGGATCCTTATCTGACGGGAGTGTGTGCCTGCCAGATCGCCCGGGGCGTGCAGGAGAATCATGCGGTCCTCGTGTGCCCGAAGCATTTTGCTGCCAACGAGCAGGAGACATTCCGCCGGGGCAGCGCAAGGAAGAATTATGATGCGGCGGACTCGATTCTTACGGAACGGACTGCCAGGGAGCTGTATCTGAAACCTTTTGAGATGCTGGTAAAAGAGGCGCATATTGCATGTATCATGACCTCCTTTAACAAGATCAACGGAGTATTTGCCGGAGGAAACAAGGATCTCTGCACGCACATTCTCCGGGAAGAATGGGGATTCGAAGGTGCTGTTGTGACGGACTGGGGCGATATGGATGTTGTCGTGGACGGAGCGGACGCTGTTGCGGCGGGCAATGATATCGTCATGCCGGGCGGACCGCCGGTGATCCGGCAGATTCTGAAGGGTCTGAAAGAAGGGAGAGTGACAAGAGAGGAGATGGAGCGGGCGGTATCCCATCTGTTATCGATGATGCGGAAAATAAATTCAGATCGGCTGCTCTGTATGTAGGAAAAGAGAGTCTGGTGTGGAGCGGATACGGTATCAGGAATAGCCGGGGGCAGATGATGATATCCTCGTTGGAAAAAAGTGCATCGTACGAAAACGGTGCACTTTTCTGAAGCGCCTGCTGTTCGTCTGTGGTGAATCTTATCGTATAGAGTATCCTGTTCCCGTATATCAGAAGATATGATAACGGATGCCCCCTCTGGAGAGTATTTTTCCTTTCAGGTTATGCGCATGGACAAAACCCTGCAGTTCAAGATCAATCACTGCTTTGTTGCTACACAGCGCCGGGTAAAGCCTTCTGGAAGAAGACCGTCAAAAAATGCTTTTGTCTGTTCCGGAGAAAAGGATGCTCCGGTTAGTGGCAAACTTATAGAAATGGGACGGTTTTCCGAATTTGACAGATATTCAGGAGAATATGTGAAACTCGCGCTTGCCGGAGTATCCCCAATGATATCCCCGACATAAACGTTCGTCCCGTTGATTTCGATAAATACAGTTAATTTAACCCGTTGTGCTAGTTAAAATAAGAAACTCCAACAAAATGTGCTATTCTATT
>CBJMC01400__coassemble_769_pt1 | contig 31846 bp, 21 predicted proteins | sample CBJMC01400__metabat2_high_PE_029 | metagenome-assembled genome bin CBJMC01400 | reverse complement strand
ACATTTTGAACCAGTTAAGACGCAATGCATTACTTACCACGCAGAAGCTGGAAAGGCTCATGGCCGCAGCTCCGAACATGGGATTTAACAGCCAGCCGAAGATCGGGTACCATACGCCGGCAGCCAGCGGGATACCGATGACATTGTAGATGAACGCCCAGAACAGGTTCTCGTGGATATTGCGCAGGGTTGCCCGGCTTAAGCGGATCGCGGCTGCCACATCGGTCAGCCTGCTCTTCATGAGCACCACGTCCGCGGCGTCGATGGCAATGTCTGTTCCTGCGCCGATGGCAATTCCTATGTCGGCTCTTGTAAGAGCCGGAGCGTCATTGATACCGTCGCCCACCATGGCGACTTTGCCCTTCTTCTTCAGAGAACGGATCACGCTCTCTTTTCCGTCAGGCAGAACGCCTGCGATCACTTCATCCACACCGGCCTGGGCGCCGATTGCTTTCGCGGTGCGCTCGTTGTCGCCGGTCAGCATGACAACATGGATCCCCATGTTCCGAAGCTGTCTGATAGCTTCCGGACTGTCTTCTTTGACAACGTCCGCCACAGCGATGATACCGATCAGCTTCCCGTCTCTGCTGAAGAACAGAGGCGTCTTTCCTTCTTCCGCGAGACGGTCCGCAGTTTTCTGTGTCTCTTCTGAGATCTCAGCATTCCCGCTGATGAATTTCAGGTTTCCTCCGCAGATCATGGATCCGTTTACCTTACCGGACAGTCCGTTGCCCGGGACAGCCTGGAATCCATCTGCGTTATATTTTGTCAGGGAAACGTTTTCCTGAGCTTTTACGACGATAGCATGGGCGAGGGGATGCTCGCTTTTCTGCTCCAGCGCGTAAGCATAGCTTAAGAGTTCCTGCTCGGAAACGCCGTTTGCGGGAATCATATCCGTTACTTTTGGCTCGCCGCTTGTGATAGTTCCGGTCTTATCCAGCGCAACGATCTGTGTCCTTCCCGTTTCCTCCAGAGAGACAGCAGTCTTGAAAAGGATTCCGTTCTTCGCGCCCATACCGTTGCCGACCATGATAGCTACCGGTGTGGCAAGTCCCAGAGCGCAGGGGCAGCTGATCACCAGTACGGAGATCGCCCTTGACAGAGAGAATCCGATGGTCTGGCCGGTCAGCAGCCATACGATCAGGGTTACGATGGCGATCCCGATTACTGCCGGTACGAAGATACCGGAGACCTTGTCTGCGATCTTGGCGATGGGGGCTTTTGTGGCCGCCGCGTCGCTGACCATCTGGATGATCTGGGACAGCGTCGTATCTTCGCCTACACGGGAAGCCTGGCACCGCAGATAACCGGACTGGTTCAGAGTCGCGGCTGATACGGCATCGCCCGCGTTTTTATCCACCGGGATGCTCTCGCCGGTCAGAGCGGATTCGTTGACCGCGCTGGTCCCTTCCACAACAACTCCGTCTACCGGGATGTTTTCACCCGGTTTTACAACAAAGATATCACCTTTGCGTACCTGATCTACAGATATGACTTCTTCCTTTCCGTCCCGGACAACGGTCGCTGTCTTCGGGGCAAGCTTCATCAGACCTTTCAGGGCGTCTGTGGTGCGGCCCTTGGAGACCGCCTCCAGAAGCTTTCCGATTGTGATCAGCGTCAGGATCGTACCTGCCGATTCAAAATAGAACTCATGCATATAGGGCATGGCTCCCGCCATATCGCCCCGGGTCAGGGCAGCGGACATGGCGAACAGGGCGTAAAGACTGTATACGTAGGAAGCTCCTGCTCCCAGGGCTACCAGAGTATCCATGTTCGGTCCGCCGTGTATCAGGCTGGTAAATCCGCTGACAAAGAATTTCTGGTTGATCACCATGATGGCTGTTGTCAGCAGAAGCTCCACCAGTCCGATTGCCATGTGGTTCTCAGCCAGGACTGACGGCAGAGGCCAGTTCCACATCATGTGTCCCATGGAAATATACATCAGCGGGATCCAGAAACACAGGGAGGCGATCAGCCTCCGCTTCATCTTCGGGGTCTCTTTGTCTTTCAGGGATTCCTCCTCGGCAGCTATCGAGACGCCTTTTCCATGTGCCTGATCCGTATGAACTCCTTTTTCCGAAGCTCCGTACCCGGCTTTTTCAACAGCGGCGATCACATCCTCCGGAGAGGCGGTGCCTTCCACTCCCATAGAATTCGTCAGCAGGCTGACGGAACAGGAAGTGACTCCCGGCACTTTGGAGACGGCTTTTTCAATCCGGTTGCTGCATGCCGCGCAGCTCATGCCTGTTACATCATATTGTTTCATGATCATTCCTCCTGGTAAATAAATTTCAGCCAATTATTTCATCAGTTTCTGGAGGACTCTGACAAGCTCATCAATCGCTTCATCTTCTTTGCCCTCCTTGATGTCATCTACCACACAGGATCGGAGATGTTCTGCCAGCAGTACTTTATTGAAACTGTTGAGAGCGGCAGAGACGGCGGAGACCTGGATCAGGATATCCGGACAGTACACATCATTCTCCACCATCTTGCGGATCCCTCTGACCTGGCCTTCGATCCGGCTTAACCGGTTCAGCATATCCCTCCGTTCCTTTTCGGAACGTTCCTTTGTCCTGTGTTTACAACCTGTACATTCTTTTTTCTCTTCCAAATCTGGTCTCCTTTCATAACATTCTTAAACCCCGTGGGGGTATTATTTCCGACGCCTATAATATATACCCTATGGAGGTATTTTGCAACCCCTTTGAAGAAATTTTTTTAAAAATACGGATGATAGAGAAGAAGTGTTCACTTTTTAATAAAGAAAAACCTCCTGTACCGGCGCGAGAATGGAATCGTAGTCCAGACTCGATAATCGGCACAGAAGGTTTCCATGAAAATAATTTTATTTACAAAGAATGATTACAGATGAATCCTTGTTCCGGTCTTTCCGAGAATGCCGTCTCTGGCCTTCTCCAGCAGTGTAATCAGCGCCTGCCTGCCGGGGTTGGATTCTGCAAATTCCACGGCGGCCTGTACTTTCGGCAGCATGGAACCGGGAGCAAAGTGCCCCTCTTTTATATACTGTTTCGCCTCTTCAACGGTAATGTCATCCAGCCACTTCTGGTCGGGCTTTCCGTAATTGATCGCCGCTTTCTCCACAGCGGTCAGGATAATGAGAAAATCCGCATCCAGTTCTTTTGCCAGAAGACAGCTTGCGAAATCTTTGTCGATCACTGCGCTGGCGCCTTTTAAGTGGTTGCCCTGGCGGGTGACGGGAATGCCGCCGCCTCCGCAGGCAATGACAAGATCGCCGGAGTCCACCATAGTCCGGATCGTACCGATCTCGATGATCTCCCGGGGCTTCGGGGACGCTACCACACGCCGGTAGCCGCGGCCTGCGTCCTCTTTCATAATATAATCATATTTTTCCGCCATGATGTCAGCCTGCTCCTTTGTCATAAAACGTCCGATCGGTTTGGACGGACATTCAAAGGCGGGATCGTCCGCATCCACGCGCACCTGGGTGATCATGGTTGCCACCGGGATATCCGTGATCTCCCGGTTCAGCAGTTCTTCCCGCAGGGCGTTCTGCAGATCGTATCCGATGTACGCCTGGCTCATGGCGACACAGACAGACAGCGGAGTGTTCGGCTGCTGGGGATCTTCGTGGGTGAGTGCGATCATGGCGTTATTCACCATTCCCACCTGGGGGCCGTTGCCGTGGGCAACGACGACCTCACACCCTTCCTGAATCAGATCCACGATAGCACGGGAGGTAATTTTAACCGCTTTCATCTGTTCCGGCAGGGTATTGCCGAGGGCGTTCCCACCCAGGGCAATAACGATACGTTTTTTCTTCTCCATATGGTGAGCCTCCTGCTTACGCCTCGCTTACGGCAGCGATGGCCTCAACCTCGCAGAGCACTCCCTTCGGAAGAGCTTTTACAGCCACGCAGGAGCGTGCCGGTTTCCCTGTGAAATATTTTGCATATACTTCGTTGAATGCGGCAAAATCAGCCATGTCTGCAAGGAAGCATGTGGTCTTTACGACATCTGTAAATGATGCGCCCTGGCTCTCAAGAAGAGCCTGTACATTCTTCATTACCTGTTCTGCCTGCTCCTCAATCGTTGTACCGACTACTTCGCCGGTCTCCGGGGAAAGCGGAATCTGTCCGGAAAAGAAAGCGATTCCGTTTAATACAATTCCCTGGGAATACGGTCCGATTGCTGCAGGTGCGTTCTTTGTATCTACATATTTAAGCATATTATCTACCTCCTGATGATAAAATGTGAAAACATATCCCCGGGACGCCGGCTAGGAAATCATGCTGCGCCCCGGTCCTGCCAGATTTTATTTTATTATAAATCCGGCAGAATGAAAATCCTTATCTGAAAAATTCAAAGTACATTTTTCCGTACATTTTCAAGTGCCGTCTGCGGACAGATCCTATTTGAAGATCCTCGGAGTGCCTTTCTCTTCAAGTTTTCTGAGAATATCAGCCGGATCTGCAAATTTAGCCAGGAAGATCATGGCTGCAATGATGTACGGCTTGTAGCTCGCCTCCTTGTACAGCGGATCTCTGTAGCGGTCAAATACGCTTGCGTCAACCTCGCCTTCCTCGCAGCTTACTCCGGAGATATCAGCCGGCAGGCAGTGCATGTAGAGCGCTTTGCCGTTCTTTGTGGTAGCCATCAGTTCCTCGGTGCAAGCCCAGTCTTTGTGCTGTGCGTTCTGTGCCAGAAGTTCTTTCTCCAGTTCTTTGATCCCCTCGAAGTCGCCGTTTCCATACAGCTCGGTACGTTTTTCCATGGCTGCGAACGGAGCCCAGCTCTTCGGATATACGATGTCGGCATCCTTGAATGCTTCCGCCATGCTGTTAGTCTTTGTGAAGGAACCGCCGGATTTCTTTGCGTTCTCTTCTGCAACGGCCTCAACCTCCGGGAATACCTCGTATCCTTCCGGATGTGCAAGAACCACGTCCATTCCGAAACGGGTCATCAGTCCGATGATTCCCTGGGGAACGGAGAGCGGTTTTCCGTAGGACGGAGAGTAAGCCCAGGACATGGCGATCTTCTTGCCTTTCAGGTTCTCAACGCCGCCGAACTCGTGGATGATGTGGAGCATGTCCGCCATCGCCTGGGTCGGATGGTCAATGTCGCACTGAAGGTTCACAAGAGTCGGTTTCTGCTCCAGGATGCCGTCTTTCTTTCCCTGGGTCACTGCATCCACAACTTCATGCATGTAGGCGTTTCCCTTGCCGATGTACATATCGTCGCGGATTCCGATGACGTCCGCCATAAAGGAGATCATGTTGGCTGTCTCGCGGACCGTCTCGCCGTGAGCAACCTGGGATTTGCCCTCGTCCAGATCCTGCACTTCCAGACCCAAAAGGTTGCATGCAGAGGCAAAAGAGAAGCGGGTGCGGGTGGAGTTGTCGCGGAAAAGGGAGATGCCCAGGCCGCTCTCAAACACCTTCGTGGAGATGTTGTTCTCACGCATGTAGCGGAGCGCGTCCGCAACCGTAAAGACCGCCTCAAGCTCATCGTCCGTCTTCTCCCATGTCAGGAAAAAGTCACCGTTGTACATGTCCTTGAAGTTCAGGGAATTCAGCTTGTCGATATAATCCTGTAAAGTTTTCATGATTGTTTATCCTCCTTGGATTTGTGATATTAAATTTTTCGAGTTGTCAGAAGCAGACGTAAATTGGTTTCTGTGTCATTCATTCCGAGGCTCCGCTCTACCTCAGCTAATGCAGGCATCTCTAAGCCTTCGGGAACCATCGGCGAGAGCGCCCCCGCTCGAACACTTTATCCCCAGTAACATTCGGGGAGCGCCGCATAGACTGCCGCACAGGTCACGAGATCCTGTTTCCAGGTCTTCTCATTCGGTGCATGTGCCTGCGCCTCTGCGCCCGGCCCGAAGCCGATGCAGGGGATGCCGTTTCTTCCCATGATGGATACGCCGTTGGTGGAGAAGGTCCACTTGTCTGTCAGCGGGCGGCTCTGGCGCATCTCAAGCGTCTCCGCAGCGCCGATCCGTTTGTCTCCGTAGAGAGAGGTGTAGGCTTTCTCCAGAGCCTTTGTAACTTTGTGGTCTTTCGGGATCGCCCAGGTTGGGAAGTAGCACTCGATCTCGTAGACACATCCTGTGTAGGAGGGACGGTCGTAGTTGTACATGGAGACAACCACATCGTCGCCGTATTTCTTTACGCTCGGAAGGGCGCGGATCTCGTCCAGACAGCTCTCCCATGTCTCGCCGAAGGTCATGCGGCGGTCAAGGGAAACCGCGCAGGAGTCCGCTACCGCACAGCGGCTCGGGGAGGTGTAGAAGATCTGGGATACGGTTACGGTGCCGCGTCCGAGGAAACGTGCCTCCTCCCAGTCCGGGTTGTATTTCGGGTTGAGCATTTTTACAAGACCTTTGATCTCGGTCCCGTCTGCGTCGTCGTTTTCATTGAGGGCGCGGACGTCCTGAAGAATATCCGCCATCTTGTAGATCGCGTTGTCACCGCGCTCCGGTGCGGAGCCGTGGCAGGAGACGCCCTTGACATCGATGCGGATCTCCATACGTCCCCTCTGGCCGCGGTAGATGCCGCCGTCTGTGGGCTCTGTGGATACGACGAATTCCGGGCGGATCTTGTCCTCGTTGATAATGTACTGCCAGCACAGGCCGTCGCAGTCTTCCTCCTGAACTGTTCCGACCACCATGATTTTGCATCCTTCCGGGATCAGGTCCAGATCTTTCATGATCCTTGCGCCGTATACAGCGGAAACCAGACCGCCGCACTGGTCGGACACGCCGCGCCCGCCGATCTCGGTGTCGTTTTCATAACCTTCATAGGGATCGAAGGTCCAGTTGTCGATGTTTCCGATTCCCACAGTATCGATATGCGCGTCATAGGCGATGATCCGGTCCCCGGTTCCCATGTAGCCGATGACATTTCCCTGGGGATCGATAACGACTTCGTCGAAGTCGAGTTTTTTCATCTCTGCTGCAATGGTGTCGATGTGAGCTTTCTCGTCGCAGCTTTCACCGGGATTCTTTACGATAGCGCGAAGAAATGCGGTCATGTCTTTTTCGTAGCCCTGAGCGGCCTCTTTGATTTTGTTCAAGTCCATAGTTTTTCTCTCTCCTTTTATGTATTCTGTACGTGAAAAGTTCCCGCACACGGGCGCCGGACCGACGGAGGGGATGTGTGTCTGTCCGGTGCCGCCTGTGCTCAAACGTTATACAGCTGCCCCCGCTTCTGGGGATGCAGAGAATAACCTACCTGTCATTTCCGCCCCAGACGATGGATTCGTATCGCTCCGGATCGGTGTCGCCCTCGGTGGAGAAGAGCAGGACTTTTGAGTTCTCATCCAGTCCCAGATGCTCTCTCAGTGGCGCATATTCCTCCATGGTCATGATGCAGGCGAGGGTGCCGAAAGGTGCTGCACCGGATTCTCCCGAGGTGACGGGCTGATCGCCTTTGACGGGAGCGGCGAGCATCCGCATGCCTCTTGCAGCCGCCCAGTCGGGGGTGGAGATAAATGTATCCACATGATTTTTCAGAATATCCCAGGAAATGGTGTTGGGCTCCCCGCAGGCAAGACCCGCCATGATTGTCACCATGTCCCCGTCCACGATGCGGATCTCTCCGTCTCCGGCGCAGGCGCCTTTGTAGAGGCAGGCTGCAGCGGAAGCCTCGACGACAGCGACAACCGGAGGATTGTCCGGGTAGCGGTTTGCAAAATATCCCTGGACAGCCCCTGCAAGAGATCCCACGCCCGCCTGGATGAATACATGGGTCGGGCGCTCGCATCCGTATTCGTGGAGCTGTTCATCCGCCTCCATCGCCATGGTTCCGTATCCCTGCATGATCCAGGAGGGGATCTTCTCATACCCGTCCCATGCGGTGTCCTGCACCATGACGCCGTGCTCGGTTTTCTCCGCCATGGCGTTTGCCATGCGGACACATTCGTCATAGTTGTATTCCTCGATTGTGGCCTGGGCCCCTTCCGCCAGGATGTTGTTCAGTCTTGTCTGCGTACTTCCCTTGGGCATGAGGACGACGGCTTTCTGTCCCAGCCTGTTCGCCGCCCATGCCACGCCGCGTCCGTGGTTGCCGTCGGTGGCGGTAAAGAAGGTGGCCTGACCGAATTCCTTCCTTAATTCCTCTGAGGTCAGTACATTATAAGGAAGCTCGGAGACATCCCTGCCGGTCTGCTCGGCGATGTAGCGCGCCATGGCAAAGGAGCCGCCGAGAACCTTGAAGGCGTTCAGCCCGAAGCGGTAGGATTCGTCTTTGACGTAGACCGATCCGAGTCCGAGCCGCGCTGCCATGCGGTCAAGCTTTGCCAGAGGCGTGACGGAATACTGTGGAAAACTTTCATGGAAAGTCCGGGCTTTCCGGACTTCATCGAGTCCCATGATCTTCAGGTTCCGGTCATCCGTCTTTGGCATGTTGTTTACTGCCCATTTGATCGTTTCCATTGTGTGAAACCTCCTTAGAATATTAGAATATGTTATCTCTTATCCACAGAATATTGGAATGTGTTATCCCTTATCCATGTAGCTGTACAGTGTAAATTTCGATATGCCCAGCAGTGAGGATATCTTGTCGCCGGATTTTGTGATCAGGAATGCCCCGGCATTGTTCAGATACTGCACAACAGCCACCTTGTCATCCTTGTTCATGAGCGCTACCGGTTTTCCCACCCTGGCGATGGCCTGTTCGATCAGCTGGTCGAGCAGTTCCGTGACGTTGTGGGTGATCGTCCTGGGAGCGTCCGTCTCCCGCTCCGACGGGTCAGCCGGCTCGGTATGGGTGAGATCGCGGAGGGCTGACTCCACGGTGAGAAGCGCTGTAATGTCATAATTCAGGGAAAAGATATAGGCGATATTTCCGCGTTCGTCCCGGATGTACATGGTGCTGGATTTGAGAATACGCCCGTCCGCCGTCTTCGTGAGATAGGCAAGCCGGTCTCTGACTTTTGCGGGATCCGAGCGCAGCGTCTCCAGAACAATCCCGGAAGGACCGTCCCCTGTGTGGCGGTTGGACACTTCTCCGTTTTCAATGTAGACGATTGATTTGTCCAGATCCTTTCCGGAGAGGTCATGGATGACGACCTCGCAGGAAGGGCCGAACTGAACGGCCAGTCCGTGGGCAAGCTGTTTCAGAAAATCAAGTTGCTGGTTCATTTTTTCACCGTCCTTCTGGTGCCTTCTGTGCGTTTCTGAACCCATCATAGCAATAAAGGAATAGAGAGTCAATAGTTTTTCTAAAAATTTTTTAGGTAATCTAAAAATAATTTAGAATCTTGTTGCATTTATATATATTTAATGGTATTCTATAGGAAATGAACAGTGCAGATGTGCGAAATGCACAGAGTAAAACCGCGGCGTGTGGAAAAAATATCTAAAAAAGGAGAAATGACCATGTTGATTTTGGGTAACGGAAGAGTGATAACAAGAGACCCGGCGAATCCTTATCTGGAGAACGGGGCAGTTGCCATTGCAGGTGAGAAGATCTGCCGGGTGGGCGGGGATGAAGAGCTTCGCCGGGAGTACCCGCAGGCAGAGTACATCGACGCGGAAGGCGGACTGATTATGCCGGCGTTTATTAATGTCCATGAACATATTTACAGCGCTTTTGCCCGCGGCCTGTCCGTGAAAGGCTACAATCCGAAAGGGTTCCTTGATATCCTGGACGGAATGTGGTGGACCATCGACCGGAACCTGACCCTTCATGATACATATTTAAGCGCCATGGCGACTTACATCGACAGTATTAAGAACGGCGTCACTACCGTGTTCGACCACCACGCAAGCTTCGGGTCCATCCGGGGCTCGCTGTTCGAGATCGAGAAAGCGGCGAAGGAGACGGGAGTGAGATCCTGCCTCTGCTATGAGATCTCCGACCGGGACGGCATGGACAAGGCAAGGGAGTCTGTGATGGAGAATGCGGAGTTCATCCGCCATGCACAGAAAGATGACACCGGGATGATCGCGGGCATGATGGGAATGCACGCCCAGTTTACGATCTCGGATGAGACCATGGAACTGGCGGCAGCGAACAAGCCGGAGGGCGTAGGCTATCATATCCATGTGGCGGAGGGGATCGAGGACCTGCACCACTGTCTGAAGCACTACGGCAAACGGATCGTGGACCGGCTCATGGATCACGGCATCCTGGGGGAGAAGACCCTGCTCGGACACTGCATCTACATCAATCCCCACGAGATGGACCTGATCAAAGAGACGGATACCATGGTGGTGCACAATCCGGAGTCCAATATGGGAAATGCATGCGGATGTCCGCCGACGATGGAACTGGTCCACCGGGGCATCCTGACCGGCCTGGGGACAGACGGATACACCCATGATATGATGGAATCCTTCAAAGTCGCCAATGTGCTGCACAAACATCATCTCTGCGATCCCAATGCAGCATGGTCCGAGGTGCCGAAGATGCTCTTTGAGAACAATGCAAAGATTGCCGGACGGTATTTTGACCGGGAGCTGGGGGTACTTAAGGAAGGCGCGTCAGGAGATGTGATTATTGTGGATTATGATCCGCTTACCCCCATGAACGCGGGCAATATAAACGGACACCTGGTGTTCGGAGTGACCGGCCATGATGTGGTGACTACGGTGGCGGCAGGAAAGGTCCTTATGAAGAACCGGAGGATGACAGAGATCGATGAGGAAAAGGTAATGGCGGACTGCAGGCAGGCAGCGGCGGAGTTGGCGGAACGGATCAACAGCCGGTAGGAGAGAGCAGGAAGAGAACCGGCGGCAGGCGGTTTCTAAAATAAGAAAGGATATACAGAGAAATGAGCGACAAGAAGGCGGTAAAAAGTAATTCAGAGTTATTTAAATGGGATGGGAATCCATCCGTGGGGCAGATCCTTCCCCTGGCGGCGCAGCATGTGCTTGCAGCCGTTGTAGGATGTGTAACTCCGGCAATCCTGGTGGCGAACGCGGCGAACAATGCCGGCGGCAATGTAAATATGGGACTGCTCATCCAGGTGTCCCTGGTATTTGCGGCTCTCTCCACGCTCCTGCAGCTCTACGCACAGAAGATCCGGCTGGGATCCGGGCTGCCGGTTATCATCGGAGTCAGCTTCGCCTATGTGCCTACGATGACGGCGATTGCCGCACAGGCAAAGAATGTGGATACGATCTTCGGAGCCATGATCATCGGCGGCGTTGTGGCGATCCTGGTGGGGCTCTTTATCCGCCAGATCAGGAGAGTGTTCCCGCCCCTTGTAATCGGGACGGTGATTCTGGCGATCGGACTTTCCCTCTACAGCACGGCGGTCAACTACATGGCGGGAAATTCTTCCAATACCTACGAGCTGATCGTAGAGCAGCAGGGAAAAACGGAAGCGCTTGTATACGGATCATGGCAGAACTGGTTCGTGGCATTTGTCACGCTGATGATTGTAGTGCTGCTCAATCACTATGGAAAGGGGCTGTTTAAGCTTGCCTCCATCCTGATCGGGCTGATCTGCGGCTATGTGGTGGCGCTGCTGTTCGGCATGGTGGATTTCTCCGCGCTTTCCAGTTCGGGGTGGTTCCAGGTTCCCATGCCCCTGGCGTTCGGCATCCGTTTTGATATCTCGGCGATCCTGCCTCTGGCGATTCTGTTTCTGGTCAACTCGATCCAGGCGATGGGAGATTTCTCCGCGACGACCAGCGGAGGCATGGACCGGCTGCCCACGGACGATGAGCTCAACGGAGGAATCATCGGCTATGGAGTCAGCAATATCATCGGCGCATTTTTCGGATGTCCTCCCACGGCCACATACAGCCAGAACGTGGGTATCGTGGGCTCCACAAAAGTGATTGCCAGAAAAGTGTTTACCGTGGCGGCGGCAATTCTGCTGATCGCGGGCCTGATCCCGAAGTTCTCCGCACTGCTGCGGACGATTCCCCAGTGCGTGCTGGGAGGAGCGGTGGCGTCGGTGTTCGCATCCATCGCAATGACCGGCATCAAGCTTCTTGTGACGGAGAAACTGACTTACCGCAATACGACCGTGGCAGGACTTGCAATCGCCATCGGTATGGGCGTCTCCCTGAATGACGGCTGCCTGAACCAGATGTCGGAGAGCATCCACGGAGCGCTGAATCTGAGCATGAGCCTGGAAAGCTTCCAGTCCATCATCAACAATACATTTGCCTCTTCTCCGGTTGTACTGGCTACCATCTTCGCGGTGTTCCTGAATCTGATCCTGCCCAAAGACAGGCCGGGAGCCGAGTAAGAGAGAAAAGTAAGAGAGAAAAGTACGGGAGAAAAAGTACGGAAGAAAAGTACGGGGGAGCCGGCAGTTTCCGGAACAGTCCGGGATCGGCGGCATGGCAGGAAAATGAGGAGGATACAGACATGAGTGATATTATGAGGCCAATGGCGTTTGAACAGCTCCTGAACTGGATGCTGACAGAGAAGAGGGAGAGCGGAACCGTGTTCGGCGAGCACCATCCCTACCGCGCAGATGAAAAATACAGCAGGACAATTTTCGGGCGTCCTCTGGAGACTCCGGCGGGTCCGGCGGCGGGTCCGCACACCCAGCTCGCCCAGAATATTGTGGCGGCATATTATACGGGGAGCCGGTTCTTCGAGCTGAAGACCGTGCAGATCATGGACGGGGCGGAGCTCTCAGCCTGTGTGAACAAGCCGTGTATTAAGGCGGACGACGAGTGTTATAACTGCGAGTGGTCCACGGAGCTCTATGTTCCCCAGGCTATGGAGGAGTACATCAAGGCGTGGTTCCTGTGCAAGGTGGCGGCAAAGGAATTCGGGCTGGGGAGCATGGACGGTTTCCAGTTCAACATCAGCGTGGGATACGACCTGGCGGGGATTCAGTCGGAGAAGATCGATACGTTCCTCAATACCATGAAACACGCGCAGGATTCGGAGATATTCCGGTCCTGCAGGACATACCTTCTGGAACACACAGATCTCTTTGCGCATGTGACGAAGGAAGATATCGAGAGTATTTCCGGCGATATCTGCAACTCGGTAACCATCTCCACCCTGCACGGATGTCCGCCGCAGGAGATCGAGCGCATCGCCATGTATCTGATCACGGAGAAAGGATTCCATACGTTTATCAAGTGCAATCCGACCCTGCTCGGATATGAGTACGCGAGAAAGACAATGGATGATATGGGGTATGACTATGTGGCGTTCGGAGATTTTCATTTCCGGGACGACCTGCAGTACGAGGACGCCGTGCCTATGCTGAGGAGGCTGATGAAGGTCTGTGAGGAGAGAAATCTGGAGTTCGGCGTAAAGATTACGAATACCTTCCCTGTGGATGTAAAGCAGAATGAACTTCCCAGCGAGGAGATGTACATGTCGGGCAAATCCCTGTATCCCCTCTCCATCTCCGTGGCTGCAAAACTGGCGGAAGACTTTGACGGGAAACTGCGGATCTCCTACTCGGGCGGCGCTGACTTCTACAATATTAAGAAGATCGTGGATGCGGGAATCTGGCCGGTAACGGTAGCGACGACTCTCCTGAAGCCGGGCGGATATGACAGAATGAATCAGATGGCAGTGCTCCTGGAACAGGAGAACGCGGTGTTTGAGGGAGTGGATGCCCCGGCGGTCCGGGCGCTGGCGGAGGAGGCGAAGAAAGATCCGCACCACGTAAAGGCGGTGAAGCCGCTTCCCTCGAGGAAGATGAAAAAGCAGGTTCCCCTTCTGGACTGCTTCGTGGCGCCCTGCAAGGAAGGGTGTCCCATCCATCAGGACATCACAGCCTACCTGCAGCTTGTAAACGCGGGGAAATACGAGGAAGCCCTTGAGGTTATCACAGAGAAGAATCCGCTTCCCTTTATCACCGGGACGATCTGCTCCCACGCATGTATGGGAAAATGTACCAGGAATTTCTATGAAGATCCGGTCCACATCCGCGGCATGAAGCTGATCGCTGCGGAGAACGGTTACGAGGCGCTTATGGAGAAGATCACGGCCCCGGCAGTGACCCGCAGAGGGAAGGCGGCAGTGGTCGGCGGCGGTCCGGCGGGAATGGCGGCAGCCTTTTTCCTGAGAAGGGCGGGCATGGAGGTGACGCTCTTTGAGAAGACAGACGCCCTGGGAGGCGTGGTGCGCCACGTGATCCCCGGTTTCCGCATCCCGGACAGCGCCATTGAGAAAGACGCGGCTCTTCTGGAGAAGATGGGTGTGAATATCTGCCTGAACACAGAGATCACAGATCTTGCCATGCTCCGCAACGCGGATTACACGGCGGTGATCGTGGCGGCAGGAGCGTCGGAACCGGGCGTGCTTAAACTGGAGAAAGGCGAGCCGGTCAACGCCCTGAAGTTCCTGGCAGATTTCAAGGCGCATGACGGCAATCTTGATATCGGGAAAAATGTGGTCGTTATTGGCGGAGGAAATACCGCCATGGATACCGCAAGGGCGGCGAAGCGCACAAAGGGCGTGGAGCATGCGTATCTTGTATACAGACGGACAAAGAGGTATATGCCGGCGGATGAGGAAGAACTGGTTATGGCCGTGGAGGACGGCGTGGAATTCATGGAACTGCTCTCCCCGGTGAAGCTGGAGGACGGCGGGCTGCTCTGCGATGTGATGAAACTGGGCGACAGCGACGCCTCCGGAAGGAGAGGCGTGGTTCCCACCGGTGAGACAAGGAAGATCCCCGCGGATACAGTCATCGCGGCAGTTGGCGAGCGGGTTCCCACCGCATTCTATGAGGCGAACGGGATCGCAGTCAGCGACCGGGGAAGAGCGATCGTAAACGGGGAAACCTGCGAGAGCAGTATCCCGGGCGTCTACGTGATCGGAGACGGCCTTGGCGGACCGGCCACTGTGGTGGAGGGAATCCGGGACGGCCTGAAAGCTGCGGAAGCAGTGGCAGGAGAAAAGCTGGTCAGAGAGATTGCTTCACATACCGATGAAAAAGCGGTGTATAATAAGAGAGGCATACTTTCCGATGCGGCAGAAGACGCGCAGGAGAGCAGCCGGTGCCTGGGATGTTCGGGCATCTGTGAGAACTGCGTGGAGGTCTGCCCGAACCGGGCGAACATTTCCATCCGGGTTCCGGGCATGGAGAAGCACCAGATCATCCATGTGGACTACATGTGCAACGAGTGCGGCAACTGCCGGAGCTTCTGTCCCTATGACAGCGCTCCGTATCTGGATAAATTCACCCTCTTTGCAGATGAGAAAGACATGGATGACAGCAGAAATCAGGGATTCGCGGTACTGGACGCAGAACAGGTGAAATGCAGGGTGCGCTTCTTCGGAGAGACGACCGTGTGGACAAAAGGTGAGGAGACCGGGATCCCGGAGGGACTTCAGAGACTCATGGAGACAGTGTGCAGAGATTATCCGTATCTGCTGAGATGATTCCGGCAGATACAGAAAGAAGGGAACAGCGATGAAACGGTTATTCAAAGGCGGAACAGTAGTAAGCGGCGACGGGATGAGAAAACAGGATCTTCTGGTAAAAGGGGAAAAGATTCTGGCATCCGGGGAGGATCTGTCCTTTCAGGACGCGGAGATTGTGGATGTGACGGGGAAACTTCTGTTTCCGGGATTTATCGACGCCCATACCCATATGGCTCTCGAGGTGAGCGGCACGGTTACGGCGGATGGATTCGATACGGGGACAAAGGCGGAACTGGCAGGAGGCACTACCTGCATCATCGATTTCGCCACTCAGTATAAGGGAGAGACACTGGCGCAGGCACTGGAGAACTGGCACAGGAAGGCGGACGGCGAGTCATCCTGCGATTATGCTTTTCACCTGGCGCTGTCGGAGTGGAACGATGAGATCAGCCGGGAACTGGAGCGGGTGGTACGAGAAGAGATCTCTTCTTTCAAACTGTATATGACATATGACAACCGGGTGGACGACGAGACCATGTACGAAGTGCTTTCCAGATTAAAGGAGCTGGGAGCCATCGCCGGAGTCCACTGTGAGAACCACGGGATTATCAGCGCCAGGCTCAAAGAGGTGTTAAAAAACAAAGGGGACAGAAAAGATGTGTCCGACTATCCGTGGACCCGCCCGAAGGAGGCGGAAGCCGAGGCGGTCGGCAGGCTTCTGAAGATCGCCAGATGCGTGGATACCCCGGTGATTGTCGTACACCTGAGCACGGCGGCGGGATACCGGGAGATCCTGCGGGCAAGAGAGGCGGGACAGACCGTCTACGTGGAGACCTGCCCCCAGTATCTTCTCATGGATGAGAGCAGGTATTCCCTTCCGGCAGAGGAGGCAAGGCTCTATATGATCGCCCCGCCCCTGCGGAAGAAAAAGAACCAGGAAATCCTCTGGCAGGCACTCAAGGAAGGAAGGATCCAGACCATCAGCACGGATCACTGCAGCTTTACAAAGGAGCAGAAGGACGCAGGCGCGCAGGACTTTTCCAGGACGCCGTGCGGCATGCCGGGAGCCCAGGAAAGACCGGCTCTGATCTGGCACTTCGGCGTAGGGGAAGGACGGATCACACCGGAACAGATGTGCATATATCTGTCGGAAAATCCCGCCAAGCTCTACAGGCTCTACCCCTGGAAAGGAGCCCTGATCCCCGGAAGCGACGCGGACATCGTCGTGTGGGATCCCGAAGCCGAGTGGACCATGACAGCGGACTCCATGCAGTCTGCGGCAGGGTACTGCCCCATGGAGGGCACGCAGATCCGCGGGAGGGCGGAGCAGGTCTACCTGAGAGGAGAGCTTGTGGCAGAGAACGGAAAGGTTCTGGTGGAAAAGACAGGACGCTATGTCAGACATGGCGCCGGCGAGTAGAGGGCGGCGGCCATGAAGCATGATACCGTGGAGCGTGACATCACAGATGTTCTGGGGCTGTCCGGGAAGGGCAGAACCGTGGTCAGCGCAGTCGGGGCGGGCGGAAAGACAAGCCTGCTCCGGCGGCTGGCAGAGGAATATGTCAGAAGGGGACAGCAGGTGATCGTGACAACCACGACCCATATGATGGCGGAGCCTTGTCCCTGGTTCCTTCTGGAACCGTCGGAGGAGAAGCTGCACCGGATTCTGACGGAATACGGTCAGGCATGGGTGGGAACGCCTGCCCTGCAGGGGAAGATGCAGGGCGTTTCCCCGGAATTTATGGAGAAAATATGGAATACGCACCTTCCGGTCCTTATCGAGGCGGACGGTGCAAGAAGACTGCCGCTGAAGGTTCCGGGAGAGCGGGAGCCGGTGATCCTTCCGGAGACCACGCATGTTATGTCTGTATACGGCATGGATGCAGTGGGACGTCCGCTGGAGGAGATCTGTTTCCGTCCGGAGAGGGCGGCATTTCTGTTAAATAAAAAGACAACGGATCCGGTAACCGAGGAAGATATCGCATTTCTCGCAGCATCGGAGGAGGCCGGGAGAAAAAGGTGTCCCGGGAACGCCGTGTATACGGTAGTCCTCAATAAAGCTGACGATGACGGGCGCAGGTCCTGTGCCTCCCGCATACGGAGGAGACTGATGGACATGGGCGTTGAAAATGTTGTGATATCCTGCCTGGGCGGGCCGGAAGCCGGAGACCGGGAGGCAGACGGAATATGAAGATACTGATACGAGGAGCCGGGGATCTGGCGACAGGGATCGCTTCGAGACTTTACGGAGCAGGCCATACCATTCTTATGACGGAGATCGGAGAACCCCTGACGGTGCGCAGGACTGTGGCGCTTTCCAGAGCTGTCTATGAGGGCAGGGCGCGGATCGAGGAGATGGAAGGATTCCTTGCAGGAGATGAAGCAGAGGCGTGGAAGATCATGGAGCGGGGGGACGTTGCGGTGATGGTGGATCCCGGGATGAACTGCCGCGGGTGGTTCCGTCCGGACGTGATCGTGGACGCCATTCTGGCGAAGCGGAACCTTGGCACCCGGATTGATGACGCGCCTTTTGTAGTTGGCGTGGGACCGGGCTTTGCCGCGGGGGAGGACTGCAACTGCGTGGTGGAGACAAAGCGGGGGCATACCCTGGGAAATATTATCTGGAGGGGAAGCGCCATCCCGAATACGGGCGTGCCGGGAAATGTAGGGGGATACACCATCGAGCGCCTGATCCGCGCGGCGGCGGACGGGAAGATAGAACCCTGCGTGCAGATCGGAGACTATGTGGAGAAAGGGCAGACTGTGGCGTTTACCGGAGGAGTCCCGGTGTACGCACAGATGTCCGGCATTGTCCGGGGCATGCTGCAGGAGGGTGCGCAGGTACAGAAGAATCTGAAGATCGGAGATATTGATGCGAGAACAGAGGTATCCCACTGCCATACCATCTCGGACAAGGCGCGGGCCATCGGTGGCGGCGTCCTTGAGGCGGTAACCGGATTTGAACGGATGAAGGGGAGATTCGCCATCGTGATTCTTGCCGCGGGGGCGGGGTCACGTTTCGGAGGAGACAAACTGGGAGCCCTGGTGAAGAACAAACCGCTGTATATGCACACTCTGGAGAGGATGAAAGGATTCGGTTCCTTCCCTGCATATGTTGTGACGGGCTCAGGAGAGATCGCGGAGCAGGCGGAAAAACTGGGGATTGTCCCGGTGTGGAACCGGGAACCGGAGCTTGGAATCTCGCGTTCCCTGAATCTGGGGCTCGCCCGCGCGCTGGGAGATGCTCCGGATCTGGAGGGAGTCCTGTTTTCCGTGTGTGACCAGCCGGGCATGTCCGCGTCCACGATTCAGCAGATTTTCAATACAGGGGCACGCCATCCGGGGGCTGTGGTCTGTGCGGGGAACGGCAGCCGCTGCGGCAATCCCGTTCTCTGGGACAGAAAGTATTTCCCGGAACTTATGGAACTTTCGGGAGACCGGGGAGGACGGCAGGTGATGAAGCGCCATGCCGGCAGCCTTAAGATCGTGCAGGCTGACCCGGAGGAACTCAAAGACATCGACCGAAGGGAAGATCTGTCGTGAACAGCCTGTGCGGAAAGGAGTAAGTTATGAAAGCAGAGTATTCTTTTACGGTAAACGGAGTGTTGCGCAGCACGGATGTGGATAAGCCGCTCCTGCGCTATCTGCGGGATGATCTGCATCTGCATTCGGTCAAGGACGGGTGCAGCGAGGGAGCCTGCGGCACCTGTACGATCATTGTGGACGGAAAAGCGGTCAAGTCCTGTGTGCTCACGACGAAACGCGCGGCGGGGAAAAACATCATTACCACAGAGGGATTGAGCGAGCGGGAGAAGGAGACATTTGTCTATGCTTTCGGCTCAAAAGGAGCGGTGCAGTGCGGCTTCTGCATCCCGGGCATGGTGATGGCGGGGAAGGCGCTGATTGACAGAAATCCCGACCCCACCGAGGAGGAGATCAAGGCAGCCCTGAAAGGGAATATCTGCCGGTGTACCGGCTATAAGAAGATCATAGAGGGGATCCGGCTGGCGGCAGCGATCCTCCGGGGGGATGCGAAGATCGAGGAAAGTCTGGAAAAAGGAGAAACATACGGAGTCGGGGAAAAGGCATTCCGTCTGGACGTGCGCGAGAAGGTGCTGGGATACGGGGAATACCCGGACGATGTGGAGATGGAGGGAATGGTCTATGCCTCTGCGGTGCGCTCCAGGTATGCCCGGGCGAAAGTCCTGGATATCCACGCGGAGAAGGCTCTGGCGCTGCCCGGCGTCCTCGCTGTCCTGACAGCGGACGATGTGCCCAACAACAAGGTGGGACATCTGCAGCAGGACTGGGATGTGATGATCGCAAAGGGGAATATCACCCGCTGCGTGGGAGACGCCATCTGCCTGGTTGTGGCGGAGAGCCGGGAGATACTGGAGGAGGCAAAGAAACTGGTAACGATCGATTACGAGGAGCTCACTCCTGTCACTTCGGTCCGCCAGGCGATGGCGGCGGATGCGCCGAAGGTCCACTCCGGGGGGAATCTCTGCCAGAGCCGTCATGTGACCCGGGGGGATGCGAAGAAAGCCCTGGAGAATTCCAGATACGTGGTGACGAAGACATACCGGACGCCCTTTACGGAACATGCGTTTCTTGAGCCGGAGTGCGCGGTGGCTTTCCCCTATAAGGACGGGGTAAAGGTCCTGTCCTCGGATCAGGGAGTCTATGATACCCGCAAGGAGATCTCCATCATGTTCGGGTGGGAACCGGAGCGGATTATTGTGGAAAACAAGCTGGTCGGCGGCGGGTTCGGTGGAAAAGAGGACGTGTCGGCCCAGCATATCGCAGCCCTGGCGGCGGTGAAGGTGAACCGTCCCGTGAAGGTGGTGTTCTCCCGTCAGGAGTCCATCAATTTCCATCCCAAGCGCCATGCCATGGAGGGAACGTTCACCCTGGGGTGCGATGAGAACGGGATCTTTACCGGACTGGACTGTGAGATCTATTTTGACACCGGGGCATATGCGTCCCTGTGCGGACCGGTTCTGGAGCGCGCCTGCACCCATTCCGTAGGGCCTTACTGCTACCAGAATACCGATATCAGAGGGTACGGATATTATACGAACAATCCACCGGCGGGAGCGTTCCGTGGCTTTGGCGTCTGCCAGAGCGAGTTCGCGCTGGAGTCCAACATCAATCTGCTGGCGGAGATGGTCGGCATCTCGCCCTGGGAGATCCGCTACCGCAACGCCATCGAGCCGGGGAAGGTCCTTCCCAACGGACAGATCGCGGACTGTTCCACCGCGCTCAAGGAGACGCTGCTTGCAGTGAAGGATGTCTATGAGGCGAATCCGGGCAGGGCGGGCATCGCCTGCGCCATGAAAAACGCCGGAGTAGGTGTGGGGCTGCCGGACAAAGGAAGAGCAAAGCTTGTCGTCCATGACGGGAAAGTGGAGCTCTACAGTGCGGCCTCGGATATCGGACAGGGATGCGCCACCGTACTGGTTCAGATGGTCTCCGAGACGACCGGGCTTGGCAGGGAGATGATCCGGAACATGGGAGCCAACTCGGAGGTGGCTCCGGACTCCGGCACGACTTCCGGATCCCGGCAGACGCTGATTACCGGGGAGGCTGTGCGGATGGCGGCGGCACAGCTGGACGAAGAGCTGAAAAAAGCAGGGGGAGATCTCTCGAAACTGGAGGGAAGGGAGTTCTTTGCAGAGTTCTTTGATCCCACAGACAAACTGGGGGCGGATGTGCCCAATCCCAAGAGCCATGTGGCGTACGGTTTTGCCACCCATGTGGTGATCCTGGACGATGACGGAAGGGTGAAGGAAGTCTATGCGGCCCATGACTCCGGGAAAGTCGTCAATCCCATCTCCATTCAGGGGCAGATCGAGGGCGGCGTGCTCATGGGACTGGGGTATGCGCTGACGGAAGATTTTCCGCTGAAGGACGGTGTGCCCCAGGCGCGGTACGGTACACTCGGGCTGATGCGCGCCACCCAGATCCCGGATATCCATGCCATCTATGTGGAGAAGGAGGAGCTTCTTCCCTTTGCGTACGGCGCCAAGGGAATCGGTGAGATCGCCACAATTCCCACAGCGCCGGCAGTCCAGGGAGCATACTACGCGATGGATCACGTGCTGCGGACGAAGCTGCCCATGGAGAACACGTATTATTCGAAGAAAAAGAAGGCAGTAAAGTGAGGACAATGACAGAGAAGCAGAAAACAGACGAAAGCCGGAAAGCGAGGCTGGGAGCGGTGATCGCCGCGGCAGGCGCGCCCGGAGGATTCCGGGCATATGACAGACTGGCCCATACAGAAGGAACCGACATGGTGCGGCGGATGATCGGAACTTTCCGCCGCGCCGGTGTGGAGGAGATTGCAGTCATCACCGGATACCGGGCGGAGGAGACGGAGAAAAGCCTGGCAAAGCAGGGAGTTGTCTTCCTGCGCTGTGAGAACTATGAGACGGCACAGATGCTGGACTTTGCCGTGATGGGGATCCGTTATCTGGTAAAGACGTGCGGCAGGTTCTATTTCTGTCCGTCGGACGTTCCCCTCTTTGAGGAGCATACCCTCCGCATGATGGCGGGGGAGGACGCCCCGGTTGTCATTCCCGTATACCGGGGCAGAAAAGGGCATCCGGTGCTGATCAACGCCTCGCTTGCCGGACAGATTGCCTCCTACCGGGGCGACAGAGGGCTGAAAGGAGCCATCGACGCCGCGGGGGTGCCGGTATCCTTTGTGGCGGTGGAGGATGGCGGAGTGCTCCTGCGGGCCCGGGAGGAGGACCGGTTTGAGGAAGTGGCGGGCAGAGAAAAGCCGGTTCCGGTTCACCCCAGGGTGAAAGTGCAGCTTGTGCGGAATGTGCCTTTTTTCGGTCCGGGGCTTATGAATCTGCTGCGCCAGATCGAAGTTCTGGGAAATGTGCGGGAGGCATGTGAGAAAACCGGCATGTCATACAGCAAGGGATGGACACTGATCCGCACGGCGGAGAAGGAACTGGGGTATGTGATCGTGGAGCGGAGCCCCGGCGGAAAGCATGGCGGAAGCGCCAGGGTAAGTTCCCGGGGGCGCACGCTGATGGAACAGTATGAGACCATGGGGCGCAGGATCGCTTCCTTTGCGGAAGAAGAGTACCGGAAGATTTTTGAAGGAGAATAAGGCCGGAGAATTTCGGCCGTTTCTTTTCCTGACCGATTGTTTTTTAAAAAGTAATCGAATATAATATGAGAAAGCAGCCACGGGGGATGAAGAAGTTTATAGCATCAGGAGGAGAGATTATGAAGAAAAAAGTTCTTGCGGCAGTGCTTGCTGCAGCAATGGTACTGGGAGCAGCGGGATGCTCCGGCGGAAATGGCGGACAGGCTTCGGATGACAGCCGGAATGCGGATGACAGCCAGACCGAGGACAACAGCGGGGATGACGGGGCAGACGCTGAAGAGACCGAGATCCAGGTGTTCATTGCCGCCAGCCTGAATACGGTGATGACCGAGCTCGCTGAAATGTACAATGAGGATCATCCGGAAGTGAAGATTACATACAATGCAGACAGTTCCGGTACTCTGCTCACCCAGATCGAGGAGGGGTATGAGTGCGATATCTTCTTCTCCGCAGCACAGACCCAGATGGACACTCTGGAAGAGGACGGGCTGATGGTGGAGGGAACCCGGGCGAATGTGGTCAACAACCAGGTGGTCGTCGTCACCCTTAAGGACAGCGGCACGGCAGTGACCGGACTGGAGAATCTACAGGATGCGGAGAGCATCGCCCTGGCAGGCGGCAGTGTGCCGGTGGGGCGCTACACGAGAGCGGCGCTGGTCAATCTTGGCATCCTGCCTGAGACAGACGACCCCGCGTCCATCACGACCTCCGAGATCTCCGAGGCGCTGGGCGGCGTGGAGATCAGCGAGCAGGACAATGTGAGCAAGGTGCTGACCGCTGTTGTGGAAGGATCCTGCGAGGTGGGGACCACCTACTATTCCGATACATACGGATACGAGGATGATCTTGACATTCTCCAGACTGTCAGCTATGACCTCACGGGAAATGTCATTTACCCCATCGCCCGTGTCGTCAACGAGGAAGCAGATGATGCACAGAATGCGGCTGCGGATGATTTCCTAGCGTTTGTGCTGTCCGACGAGGCGAAAGCGGTGTTTGATTCCTATTATTTTAATACAAACGTAGAGTAAAAGAGTGGAGCGGATGATATGGATGAGATCATGCAGATTATAGAAGAACTGGACTGGAGCCCCCTGTTTATTTCTCTGAAAACGGGGGTGGTGGCGACAGTGATTTCCTTTTTCCTCGGGATTTTTGCGGCGCGGAAAGTGGTGAAGGCGTCTCCGGGAAAGAAGGCTGTCATCGATGGCATCCTGACGCTTCCCATGGTGCTTCCGCCCACGGTGGCAGGCTTTTTCCTCCTTCTGCTTTTCAGCAGGAGGAGACCCCTGGGGGAGTTTTTGTTTGACGAGTTCGGATTTAAGGTGGTCCAGACCTGGCTGGGATGCGTGATCGCTGCCACAGTGATCGCCTTTCCGCTTATGTACCGGAACGCGCGGGCAGCCATGGAGCAGATCGATGAGAATCTTGTCTATGCGGGACGGACCCTGGGAATGTCGGATATGGCGATATTCTGGAAAGTGGTCGTGCCTACGGCCGGCCCCGGGATTGCTTCCGGCACGATCCTGACATTTGCCCGGGCGCTTGGGGAATACGGGGCCACATCCATGCTGGCGGGCAACATCCCCGGAAAGACCGGGACAATCTCCCAGAAGATCGCCATGGTGATTCAGGACGGCGATTACCTGACGGCGGGAATCTGGGTGGCGGTTGTCATGGTGATCGCATTTGTGGTCATCTTTCTTATGAATCTCATCTCGGGGAAGAAGATGAAGAACGTGGGGAGGTGGTAGGCGATGGCTGTTTCGGCAGATATCTGCAAAGAACTGGACAGTTTCCGCCTGGACATCCACTTTCGGAGCAGCGCCCGCAGAATCGGGATCCTGGGGGCTTCCGGGTGCGGGAAGAGCATGACCCTCAAGAGTATCGCGGGAATTGTAACTCCGGATGAAGGACATATAGAGATCGGGGGAAGAGTCCTGTTCGACACGGGAAAGCCGGGGAAAAAGGCGGCAAAACGGGTGAATCTGAAACCCCGGATGAGAAACGTAGGTTATCTGTTCCAGAATTACGCCCTGTTTCCCACCATGACTGTGGAGCAGAATATTGCGGCGGGGCTTAAGGGCAGCAGGAGGGAGAAGGAGAAGCGGGTCCGGCAGATGGTGGAGAAGTTCCGCCTGGAAGGACTGGAAAAACGGCTTCCCGGACGGCTCTCCGGCGGGCAGCAGCAGAGAGTTGCCCTGGCGAGAATCATGGCATATGAGCCTGAGGTGATCCTGCTTGACGAGCCCTTTTCCGCCCTGGACATGTTTCTGAAAGACCAGCTTCAGCGGGAGCTGATGGAGATGCTGGAAGATTACCGGGGAACCGTGATCATGGTTTCCCACAACCGGGATGAGATCTACCGCTTCAGCGAAGAAGTGATTGTTATTGACAGCGGAAAGATCGTCGCCGCCGGCCCCACGGAGGAACTGTTCAAGAATCCCGTGAGCCGGGAGGCGGCGCGTCTGACCGGATGCAAGAACTTCTCGCGGATCATAAGGGTGGACGCCCATACGGTGCAGGCTTCTGACTGGGGCGTGACACTGGAGCTGGGGCGGGAGGTGCCGGAGGACGCATCCTGGATCGGCTACCGGGCCCATGATTTTATCCCCGTCTGGGGAGAACGGGGGAAAAACATGATCCCGTTCGACCTTGCGGACAGTGCGGCGCTTCCTTTTGAGCGGAACTATTACATCAGACCGGAGAGCGCCCGGGACGATGCAATCCGCACGGGTGTTCCACGGGACGATACGATCCGCACGGGTGTTCCACGCGGCGATGCGGTCCGTGCCAGCGGTCTCCGCTCTGACGTGATCTGCTGGTTTGTGCAGAGAGAGAAGCTGCAGGTCCTGGAAGAGCGGGGCATGCCGGATTATCTCGCCTTTGACGAAGATGCGGTTCTCTTCCTGCAGTGAAACTTCCTCCGGTAAAAACGGGAAGCAGAAAAAGACGGGAAAAGGGTATTTACAGTGGGAAAAAACTGGTATATAATATGCACTCGAATGTGTTGGTAAGAAGGAGGCTTATGCTATGAAATCGGCACAGAGAGACATGACTTCAGGAAGTCCCATGAAGATTATCCTGGGGTTCACCCTTCCTATTTTTATCGGAAATGTTTTTCAGCAGTTTTACAACATGGCGGATGCGGTGATCGTGGGAAAATTCGTGGGGACGAATGCCCTTGCCGCTGTGGGGAGCACAGGCACGATCATGTTCCTGATCTATGGATTCGTAGTGGGAATGACGGCAGGATTTACGGTGCTGACGGCGCAGAAATTCGGCGCGGGAGATATGAAGGCAATGCGCAGGACTGTGGCGGGGGCAGCCATTCTTTCCCTGACTGTGGGCGTGGTGCTGACCGTTCTTTTCATGGCGTTTATGAAACCACTGCTGGTGCTTATGAATACACCGGCAGATATTTTTGATGAGGCTTATGCGTATATCATGATTATCAGCGGCGGAATTCTCGCCCAGATGCTCTACAATCTTCTGGCGAGTATTCTGCGGGCTCTCGGAGACAGCAGGGTGCCGCTCTATTTCCTGATCCTGTCTGCGGTGCTCAACATCGTGCTGGACCTGGTGTTCGTCATTGCGTTTCACATGGGAGCGGCGGGAGCGGCTGTTGCCACGGTGATTTCACAGGGCGTTTCCGGGCTGCTCTGTCTGGTGTATATCAGGGCGAAAGTGCCGGTGCTGCACATGACCCGGGAGGACTGGCATCCGAAGGGGGCGCTGCTGCGGACCCAGCTTCAGATCGGGATTCCCATGGCGCTTCAGTATTCCATCACAGCCATCGGCACGATGATGGTACAGTCCTCGCTGAACATCCTGGGCTCCACACTTGTGGCGGCTTACACGGCAGCGGGAAAGATCGAGCAGGTTGTGACCCAGGCGTATACCGCCATGGGAACGACGATGGCTACATACGGCGCGCAGAATATCGGAGCCGGAGACGTGCCGAGGATCCGTCAGGGATTCAAGGCGTGTACCATTCTCGGCGTGATCTATTCGGTGATCGCCGCGGCTCTTGTCATGACGGTGGGAAAATATATGACGTACCTCTTTGTCTCGGATGACGTGCAGTCGATCATGGGTTCTGTGGATATCTATCTGAAATGTGTGGGAATGTTCTTTATTCCTCTCGCGGTTGTGAATATCTACCGGAACGGAATCCAGGGACTGGGTTATGGAATCCTCCCCATGATGGCGGGAGTGGCGGAACTTGTCGGGAGAGGCGTCGTGGCGCTGATCGCGGCGGGACAGAGAAGCTATCTGGGCGTATGCATGGCAAGCCCGGCTGCCTGGGTGCTGGCAGGAGGCCTGCTGATCGTCATGTACTATTACATTATGAACCGGAGCATCAAAAAAATATTCCGGGATAAATCTCCGGAATAAACGGCAGGCGGTAAAGCCTGAATATGTAATCTTTCTTTAGGCGAAGTCCAATGGCCGCACGTGCCAGCTGCCCATGCAGCCATTGTCTTCTGTTTGTATGGTTAAAGTATAGCAGTCATTTGTGAATCGCATGTGACGAGATTTGGAAGAAATTTTAAAGATTATAAAAAGACAATAAACTCCTCTGCAGACGCGGTATTTTTTCCATTGCGTCTGCGGGGGAGTTTACATATGTGACCGGAAGCTTTTTGTTTCCCGGTGCGTTTTCTGTTACATTACGGCTGTGATATACACTTCTTTTTCTTCGCTGCTGAATGGTACTTTGTTCCCGGAGACTGCCTTTCCGTTGACGGAAAGCGAGGAAATCCCCTTCTCCTTATGGTCGGGATTCTGCACGGTGATATGGCAGAGGATCCCGCGGAACATCCTTGTCACTTCATAGCTTTCCAGAGTATCCGGGATGCACGGATCGATGATAAGTCCGTCATAATCCGGGCGGATCCCGAGGATGTACTGGGATACATTCAAAAATGTCCACGCAGCCGTCCCGGTCAGCCAGCTGTTCTTTGCTTCCCCGAAATTCGGCGCGTCTTTTCCGGCGATCATCTGGGAGTATACATACGGTTCCGTCCGGTGGATATCGCTGATATCCTCAATGTACGCCGGGCATGTGCGGGTGTAGACCTTCCATGCGCGGTTCCCTCTTCCGACGACCGTCTCCGCGATGGAGATCCACGGGTTGTTATGGCAGAAGATGCCCGCATTCTCCTTGTATCCCGGCGGATAGGAGGAGATCTCTCCCAGTTCGGTGTGATAGCGGCGGTAAGGCGGCTGGAGAAGAACGATTCCGTACCGGGTATCCAGGTGCTTTTCCACGGATTCCAGAGCCTTCAGGCAGTAGCCTCCGGAGAGTCCGATCCCTGCCATGGAGCAGAAGCCCTGGGGCTCTATGAAGATCTTTCCTTCCTCACATTCGTGGGAACCTACCTTGCTGCCGAAGTGGTCGTACGCCCTCAGATACCATTCCCCATCCCATCCTGCTTTCAGAACGGTCTGCTCCATTTCCTTCACCGCCTGATCAGCGAAGGCGGCTTCTTCCTCCATGCCCTGATGGCGGCAGATGGCGGCGTAGTCCTTTCCGTAGAGGACGAACATTCCCGCGATAAATACAGATTCCGCGTTGGGACCTTCCGACGGGCCGAATGTCTGGAAAGATTCCCCGGGTTCTGTGGAAAAGCAGTTCAGGTTCAGGCAGTCGTTCCAGTCAGCGCGTCCGATCAGCGGCAGGCCGTGGGGACCCAGATGATCGACGGTATAGTGGAAAGAGCGGCGCAGGTGTTCCATGAAGGGGACTGCACCGGAAGGATTGCTGTCGAACGGAGTCGCCTCGTCCAGAATCGTGTAATCCCCGGTCTCCTTGAGATAGGCGGCGGCGCCGGCGATGAGCCAGAGCGGATCATCGTTGAACCCGCTTCCGATGTCGGAGTTCCCTTTCTTTGTGAGGGGCTGGTACTGGTGGTATGCGCTGCCGTCTTCGAACTGCGTGGAAGCGATATCGATCAGACGCTGTCTTGCACGGTCGGGAATCAGATGGACAAAGCCGAGAAGGTCCTGGCAGGAATCCCGGAATCCCATGCCCCGTCCGATGCCGGATTCAAAGTAGGAAGCGGAGCGGCTCATGTTAAATGTGACCATGCACTGATACTGATGCCATACATTGACCATGCGGTTCAGCTTCTCCTCGGAAGAAGATACCGTAAAACGGCTCAGAAGATGATCCCAGTAGTCTTTCAGCTTCTGCAGGGCCTGCTCAGCCTTGGCGGCGGTGTCGAAACGCGCCATCATCTCATCCGCGCGCTTCCGGTTGATCCTGCCTTCTTCCGGGCGCCCGTCCCATTTTTCTTCTACGGGATTTTCTATGTACCCCAGGAGAAATACAAACGTTCGTGACTCACCCGGTTCCAGGGATACCCTGATGTGGTGGGAGCCGACCGGGGCCCACCCGCTTGCCAGAGAGTTGCCGGATTCGCCCTTTACGACGCGCTCGGGGGCAGAATTCTCCCCGTAGGCGCCGAGAAATGTATCGCGGTCCGTGTCGAAGCCGGCCACCGGGGTGTTTACCGCATAGACTGCATAGTGATTCCTGCGCTCCCTGTATTCGGTTTTGTGAAAGATAGCCGAACCGTGGACTTCCACTTCGCCGGTGGAATAGTTGCGCTGGAAGTTGGTCATGTCGTCCATTGCATCCCAGAGACAGAATTCCACGTAGGAAAAGACAGACAGTTCTTTCGTGTCCGCACTTTCATTCGTCAGCGTCAGTTTATTGATCTCGCAGTTTTCCCCTACCGGGACAAAAGCTGTCAGTTCAGCCGCGATGGAATTCTTCCTGCCCTCAAAGACAGTATAGCCCAGGCCGTGGCGGCATCTGTAAGAGTCCAGACCGGTCTTTGTCGGCATCCATCCCGGATTCCAGATGGTGTCTCCGTCCTTGATGTAGTAATAATGTCCGTTGCTGTCCAGCGGAACATTGTTGTACCGATATCTCGTCAGCCGCAGAAGGCGCGCGTCTTTATAGAAGCTGTAGCCTCCGCAGGTGTTGGAGATAAGAGAGAAGAAGTTCTCCGATCCCAGGTAATTGATCCAGGGCAGGGGCGTCTGGGGGACGGTGATCACATACTCTTTCCGTTCATCGTCAAAATATCCGTATTTCATACCGGAACCTCCGTTTCCTAAAACTTGTGGATAAGTTTACGAATACGTTTAAGTTACGTATTTTCAAGGAAAAGTATATATTATAAGAGCTGAAAAATCAACTGTATTTTGAAAACGAATAAGTGAGAATGCGTTTTTTACAATAAGAAAAAGGCGTAGAAAAACGCAATATGTGAAAAATGCATAACAAACCGCTGAAAATTTTAGATAAATTAACAAAAATATAAAAAGGGTATTGCGAAAATACGAAAACGGAGCTATAGTTAAGACACGAAAACGATTAAGTTAACAACACGAAACACAAGACGAAACACCTTACTTAATCATTATCAGTATATGCGCATAGAAAGGAGAAAAGGGTTATGGTATCGATGAAGGTGATAGCGGAGCGGTGCAATGTATCTGTAGCTACAGTGAGTAAAGCGTTGAGCGACCGTGGAGATATCGGCGAAGATACCAAAAATCGTATCAGGCAGACAGCCAAGGAGCTGGGATATGTTCCGAATGTTGCTGCCAGAGCATTGAAGACGAATCATTCTTATAATATAGGAGTTCTCTTTGAAGAACAGGCCGGAAGCGGTCTGACACACGAGTACTTTTCAGGAGTGCTCAACGGATTAAAACTCCAGATAGAACAACAGCACTACGATCTCACTTTTATCAATACATCCTTTGAAAACAGCGAGATGTCCTATCTGGACCATGCCAGATACCGACATTTTGACGGAATAGCCGTTATCTGCTGTGACGATTATGAATCAGCCCAGGTTCAGGAGCTTTTGAGAAGCGACATACCGACAGTGACAGTAGACTATGTACATCAGAACTGTACGGCTGTTCTTTCAAATAATATCAAAGGCATGGAAGAGCTGCTGAGATACATCTACAGCCAGGGGCACCGGAGAATCGCATACATATGCGGGCAGGCCGGCTCCTATGTAACAAAAGACCGTCTCGCAGCATTTTACAGAACTGCAGAGGATCTCAAACTTGACATCCCGGCTGAATATGTAAGAGAAGCCCGGTACATGGAGACAAGGGAATCTGCAGAGGCAACGAAAGCTCTTCTCGATCTGAAGAATCCGCCTACCTGCATCATCTATCCGGATGATATGGCGCTGATCGGCGGAAGAAATGTGATCACAGAGAGGGGAATGACAATACCGGGCGACATATCTATCGCCGGGTACGACGGGATCAGGATGTCGCAGCTGCTCCATCCGAAACTGACAACGATCAGGCAGGATACGGAGCGGATCGGGCGGGAAGCCGGACGCAGGCTGATCCAGTCCATTGAAACACCGAAGACGGCTCTTGTAGAGAGAGTTGTTATAGAGGGGAAACTTCTGACAGGACAGTCTGTCGGGAAGATATCCCCGGAAACAAATCACCAGATTTAAAGGAGGTTCATCTATGAAAAAGAAACTGGTAAGCGCTTTATTATGTACAGCAATGGTTACAACCATGATCGCAGGATGCGGTTCCAAAGGCGGCAATGACAGTGAAGGCGGCAGCGGAACGGAAGTGGAGAACAACGGCGCAGGCGAGGAAGAGTCAGGAAAGGTATTCAATATCTACTGCTGGAACGAAGAATTCAAGACCAGAATTACAGACCATTATGCAGCTTATGAAGAAGTAGACGCTACGACCGGAAAGATCGGTGATGTCACCGTGAAATGGAACATCACTCCCAGCGATGACAACGCATACCAGAACAATCTGGATGCAACGCTTCTGAAACAGTCGAGCGCGGCTGCCGACGACAAGATTGACATGTTCCTGGTTGAGGCGGATTACGCACTGAAATATGTGGACAGCGATTATACGATGCCGATTAAAGACCTGGGAATCACAGATGCAGATCTGTCAAAGCAGTATCAGTATACAAAGGATGTTGTTACCGATTCGGACGGTGTCCTCAAAGGCCTGTCATGGCAGGGATGTCCGGGAGTCCTTTTCTATAACAGAGAGGCGGCAAAGGAAGTATTCGGAACCGATGATCCGTCTGCAGTACAGGAATATGTAAAAGACTGGGATACATTCAACGATACGGCGGCTACACTCAAAGCGGCAGGCTACAGCATTATGTCCACAGTAAATGACTCCTACCGTGTATACTCCAACAATGTTACTTCCCCGTGGGTTGTAGACGGCAAGATCAATATTGACGACAACATCATGAAGTGGGTAGACGACTCGAAAGAGCTGGTTGACGCAGGCGAGACCAATACATATGAGCTCTGGAGCGATGACTGGAGCAAAGGCTTCTATCCGGACGGAAAAGTATTCTGCTACTTCGGACCTGCATGGCTTGTAAACT
>CBJMC01400__coassemble_756_pt1 | contig 33638 bp, 26 predicted proteins | sample CBJMC01400__metabat2_high_PE_029 | metagenome-assembled genome bin CBJMC01400 | reverse complement strand
CTGCGGAGAGAAAATTTCCTTTTTTGTGGTTTGTGTTTTACTCTTTCCATGATAACCTCCTTATAAGTTACGGTCGTTATTGTTTATTAATAATGTATAGGAAAAATGCACAAAAAACTATCATAAAACAGTTGTAAACTGTTGAATTTCTGATTTCTGAAAAAGAAAAATTGTGTATTATATGGTAAAAACACGGAAAAACAGAAAATATTAGTGCGAAATATCAAAAAAATGATGATTCATGACAGAAAATCGATAGAGAAGGAAAAACTAATTTGATATTATGACACTGCAAGACATCGGAAAGCTAAAAAGTTATCAGAAAGATAACAAAATGAAAAAGGAGGAATGATGTTATGAAGAAACGACTGGTTGCCAGCCTGCTTGCGGCTACAATGGTAGCAGGATTATTTACAGGATGTTCATCAAGGAGTGGAGGAAGCGATGATGGTCAACAGGCATCAGGTGATGAGGAGTATCCGGTAATTAAAGTGGCCTATTCGGTTGTATTCCCATCACCTGATGAGGAGGCAATCGAAGAAGAATTGAACAAGATTATGAGAGAAAAAGCGCATGCGGAGGTTGACCTGGTAGGTATTGAGTTTGGAAACTGGGCAACACAGCTGAATCTGATGCTGACCGGAGGTGGAGAGAATTCGATTGATCTGTTTAATTCATTCTGGTATACATCAGTAACAAACCTGGTATCTAATGGTCAGGTTATGGCGTTGGATGATCTTCTGGAGTCTGAGGGCAGTGAAATTACGGACCTGTTTGCGGATGGAATGGAAGAATATCTGAAATGCGGTCAGGTGGGTGGAACACAGTACGGTATTCCGAGTATCTATTCATATTGTACGGAAAATCTTTATTATGCACTCGAGACAGATGCGCAGACAGCAGCGATTGACTGGTCACAGGTAACAGACATTGACAGCATGTCGGATGCGATTCTTCAGCTCAAAGAAGCTAATCCGGATAAGTATTTTATTCCAGGATCAACAGAACCTTACTGGATTCCAAAGAGCATAGATTATCTTGGGGATACAAATTATCTGGGAGTTCTGACAAATCCGACTGAGAGTACAACGGTTGAAAATTATTATGAATCTGAGTATTTCCTGAACTGGCTTGAACATGTAAAAGAATGGAAAGAAGCAGGAGTATTCAGCCCGGATCCTCTCAGCAACAGTAATGCTACTCTTATGAATCTGCTGATGGGAGTTACAGACGGTGTTACAGGATATGCATGGGATACAGCAGTATCGTTGGAGGCAACTGAGGCACAGAACAACCTGCAGTTAGAGGGAACAAAAGTTACAGATGCACTTTCAACAACAAGTGATGCGACAACATATATGTGGCATATCAGTGCATTCTGTAAGGAACCGGAAGCGGCTATGAGGGTTCTGAATGTTCTTTATACGGATGCAGATGCCGCACAGCTTGTGGCGAATGGTATTGAAGGACTGGATTACGAACTGGACGAGAATGGACAGATGGTATATCCGGAAGGCGCAAGCGGCATGTCAGATCTTGGATGGGCAGCAGCATCTATGGCATATTGGCCGAACGTTACACTTTGCAAGACATGGTACTATGAACCGGAAGACGTCTATACACAGATGATGGAAAAGAATAAGACCTGTGACAAATCTCTGGCACTTGGCTTTACGTTCGATTCTACGAATGTAACCGATCAGATGACGGCATGTGCGAACGTTGTTGCTCAGTACTATACACCGCTTATGTACGGTGAAGTTGATATTGATTCTACGCTTCCGGAATTCCAGCAGGCTCTGAAAAATGCAGGAATTGACGACATTATTGCGGAGAAACAGGCGCAGCTCGATGCATGGCTTGCTGAGCAATAAAGAAAAAAGTTAATTTTCGGGAATCAGCGAGGGAGGGTTTTGCCCTCTCTCGTTTTTAAATCAGACGAAAAGGAAGCGAAATCATGAATCATGAAAAATTGTGGAATAAACATTATATATTGGTACTTATAGTTAACATATTTTCTTCTTTTTCCTTCTATATGATATCAACGATTCTCTCGAAATATCTTGTCGATATCGGTACAACCGTGACGATGGCGGGATTTATCGTAGGTCTTTTCTCCCTTACTTCCCTGTGCTGCAGACCGTTCAGTGGTATGATGGCGGACCGCCTCAGCAATGTTACTCTTCTGAAGTGGAGCAATATACTGATGGCAGTGGGGCTGTTAGGATTTACGGTTACAACAGAAATTCCGCTGTTGATCTTTTTCCGAATTATAAATGGAATTGGGTTTGCCCTGTCAGGGACCTGCCAAATTGCTCTGGCTTCCCACTATATTCCGAAGACAAAGATGGGAGAAGGAATTGGGTATCTGGGACTGGGAATGGTTGTGGGATCGGCAGTAGCTCCGGGAATCGGACTTGCCATCGCGGAAAGCGTGGGAATGAAGGTTACGTTTTTGATCTCGGCGCTGCTGACAATCGCCGGATACGCCGTTCTGTGGTGTTTCCACGAGGAGAAGAAAGATGCCGGAAAAAAGAAAATCAGCCTGGGAGATATTATTTCTGTAAAAGCTCTCCCGTTTACACTGGTGGCAGGATCGTATTCTTTTATAAACGGAATTATAGCCTCCTATCTGGTGCTGTATGCGGATGAAGTGGGGGTGACCGGAGTCAGCATTTATTTTACGGTATGCGCGGTGGTGCTCTTTATTGTCCGCCCTTTCTCCGGAAAACTCATGGACAAAAAAGGCATCCGTGTTACCGTGATTCCGGGGCTGATCCTCACAGCGTGCTCCATGTTCCTTCTTGGTGTGAGCCGGACGCTGCCGCTGATCCTTCTTACAGGTGTTATCCGTTCACTTGGGCAGGGCGCTGCACAGCCGTCGCTCCAGGCGGGATGTATCAATGAAGTGGGTGTAGACAAGAGTGGAGTGGCAACCAGCACTTATTATCTTGGAGGCGATATTTTCCAGGGATTTGGTCCGATGATCGGAGGTTTCGTGGTGGAGGCGATTGCCGGTGCAGCAGGATTTCAGGCGATTTTTAACATCTGTGGTGTTTTCCAGTTATGTGCGCTTGTATTCTTTATCTTTGTGACCGGAAGAAAAAAAGCGGAGAAAAAACAGGCTGCCGGGAGTGAAATGGCATGAAACTGTTTACCTCTGACAGGAACTTTTACAGGAAAACGATAAGGCTTGCTGTCCCGATTACACTGCAGTGCCTGATTACGACTGGTGTAAATATGACGGACAGCATTATGGTGGGATCTCTGGGGGAAGCATCACTCTCCGCTGTGTCGCTTGCCAACCAGTTCATCAATATTTTCGTGTTTGCCTGTATGGGACTCGGGCAGGGGGCATCTATTCTTTCTGCCCGGTTCTGGGGAATGGGAGATAAAGACGCCCTGAAAAGGACGATATCGATTTCGTTTAAATATGCGTTTGCCCTTTCCCTGGTCTTTACCGTGGTTACTCTGTTTATGCCGGAGCTGATCATGCGGATGTATATCAGTGATGCAGACGTGGTTTCGGAAGGAGTCCGGTATTTCGGGTTTTCGACATACTGCTACATATTCTGGGGACTGTCCCTTGTGTGTTCCAATATCCTGAGAAGCGTAGGGCAGGTCAGAGTACCTCTGTACACGGCAATTCTGGCATTTGTTTCAAATGTGGGATTGAATTATATCTTTATCTTCGGAAAACTTGGCTCGCCGAAGATGGGAGTTGTGGGAGCTGCACTTGGCACATTGATCGCACGAATCCTTGAATTTGGCGTTTCTTTCGGATATCTGTTCTTTGCAGACCGCTCAATCCGCTATCGTTTCCAGGATATATTGCTCCGGAGCGGACATCTGAATAAAGAATTTTTCAAAGTGGCTTTCCCGGTGGTGGTCAGCGACAGCCTGCAGGGATTCGGCAATAACTTTATTGCCATGATCACAGGACAGATTGGTTCCCAGTTTGTGGCAGCTTATTCCATTACAACAGTAACACAGCAGATGAGTACTGTGCTGACACAGGGAGTTGCCCAGTCCAGCAGTGTGGTAATTGGTCATACGCTGGGAGGGGAGAGCGTGAAGAAAGCAAAAGAGGAAGCAGATGCATTTATCGGACTTGGGCTTGTGGTGGGGATCATCGCGGCAGGTCTGATCCTGATTCTGTCCGGACCGATCATATCTGTTTATAACATTACAGATTCTACGAAAGAAATTGCGCAGCAGCTCATGTATGCAATCGCGTTTATCGTACTGTTCCGGGCAATCAACAGTATTCTGACAAAGGGCGTGCTCCGGGGCGGCGGAGATACCCGCTTCCTGATGGTGGCGGATATCATTTTCCTCTGGGTGGCAAGCGTGCCCCTCGGATATCTGACAGGTGTTGTGCTCGCGGCTCCGGCATTTGTCGCTTACTGTGCTCTGCGTATCGATGAAATCCTGAAATGCATACTTTGCTTTACCCGGCTCAGAAGCGGGAAGTGGGTCAAGAAGATCAGCGCAGAGTAAGTGGAGAGATGTGTGACAGAATACAGACTGCAGAAACAGATGAAACGAAAAGTATGGAAATGTATCATAGCAGTAAAAAATTGAAAAAATTTCAGAGGTGATAATTATGGAACATAAAATTAAACTTATCCCGGGCATTCCGGATGACGATAACAGGGAGTATCTTCCCGAAAAGCTGAAAGAGAGTGAGATTGTAGTCAATGAAAACGGCAACAACTCCCAGGTTTATCCGAAAAACCTCAAAGAGATGAAGGCATGTCTGATCGATGAGAACGAGGATACATGGTATGAGTATGTGCCGGACAGCTACGATCCGTCGAAGAAAACACCCCTTGTATTTTCCATGCATGGCGGAATTATGACGGGGTGGGCGCAGTGCATCTATACATCCTGGTCGCTTGTGGCGGACCGGGAGGGATTTATCGTGGTGTATCCCAATGCACATTCCCGCAGATTCTGGCAGATCGAGTGTGAGAGAAGGCTGTTCAAACAGCTTTCGGAACCAAACGACGAAGGAATTTATATGCACGATTTCCCGGATGATATTACGCAGAACAATGATATCCGCATCGTTGTAAAGCTGATTGAGCTTATGAAGGGAAAATACAATATCGATGAGGAACGGATCTACATGCAGGGAATGTCTCTGGGCAATTCTATGACGGCCATGATCGCAAGACACTGCGGCATGCATTTCGCTGCCATGGCAGGCTCCGCGGGACCGAGCACCATCGGGCTCCTCTTTGATGAAAATGACCAACCGGTCAATGCGGGCGGTCCGGTTCCGGTATGGCAGGCGCGCATGGAGTTCGACCAGGCACCTCCGGGAAGCGAGGACAATGTGGAAGATGTTGTGGCGAAAAACCGGGAATACTGGCTGCGGATCAACGGATGCAATACTCTGCCGGAACTGAAGATTGACGGGGAGAACAACTTTGCCTTCTATAAAGGAGAAAAAGCAGATTTCGTTTTCCGGGATGTAAAGAACCGGGATCACGGGCAGACATTTGACGAGGCGGAGCTTGTGTGGGATTATCTCTTCTCGGGAACAAGAAGAAAAGCGGACCGCTCCATCGAATACATGGAGCCCAATGAGGCTAGAAAAGGCGATGAAGTTGTGATTGCCGCGGCGGATGACTGCGAGTATATCTGGATCAACCAGGAAAAGAAAAAGCTTCCTGCAAAGTCCATGCTCTGGCAGAAACTGAAATATCACGGGCTTCACGGCGGGGCAATTGTCCGGGGGGAATACTGTATGATTCCGGCATCATTTATCGCGGATATAGCAGGTGCAGCCTATACGGAGAAGGAAGGTTGGGCGGAGATAGTGATGAAAGACGGCAGGACGCTCCAGTTTGCGAGAGGATGTATGGGATGCACCATCGACAATAAAGTACATGCCATGCTCTGTGAGCCGATTGAGCGAAATGGGATGCTGTACATTTCGCTGGAATGGTTCTGCAAGGAGATCCTGAAGTTGCATGTGTCAACCTGCAATCATGTGATGTATGCGACAGATCATTACTCACTTCTGTCAGTTAATATGGCAAGGCTGATCCGGGATCTGCTGAGATAAGATCGGAGGGAAAATTATGAGTCTGCAGGTAAACGACAGGATGCTCTTCCCAGGCGGGAGGAGAAAGGCATTTACACTGAGTTACGATGACGGGATCACACAGGACCGGCGACTTGTGGAGCTGTTCAACCGGTACGGGGTAAAGGGAACTTTTAATTTAAACTCCGGGCTGTTCGGAAAAGTGGGCGTGGTTGCCGCAGGAAAAAAGGAAGTATCTCACATCAAGATTACGGCGGATGAGGCGGCAGAGCTCTACCGGGGGCATGAGGTGGCAGCGCACGGGCAGTATCATGCGTGCATGGCGGGAATGGACGCTGCCAGATGTGTGGAGGAGATCCTTCCTTCAAGAAGAGCACTGGAAGCGATGACGGGCAGACCTGTGACGGGTTATGCATATGCCTTCGGTGCCTATGATGAAACTGTTTTAAGCGCCCTCACAGCGTGCGGAATCACCTACGCCCGCACGATTACATCCACACATAAGTTTGATATCCCGCAGAATTTTCTGATCTGGGATCCTACCTGCCATCACGATGATGAGAAGATTTTTGATCTGGCGGAAGAGTTCCTTTCCGACCGGCTCTATTTCAATCTTCTGACTCCGGCAAAACTGTTCTATGTGTGGGGACACAGCTATGAGTTCGACCAGTGTGAAAACTGGGATCACATGGAGAAATTTATCGGTATGGTGGCAGGACACGAGGATGTGTGGTATGCCACAAACGGAGAGATCCGGGAGTACGTGGAAGCGTTCCGGAGACTTGTGTTCTCTGCGGACAGCAGAACGGTATACAACCCGTCGGCAGTTCCGGTGTGGATCGGAGGGACGTTTACACCGGAGTCGGTGGAAGTAAAGCCGGGGAAAACAGCAGAGCTGGTGCCGCCGATAGACATGTAAGAGAAGGCTGGCAGTAAAATAAAATTACAGTGAGGTGACAGAGGTATGAGTTTATTTAGCGCAGATAATAAAGTGATGCAGTTTCTGGATACATTTATTGATTATGTTCTGCTTCAGCTGGTGACGTTTGTGTTCTGCATTCCGATCGTGACTATCGGGGCGGCGATGACGGCAAAATATTATACGGCAATGAAACTGGCGAGAAAAGAATCGCCCAATATTCTGCAGTCTTTCCTGAAATCATTTAAGGAAAATTTTCGGCAGGGATTGCTGCTGGAACTGGTGGCAGGAGCAGCATTTGCAGTTCTTGCCGTGGACTGGTATCTGCTGTGCAGCACCAATTTTGGGCTGATCTCATATCTCCTGCTGTCAGTTATGATCGCAGTGACCATCGTGGTGGGGATGACAGCGGCATTTGCATTTCCGCTTCTCGCCAGATTTCACGCGGGAACGGGACAAATACTGAAAAGTGCCCTTGAGATCGGCACGGGAAAGTTCTGGGTGAGCCTGATTTTTGTTCTCTGCAATGTGGCGCTTGCGGTGGCGTGTATTATCTGGATTGTGTACGGTGTGTTTGTCTGGCTGATCGGAGGCGCGGTGCTGTGCTGGCTCAGAAGTATGCTGTTGGTCATGGTATTTAAAAATTTTGAAACAGAAGAGACAGAACAGATGAACTTATGAAAGGAAAGATGATTAATGGCGCTGATACAGGTGAACTTTTTATCGAAATCATTGAGGAGAACTGTCCCCATGCATGTGATTCTTCCGGCAGACAGGATGCTTCCTCCGGGGACGGAAGAAAAGCCGGATACACCATATAAGACGCTGTATCTGCTTCACGGAGTGATCGGAAATTATACGGACTGGGTGACGGGCACGGCAGTTCAGAGATGGGCGGAGGAGAAAAATCTCGTTGTGGTGATGCCTTCCGGGGACAATTCCTTCTATCTTGATCAGGAGTCCGGACAGAACAGCTACGGTGAATTTGTGGGACAGGAAATAGTTGAGATTACGAGAAAGATGTTCCCGCTCTCAGGAAAGAGAGAGGACACCTATATAGCCGGGCTTTCCATGGGCGGATACGGAGCTCTGAGAAACGGACTGAAATACAGTGAAACATTTGGGCGGATCGGAGCGTTCTCAAGCGCATTGATCACGGAAGGCGTGAAAGAGCGGACGGATGATTCGCCCCGGTATATCGAGACGAGAAGCTATGCCCAGAGCATTCTCGGCGATCTGGAAAAAGTCGGAGAAAGTGACAGGGATCCCCGGTGGCTGGTGGAAAAACTGAAAAAGGAGGGGAAAAAGATTCCGGAGATCTTCATGACATGTGGAAAACAGGATTCCCTTCTGGGACAGAACCATGTGTTCCGTGACTTCCTGATCGATGCGGGAGCAGACGTTACTTACGAGGAGTGGGATGGCGGACATGAGTGGGATTTCTGGAATAGTTCGCTGAAAAAGCTGTTGGAGTGGCTGCCTCTGGAAGAGAGAGAAGCCGGGATCAGCAGTGGAAATGTAGGACTTTAACCGGAAAATCAGCTGATAACTGCAGACAGAGAAAAGTGTCTGACAGAGCAGAACAGTGGGAAAACAGATAACAGGAGATGAGGAAAGGCTATGAAAATCTATGAATATCACGATGTAAACCGCCGCGGAAGGATCGAGCGCGTGGATTACAGTACAACGGACGAAGCGGGAAAAATGGTCGCGAAGTATGCCAACGTATATCTGCCATATGGATATGACAAGGCTGATCTGGAGAAGAAATACAATATTCTTTATGTCATGCACGGAGGCGGGGGAAGCCCGGACGCATGGATGGACTGCTGTAAGATCAAAAATATGCTTGACTATACGATCGATACTGGTGAAATATCAGAGATGATCGTTGTATTCCCTTCCTACTATAAGGTGCCCAGAGAGGGCGCTCCGGTCATGGAAAAGGAAAGAAAAGAAGCACGGTTCTTCCAGAATGAACTGATCGAGGATCTGCTTCCGGCGGTGGAGAGCGTATATAAGACTTACGCGGACCACGCGACCGCAGAAGGATTCCGAAAGTCCCGGATGCACCGGGGATTCTGCGGCTTTTCCATGGGCGCAGCAAATACATGGTTCACGTTCCTGAATCGTCTGGATTCTTTTGCCTGGTTTGTACCTCTCAGCGGAGACTGCTGGGAAGTAGAAGGCAGGGGCGGTGAGACGTGTCCTGAAGAGACGGCGAAGGTCCTCTATGAAAGTGCCGCGGCTTCCGGGTATTCGCCGGATGAGTACTTTATCTTTACTGCTACCGGGACGGAAGACAAGGCGGAGAGTGCACTGACTCCTCAGCTCGAAGCGATGAAGAAATATCCGGATACATTCGTCTATGATGAAGATTACGGAAAGGGCAATCTTCACTACCTGCTTTATGAGGGATGGGGGCATGAGTATGAAGCAGTATATCAGTATCTGTACAATTTCCTGCCCTATCTGTTCCGGGAGCGGTAGCAAAGGAAAAACGGAGTCCGGATAAGGGATGACTGCGAAAGCAGATGGGGACGGGAAGAGCGAGAGTTTGAAAAAAGAAGGACAATACAGCTGCGCTGGCGGGAATAGTCAGTGTCAGCTGTGTTTTTGTCTTCATTGAATAAAACTTTGTCATATGGTAAGATACTGAATTATAGAAAGAGTTGTTTACGGAAAAAGCAGGAGGTGACGATTACAGATGTACCTGGACAAGGTTCACTGAAAAACTATAAAGCAGTCGAATCACTGGAAATTGATTTAAAGCCGGGCGTGAATATACTGATTGGAGACAATGGAGCCGGAAAAACATCGGTTTTGGAAGGAATTGCAGTCGCACTCAGCGGAATGTTTGCGAGTGTGCCAGGAGTCAGCACCAGGAATATTTTGCAGGATGATGTCCATGTGAAGGTGCAGCCTATGGGAGACTCTTCTTCTACAGTTCTGTACTGCGAACCGATTTCTGTAGGATGTCACATGACAGTCAGCGATGAGAAAGATTTTTCGTGGCGCAGAGTGAAAGAGGAACTTTCATCAACCCATACAAAAATAGATGATCGAAGTGTGTGCATGGATGAAGAAGCTGACAAACCAACCGGACGAGATTCTTCCGTTGATCAGTTACCAGAGCTCTGCACGGGTTTGGAAAGTGAAGCGCGGCGATTATGCAAAAGAGCTGAGAAAGAAACTGGACGACAGAAGATGCGGATATATTGGCTGCCTGGACTCTGCCATGGATGTAAAATCGATTCAGCAGTGGTGTATGAAACAGCAGGTTACTGCGGTAAATAAGGGAAAAACCATCCGGGAATATGAGGTTTTTAAAAGTATTATTTCTTCGTTTATGAAAGAAATCAATGAACTGGAAGAAGCTCCGAAATTATACTATTCTCCCCAATTTGGTGAGCTGGTGTATAAAGATCGGAACAATGAGATGGCGCTTTCCAAATTAAGTGCCGGGTACCAGTCGCTTCTGTGGATGATTATGGATCTGGCATACAGAGTATGCCTGCTAAACCCGGAACTTCAGGATAAATCTGATATAAAGGGAATTGTCCTGATAGATGAGATAGACATGCACCTGCATCCGAAATGGCAGTGGAATATCATAAAAGCACTTAGAGCAACCTTTGCAAATGTACAGTTTATTATAGCGACACATTCTCCAATTGTGATTTCGTCATCTAAGGAGGCAAATCTTATTCTGCTCGATGAAAAACGGCAGGCAGTTTATCTCCCGGACTGCTACGGATATACCGTTGAGGATGTGCTTCGTTACAGACTGGAAAGTGCAGGCAGACCTTAGGACATAGATGCGTTGATAAATAAGACAGAGGAAGCTCTTGAAGAGGAAAAGTTTGAAGATGCAAAGGCAGTATGGGGGAATTAGCATATGCTGTATATAGAAATGGATAAAATAGCTTACAGAAGAGACGGCACGATCTACACAGAGCCAAGAGATGAGGCTATGGAGAAGGATATAAATGAAACACTCCTTTTAAATGGTATCAGAAAAGAGGATGGCACGGTTCGGGATACATCAACAGAGCTTTTAAAGGGAAGACGAGATGCCTATGACAGGGCAAGCCGGATGATGTCAGAGCTTAACAGACGCGGTAAATGCACGTCTGCTGCTGTGAAAAAAATAATGGATGATTTACTTAATAAAGAAGAGCGTGAGGAATATGCAGGAGTGAAACTGTATTATTTCAGGAAAAAATATGACTCCTTAAAGAAGCGGGGCTTATGATTATGCTGCACGACAGGGATATCCGAGAACCTCTGTTTGACTTCCTTGAGGAGTACTTCGGAAAGATACGGATCATAGAGGAAAAGACGACGGGCAGATCGCGGGCGGATATTGTCATGGTGACGCCGGATTCGTTATACGGGATAGAAATAAAGAGCGATGCCGATACATATGTGCGCCTCTCCCGGCAGATAAAGGATTACGATCGCTATTTTGATTACAATATCGTTGTGGCAGGTTCCAGCCATGGTCTGCACATTCGGGAGCATGTGCCGGATTACTGGGGGATTATCACGGTAGAACAGATGGAGAACGGACTGGACTTTTATATCCTTCGGGAGCCGCAGACCAATCCGAAGGCAGAGTGGAAGCATAAGCTCTCGATCCTGTGGCGCCCGGAACTGGCGCAGCTGCAAGAATGGAACGATATGCCAAAATATAAGGAAAAGAGCAAGGCGTTTGTCTGCGGTAAAATTGCGGAGAGAATACCAGAGCGGATTCCGGAAGAAAGGGTGCGGGAACAGGTCAGCGAGATCCTCTTTGAGCGGGACTACAATGAAGTGGATGCAATTCTGAGTGATTACCGCAGAGGAGAAATACAGAAAAAGCTGGATCAGGAAACGGATCCCCGGAAAAGAGCAGAGTTGATGATGGAGCAGGCAAAAAGCAGACTACAGCTGCGCCAGGCCGGGCGAAAGCGGTCCGGGTGAGACTTGACATTCTGAATAAAATGAATTATTGTATTAAGTAATTAATACAATATCGCCGTCGTGCTGATCACACAGATCTAACAGTTATAAGAATCTGCAGATCAGGCGGCGCTGAATTCGGAAAGAGGGTGTCACCATGCTCCAGTCAGTACTTACAGTTCTCGGGATCATGGCATTTTTCCTGATCGCCTCCATGATCGGTCGGGAAGACTGGAAGAAAAAGAGAAAGATCCGGCTTCGGGAGAAGTTCGGAGAGGTCCCCGGAGAGCGGGAACAAAATGAGAATACCGGCAATTATTATGAGAACTTCGGTGAGGAAGGCGTGGACGATGTGACCTGGAACGATCTGTCCATGGATACGGTTTTCGGCAGGTTAAATCAATGTGACAGTTCTGCAGGGGAGGAGATGCTCTATGCAGGGCTTCGGCGAAATGCCATGTCCGAAGAAGAACGGGAGCTTTTTGAAAAGCGCATGGAATTCTTTGCGCAGAACGAGGAGGAGCGCGTTGCTGCGGAGGAACAGCTTGCCGATGTGGGAAAACGTTCGGCTTCTTACCTGATTCCTTCCTATATAGACGGAATCGAAGAATATCAGATGAGCCATATGTGGGTGTTCCGCATCCTGCAGGCGGCGCTTGTGGCTGCGGCAGTGGTTCTGCTTGTATTCCGGACGGACGAGGCGGCTTTTCCTCTCCTTGCGGTATGTGCGGTGAATCTTGTCCTCTATGCGGTGGTTAAGATGAAGTGGGAGGCAGAGTTTCAGATGATGGCGACTGCGGTCCGGATTCTCGAATGTGCAAGGACATTGTCGAAGAGAAAGAAAACGGCGGAACTGTTCCCGAAGCTTGGAGAGCTTTCCGGGGAACTGAGCGGTGTGATCCGCAGAACGAAGATTCTGGAATCGCAGAAATCGGCGTCCTATACCGGAGATATCATGTGGCTGATTCTGGATTATGTCCTGGGAATTGCCCTGTGGCAGATTACAGCATACGGGACAATTGTGCGGAAGTTAAGCGAGAAGGCAGACGTGTATCTGGAAGTTTACCGGGAGGTAGGAATCCTGGATATGACGATCAGCACGGCGTCATTCCGGAAGAGCCTGCCCTGGTACTGCCTGCCGGAGTTTGCGGATGACAGCCGGATGCCGGTAAGACATGATCGGATTTACCAGCCCCGCATATATATGGAAGACATCTATCATCCTCTTATTGACAATCCGGTTCCCAATACACTGGAACTCACCAGAGGCTCCCTGATCACAGGTTCCAACGCTTCGGGAAAATCTACGTTTATCAAGGCGGTGGCTGTGAACGCCATCCTCGGACAGGCGCTGAACACCTGCGCGGCACAGCGGTTTGAAATGCCCTGTGTACAGGTGATTACGTCCATGGCTGTAAAGGATGATCTGGTGGCAGGGGAGAGCTATTTTATCCGCGAAATCAAATATCTGAAACGGATTCTGGACAGCCTGACAGAGGAGAAGATTACGCTCTGCGCCATCGACGAGATCCTGCGGGGAACCAACACGGGAGAGCGTATCCGGGCGTCGCGGGCGATCCTGGATTATCTGGCGGATAAGAACTGCATTCCGCTTGTGGCAACTCACGACAAGGAGCTTACGGTGCTTTTGGCGGACGAATATGATAATTACCATTTCAGTGAAGAGATCGGTGAAAACGACATCTGCTTCAGTTATAAGATTATGGAGGGGCCTGCAACCTCCCAGAATGCAGTGAAACTGCTCGAATTCGCGGGCTTCCCGGAGGAGATCATCCGGGAGGCGGGAAGTGCAGGGCAGGAAGTATGAACGGGATATGAACGGAATCCCCGGCGCAGTGCCGGGGATTTTTGGCGCATTTGGGGAGAAATGAAGAAGCATCCGTACAGTTTGCGTCCGAAATGCTGCCGATTACGGTATCTGCTGACCGGAGTCGAAAATAGATGTTAGAATACACTCATGAAAATCAGAAGGCAGAGGAAAAGGAGCACGAAAAAGATGAAAAAGCTTGATTTTAACCATGGTTGGGTATACCGCCGTCTGAATGAGGAGGGGAGCGGATGCCCGGTGACGATCCCCCATGATGCAATGATTTCGGAAAAGAGGACGGAGGACAGCGCCGGCGGGATAAACACGGGCTGGTTCGAGGGGTACGATTATCTCTATGAGAAGGAATTTGATGTTCCGGAGGAGTACCGCGGACTGGAAGTGACGCTGGAGTTCGAGGGAGTCTACCACAATGCGGAGGTGTATCTGAACGGGGAGAAGGCTGCATTCCGCCCTTACGGATATACGAATTTCTATGTGGCTGCATCAGAGTATCTGAAATATGGTGAAAAAAATGAAATCCGTGTGATCGCTCGTAACGCAGATCAGCCGAACAGCCGCTGGTACTCCGGCGCCGGAATTTACCGCCCGGTATGGCTGTATCTGGCTCCGAAAGCGCATATCGGGAGAAACGGAATCCGGGTGAAGACGCTCAGCACAGAACCGGCGGTGATCGAAGCCACGATAAAGACAAACGCACCGGGGAATCTGAAAATCGAAGTGTTCCCGGCGGAGGCTGAATCTGCGGATGGAAGAACTGCGGCAACGGAATCAACCCGAAGCGAACCCGGTCTTGCCCCTGTGGAGATGGAAGCGGAAACCCCGGGAGAAAAGAGCTTTCAGATTACGATACCGGACGCCCGGCTCTGGAGTGTGGACACGCCGGATCTGTACCGGATGAGAGTGACATTTTCCGGAGCGGACACGGAGGAGATCACGTTCGGCATCCGTACCATAGGCTGGGATACGGAAAAGGGATTCTCCATGAACGGAGAGCGGGTGATTATCCGGGGAGCCTGCATTCACCATGATAACGGCGTACTGGGGGCATGCTGCTATCCGGAGGCAGAAGAGAGGAAGATCCGGATCCTGAAAGAAAACGGCTACAATGCGGTCCGTTCCGCTCATAATCCCTGCTCCAAGGCGATGCTGGACGCCTGCGACAGGCTGGGGATGCTGGTGATGGACGAGTTTGTAGATGTGTGGTATATCCACAAGACCGAGTATGATTACGTCAATTATTTTAACGACTGGTGGCAGCAGGACCTCAAGGATATGGTGGAGAAGGATTACAACCACCCATCCGTGATCCTGTACTCCACAGGAAATGAAGTCTCTGAGACAGCACAGCCCCGGGGGATCCGGCTCACAAAGGAAATGACGGAATATCTGCACAGTCTGGATCAGACCCGCCCGGTGACATGCGGCATCAATATATTCTTCAACTTCCTGAGCTCCATCGGGTTCGGTGTGTACAGCGACAAGAAGGCAAAGAAGGAAGCAGAGAAGGCGGAACGCCTCAAGGCAGAAAAGGAAAGCGGCAGCGCGAAAAACGGGGGAAAAGCGCCGAAGAAGAAAGCTGTGGGAAGCCAGTTCTTCAATGATCTTGCCGGGCTTATGGGAAGCGGTTTTATGAAGACCGGGGCCACGTTTTACGGGTGTGATGTGAAGACAAGGGACGCCTTCGCGAACATGGACATCGCCGGGTACAATTACGGGATTAACCGCTACCGCCACGACCTGAAGAAATATCCCCGGAGGCTGATCCTGGGAAGCGAAACTTTCTGTTCGGACGCTTACGCATTCTGGGAGATGGCGAAGAAGTATCCGCGGATTGTGGGAGATTTTGTCTGGGCAGGAATGGATTATCTGGGTGAAGTGGGCGTCGGATCCTGGGAGTACAGCGATTATGCACCGGACTTCTCCCACGGACCCGGATGGATCACAGCCGGAAGCGGACGGATTGACCTGACCGGAAAGCCTCTCGCCGAAGCCGGATATACAAGAACGGCCTTTGAGATGGAGAAGAAGCCGGTGATTGCCGTCCGTCCGGTCAATCACACCGACGAGAGACATTCTCCGTCCGCATGGAAGATGACCAATGCCGTAGAGTCATGGTCCTGGCATGGGTGCGAAGGGAAAAAGGCGTATGTGGAAGTTTATGTCCGGGCGGCAAAGGTGGATCTTTTCCTGAATGGAAGACTGGTGGGAAGCCGGGAACTGAAAAACCGCTGTGATACCATGTTTACAGTGACATATCAGCCGGGAATGCTGGAAGCGGTGGCGTTTGACGGGAACGGCAAAGAGATTTCACGCAGCGCCCTGTACACGGCAGGAAAGGAGACGGTGCTGCAGGCGGTTCCGGAAGAAAAAGAGGTAAGGCGCGGCGGACTGTCATTCATCCGTCTCCGGTATACGGACGGCGCGGGAACAGTGAAGCCCCTTGAGCGGGGAATTTTAAGCGTAAAGGTAACTAACGGGGAACTGGTCGGCATCGGAAACGGCTGTCCCTATAATGAGATCGGATACTGTACAGACCGGACGGACACATATTTCGGTGAGGCGCTGGCCGTGGTGCGGACTGCTGAAAAGGGACTGACCATGACGGTGGAAGTAAGCGACGGAGAGCATACAGGGCTTGCAGAACTTCCGATTGTATGATAGGACAGAATGACAGGCAAGAAGAATACTTGAAAGAAATGCATTACAGAGGCCGCGGGATTTTTTCCGGCGCCTCTGTAATTTTCCCTGGGGACTGCAGTATCTCCGGCGTCTATATAACTCTCTTTTCGCTCAAAGTAAAAATAGACAAATTCTGTTCTCTGAAATTTTCAGTCAATACACACAAAATATCGCAAAAAGACAAAAAGAATCTCAAACCAACTCGGATGCAATTCAAATATAAAATCCATATAAACCGATCTCTGTATAAACTGCACAAAAACGAAAAATGACAAATTACGCTAAAAGAATGACCGTTCACGTTATTTCCGGTCCGTAAAATCCGCAAAGTGTTATGATGGGTTCATAGAAAAAGAAAGGGAAAAGGAGGAGAGGTTATTATGTTGGAAGTTTCCCGATTTGCGGTGGAAGATCTGACAGACGGGTGTGTCACAGACAAAAAGAATCCCTGCTTCAGCTACCGGCTGAATTCAGACCGGACGGATGTGACAGTTCGGGAAGCGGTTATTACGCTGAATGGCTGGAGCGCCCGGACGGCAGAGCAGACGGGGATTCGCTACGACGGTACGGAGTTAAAACCGTTTACCCGTTACACAGCCGTTCTTGATGTCACGGATGACGCGGGAGAGACGGCGCATGCGGAAGTCTCTTTTGAGACCGGGCGTATGGGAGAGGCCTGGAAAGGCGTATGGATCAGCGATCCCGCCTATTCTTTTACAGAAAAAGGTGTGTCGCCGGTCCCCATGATGTTCCGCAGAAAGATCGGTACAAAGGGAAAGATCGCATCGGCAAAACTGTACGCTACGGCTCTGGGAATCTATGAGCTGGAGATTGACGGAAAGAAGGTGGGGGACCGGTATTTTGCACCGGGATTTACCTCGTATAAACATGAGATGCAGTATCAGGTTTACGATGTCACAGAGCTGCTTGCGGAGGAAAAAGAAAGTACGCTCACGGCTGTCGTGGCAGGCGGATGGGCGGTGGGCTCGTTCGTGTTTACAAGAGTCAACCGTTTTGACGGAGACCGTCAGGCATTTCTGGCAGAGCTGCGCATTACATACGGGGACGGCACGGAGGAGATCGTCGGTACGGACGGTTCCTGGGAAGTGACCGAGGACGGGCCCTTCCGCATGGCGGACATCTATGACGGCGAGATTTACGACGCCACAGTAGATCCGGAAAAGATTACCTGGAGAAAGGCGGCGCAGGAACAGCTGAAATTCACGCCCAATCTGATGGCGGATTACGGAAGCCCGGTGAAAGCCCACGAGGAGATGCGCCCGGTTTCCTGCAAGAAACTTTCCGACGGCACGCTCGTCTACGATTTCGGTCAGAACTTTGCTGGCGTCGTAAAGCTGCGGCTGAACGGAAAGAAAGGGCAGACAGTGACGGTGAAACACGCGGAGATCCTGAACCAGGACGGTTCCCTGAACACAAAGTTCCTCCGCACGGCAAAGGCGACAGCCACTTATACATGCCGGGACGGGGCACAGGAATACAGCCCCCGGCTTACATACATGGGATTCCGCTATGTGGGAATCACCGGAATTGATGAGAAGGACGTAAATGTCTCCGCCCTTGCGCTCTATTCCGATATCGAGCGGATCGGAGAGTTTACCTGTTCCAACGAGATGATCAACCGCCTGCAGCAGAACATCATCTGGAGCAGCAAGTCGAACTTTGTGGACATCCCCACAGACTGTCCCCAGAGGGACGAGCGTATGGGATGGACCGGAGATATCGCGGTGTTCGCACCCACGGCATGTTTTAACTTCGATATCAGCCGTTTCCTGGAGAAATGGCTTCTGGATGTGAAGGCGGAGCAGCTGCCTTCCGGCGGTATCCCGAACACGGTTCCGGTGCAGGGATACGGCTTCCCCGCTACCATGCCTTCCATGGCAATCGACTGGTGGGGCGACGCCTGTGTGCTGGTGCCCTGGGCACAGTACATGGCAGGCGGTGATGTCCAGGTATTAAGAGATATGTACCCGGTTATGAAAAAATACGTGAAAGCATGCCACTTCTGGGCTGGCTTCGGATTCGGGAAGCACAGATATATCTGGCATACCCCGTCCGTCCTTCATTTTGGCGACTGGGTGGCTCCGGATGTGCCGAAGATGTCCCAGTGGCAGGGCAGAAGCAAATGGACGGCAACTGCAAGCCTTTACAACACAAGCCGGCTCACCGGCGAGGTGGCGCGCATCCTGGGAGAAGAGGAGGATGCGAAGTATTATAAAGAGCTCTCCGAAAAGGTGGCGGATGCTTATGTCTCCGTCTTTACCGACGGCAACGGAAAGCTGAAGGAGGAGTTCCAGACCGCCTACGTGCTGCCGCTCTGGTTTAAGATGTTCCCTGAGAACGTACAGGGGAAAGCGGCGGAGAATCTTGCGGCACTGGTGAAAGCCTCGGACTACTGCATCGGCACCGGATTTCCGGGTACGCCTTACATTCTCTTTGCCCTGGCGGACAACGGGCAGGCGGACGCGGCGTTTCAGATGCTCACCAACACGAAATGCCCCTCCTGGCTCTATGAAGTCAAATCCGGTGCGACAACCATCTGGGAGCGCTGGGACGGACTGGACGAGAACGGCGAGTGTCCCATCGGAGACGACGGCACGGATATGATGATCTCTTACAACCATTATGCATCCGGTGCGGTGGGCGCGTTCCTGTACCAGAGAGTGGCAGGAATCCAGGCAGATGAGCCGGGATATAAGACATTTACAGTGAAGCCCCTGGTGGGCGGCGAAATCACATCCGCAAAGGCGGAAACCGTGACTCCGTACGGTAAGATCGTGTCAGACTGGAAGGTGGAAAAGGGCACGTTCCAGATCGACATAGAAGTTCCTGTGGGAACAAAGTGCACGGTTACGCTTCCTGACGGAAGCACGCAGCAGCACGGCAGCGGAAGATACCATTTGAGCTGCCCGTGGGAGAAACAGTAAGTGCGGGAAAGTGTGGCCGGCCTGCTCATCCGGTTGATCCGGGGAGAGCGGTACAGAAAAAAGTAAAAAGAAAGGGAGAGAAATTATGAGTCAGCCAAAACAGTCTAACTTCTGGAATACGCCGCTGACTTCTTCCCTCATCAAAGGGAAGGATGTGCGTGTTCCTGAGATGCTTCTGGGTTACTTCATCGGTCCGGTAGGCGGACTGCTGTCATCCGGAATCTTTACCAGTATTCTGAACACCTATTTTACGGATGTCCTGAAACTGAACCTGACGTTCCTGACAACGCTGCAGCTTTTTTCGACGATTCTGATCGTCATTGCAAACCTTGTTGTGGGACAGCTTATTGAGCGCACGAGAGTGCTCGCAGGAAAGGCGAGACCGTGGATCCTTCTGTCAGCCCTGACCCTGTCGGTGGCGTCGGTGCTGATGTTCATCGTCCCGTTTGAAGGCACGATGAAAATGGTATGGATCGCAATCGCGTACAATCTGTACTACTCCGTTGCGTATCCGATTTACAACACGGCAAACTCCACTCTGGTGGCAGTGTCCACGAGAAATTCCGACCAGAGAGGTCAGCTTGCATCCTTTACGAATATCGCCGGACTGGCCGCCATGGGCGCGGGCTCCATGGTGTTCCCGATCCTCGTATCCTTTGCCCTCAAAGAAAACCAGGCGCTCTGGTTTGTGGCAATGCTCGCAGTGGGAATCTTTACAGCCCTGGCAGTATTTCTTCAGTATAAGTTCAGCCGCGAGCGTGTGACCGAAGAACTGCTCTCCACCGGAGCAGCAGAGTCGGACAAACCGAAGGAAACGGTTTCCATGGGAACACAGATGAAGGCGGTTGTGTCGGAGAAATGGTGGTGGATCGTGATGATCTTCTATCTGCTCTTCCAGTTCTCCGGAGCAATCAAGAACGGTTCCATGTCCTACTTCTGCCGCTGGGTGCTCGACAACTCGGCAATGGGCGCAGACGGATGGGGCGCCTACCAGTCGATTCTGGCGATCATGGGAGCAATCCCGATGGCGGTTGCCATGCTCTTTGTAAACCCGCTGTGCCAGAAGTTCGGTAAGAGAACGACAGTCAGCGCATTCCTGGTACTGGGTGTGATCGGCGGTGTGATCGCAGGTCTTGGCGGAAACAATATCGTGCCGGTTGCAATCGGCGTTGCCCTCAAGTGTCTGGGTTCCTCGCCGGCATGCTACATGATTCTGGCAATGCTTGCAGACGTCATCGACCACATCGAGTGGAAGACAGGACTTCGTACCGACGGACTGACCATGTCCATCTACAGTTCCCTGATGGTGGCTGCATCACCGGTTATGAACGCTGTGTTCTCCGCAATCCTGAACATGGTAGGATATGACCAGAACATCGTAGTCGGAAGCGGCGTCCAGAGCGCGCTTGCGCAGATGGGAATCTCTGTGAGCTATATCTGGATCGAGACCGTTTCCTACGCAGTGTGCGCCGTGCTTCTGTTCCTCTTCTTCCGCGTGGAGGACAACCTGAAAGAAGAACAGGATGAGATCGAGAAGAGAAATAAAAAGACTGCAAAGTAAAAAAAGGATCTTTCAGCGGAAGGCTGAAAATATAGATCAAAATAATTATCTGGAGGAGGATAATATGAAAGAGAAAAAGACAAAACGCCGTCTGTGGCGCGGACTTGCCACAACGACAACTTCAGTGCTGGCTCTTTCCCTGTCAGCATCCATGATCATCGATACGTTCCGTACCGATATTGACAAATTCCTTGGTACACAGAGTACCCAGATGGTGACGGAGAATCAGTCGGAAGATGACTACGCATTCCATTCCGACTACAGCAGCACGACAGAACTCCTTGACGCGATCGAGGATCTGGGTGAGCGGATGAACGAGGAGGGATCCGTTCTTCTGAAAAATGAAAACAACGCCCTTCCTCTTTCCGAGGAGGAGACACAGAAAGTTACGCTTCTGGGATTCAGCAGCTACTACCCGGTACAGGGCGGTGACTTCGGAAGTACCCTTTCTGTAAATACAGGAACCGATGCAGATACCGTTGATTTTGTACAGGCGCTGACCGCGAAAGGATATGCTCTGAATCCGACAGTTTCTGATCTCTACGACACTCTGAAAGATGAGTACCAGTCCGATCTGATCAGTATGTGGGGAACCTCCGAGCCGGTAAACCGTATTACAGCTCCTTCCATTGACGGTACGTTCAAGAGTGCGGAGCTCTCTACGGATACGATGGATGCAACAGACTCCACATGGCGGGACAGCATGAACGACTACAATGTTATGATCGTTACACTGGCACGTGCGGCAGGAGAGAACAAGAACTACATGCCGGGCGAGGCGGGAGTTGATCCGGAGCAGAACCTGAACCAGGCTGACCCCCTCGGACTTTCCGATACAGAGCGTGCGATCATCAATGCGGCTGTTGAGGCAAAGGCATCCAACGGAGGCAAGGTTATCGTGATCCTCAACAATGCAAGTGCTATGGAGATCGAGGAAATCAAGGACAACACAGGTGTTGACGCGATCCTTCAGGTAGGTCTTCCGGGAGGATACGGATTCTACGGTGTTGCAGATGTGTTAAGCGGAGCGGCGAATCCGTCCGGACATCTGCCGGATACCTATGCGGTAGACAACTCTGCATCTCCGGCAGCCCAGAACTACGGAAACTTTGCATGGACAAATGCAGATTCCGCATACTCCATCAACTCTGAGCTGGTTGAGGCAGAGAGCATTTATACAGGATACAAATACTATGAGACAAGATATGCAGACGTTGTCATGGGACAGGGAAATGCTTCCGACAGCGTGGGAAGTTCCACAGGCGGTGCATGGAGCTATGATGATGAGGTTTCCTATCCGTTCGGATACGGGCTTTCCTACACAACATTTGAGCAGACTCTTGACAGCTTAAGCGTAAACCTGGCGGAGAGAACTGTTACGGCGGAAGTGACAGTTACCAACACAGGCGATGTGGCAGGAAAAGATGTGGTACAGCTCTATGTATCTGTTCCTTACACAGACTATGACAGAGAGAATCTTGTTGAGAAAGCAGGCATCCAGCTTCTTGACTATGAGAAGACAGACGAACTGCAGCCGGGAGAATCCGTGACCATCACCATTGAGGCAGATGCACAGGATATGACAAGCTGGGACAGCACAGCTTCCAATGAAGCCGGCACAACAGGAAATTACATCCTGGATGCAGGAAACTACTACTTTACAGTAGGAAACGGCTCCCACGAGGCGATGAACAACGTGCTTGCAGCCCAGGGATATGCAGAGGCTGACGGCATGACAGACGCAGGAAATGCGGCAAACGTACAGACCTGGACACTGGATGCCATGGATACGACATCCTTCGCGTACACAGAGAACGGCACGGCAGTTGAGAACCAGCTCCAGGATATGGATCTGAACTACTATATGCCGGGAACTGTTACATACCTGACAAGAAATGACTGGAGCGGAACATGGCCGCAGACATACAGCGACCTGACGGCGACAGACGAGATGATCCAGATCATGCAGAACGATACCTATGAGATCACAGCCCAGGGCGATCCGGATTCCATCACATGGGGGGCAGACAACGGACTGACTCTGGCAGAGCTCAAAGGTGCTGATTTTGACGATGAGCAGTGGGATTCCCTGATGGATCAGATGAATCTTGAGGATGCCATGATCCGTACAGGATTCGGAGGAACAAGTACAAAGGCGATCGAGTCCATCTCCTCACCGGAAGTTATCCAGAACGACGGACCGAACGGAATCAACTCCTATACACTGGGACAGTATGCAAATACAGATGAGAATTCTGCGGATCCTTACAAGGTAAGCGCAGACGACCCGAACCTGAACTATAAGTTCGGTACAATGTGCAACGAGACAGTTATCGCTTCCACATTCAGCAAAGAGATGGCTGCCGAGTACGGCGCGGTGATCGGAAACTATTCGATCTGGTCCAACCTCACCATCTTCTGGGGAGCAGGAACCAACCTTCACCGTACACCTTACAATGCGCGTAACCATGAGTACTATTCAGAGGATGCAGTGCTGACCGCTTACCAGGCGGCAAGCTATATCGCGGCAGGCAAAGAATACGGCGTGATCATTGCACCGAAGCACTACGCATTTAATGACACCGAGATCAACCGTTCCGGTATTGCAACATTTATGACAGAGCAGAAAGCGCGTGAGAACGAGCTCCGCGGCGTGCAGGCTTCCATCGAGGATGCACAGGCACTGGGCGTAATGACAACCTTCAACCGGATCGGCTGCTATGCAGGAAACGCACATTACGGTCTGCTGATCAACATTCTCCGCAATGAGTGGGGATTCAAGGGCCTGATGAGCGAGGACTTCATCCAGGATGCAAACTACAGCGTGCTCAAGGAAGCAGTACACTGCGGTGTCACAATGACCTGTAACACGGGAGACAGCACCATGGAGGCGGTCAGCGCGAAGTGGCCTTACTGGACCGTTGACAGCGTAAGCCAGGATGCTACAATGATGCAGGATCTGAAGAACGTTATGAAGTGGCAGTACTATGCGATCGCAAACTCCAACGCGATGGACGGACTGAACGAGACATCCCGGATCGTGGAAGTGCGCACATGGTATGACAACGCTCTGACAGGAGTACAGATCGTATTCGCGGTTCTGACAATCGCGGCGATTGCAATGTACATCAGAAGCCTGAAGAAAGAGAAATAGGAGGAGGTTAACGTTATGAAAAATAAGTCCCTTGGATTTTATATTACAATCATTACGGCCATCCTTGCAGTGGTGGGAGTAATCTTCTACCTGATCAACTGCAACACAGATTATTTTGGAAATCTGGGTGTAAACGCAGGAGTTGTGGCGTGCATGGTGATCGCCATCGTGCTGGAACTGGTTTACGGATTCGGCTATAAGGCATCCGCAAAAATATTTGATCTGATCCCGCTTGTATGCGGCGCACTTATGATGGTGGCTTTCGTCCTTTTCATCAGCGTCCGTGTAAACGGTATCGCATCCATCCTGACCTTCGAGAACAACGCGCAGACCATGGCTGACCTGACAAGCGCGGTTGTGGGAATGGTATTCTGCTTCCTGGCGGTGATCTTCAACATCATCGGCTCCTTCTTCAAAGTAGGAAAAGATGAGACGTAAGAAGCCGGAAAAGCAGAGGAAAACAGGCTGAGACAAGGCGGAAAGATTTTCGGAAAATCAGAAAAATAAAGGGAAAAACAGAAAGAGACAGGACACTAATAGGAGATGTGTTCTGTCTCTTTTTGCATGCGCCCGGCGGGGCGCGTCTGGGCGAGAAAATTCATTTTCTAATTTTGAAAAACATGGTATACTAGTGCATATAGAGGATCGAGAGGAGGTACCGGCATGCTTCGGATTGCGGTAGTGGAGGATGACAAGACATATGCCGCGCAGTTAAAAGAATATCTTCATCAGTATGAAAATGAGAAAAAGCAGCGGATCGCCGTGACGATGTATTCGGACGGGGAGGATATTGTGACCGGTTACTCGGCAGATTTTGACATCATCCTTATGGATGTGGAGATGACGTTCATGGACGGAATGACGGCTGCGGAGAAGATCCGGGAGAAGGATTCGGAAGTGGTTATCATCTTTATTACCAATATGCCCCAGTATGCCATTCAGGGGTACAAAGTTGATGCCCTGGATTATGTCCTGAAGCCTCTGTCCTACTTCGCCTTTTCACAGAGGATCGACAGAGCTCTTACGAGAATCCGAAGGAAAGAAACCCGTTATGTGACGATTCAGCTCAGGGGAGGAAGGCAGAAGATTGATATTTCCCGTCTCTGCTATGTGGAGGTGAGGGATCATGACCTGATTTACCATACAGCAGACGGGGAATATATCACAAAGGGAAGCATGAAAGACGCTGAGGATGTTCTGGATGGGGAAAAATTCTTCCGCTGTAACCGCTGCTATCTTGTGAACCTTAATTTTGTCGAGAGTTTCCAGGGCAGCGATGTGACTGTGAACGGGGATGTGATCCAGGTGAGCCGTTCCCGGAAAAAAGCGTTCCTGGACGCTCTGAACGACTATATGAATGAGGTGGGGAAATGAGCGAAGTGGTCAATACCCCCGGGTATTATTATTCGATCGCCTATATTCTGGCTGCATTTATTGTGACATGTACCAACCGGAAAAAGATTACAGGATGGCGGAGATATCTGGCGCACATTATTTTTTTCGCGGCACTGGCAGGCTTTATGGAACTGACAGACGGAATCAGGCAGGCGCTTTTCCTGCCGTCCATGGCGGTTTCCATTTCCATGATGCTGGTCTATATCTACACCTGCTGCGATTTTAAGCTTCCGGAGGCGGGATATTACTGTGCGCGGGCTTTTATAGGCGGAGAATTCGCCGCTTCCATGTGCTGGCTGCTCTATTATTACACAAGGAACCGCCTGAATCCGGAAAATGCCGAGTTTCTGCGATGGTCGGAATTCATCGGTATCTATGCCATTATTTTTACCGTGCTCTATCTGATTGAGCGCGGGCTTCAGCAGGGAGCGGAGAGCATCCGGATCAATGGAAGGGAACTGCTGACCGTAATTATTATCACGGTTGCGGTTTTTGCGGTCAGCAATGTGAGTTATCTGGATCAGTACGCTCTGTTCGGCAGCCCCTTTGCGGGGGAAATGTTTACCATCCGAACCCTGGTGGACTTAAGCGGCATAGCAGTGCTGTACGCCTATCATATCCAGATGCGGGAACTGCAGATGAAGTTCGAGGTGGATACCCTGCAGAATATTCTGGAGATGCAGTACAAGAATTATCAGCTTTCCCAGGAAAGTATTGAGATTGTCAATCAGAAATACCACGATCTGAAACATCAGATTACTCTTCTGAAAGCAGAGGCGAACAGTAAAAAGTCAATCGAATATCTGGAGGAGATGGAGCGGGATATCCGCTCTTATGAGGCGCAGAACAAGACCGGAAACAAAGTCCTCGACGCGGTTCTGACAAGCAAGAGTCTCTACTGTCAGAATCACGACATCGGTCTGACCTGCGTGGCGGATGGCACACTTCTTGATTTTATGGCAGAGATGGATATCAGCGCTCTTTTTGGAAATGTCCTGGACAATGCCATCGAGAGCGTGGAAAAACTGGACGATAAGGAAAAACGCCTGATCCATCTCTCTGTGGCAAAACAGAAGAACTTCCTGAGGATCCGCAGTGAGAATTATACGGAAGAAAAGATTACCTTCAAAAACGGCATGCCTGTTACTACAAAGAAGGACAAGCGTTTTCACGGATTCGGGATGAAGAGTATCCAGAGTACAGTGAGAAAGTACGGCGGTTCCGTTACGGCGGGCGTGCGGGACAACTGGTTCGAACTGCGGATACTGATACCGCTGAAAGATTAGATATCGGATAAGGGGATAGAAGGGGGGATAAGAATGTCTCGCAGAAAATTAAAATGGATGATCATCTTTATACTCTGCGCCGCTGTTTTGATAAGCGGATTTATTTATTACAGGTATGTAACCCGGCCGAGAACGATTGAAGAGCAGATCTGTGACGAACTTGATATCGGGGAGAACGTAAGTCAGGAAGATATCCGGCTTTTTGATGCGCAGGATTTCGGCGGGTACCGGATTGTTGGCTTTGAATACGGCGGGGATCAGTATGGCGTTGCAAAGATCAATATGTCGCAGTCCCCGGAAGTGGAGGAGGCAGTGACCACAGAAGAAATGCTTCCGAGAGCAGACTTTGCATGGAACTACCGGTTTGCTGCTGGTGGTACGCAGATCATTACATTTCTGTGTGTAAATGAAAAGATAAGTTCCATACTATGGAGCGATGATGAGGGGGAAGAAACCTTTGCGGTCGATCACCATCCGGCTGTTATCTGTGTCGCTTATGAGATTCAGGACGGTTCTTACTCGGCCGAGTATTTTCTGTTGGATGAAAATGGAGAGGAGCTGCGCTGACTTGCAGTCAGTGCAGCTCCTTCATAATATTTCTGACCACCTGGTCCTGTATCTTCTCGCTTTTTCCGTTCTCCACCCGGTAATCCGCATATCTTGCACACACATACAGATAATCGGACAGGCGGTTGATATACTGCATTGCTTTTGCGTCTGCCCCGTAATTCTGCTCCACTTTGCGGAAACGGCGTTCAGCCCGGCGGGCGACTGCCCTTGCAACGTCGAGACGGGCGGATTTCTCACAGCCTCCGTAGAGAACAAAATCTTTCACGCGGGGGAAAGACTGCTCCACGCGGTCGATCTCCTCCTCCAGAGTTTCCGTTTCATCGGCAGAGAAGCGGTAGTCCAGATTCCGCGGATCAGCGACTCCTGCCATGATCTGCATGAGGTTCCGCTGAATGTGGGAGAGCTGCTCTTTCAGAGAAGGCTCTGCCAGGACTTTCGCCAGTCCGATCTGGCTGTTCAGCTCATCGATGGTGCCGAGGAGCTCAATGCGGTCGTCAGACTTGGATACGCTGATGCCGTTTGCCAGAGAAGTGGTTCCTCTGTCTCCGGTTTTTGTATAGATTTTCATAGTCTGTGTACCTCCTTAAACGGCAGTTTCTTGATGGTCCGGGCGCTGTTGGAGCCCACGTTGCGGCACTGTTCCTTTGTGGGGGCAAGGTAACTCTCAATATTGCGCCCCTTTTCCAGTCCACGCATCTTCAGGCAGAGTGCAGTGCCGTAGATTCCGATCCCGGAGCCGAGCATAGAATCCCGGGCTGCCTTAAAGGCAAGTTTCTCCATACACTCATCCGGAAATTCACTGACATCATAAAAAACGCCTTCTTCCTCGATTCCTGCGCAAACCTCCCGCAGTACATCCGGGTCGGCTTCATGCGTATAAACAAATATCGAAGGTCTCCTGACAATCATATTACCCGCTCCCCGATATAAGAAAGCACAAGCCCGGTCGCCACTGCGTTCCGCGGCCCTTCGCTTCCCCGTATATTTCCTCTTCCGCAGACGATGCGGTAATCGGCAAATTCTTCCATCAGCATCTCCGGAATCTCAAAGTCTTCCGCCGAGCCTCCAACCAGTACGACGGTGGAGAGGTTCCGCAGATTATGATCCGGTGCAACTTTTCTGAGAGCCCGGAAGGCATTGGTGACGAAAACTTTCCGTTTTGCCTCGCGGCGCACCTGTACGATCTTCTCCATGGGAATCTCCTGCTCGATGCGGATCAGCCCGTTTTCCGTGAGGAGAACGACACGTCCGAAGAACCGGGGATCAATGGATTCGTCCACAAAAGTCATCTGTCCGTTCTCCATGCGCATGTGGAAGAGACTTTCCACCTTTGCCAGAGGATAACGTTTGATCAGCTCGGCGATATGACGGTCGCCAAGTCCAAGTTCTGTCTCAATCAGCATGGAGACCAGTTCCCCGGCCCCTGCCTGATGGGTAAGTGTGACACGGCCTTCTGCGGAAATTACGGCCGCATCCGTGGAACCCCCGCCCATGTCCAGAATGGCAAGGGGAAGCTGGGTCCCCGGTGTGGTGAGCGCTCCCAGGCTTGCCATAACCGCCTCTACCCCGGCTACCTTTACGTCGGTTTCCAGATCCCGGTGAAGACGGGCGGCAATCTCCTGCATGGGCAGCTTCTGCGTCCGTACCATGGCGGCGATGCCCACCGCTTTTTCCAGACAGGTCTCCCCTGCAAGGGCCCCGGAGATCAGAACCGGGGCAAGGGTATCCACGGCGAGAATGTCCGTGATGCGCACGTCTGCCTGTTCGCTTTTGTCCAGTTCGCTCATTCCCGTGCGGATACGGGCGAGCATGTTTCCTACATTGGTGTCAGGCTGTCCGCTGATGTCCCGGATATCTCCGGCTTCGGACTGAGCCTGCATGATCCTGTCAGCTCCTTCATCCAGGCTGACATTAATATTCCGGTCTCCGTAAAAATAGATCTCCCCGGCGGGAAGAATATTCTCGTGAATGTTCCCGCCCGGCGTCTTGAGAACCACGGCACTCCGCTTGCCGATAAGACTTTTGGCAATAGGGGTAACCGTCCGCGTCTCCTCTGCGTTTAGATGGAGCAGAGTGGCGATGCCGTAAGGGTTGGAAAGCATCCGTATCGTCTGGCCCGGCAGGGCGACCTCGATGGCGGCGGATACCCCATCGGGAAGACGGTCGATCCGGCGCACCTCGTCGATCACAGGAACCTTGCGGGTGAGGCGGTTTTCCACGAGCACAGCCTCATCTGCCTGCAGAATGATCCCCACAATGCTGATATCCGGGTTCTGGTTTACTGTGGCAGCCACTTCCTCGTAGCTGTGTTCCTCGGAAGCGGCAAGAATATAATCGGTCCCGGGAACTGCCCGGGAGAGCTTTTCGATCAGAAGAATCTCCCCCACAGCCTGTCCTGCCCCGGCGGGGGTGGACGGGTTGTGCCCGATCATGGAGGAATCGGTGATGACCGTCTCGGTCAGCGTCTCCATGGCAGTGTCGCCGATGACGGGAGCCGCTTCGTTGAGACGGATCAGATCGATGTCAGAAGTATCCCGTCCGATCCGGTCCATTGCAAGGCGGAGGGCATTTTTTACGGAGTGTACGTTCTCGATAGTTCCCTTTGTCCCTGTGGTAGGGCATGAAGCACTGGTCAGAAACGTGAGATTCCCATCCGGGGTCACTTCTCCGACGCATACTTCGGTTGTAGAATTTCCGATATCAACTCCGGCAATGTAACTCAACGCAGTATTCCTCTCTTTTCATATACCTCAGCAGCTTCCATGACAAGACGGGCGCAGTTCCTTGCATTGTACTTCTCCAGAAGCTCCTGGGCCATCATGACAAGTTCCAGCTTGGTGGAGCGGTTGGGGCGGAGTTTGTCATACATTTTCAGAATGACGTCGTCCGGAACGTCCACAAGCTCGGCAGCGCGCTCGAAGTTTTTCTCCATCGGGCCGTTGTCCGCTTCCAGAGCCACCTGGCCCTGGGCTTTTAAGATTTCTTTTGATATTTTGATATCATCCGGGGAAACATGGTTCTTCATGACCTCATCCAGTGTGATGTCCGTGAACTTTTTCCCGGTCTTTGATGTGATCTTATCTTTTTCGTGTTCTGCCAAAGGGTACTGCATTCTCTATCCCTCCCATTCTACTGCACCGACCCCGGGGTCGAGCTGCTCTGTCTCCGCGATGTGCATAAGCGCCGCTTTTACCTGATATTTCGGGCGGCACATCGGGTCATTGGTACTGGGGATCGGCACGACCTGCTCGCCCTTCACATATTTGGCGGCGTTCTGACCGATCTGACGGTAAGTCTCCAGGGTCATAAGCGGCGCCTGGGGGAAAAGCTCCAGGTTGGAGAGGGGGTACAGATCTCTCTGGTGGATGACCGTGGTCCCCTTGGACTGGATGCCCACGCCGATGCCGGAACCGGAGAGTTTTGCCGCCGCCAGGGCCATGAAACATACGTCGGAAGTGTCCAGAATCTTGACGACTCTGGGAATCATTCCCTCCTCCTCGATGCCTGCCTTCACATTGCGAAGAACCTCATCCAGGGGGATCCCGCATATGGTCTTTTTAATCTCTCTCTGAAATGCCGCGCCTACGCCGATGACGACTTCCTTCGGGTCGGTTCCCTGTTTTGCGCGGGGATAATCTGCGTAGGATGTCTTTTCTTCATTGATCCGTTCTCTGCCTGCCATGGACGGAACTTCGCCGGCGGATGTGCTCCAGGAACCTGAAACATCGCCGGTTCCTGCGGTGCTGCCTGATTCTGAGGAAGCGCCTGCCTGTGACATCTGGCTGATAACTGCACTGGTGATCTGACGGATTAATTCTTCACTGATCTGCATAAACGTTTCCTCCTCTCTACATATCCTTCGGGTTGATAATGTGCGGGATCTTTTTGATCTCTTCCCATCGCTCGCCGTCCACGCGGTAGCCCGTTCCGGGGCCCATGTAGTCGTTGGGGGTGTTGACGCCGGAGAGTACGTGGAAATCCCTGTCCAGAATGGCGGCGGTCTGCATGTAGTCGCCTGCCACTCTCTGGCGGAGCATGTTGAGGACGCTGGATGCAATATCCTCAAATCCGGTCTCGGCCAGCGCTTTCACCACGTCGATGCCGGTGATGCCCCGCTTCAGTACATCCTCTGCGGCTGCCAGGTCTGCGGTTACATCACGGGACGGAGTGTCCTTGCTGCCATGGGCGTAAGTCACTGCCTCCACCTGCTCGTCCGTCACCGGGGAGAGCCCCAGACTGCGGAATACGGCCTGAACCGCGCGGGCGGCCTTGTTGCGGACGCGGATGACTTCTTCCTCTGTCACGGGGCGCAGTCCTCCGTCCACCTGCATATCTCTCTGGAGCACATTGTAATCGTCAAAGTCCTCGGCGTCGAAGTTGGACCCCGCGAACATGTTGTCGTAGTTCGGTTCTGCCGCATATCCCGAGAAGATGAAATCCGTTCCCGGAAGGAACTCCAGCATGGTCCGGGCAGTACGCCGCATATCCGAGTTCGAGAAACTCTGGTCGTTGGAAGATGCGCACTCCAGACCGAGGAGAGCAGCTACCAGGTTTTCCGCCAGTACTTCGCGGATGCCTGCCGGAACTGAACCGGTCACGCCGATGCAGCTCACGGAACCGTTCTGGATGCCCTGGCTTCCCGCGCCCTTTGTCACGAAGAGACAGCGGCACTCCAGGTAGAGCATGGATTTCTTCTCGCTGCTTCCCATCAGCACCTCCGAGCCGGAGCCGGATGTGAAGCGGACTTTCAGCCCCCGGGATGCATAGGCGGAGTTTAAGAACGCCTTGGAGTACGGCGTGTCATCTCCGTCGATAAATACCTTCTCTGTGCCGTATACAGAGAGTGTCTCTGCGTATGTAGTCAGTCCGCGGATGCCGAGTTCAAGTTCTGTGGCCTCCTCAGCGGAACACTGGGTCAGCACACCCGGGCGTCCTGCCTGGGAGCCGATCAGAAGAGCCATGGCGCTTAACGGCGCGTACCGTGCCACACCCATGGTTGTCTCTTCCTCTGCAAATCCTCTCAGAGCACCTTCCGCGGCGTCTGCGGCGATCTGCACCGGGTCGTCCTTTAAGTTGGTGATATGCGCCTGGTTTCCGGGTTTGCGTCTGGCGCGGATCTTCTGCATGCCCATCATCAGTTCCACCACGTTCAGATGGTTCATGACTTCCGTCATCTTCGCCGGAGTGATCCCTGAGATCAGTCTCAGGATCTCTTTTCTGGATACGTTGATGTCCACGATCATGCGGGCAATGTCAAGAGACGGCACTGCCATGGATTCCACAGTGCGGTCGATGTTGATGGCATAGTCGGCGATAAACTGGTCGATAAAGTCGAAATCTTCCCTCTGTTTCCCGTCCAGTTCCACGATCTTTCCGTCCTCCACGCGCACAGAAGGCTTCGGATCATAGGGGCTGCTCATTGCGACAAACCCCATCTCCGGCCATTCATTGATGAAGCCGTCCAGGTTTACCGGGCGCCTGTCCAGTGTCTCAATACGTTTTGATCTTTTCATAATGGCTGTTCTCCTTACGGAAATAAATTACGAATGTTGAATGTCTGTCCCGATGTCGCAGAATCGGGCATCTTTAGGTCTGATTATACTATAAACACAGGAGAATGGCAATATTATAATGAAGAAATCTGACAAAAAACCACAAATGATTAAAATGAAAACCACATAAAACCACAAACTTGGATCGTTGAAGAAGAAAATATAGTGTGGTACAATATTATGGATTATGGCAGCACGTCAGGAAGGATAAAAGGCATTAAAAATGGATTTGGTGGAAAACTGAAGTAGAGGAAATGAGGTGACCGGTAGACATGAAAATCAAAAAGTTAGTATTAAATAATTTTATGGCTTTTGAGAATGCTGAAATAAATTGGTCGGATAATATCAATATTATCTGTGGTGAAAACAGTACAGGGAAGACGACACTTTTGAAAGTGATGTATTCGTTGATAAAACCCTTTAGTAATGGCAGTTCAGATAATCTGACAAAAGAGATGGCAGAACAGCTTCTGGTTAAGAAAATTCAAGGCATATTCCGTCCGGATGAAATGAAAATCGGCAGACTGGTAAGCCGTAAGCAGGGAAGCAATCGGACAGAGTTTTCCGTTGAGTTGGAGAAAAAACAAAAAATTACGGTTGGATTTGGAAACAGACAGGAAAACCATGCGGATGTTTTCATAGAGCAAGATGGGAAAATGGAGAAATATGAGGTTATTTATATTCCTACAAAAGAAATGATTTCTACGGTAGAACATTTTGTGTCATTAT
>CBJMC01400__coassemble_744_pt1 | contig 35077 bp, 31 predicted proteins | sample CBJMC01400__metabat2_high_PE_029 | metagenome-assembled genome bin CBJMC01400 | reverse complement strand
CGAAAAAATTACATATTGACACAGAAGTAAAACGTGTTATCTTTATTATTGAAACATCGCACGAGAAGGATAACGCCGCGCTCGAGAATGTGAGGAATCTTCTTGGCGGGAAATCCAAAGATTTTATCACCGCTGTGGATGAGAAGAATATCATCGTGGTGAAGGAACTTTCCGAGAAGGATGGCAACAAAGAACTCGAGAAGATGGCTGCCGATATGATGGAGACACTTAAGAATGAGGGAGGCGAAGAGCATATCCGTATAGCATACGGCACCATTGTGGGCGATATCAAGGAAGTTTCCAAATCGTACAAGGAAGCGAAGCTTGCCCTTGACGTCGGCAAGATCTTCTTTGACGAGAAGGATATCGTGGCGTTTACGACTCTTGGCATCGGACGTCTGATCTATCAGCTTCCGATTCCGCTGTGCAAGATGTTTATCAAAGAGATTTTCGAGGGGAAATCTCCGGACGAATTTGACGAGGAGACATTGACGACGATCAATAAATTCTTTGAGAACAGCCTTAATGTGTCAGAGACGTCCAGGCAGCTTTATATTCACAGAAATACTCTTGTATACAGACTGGACAAGCTCCAGAAGAGCACCGGTCTGGATCTTCGCGTCTTTGAGGATGCGATCACGTTCAAGATCGCGCTGATGGTCGTGAAGTATATGAAATACATGGAATCGCTGGAGTACTGATCTCCGGAAGAACGGGGCCGCTCCGGGAGGGAGCGGAGGCTCTCTGCGGTCCGGTATATATATTACCAGGAGTATGAATAATTAGGAGGCACATATGATTGAATTAAGAAACGTAAAGAAGGAGTATTCCAAGGGAAATGCCGCCCTTAACGGAGTCTCTGTGAAGATCGAACGTGGGGAATTCGTCTTCATAGTCGGGGACAGCGGTTCCGGAAAGTCTACTCTGATCCGTCTTATTATGAAGGAGCTGAATCCGACCGAGGGAACCATCATCGTGAACGGACAGAATCTGAATCGTATGAGACATCGCAATATTGCGAAGTACCGAAGGGGGCTGGGAGTTGTCTTTCAGGATTTCAGACTTCTGAAAGACAGAAATATCTATGAGAATATCGCTTTTGCCCTGCGGGTGACGGAGACGCCGACAAGGATCATCAAGAAGAAAGTTCCGGCGGCGCTCTCGCTTGTAGGTCTGGCGCAGAAGTACAAGTCTTTCCCGAGGGAGCTGTCCGGAGGAGAGCAGCAGCGCGTCGCGATCGCCAGGGCAATCGTGAATGAACCTGCCATTTTGCTGGCTGATGAGCCGACAGGAAACCTTGATCCCACGAATTCATGGGAGATCATGAGTCTTCTGAAAGAGGCGAACGAGAGAGGAACAACGGTGCTTGTCGTTACGCACAACCAGGAGATTGTCAATGAGATGAACGAGCGTGTGATTACGATGAGACAGGGCGTAATTGTCAGTGATGAACAAAAAGGTGGGTATATAGATGAGGATTAGTACATTAGGATACGTAGGAAAGCAGGGAGTCAAGAATATCTGGCGCAACAAGATGTTTTCACTCGCGTCCATTGCCACGATGTCAGCGTGTATCTTCCTGTTCGGACTGTTTTTTTCGATACTTGTAAACTTTCAGTATATCATAAGGATGGCGGAAGAGGGAGTTGCCATCACAGTGTTTTTCGATGAGGATGCCACCGACGAGCAGAAGAAGGAGATCGGGGATCAGCTTAGAAAGAGAGAGGGAGTTGCCGACGTTGTCTACGTCTCTGCGGACGAGGCATGGGAGGAATTCCAGGAGCAGTATTTCGGGGACAACCCGGAACTTGCCGAAGGGTTCGCGGATGACAACCCTCTTGCCACTTCGGATAACTATGAGGTCTATATGGAGACAACGGACGACGATGAGAGTATCATTGCAAAGAGCCGTTCCCTCTCGGAGACCCAGGAAGAACTGGTTCAGTTCGCCCAGAGCCTGGACGGAGTCCGCAGTGTAAACAAGTCGGATGTGGTGGCAAATACGCTTTCTAGCATCAACCTTCTGGTGGCGTATGTGTCTATTGCGATCATTGCACTCCTTTTCGGTGTTTCCATCTTCCTGATCAGCAATACCGTAACGATGGGTATCACTGTCCGGAAGGAAGAGATCGCCATTATGAAATACATCGGGGCAAAAGACTTTGTTGTCCGGTCTCCGTTCGTGATCGAGGGTCTGATCATCGGACTGGTCGGCGCGGCGATACCGCTCGGGCTTCTTTATGTTCTCTATGAGCGGGCGGTGACGTACATTATGACAAAGTTCAGTATCCTGCAGAATATTATTGATTTCCTTCCGGTTGGAACGGTATACCGGTATCTGCTGCCGATCGGCCTTGCCATGGGTATCGGCATCGGATTTCTGGGAAGTTTCTTTACTGTACGCAAGCACCTCAAGGTATAGGAGGAAGCCCTATGAGAAAACGGATGAGAAGAACAGTATGCGCGGCGATGGTTTTTATACTGTGTGCAGGTTCCGTGATGCGCGTAAGTGCAGATGAAGTACAGGAAGCCCAGGAGAAGGTGGAGGACGCCGAGAATGAAGCTCAGGCTCTGGAACAGCAGAGACAGGAAGCGGAGGCGGACCATGAGTCACTTTCGGCCAGGCTTGACGGCATTATAGCCGATATGAACGAGACTCAGGAAAAACTTACGGCAAAAGAGGCTGAGATCGAGGCTGCGGAGGAAGAACTGATCCAGGCCCGTGTGGATGAAAATGAACAGTATGAAAGTATGAAAATCCGCATAAAATTTATGTATGAGAGCGGAGGCATCGGGATGCTTGAAGTCCTGATGCAGAGCCAGAGCATCGGTGAATTCCTGAACAACGCGGAGTATGTGACACAGCTTTCCGAGTATGACAGGAACGAACTGATCCGCTATCAGGAGACGGTAAAGCAGGTGGAGGAGAAGGAGGCAGCCCTTCAGACAGAGTATGAGGAGCTGAATGTACTTCAGACCAGCCTTGTTTCGCAGCAGGAGGAAGTGCAGACTCTTCTGGAAAGCAATGAGGCTCAGCTCGCCGAGATCCAGAGCCAGATCGACGCCAATGCCGAAAAACTGGAAGAACTCCGCCAGGAGGCCGAGGATGCAAAGCGCCGTCAGGAGGAAAAAGAGGCACAGGCAGCACAGGCGGCACAGAACGGAGGCTATTCCGGTTCCTATACCGGCAATGTGGTAAGCGGAAACGGGTACTTTACTCATCCCTGCCCGGGAATGACCCGGCAGTCCAGTTATTTTGGGGAGGTGCGGTCTTTCAGTTCCACGCCCCATGCCGGAAATGACTACGCGGCTCCCGTGGGGACGCCTACATATGCGGCGGCATCAGGAACCGTCATCACGGCAACTTACAGTAACACAGCCGGAAATTACGTGGTGATCAGCCATGGAAACGGACTGGTGACAAAGTACATGCATCATGTGAATATCTGCGTGAGTGCAGGACAGCATGTGGAAAAAGGACAACAGATAGGATGGGTTGGAAGCACCGGAAGATCTACAGGACCCCATCTCCATTTCCAGGTGGAGGAAAACGGGACGCCGGTGAATCCGGACAAATATCTGTAACAGGTATCAGGAAAGAGGGAGGACAAAGCAGAGAAAGTGTTCTGCTTTGTCCTTTTTTTGAAAACAGAAAAGACAGGAGCAGAAAATATGAATCATGAAAACAGAAATCATGAAGATGAGAACAGAGAGACAGAAGGAAAGGAAGTGAATGTCGATTCCGGCGTGCGCAGTAGTGCATCCGGCGGGGAGAAAACAGACGACCGTTTCAGAGCCGGGATCCTGGCAGGGCTGGCGGCAGCACTGGTAATCCTTATCTGTATCTGGGGTGTCTGGACAATTGCGGACAGAGTACATGGAAGCTTTGCCACCGGTGAGATTACGGAGAAGGACGTGGCAGACAAACTGGATCAGCTTAACGCGCTGATTGACAAGTATTATCTGTATGAGGATGAGATCGACGAGGATGCGCTGATTGACGGCATATATTCCGGTTATGCGGCGGCCCTTGGAGATCCCTATACGGTTTATTACGGCGAGGAGGAGACAAAGGCTCTGTTCGAGTCCACCAGCGGAGAGTTTTCCGGAATCGGTGCGACCATGAGCCAGGCGGCCGGCGGCGGAACGATCACGGTGACCGACGTATATGAGGACTCCCCGGCGGATAAAGCGGGAATGAAGGCAGGGGATATCCTCTGTCAGGTGGATGACAAACCGGTTGACGGCGAGAGTCTTGAAACAGTCGTATCCTGGGTAAAAGGGGAAAAAGGCACGGAAGTTACGCTCTATGTGGAGCGGGACGGAGAGCAGCTTGAACTGACGGCAGTCCGCGATACTATCGAGATGCAGACCGTTGAGTACGAGATGAAGGAGGATCAGATCGGTTATATTGCGGTAAGCGAGTTCGATGAAGTGACATATGACCAGTTCAAAGAGGCGCTGGATGATCTGGAAAACCAGGGGATGGAGGGTCTTGTGATTGACCTGAGAAACAATCCGGGCGGAAACCTGGATACCGTGACAGATATGCTCAGGCTTCTTCTTCCGGAAGGAACTATCGTTTCGATAAAAGATAAGGACGGGAATTCAGAAGAGCTTACATGCGACGGGGAAAATGAATTTACGAAACCCCTTGCCGTGCTTGTCAACCAGTACAGCGCAAGCGCGTCCGAGATCTTCAGCGCCGCCATCCAGGACTATGGCACAGGCAGGATCGTGGGTGTGACAACCTACGGAAAAGGAGTTGTCCAGCAGCTCATCACTCTTGGCGACGGCACCTGCCTGAAACTCACCATTGCGGAATATTTTACTCCCAGCGGCAGGAGTATCAACGGAACAGGCGTGGAGCCGGATGTGGAAGTACAATATGTATACGACGCAGATAATCCGGAGGGGGATAATCAGCTTGATGCGGCGATTTCCACAGTGAGAGAAGAGATGGAGTAAAGAAGTATCAAGTTGAAGGGGGAAACAAATCTGATACCGGAAAATTTCAAAAAAATTCCTCTTGCAATTTCAAAAAGCCTGTGGTATTATTGGAACCAAGTTTTAACAGACTAAAGTGTTAAAATTGGCAAAGGCTGTGAACAAGACTCTTATATTCAGAAACTGACAGGAAGTTGGCGTCACCGACTGAGAGCGCCGGACAGCGGAGGATATAACGGGAACACTTGGGAGCTGACTGTCTGAACTTAAGTAGGGCAGTACGTGTAGCATACGTTACATGCAAAAGAGAGGAACCCTGATCACTTGGCGAGGTGTTTTCGAGCTTAGTCAGGGGTTCAATGCGGGTGGTACCGCGGATTTTATCTTGATAATTTCCGTCCCGGGATACTTAAGTATCCCGGGACTTTTCGCGTTCAGGCAATGATTCGTATAGGGCGAAAGCCCGCGACCGAGATGAAGCGAAGCGGAATCGAGGTTAGCACGGCGCTCCAGAGCGTCTGAACAGAAGAAGTCCCGGGGTGAGCATCTGAAAGGAGAAACAATCATGGAGCTTGTAAAAGGAGTAAAAAAAGAGGAAACACTGGAAATTGGCGAACTGCTCGCTGAAGGCATGAGCGGGAAAGAGGTAAAGGTAAACGGAGCCGTACACACGATCCGCGATATGGGAAATGTGGCGTTTGTAATTCTCCGCAAGAGAGAGGGTCTGCTGCAGTGTGTATATGAGGAAGGTGTGACGAAGTTCGACCTCAAAGAACTGAAGGAAGCTGATACGGTAGAAGTGACGGGAACGCTGACAGAGTCGGAGAAAGCGCCGAACGGAATCGAGATCCGTCTGGACACGGTGAAAGTTTTAAGCGAGCCTGCAGAACCCATGCCGCTTCCCATCTCCAAGTGGAAGATGAACACTTCCCTTGAGGCGAAACTGAACTACCGGGCAATTTCCCTGAGAAATGTCCGCGAGCGCGCGAAGTTCCGAATTCAGGAAGGCATCGTCAGAGGATTCCGGGATTTCCTTTATCAGGAAGGATTTACGGAGATTCACACGCCGAAGATCGGGGCGAAGAGCGCCGAAGGAGGAGCGAACCTTTTCCGTCTGGACTATTTCCACAGACCGGCGGTCCTTCAGCAGAGCCCGCAGTTTTACAAGCAGATGATGGTCGGCGTATTTGACCGGGTGTTCGAGACAGCGCCGGTATTCCGGGCGGAGAAGCACAATACGAAACGCCATCTGAACGAGTACACCAGTCTTGATTTCGAGATGGGATATATAGACGGATTTGAAGATCTGATGGGAATGGAGACTGGATTTCTCCAGTACACCATGAAGCTGCTGGAGAAGGAGTACGCAAAAGAGCTGAAGCTTCTCTCCGTCGAACTGCCGAAGACAGACGAGATCCCGGCTGTGAGATTTGACGAGATCAAGCGCCTCGTCTCCGAGGAATACGGCAGAAAGATCAGAAGCCCCTACGACCTGGAACCGGAGGAAGAAGTGCTGATCAGCAGATATGCAAAGGAAAAATGGGATGCAGACTTTGTCTTTGTGACACATTATCCCTCAAAGAAGCGCCCCTTCTATGCGATGGACGATCCGGAGGATCCCACATACACCCTGAGCTTTGATCTGCTCTTCCGGGGAATGGAGATTACTACAGGCGGCCAGAGAATCCACGACTACAACATGCTGCTTGAGAAGATGGAAAAGCGTGGCATGACAGAGGAAGGAATGGAACAGTATTTAAGCGCATTCAAACACGGAATGCCGCCTCACGGGGGACTGGGCATCGGAATGGAGCGTCTCACCATGAAACTGGTGGGAGAGGACAACGTCCGCGAGACAACCCTTTTCCCGAGAGATTTAAGCAGACTGGAACCATAGTAACGGACAGAAAGGCGGTTTGACATGGCAAATAAAATATCAGACGAAACCATTGAATATGTAGGCATTCTTGCAAAACTCGAGCTCTCGGATGAGGAGAAGGAAGCGGCGAAGGCCGATATGGAAAAGATGCTCGACTATATTGATACTCTCAATGAACTGGACACCACGGGGATTGAGCCTATGTCCCACGTATTTCCGGTGAACAACGTGTTCCGGGAGGACGTGGTCACAAACGGAGACAATCACGAGGAGACTCTGGCGAACGCACCTCAGCGGAAGGAAGACAGCTTTGAGGTGCCGAGGACAATCGGGTAGATCAGAGAAAGGCGGCAGAAAATATGGAATTATTAAAACTGACTGCCCTTGAACTGGGCAGGAAAATACAGGCCGGAGAAGTTTCGGTTAAAGAAGCGGTCCGCGCTGTGATAGAACAGATCAGAGAAGCAGAACCCCTTATCCACAGTTACGTGACGGTGGACGAGGAGGGAGCCTTCGCGCAGGCGGAGGAAATACAGAAAAAAATTGATGCGGGAGAACTTACCGGTCCTCTGGCGGGAGTTCCCGTTGCGGTGAAAGACAATATGTGTATTAAGGGACAGCTCACAACGTGCAGTTCCAGGATCCTTTCCAATTTTAAACCGACCTATACGGCGGAAGCAGTGGAAAACCTGAAGAAGGCGGGAGCGGTGATCATCGGAAAGACCAACATGGATGAGTTCGCCATGGGAAGCACGACAGAGACTTCCTGGTACGGACCGACCATGAACCCCCATAACACAGAGCATGTGCCGGGCGGTTCGTCCGGCGGTTCCTGCGCAGCGGTGGCAGCACAGGAATGCTATTACGCTCTGGGATCGGATACCGGCGGTTCCATCCGTCAGCCCAGTTCTTTCTGCGGAGTGGTCGGAATGAAGCCGACCTATGGAACGGTATCCCGCTACGGGCTTGTGGCATACGGTTCTTCCCTTGACCAGATCGGACCGATCGCCAAAGATGTGTCAGACTGCGCGGCCATCCTTGAGGTGATCGCTTCCCACGACACAAAAGACAGCACATCGGTTGCCCGGGAGGATTATGATTTTACTTCCGCCCTTGTGGAGGATGTAAAGGGCTTAAAGATCGGCATTCCCAGAGATTACGTGGGGGAGGGCCTCGACGAAGAAGTGAAGAAGGCGGTTATGGATGCGGCGAAGGTGCTGGAAGCATGCGGCGCTTCTGTAGAGTTTTTTGACCTTGGTCTGGTAAAATATGCCATCCCCGCCTACTATACCATTGCGGCGGCGGAGGCGAGCTCCAATCTGGAGCGGTTTGACGGCGTGAAGTACGGATACCGGACGGAAGAGTACGAAGGTCTCCACAACATGTACAAGAAGACGCGCTCCGAGGGATTCGGCGCAGAGGTGAAGAGAAGGATCATGCTGGGCTCCTTTGTATTAAGCTCCGGCTATTACGATGCGTATTATCTGAAAGCGCTGCGCACAAAGGCGCTGATCAAGAAAGAATTTGACAAAGCATTTGAAAAATATGATATCATTCTCGGACCTGCGGCTCCGACTACAGCCCCGAAGCTGGGAGAGAGCTTAAGCGATCCGATGAAAATGTATCTGGGCGATATCTACACCATTTCCGTCAACCTGGCAGGTCTGCCGGGAATCAGCGTGCCTGTGGGAAAGGACAGCAAAGGCCTTCCGGTGGGAATGCAGCTGATCGGAAATGTATTTGAAGAGAAGACACTGATCCGGGCGGCGTACACCTATGAGTGTGCCACAAAGAAACAGTATGAAGCCCCGGCACAGATCGGAAAGGAGGCGTAGGAGCGATGGCAAAACAGTATGAGACAGTGATCGGTCTGGAAGTTCATATCGAACTGGCGACAAAGACGAAGATTTTCTGCGGATGCAGCACCGAGTTCGGCGGGGCGCCGAACACCCATACCTGTCCGGTCTGCACGGGTATGCCCGGCTCTCTTCCGGTTCTGAATAAACAGGTAGTGGAATATGCCATGGCAATCGGTCTTGCGACAAACTGTAAGATTACCCAGGTGTGCAAGTTTGACCGGAAGAACTATTTCTATCCGGACAACCCGCAGAACTACCAGATCTCCCAGCTCTATCTTCCCATTGCGCGGGACGGATATGTGGAGATCGAGACGGGAAGCGGCACAAAGAAAGTCCGCATCCATGAGATGCACATGGAGGAGGATGCCGGAAAACTGATCCACGATGAGTGGGACGACACTTCCCTTGTGGATTACAACCGAAGCGGCGTTCCCCTTGTGGAGATTGTTTCCGAGCCGGATATGCGCTCCGCTGACGAAGTGATCGCCTATCTGGAAAAACTGCGCATGATCGTGCAGTATCTCGGGGCGTCGGACTGCAAGCTGCAGGAGGGCTCCATGCGTGCGGATGTCAACCTGTCTGTGCGGGAAGTTGGAACAGAGACGTTCGGGACAAGGACAGAGATGAAGAACCTGAACTCTTTTAAAGCGATCAGCCACGCTATCGAGGGCGAGCGGGAGCGTCAGATCGAGCTCCTTGAGGCGGGAAAAGAAGTGGTTCAGGAGACCCGCCGCTGGGATGACAACAAGGAACACTCCTATGCCATGCGTTCCAAGGAGGACGCCCAGGACTACCGGTATTTCCCGGAGCCGGACCTTGTGCCCATCGTGATCAGCGACGAGTGGATTGCGCGGATTAAGGCACAGCAGCCGGAACTGCGTTCGGAGAAGCTGGAACGGTATAAGAAAGAGTTCGACATCCCCCAGTATGACGCGGAGATCATAACAGAGTCCAAGAGGATGGCAGACATTTTCGAGGCGACCACCGCTATCTGCGGCAAGCCGAAAAAAGTGGCGAACTGGCTTATGGGCGAGACGTTCCGCCTGATGAAAGAACAGGATATGGAACCCCAGGATCTGAAATTCTCTCCGGAGAACCTGGCGAAACTGATCGATCTCGCCGATGCGGGAACCATCAACAGTTCCGTGGCGAAAGATGTGTTTGAGAAGATCTTCTCCGAGGATGTTGATCCGGAGAAATATGTGGAAGAGAACGGCCTGAAGATGGTAAACGACGAAGGCGCCCTCCGGGAGACGGTGGAGCGTGTGATCGCGGAGAATCCCCAGGCTGTGGCAGATTTCAAAGGCGGCAAGGAGAAAGCGCTTGGAGCCCTGATGGGACAGACCATGAGAGCCATGAAAGGCAAGGCAAATCCTGGAAAGGTGCAGGAACTTCTGAGAGAACTGCTCTCATAATTAGCACTCCGGGCTTGACAGTGCTAAAAATATTTGCTATATTACAGATAGAACAAAAACCGCAGAGGCGGAGATCCTGTGCGTCATGTTCAGTTGATTTCTGATCCCCGGGAGTGTTCCCGGGGGTTTCCTATGTGTGAAAGAATCTGCGCAGGTGGAAACGGGATATTTCCGGACAGAAATCAGCCTGCAGATTTCAGATAGAAACAGCAGAGAAATGTCAGTATAACAGGAGGGTGATGAGGATGGCAGCAAAGAGAGATTACTACGAGGTGCTCGGCATCAGTAAAAGCGCCGATGCGTCAGCGATAAAAAAAGCATACCGTAAACTGGCGAAAAAGTATCACCCGGATACTAACCCAGGAGATGCGGATGCTGAGAAGAAATTTAAGGAAGTTACAGAAGCATATAATGTATTAAGCGACCCCGAAAAGAAGAAACTTTATGATCAGTTCGGCCATGCGGCTTTCGACCAGACGTCAGGAGCTTACGGCGGAGCAGGAGGAGCATATTCCGGCGGTCCGTTTTCCGGCGGAACATACCGTCAGACTTATGGCGGCCCGGGAGGCGGATACACGGAGTATCACTTTGAAGGCGGCAATATGGACGATATGTTCAACGATATATTCGGCGATATTTTCAACCACGGCGGAACCGGAAAGCGCCAGAGTTCCGGATTTGGCGGATTTTCAGGCAGTGGATTCAGCGGGAAAAACTACGGTGGGAACAGCGGATTTTACGGAGGCTTCGGTCAGGACAGTTTCCGCTCAAAGGGTTCCGATCTGAATGCGGAAGTTACCGTAGGCTTTGACGAGGCGGCTTTCGGATGCGATAAGGTAATCCGGATCCAGAGCCCGGACGGCAAGGGCGGCACGCAGTCGCTTAAAGTCCACATCCCTGCGGGAATCGATACGGGAAAGAGTATCCGTCTGAAAGGGAAAGGGAATCCGGGGGTCAACGGCGGTGAGAACGGCGACCTCTTCCTGAAAGTAAAGGTCGCTGAAAAACCGGGATTTGAACGGAAGGGAATGGACGTCTATACGACGGTTTCCGTACCGTTTACAACCGCAGTGTTCGGCGGCGAGGCTGTGGTGAACACTCTGTACGGCAACGTGCTCTGCAAGATCCGTGAGGGCACCCAGTCCGGAACGAAGATCCGCCTGAGAGGCAAGGGGATTGTCTCCATGAAAGATCCACAGGTACACGGCGACCAATATGTGACCGTGCAGATCGACGTGCCGAGGAATTTAAGCGCCGAGGCAAAACAGAAATTAAGAGAATTCGAGGCTGTGTCTGCAGGACGCGCCAGAACAGCATAATAAAAAGGCTCCCTGAACGGTGCCGTGAGAGATTTTTTTCAGAAGCATCTCTCACGCACCGTTTTTCTTTTTAATATCTTTTTATTAACACATCCCTCGGTTGCTTTCACCGGACGAATTTGTTATTATGGTCTTATCGGGAAACCGAAAGATAAGGAAGGGGATAACTGTTATGAAAATCGGTATAGGAAACGATCATTCCGCACTGGAACTGAAAGCGGAAATCATAGAGCATCTGAAGAAGAAAGGGCATGAAGTTGTTGATTTCGGGACGAACTCGCCGGAGAGCTGCGATTACCCTGTGTACGGGGAAGCGGTTGCCCGTGCGGTTGTATCCGGGGAGGTAGAACAGGGGATCCTGATCTGCGGCACAGGTCTTGGAATCTCGCTTGCGGCAAACAAGGTGAAGGGAATCCGCGCCGCTGTATGCAGCGAGCCTTTTACCGCGAAGATGGCAAGAGCCCACAACAACTGCAATATTCTCGCTTTCGGCGCCAGAGTGGTGGGCGCGGAGCTTGCCAAGATGATTGTGGACACATGGCTTGAGACAGAGTTCGAAGGCGGAAGGCATCAGAGAAGAGTGGATATGATCATGGCTATCGAAGACAAAGAGGACTAGCATGCACACATATGAGTTAAGCCAGTGGATCCTGTTTTTCTTTTTCTACAGTTTTGTCGGCTGGGTCTGGGAGAGCTGCTATGTGTCTGTGAAAAAGCGCAGGTGGGTGAACCGCGGTTTCATGCACGGACCGATGCTGCCCCTGTACGGTTCCGGCGCACTGGTGATCCTTGTCAGTACTATCGGCGTTCGGGAGAATCCGGTTCTGGTATTTATCATGGGAATGGCGGGCGCTACGATACTGGAATATTTTACCGGGGCAGTCATGGAAAGACTTTTTCATGTGCGGTACTGGGATTATTCGAACACAAAAATCAATCTGAACGGCTATATCTGTCTGGGAGCTTCCCTGTGCTGGGGCTGCTTTTCCGTGCTTCTCATCCGTGTGGTGCATCTGCCGGTAGAAAGTGCGGTGCTGCGGATCCCGGATACGGCGGCAGATGTCCTTGCGTTTTTGCTGACTGCGGCTGCAGCGGTGGATTTCACCCAGGCTTTCAACGAGGCCATGGATATGAAGCGGATCCTTGTACAGCTTGAAGAGAGCAAAGAGCAGATCCGCGCGGTTCAGGAACGGCTGAAACTGACGACAGAGGAAATGCGTGCGGATATCCGGGAGGATATCAGGAAGCGCTCCGAATCCTGGGAGGAACAGCAGCGTTCTAGAAAAGAGGCTTATCTTGCGAAGCTCCATGCACTGCGTGAAGCGCGGCGGGAACAGCTTGCCAGGATGTATGAGCGGGCAGAGCAGATTGTCCAGGAAGAGATTCCGGCAAAGCTGGAAAAAATGTCCGGGAAATTGCAGATGGAAGAACTTGAGAACATGAAAAAGACGATCCGCCGCGAATTTGAAAAAATGAGCAGCCGCACGGACCGGAATTATCTCCGTGCAGCGGGCATCCTGCGCAGGAACCCCACGGCGGCTTCTGTAAAATTTAAAGAGGCCCTGGAGGAACTGCGCCGTCTGGCAGATGACAGGAAGGATTGACGGACTGACAGATGCGCCGGGAATGGATGACTGACAGACAGATGCCGGGAATGGATGACGGACTGACAGACGACAGAATAGAATGACATGAGGAGTGATACAGATGACAAAGAAGCAGCGTGCTCTGGAAGTGATAGAGCGCCTGAAAAAGGAATACCCGGATGCGGGGTGTACGCTTGACTATGATCAGGCGTGGAAACTGCTTGTCAGTGTAAGGCTGGCAGCACAGTGTACGGACGCCCGCGTCAATGTGGTGGTGGAAGGACTTTATGAAAAATACCCGGATGTCAATGCACTGGCAGATGCGGATGTGGATGATATTGAAGAGATTGTAAGACCCTGCGGACTGGGGAGAAGCAAGGCGAGGGATATAAGCGCCTGCATGAAGATGATCCGTGATGAGTACGGGGGAAAGGTGCCGGATGATTTCGACGCGCTGCTGAAGCTTCCGGGCGTGGGAAGGAAGAGCGCCAACCTGATTATGGGAGATGTGTTCGGAAAGCCTGCCATTGTCACGGATACCCACTGCATCCGCCTGGTCAACAGGATCGGGCTGGTGGACGGCATCAAAGAGCCGAAAAAGGTGGAGATGGCACTTTGGAAGATCATCCCTCCGGAAGAGGGAAGCGATTTCTGCCACCGTCTCGTTTATCACGGCAGGGACGTCTGTACGGCAAGGACAAAGCCGCACTGTGATAAATGCTGCCTGGCGGATATCTGTAAAAAAGTCGGCGTGGAAAAATAACTGAAAAAACGAATAAAATAGAAGAAAATGTCAGAAAATATTGACTAATCCTCCCCGAAGCTCTACAATGAAGTTAAACAGAAACAGAGAGGAGAGGATCAGTATGACGGAAGTTTACATTGCAACGGTTTTACTTGCGGTTACCTTTCTTCTTCTCTGTTGGGTTGTGACCCAGTATCAGATTTATGTTGATACACACAGCATGGAAGAATTGCTGAAAAAACCAAGCATGTCGGCAAGGATACAGACCTGGCAGAGAATGTTTGCAGAGACGCTCCGCAATGTAAGATACAGCAGACAGGAAGAGCTGAAAGAAGAGAACAAGACCACATTCCTGTTTGGTGTAAAGCATGACAGCAGAAAAGAGAGAAGCCGCATGGCCGGCAGAGCAAGATAGCACAGGTATTTGAATGACAGCACAGAGAACTGCCGCAGCAACAAGGATTTCGAAAGAGCCCTCGCTGCTGCGGCAGTCTCTTTTTCTGTAAATGCACACGGATGTGCTGTGGATAGCAGTATTTTATTATGAAAAGAATGGAGGACAGGAAACATGAAAAGTATCAGACTGCGGGACAATTTCTACTGGACGGGAATTATCGATGACAAACTGAGAGTATTCGACATCATTATGTACACGGAATTCGGAACCACGTATAATTCCTATGTGATGAAGGCGGGGGACAAGGTTGTCCTTTTTGAGACGGCAAAGGCAAAATTCTTTGACGAATATATGGAAAAGCTGGAGGAAGTAATCGACGTCAGAAAGATCGATTACCTGATTGTCAGCCACACGGAGCCGGATCATGCGGGAAGCGTGGAGAGGCTGCTTGATTACAGCCCGCAGATGAAGATTGTTGCCACAGGCTGTGCCCTGGGATTCCTGAAAGAGATCGTCAACCGTGATTTTGTCGGCATCGCTGCGCGGGACGGACAGAAGATGACCATCGGAAACCGGACGCTCCGCTTCATGTTTGTGCCGAACCTGCACTGGCCGGATACAATGTATACATTCATTGAAGAGGAACAGATCCTTGTGACCTGTGATTCCTTCGGATCCCATTACTGCCTGCCAGAGGTTGTCTCCACTGCGATTACCAATGAGGAGGACTACCAGAAGGCACTGAAATATTATTACGACTGTATCATCGGACCCTTTAAGCCGTATATGCTCAAAGCTCTTGACCGTGTGGAAAATATGGACATCTCCATGGTATGCACGGGACACGGACCGGTTCTTGTGGGCGACAGGATCCGTCAGGTGATGAGCCAGTACAGACAGTGGTCCACCGTGGTGAATCCGAATCCCCGGAAAACGGTGATCATTCCCTATGTAAGCGCCTACGGCTATACAAAGTCGCTGGCAGAGAAAATCGCGGAAGGCGTGAAAGACAGCGGCGATGTGGATGTGCGTTCCTACGACATGGTGGAAGCGGATCCGGCGAAAGTCAATGAGGAGCTTCTGTTCGCGGACGGAATCCTTCTCGGCACCCCCACGATTGTGGGCGAGGCATTGAAACCGATCTGGGATCTGACTCTGGCCATGTTCCCGGCTACCCATGGAGGAAAATATGCAGGAGCTTTCGGAAGCTACGGCTGGAGCGGCGAGGGCGTGCCGAATATCACCCAGAGACTTCGTCAGCTGAAGATGAAAGTCTCCGAAGGGTTCCGTGTCCGTTTCAAACCGTCGGAAGCGGATCTTGTCAGCGCCTATGAGTACGGCTATCAGTTCGGCTGCCTGGTGCAGAATAAGGAGCCTGTAAAACCGCAGAAGAAAGGGACAAGATCTCTTGTAAAATGCCTTGTCTGCGGTGAGATCTTCGATTCTTCCCTGGAGGTCTGCCCGGTGTGCGGCGTGGGTAAGGAAAACTTTGTCCCGGTGGAAGTGGAAGAGACGGGATTTGTGAACAACACGGAAGAATACTATGTGATCCTCGGAAACGGCGCGGCGGGATTCAACGCGGCGAAAGCCATAAGAGAGAGGGACAAGACCGGCGCAGTCACCATGATCTCCAACGAACCCTATCCTTCCTACAACCGTCCCATGCTGACAAAGTCCATTGTGGCAGGTTTAAGTGCGGAGCAGATCGCCATAGAAGGACAGGACTGGTACGAGAAAAATCAGGTATATCAGATTCTTGGAAAGAGCGTATCTTCGATAGATATGAAGGCGGGAGAAGTCGTTCTCGACGACGGGGCAAGGCTCCATTTCACCAGGCTGATCTATGCGCTTGGAAGTGAATGTTTTATCCCGCCAATGGAAGGGAATACACTTCCCGAGGTTGTGGCTATCCGCAGGCTGTCAGATGTGGAAAAAGTAGAAAATATTATGAAAGAAGCAAAAAAAGCCGTAGTGATCGGCGGCGGCGTGCTGGGTCTGGAAGCTGCCTGGGAACTGAAAAAGGGCGGCCTGGACGTACAGGTGCTGGAAGTGGCTCCGGTTCTGATGGGACGTCAGCTTGACAGCGAGTCGGCGGAGATCCTTAAGGAGACGGCACGGAAAAACGGCGTGGAGATCCGGACCGGCGTCAGCGTGGCAGCGGTCGAGGGCACGGATCATGTGACCGGAGTACGGCTCTCTGACGGAGAGGTCTGCCCGGCAGATCTTGTGATCATCTCCGCGGGAGTCAGGGCAAATGCCGGACTTGCCGCACAGACAGGGGCACAGACTGACCGGGGAGTTGTGGTCAACAGCCGCATGGAGACAAGCCTTCCGTTCGTATATGCGTGCGGCGACTGCGCAGAATACCAGGGCCTCAACTATGCCATCTGGCCGGAAGCTGTGGAACAGGGCAGGATTGCCGGAGCGAATGCGGCAGGGGAGGCTCTCGAGTATGAGCCGGTAGCGGCAGCGCTGACTTTCCACGGGATGAATACGGCGCTTTTCGCGGCGGGAGACAACGGGAAGAATCCGAACCTGCTGTATAAGACCGTGGAATTCAAGGATATGGGGAAAGGACAGTACCGGAAATATTATTTCCTCAACAACAGGCTCTGCGGCGTGATCCTCATGGGCGATCTCTCGGAGATGGCGAAAATGACGGAAGCTCTGGAAAAACATGCTTCCTATAAAGAAGTGATGAAGTGAGCAGATATACAATAAGATAACAGAAGGGTATACATTACGATGACAGACTTTATATATAAGCTGATATGGCTGTTTTTCATATATTCCTTTATCGGATGGGCAGGGGAAGTGGCTGCTGCCGCGGTCCGGAAACACAGATTCGTAAACCGGGGATTTGTAAACGGACCGCTCTGCCCGGTCTACGGAGCGGGCGCTGTGGCGGTGGCAGTATTCCTGCCGGAGCTGCATGACAGACTCTTCTTCCTTTTCATCGGCGGAATGATCGTCACCAGTTTTGTGGAATATCTGACCGGAAGAACCATGGAGAAGATCTTTCACCGGAAGTGGTGGGATTATTCGAAGGATCGATTTAATCTGGACGGCTATGTCAGCCTGAAAAGTTCACTCGCATGGGGCGTCGGTGCGGTGCTGATGATCCGCATTTTCAATCCCCTGTTCGTCCGCGTCATTTCCCTGATCCCCGGCCTGGTGGGGCATATCATTCTGGGTATCGGCATGGGATTGCTGATGGTCGATTTTATCGGTTCGGGACTGGCGGTCCTGGGACTGCGGAAAAAGGGCAGCAGGATCGGGCAGATCACAGATGAGCTGCGGAAAACATCGGTAATTCTGGAGAACCGGATGACCCGGCGGATTCAGGGACGTATGGTCAATGCGTTTCCCAACCTGGAAGAAGTGCGGGAAAAGGCAGGAGCAGTCCTTGGAAGAACAGAGGAGTCCCGGCAGGCGAAACCTTTTGCAGAAGGGTGCAGTTTTTATAAACTGACAGCCATCTTCTTTGTCAGCGCCTTTCTGGGAGATCTGGTGGAGACCGTGTTCTGCCTGATCACGACAGGAGAGCTGATGAGCAGGAGCAGTCTGGTGTTTGGTCAGTTCAGCATCGTCTGGGGGCTGGCATGCATGCTCCTCACCTGGATCCTCTACCAGTACAGAGACAGAAGCGACCGGTATATTTTCGTGTTCGGCACCGTACTGGGAGGAGCCTATGAGTACATATGCAGCGTATTTACAGAACTCGCCTTCGGGACCGTGTTCTGGGATTACAGTGCGATCCCCTTCAACCTGGGCGGACGCATCAATCTGCTGTACTGCTTTTTCTGGGGAATTGCGGCGGTGATCTGGATGAAGGGAGTCTATCCGGTGCTCTCCCGGTGGATCGAGAAGATACCGGCACGCGCCGGCAAAATCCTCTGCAATGTGCTGATTGTGTTCATGGTGGTCAATGTCGCTGTGACGGGTCTTGCCCTTGCCAGGTATTCTGCCCGGCAGGGCGGAACCGCACAGCCGTCAGTGGTGGGAGATATGCTGGATGAATATTTCCCGGATTCATTTATCGAGAGCAGGTATCCGAACCTGAAGCTGACGGATTAGAGCCCGTCGCGCTCCCATCTTCCGGAGGCGCCGCAGGGCAGCACAAGTCCGGACTCCGTCACCGGAAGCCCGATTTCCTGGGACTCCACATGACCTTTCCAGGGCGCCAGTTCCGTGGCGATCATATAGGTCAGCACCGCGGGCGCAAGGCCGGTGGTGTAGGAGTTGACCAGGAAGAACAGGGCGTCTTTGGAGAGAATCTTCGTGCAGAGCTTTATCAGAGGATGGATCATATCCTCGATCTTCCATATCTCGCCTTTGGGCCCTCTTCCGTAGGAAGGCGGGTCCATGATAATGGCATCGTAAGTGTTCCCCCGGCGGATTTCCCGCTCGACGAATTTCACACAGTCATCTACAAGCCAGCGGATGGGGGCGTCCTTCAGACCGGAGGAGACGGCGTTCTCCTTCGCCCATCCTACCATTCCTTTCGAGGCATCCACATGGGTGACCTGCGCCCCTGCAGCGGCAGCGGCAAGTGTGGCTCCCCCGGTGTAGGCGAAAAGGTTGAGCACTTTTACCGGCCGCCCGGCACGGCGGATCTTCCCGGAAAACCAGTCCCAGTTGGTGGCCTGCTCCGGGAAAAGTCCCGTGTGCTTGAAGCTGAACGGCTTCAGGTTGAAAGTCAGGTCCCCGTAATGAATCTGCCACTGCTCGGGCAGATCGAAAAATTCCCATTCTCCGCCGCCTTTCTTGCTGCGGTGGTAGTGTCCGTTTCTGTGTTTCCAGCCACGAGCCTTCCTGGGAGTATCCCAGATGACCTGAGGATCGGGGCGGACGAGAATATAGTCTCCCCACCTCTCCAGTTTTTCACCTTTTGAACAGTCTATGACTTCATAATCTTTCCATTTATCTGCAATCCACATGTTATATGTATCCTTTCTTTGGCTGCAGAACAGCCGTTTCTCTGAATGAAAGCCGCCTGCTGCGGCGTGACGATAGATTTCATCTGATTATATCACAGAATCCCGGAAGGAAAAAGAGCGGAAAATATGTTCCCATTGATACTTTCCTGTGTTAAAATACAAAAGTGGTGGTTTTTTACACGTCCGCCAGGTTCCGGCTGTACTGCCCCATATTACCCTGGCGGGGGCTGAAAAGAAACCAAAAGTGGGCTTAAAAGTGAGCTTTATAATTTTAGGAAATAAAGAAATCAATAACACGATAAAGGAGACAGATTATGTCGGAGAAAAGAATACTTGCCATGGGAAACGAGGCGATTGCCCTGGGGGCCGTCCGCGCCGGTGTCCGGATGGCGGCAGGGTATCCCGGGACGCCGTCCACGGAGATCCTGGAGACAATAGCAAAACATAACGACGGCCATATCCATGTGGAGTGGTCGGTAAATGAAAAGGCTGCCATGGAGGTGGGCGCAGGCGCGGCATATGCGGGGGCCCGCACCATCGTGACGATGAAGCAGGTGGGGCTTAACGTGGCTTCCGATCCGCTGATGAGCCTTGCCTATATGGGCGTGAAAGGCGGCATGGTGATTGTGTCTGCGGATGATCCGGGCCCGATTTCCTCCCAGACCGAGCAGGATACTCGGACTTTCGGACAGTTTTCAAAGCTTCCGGTTTTTGATCCGTCCTCCCCGGAGGAGGCGTATGTCATGATCGGAGAGGCGTTTGAGTTTTCGGAAAAATACCAGACGCCGGTGCTCTTCCGCCCGACCACGAGAGTCTGTCACTCCTGTGCGAGCATAGAACTGCTTCCGGATATGGAAGTGGCTGAGCCGGAAGGCTTTATAAAGGATACCATGCGGTGGGTTATTTTCCCGCGTACGTCCTATCTGAATCACGTAAAGATTGAGAAGAGAAATGCAGAGCTCTCCGAGACGCTCTCGGATTATGAGAGAAACTTCGTCCTTCCGGGCAGCGGAAAGAAGGGCGTTGTGACAGCGGGAATCAGTTATGCATACACGCGGGAAGTCCTGCCGGAGGGAGTGCCTCTCCTGAAGATTTCCACACCCCATCCCTTCCCGGAGCGGTTGGCAAAGGAATTTATGGAAGAAATGGATGAGGTGCTTGTCCTCGAGGAGCTGGACCCGATGATTGAGCGGGAACTCTTAAGAGTGGCGGGGAAATACCATCTTCCGGTGCAGATCTGCGGAAAACTGACAGGACATACGAAAAACGCCGGGGAGAACAGCTCTGAGAGCATCCGCAAAGATCTGGAAGGATTCCTTGGCGCGGATGTATTTACGGCAGAGTCTGCAGGCGGGAAGACGGAAGCAGCAGATGCACAGTCTACAGCCCCGGAGAAAGCTGATGCAGCTGCAGATAACGGAGAGCAGCCCGCTCTTCCGGTCCGTCCGCCGGTTCTCTGCGCCGGGTGTCCTCACCGTGCGTCATTCTACGCGGTGAAGAAGGCAATGAAAGGAAAGAAAGCGGTATTCTGTGGTGATATCGGATGCTATACACTGGGAAATGCGAAACCCCTCGATATGGTGGACACCTGCCTGTGCATGGGGGCGGGCGTTACCATTGCCCAGGGACTTCAGGCGGTTGAGCCGGATTCAGTCAATTTTGCCTTTATCGGGGACTCCACATTCTTTGCTTCCGGAATCACGGGAGTTGTAAATGCGGTATATAATAAGAATGACATTGTACTTGTAGTGCTGGACAACTCGACTACAGCCATGACCGGCCATCAGCCCCATCCGGGCACCGGGAAGACGATCATGGGAGAAGTGGCGGCGAAGATCAGTATCCGCAGGATTCTGGAGGGAATCGGCGTGGAGCAGATTTACGAGGTGGATCCCCTGATCCTTCCGGATGCGGTGAAGGCAGTACAGGAAGCGGCTGCCGGGACAGGCGTGCGCGCCGTGATCTTCAAGTCGCCCTGTATCGCGGTGACAAAGCCGCAGCATACATATACGGTCAATCAGGACGCCTGCAGAAAATGCAAGGTATGCGTGCGGGAACTGGGATGTCCGGCCATCGTGACAGAGGGAGATACGGTGAAGATCGATGAGACGCTCTGCTACGGATGCGGCGTATGTTCTTATGTATGCCCGTTCCAGGCGATCGGGGAGGTGAAGGAAAATGAATAAGAACTGTCTGCTTTGCGGAGTGGGAGGCCAGGGCGTGGTGCTCGCTTCGCGTCTGATCGCTTTCGCGGCAATGGAAAAAGGATATTTTGTCAGGACCACAGAGACCATAGGAATGGCACAGAGAGGCGGTTCAGTGGTAAGCCATGTGCGTATCGGGGATGAAGTTTATTCTCCTCAGATTCCGGAGGGAACGGCGGATGTGATTCTGGCATTTGAACCCGGAGAGGCGGTGCGCTGCCTGCCCTATCTGAAAAAGGGCGGCATGGTGATCGCGGACCGGAAGATCGTAAAACCTGTAACCGCCAGCCTGGGCGGAGACGCATACCGGGCGGAAGATATGATCTCCTGGCTGGAGAAAAAGACGGGAAAACTTCTTGTAGTTGACGGCGATGAGCTCTGCCGGAAGGCTGGTTCGCCGAAAGTGCTCAACGTGGTTCTGCTCGGTGCGGCGTCCCAGACGGGTGTGCTTGGCATCACGCCGGATGAGATGCTGGATGCGGTGAGAAAAAATGTAAAAGAGAAATATATCGAATTGAACGAAAGGGCTCTCATGCTTGGCAGAGAGGCAGGTGGCATGTGACATGAAAATGACGGAACTGCAGTTTGAGATGATCAAGGAAAATCTGCGTCAGCTCACTTCAAAAGAGTGTTTCTACAAAGAAAAGCTTAAAGGTATTGATATCGAATCCATCCGGTCACAGGAGGATTTCGAAAAGCTGCCTTTCACCTGGAAGGGGGACTTAAGAGAGGCTTACCCGCTGGGACTTCAGGCGGTGCCGGACGAGGAGATCGTGAGAATCCACTCCTCCTCGGGAACTACCGGAATTCCGGTGATCATCCCCTACACGAAAAAAGATGTGGAGGACTGGGCAAAGATGTTCGCCCGCTGCTATGAGATGGCGGGGATTACCGCTCTGGACCGGATACAGATCACCCCGGGATACGGGCTCTGGACTGCCGGAATCGGGTTCCAGGCAGGGGCGGAATACCTGGGCGCCATGACGATCCCCATGGGCCCCGGGAATACGGAAAAGCAGCTCCGCATGATGCAGGACATGAAATCCACGGTTCTCTGCGCCACATCTTCCTACGCCCTTCTTCTGGCGGAGGAGATAGGAAAACGCGGACTGACGGATAAGATCTATCTGAAAAAAGGCGTGATCGGCTCCGAGCGGTGGGGCAGCAAGATGCGCGCCCGCATCGCCGCAGAACTGGGCGTGCAGCTCTACGACATTTACGGGCTGACTGAGGTGTACGGTCCGGGAATCGCCATGAGCTGTGACTATGAGTGCGGAATGCACTACTGGGATGACTACCTGTATTTTGAGATCGTGGATCCAAAAACCGGGGAAAACGTGCCTGACGGAGAAGTGGGAGAGCTTGTCATCACCACGCTGAGAAAACAGGGGGCGCCGCTGATCCGCTACCGCACCCACGACCTGACAAGATTTATCCCGGGCGAGTGTAAGTGCGGATCAAAATATCCGAGGATCGATACGCTGATCGGACGTACAGACGATATGGTGAAAGTGAAGGGAGTCAACATTTTCCCGAGCCAGATCGAGGAAATGCTCAAGACAGTGCCTGAGGCGTCCAGTGAATACCAGTTTATGCTGGATCATCTGTTCGGGAAAGATGAGTGTACCCTTTTCGTTGAGGTCAACAAGGGCGTTGACAAGAAGCAGGCGGAGGAGGCGATCCAGAAAGCTTTCAAGACAAAGATCGGTATCCTCGTGCATGTGAAGCCTGTATCCATCGGGGATCTGCCGAGAAGCGAGAAGAAATCGACGAGGATCTTTGACAACCGGTATTGATGGCTGTATGCAGGGACTGCCGTTGAAGAACTGAGACGGTTTGCAAAGTGAATGGGAAACAGGAAAGTATAGCAGTCAGGAGGATGATTGAAATGAAGTTTACAGTAGATGCGATGGGCGACGCCTGCCCGATCCCGGTGATCAAGACGAAAAAAGCTCTTGGAGAAGCGGGGGAAAATGCGGAGATTGAGGTTCTGGTGGACAACGAGACTGCGGTGAAAAATGTGACGAAGATGGCGCAGAGCACCGGGGCGGAAGTGAGCAGCGAGAAGATTGCCGAGGGGCAGTACCGGGTGCTCATCCAAACCGGCGCCGGGCAGCAGTCTGGCGGAAATACAGACGGCGCACAGGAGGAGTTTTCCTGTGACTGCGGGAAAGAGAGCATCTCCGGGGACACCATTGTCGTCGTATCCTCCGATAAGATGGGAGAGGGCGCGGATGAACTGGGGCATATTCTTATGAAGAGTTTTCTGTTTGCCGTTACCCAGCTTGAAACTCTGCCGGCAAAGATGGTATTCTATAACGGAGGGGCGAAGCTGACGGTGGAAGGCTCGCCGGCTCTGGAAGACCTGAAAAGCCTGGAGGAACAGGGCGTGGAGATCACGACATGCGGGACATGCCTGGACTACTACGGGCTGAAAGAGAAGCTTGCAGTGGGAACAGTGACGAATATGTACAGTATCGTGGAGACTATGCAGCAGGCAGGACGTGTGATCCGTCCGTAGATGCATATGACATATGAAGAGAGGAGGTGACAGGCATGTATAAGGAGATCCATCTGACCCAGATGACAAAGACCGCCGGGTGAGCGGCGAAAATAGGTCCTGAGACCCTTGCCCAGGTTCTGGGTAAGCTGCCAAAATTCACAGACGAGCGGCTGCTCGTCGGAGTCGAGACATCGGATGATGCCGCGATTTATAAAATATCGGATGATACTGCGATGATCCAGACTCTGGATTTCTTTACACCGGTGGTGGACGATCCCTATACTTTCGGGCAGATTGCTGCTGCCAATGCCCTAAGCGATGTGTATGCCATGGGCGGGGAGCCGAAGGTGGCGCTCAATATCGTATGTTTCCCGAACTGCCTGGACCCGGAGATCCTCTCAGAGATCCTGCGGGGCGGAGCCGACAAGGTGATGGAGGCGGGCGCTGTCCTGGTGGGCGGGCATTCCGTGCAGGACGATGAGCCCAAATACGGTCTGTCGGTTACCGGCTTTGTGCATCCGGAGCGGATATACCGGAATTACGGGTGTGTGCCGGGAGACGTGCTTGTGCTGACCAAACAGATCGGAAGCGGAGTGGTCAACACGGCTGTGAAAGCGTGCATGGCTTCGGAAAAAGCGGAACAGGAAGCGGCCAGGGTCATGTCTTCCCTGAACAGAAAGGCGAAGGAGGCTGCGGAAGGATATACGGTCCATGCCTGTACGGATGTTACGGGTTTCGGACTTCTGGGACACTGTACGGAGATGGCGCAGGCAAGCCGGGTGACGCTGGAACTTCGTCCGCGGGATGTGGCCTATATGGAAGAGGCGTGCGACTATGCCCGGATGGGACTGGTCCCGGCAGGAGCCTACCGGAACCGGGAGTTTGCACAGCCGTACCTGGATGCGGGAGATACAGAGGAGGTATACCTTGACCTGCTCAGCGATCCCCAGACATCGGGCGGGCTTCTCTTCTCCATTCCGGAGGAGGAAGTGTCCGGTCTGCTGAAAGATCTGGAAAAGGCCGGTCTGGAGACAAAAGTTTCCGTGATCGGGAGAGTTGTGGAAAAGCAGGAAAAACTGATCCGGTTAAAATAAAAAATGTGAATGGCAGAGGATTTTCAACAGTCTCTCTGCCATTTTTTCTGTCAAAAAGCCTGCACTTGCAGGCGGAGAAGGAGAGACAGCGGATTGGATAAAAACAGTTTTTACAGGAAGATCCCGAAAGTGGATGTGCTTCTCGGAGAAAAGGAAGCGGAAGAGCTGATACAGGAGTACGGCTATTCTGCAGTGCGCGGGGCGGTGAGAAGCGCTCTGCAGCAGGAGAGGGAGCGTGTGGGGGCAATCCTGCAGAACGAAAGCGACCCGGGAAACGTTCCGGAGAATGTTATGGAGGCTGCCGGAAAACACGCCCTATGCGGCGATCAACAGCGCCGGATCTTTGACTGCGCTGCCCGGCTGCTTGAAAAAGAGTTCCGCCCGGAGATACGGCAGGTACTGAACGGTACCGGCGTGATCCTGCACACCGGTCTGGGCAGGGCGCCTCTGGGGGAACATGTGCTGGCGGCGGGATTGCGCGCCGCAGGCGGATATACCAGTCTGGAATATGATCTGGAAACGGGAAAACGCGGGGAGAGAAGCTCCCATTTTGAGCGCGTGCTGTGCAGGATCACCGGAGCCCGGGCTGCCATGGCGGTGAACAACAATGCCGCCGCGGTTCTGCTTGCCCTGACCGCCCTGGCGCGGGGAAAGGAAGTGCCGGTATCCCGGGGAGAACTGGTAGAGATCGGGGGACAGTTCCGCATTCCGGACGTGATGGAACAGAGCGGCGCAGTTCTTCGGGAAGTGGGGACCACCAACCGCACAAGGCTTGCAGATTACGAGCGGGCGCTGTGCGAAGATACGGGAGCGGTCATGAAGGTTCACACGAGCAATTACCGGATCGTCGGCTTTACAGAGTCGGTGGGGACGGCGGAATTGTCAGCCCTGTGCAGGGAGAAAGGGATTCCCCTGATCGCCGATCTGGGAAGCGGTGTGCTCGTCAATCTGGAAAAATACGGTCTGAAAAGGGAGCCGACAGTACAGGAGCTGATCCGGCAGGGGGCGGATGTGGTCTGCTTCAGCGGGGACAAGCTTCTGGGAGGCCCTCAGGCGGGTGTGATTGCCGGAAAAAAGGAATATATTGAGCGGATGCGCCGGCATCCCCTTGCCAGAGCGCTGCGTATCGATAAATTTACGGCTGCGGCGCTGGAGGCGGTAATGCTGGAATATCTGCATCCGGAACAGGCGGTGCGGAATATTCCTGTCCTGCGGATGCTTACCCGCCCGGCTGAGTCTGTCCGCGGGGAAGCACAGAAAGCGGCAGAAATGCTTCAGAATGCGGTCGGGGCGTCTGCGGCGGACATTACCGTGACGCCCTGTGTCTCGGCTGCGGGAGGCGGTTCCCTTCCGGAGGAAGAGATCCAAAGCTATGCCGTGGCAATCCTGCCGAAAGAGATCTCCGCCCCGGAACTGGAGCGCAGGCTCCGGCATCTGGATACACCGGTGGTCGGCAGAATCTCCGGCGGTCAGGTGCTGCTGGACATGCGCACGTTCGAGAAAAGCGGCGCAGAGTATCTGGCGGAAGTGTTCCGGAACAGTGATATTCTGAATGTTCAGGGAGGCGATGCCGGATGAGACCGATTATTCTTGGCACTGCAGGCCATATTGACCATGGAAAAACCGCGCTGATCAAAGCCCTTACCGGGCGGGATACGGACCGGCTTGCAGAGGAGAAGCGCCGGGGTATTACCATTGATCTGGGCTTTACCTGGATGGAACTGCCGGACGGAAGAAAAGCCGGCGTCATCGACGTGCCCGGTCACGAAAAATTTATCCGCAACATGGCTGCAGGCGTGGGCGGCATGGATCTTGTGCTTCTTGTGATTGCCGCTGACGAGGGAGTCATGCCCCAGACGGAAGAGCATCTTGCGATCCTGAGACTGCTCGGCGTGGAGCACTTCATTGTAGTGCTGAACAAGTGTGATCTGACAGACGAAGAGTGGACGGACATGGTGGAGGAACAGATCCGGGAAGAACTTGCGGATCTTCTGCCGGAAGATGTCCCCTTTGTCCGGGTTTCGGCAAAAACCGGGGCGGGGATCGATGTACTGAGATCCTGCATCGCGGAAGAAATGCGGAAAGTGGAAGAATCGGAAACAGAACCGGGCTTGCTCCGTCTCCCTGTGGACCGGGCTTTTACCATGTCCGGTTTCGGCACGGTGGTGACGGGAACCATGCTCGGCGGAAGAATCCGCAAAGACGACAGCCTTGCTGTTTATCCTTCCGGCATCTGTTGCCGGGTACGGGGAATCCAGGTGTACGGCGAAGAAGTGGAAACGTGCATACAGGGGCAGCGGACTGCCCTGAACCTGGCAGGGACGGACCGGGAAGCCGTCCGCAGAGGATCTGTACTCGCCCTGCCCGGCAGCCTGAAAGTGTGGAGAACATGCCATGCCCGTCTGAGGGTTCTGAAACGGTCCGGAAGAACGGTGAAAAATCAGACCCGTCTCCATTTCTACAGTCAGACTTCGGAACTGCTCTGCCGGGCAGTGCTCCTTGATGCGGAGAAACTGGGACCGGGAGAGAGCGGCTATGTGCGGCTTGTTATGGAGTCGGACGCCGTGCTGTGTCCGGGGGACCGGTTTGTGGTCCGGTTCTATTCCCCGGTGGAGACCATCGGCGGCGGCGTGATTCTGGAGACAGATGTGCGGAAAGAAAAAAGGTTCTCCCCGGGACTTCTGGAAAGACTCGGGAAAACAGAAAATGCTTCTCCGGTGGAGCGTGCGGCCTTCTGTCTGGAAAATGAAAGAGAAACTCTGATATCCATCCGCGACCTGGCGGGAAAGTTGGGGGTGACGGAGCCGAGAGCGCTGGAGCTTGGCGGGCAGCTTGAGAAGCGGGGAGAGGCGGAGCTGATTTACGCAGGGGATGGGACATGGATCTGGAGCCGGGAGAAAAGAGCGCAGATGCAGGAGTGTGCGCTGCAGGCGGTGCAGAATTATATGGAAGAGCACCCTTACCGGCAGGGAATGCCGTCTGCCATGCTGCTCTCCCTTCTGCTCTTAGGCGTCGGTTTCGGGAAAGCGGACCGTGCCCCTGCCCTTGCCTGGATCGGATCGCTGACAGAGTCCGGTATTCTGGAAAGAAAAGGCAGCCTGCTCGGGATACCGGGATGGACTCCTTTGGAGGACGAAGATTATGAGAGGGTGCGCCGGGCAATATGTACCGGGGCGGAGGGGGCAGGATATGCATTTGCCGAAAAGACGGCGGTTGATTTCGGCGGCGTGCCGGAAGAAAAGGTTACGGAAATCTGCACTCTTCTGAAAGAACAGGGGAAGATCGTGGAAGTCGTGGAGGATGTCTGGACTACGCCGGAAATTATGCAGGATATACTGCAAAAGTTGAATCATGTGCTTGATACAGAAGGAAGGATCACTATCTCCGGGGTGCGGGACATGCTCGGGACAGGCAGGAAGAACGCCCGCCGGATTCTGGAATATACAGACCGGACGGGGCTTACGAGAAAAGACGGGGGAGAGAGTGAGAGGGTGAAAAATCAATGAATCTGAAACAGCTTGAGGCATTTGTGTGGGTTGCCCGGGAGGGGAGCTTTTCCGGGGCTGCCAGAGAGCTCTATCTTACACAGCCCACAGTGAGCGCCCACATTGCTGCTCTGGAGAAGGAACTGGGGATCTGTCTGCTGAAGCGGACAACAAAGGAGGTCTCCCTGACGGCGGAGGGGGAGGAGCTCTATGTCTATGCGGAACAGATGCTGGCTCTGGAGGGAAAGATCAGGGAACGGTTCGGCAAAAAGCCGAGGGCGCAGCAGAAGCCGCTTTGCATCGCAGCGTCCACTGTCCCCTCCCAGTATCTTCTCCCACGGATTATGACCCGGTTCAGGCAGGAATATCCGGGAGCGCAGATGAAAGTACTGGAGACAGACAGCGCGGGAGTGGTAGGGAAGATCCTTTCCCGCCGGGCGGATATCGGTTTTACGGGAACGGTTTTGGAAAAAGGGAACTGCGTCTATCTGCCGTTTTATCAGGACGAACTGGTGGTGATTGCTCCGGTGTCAGATGTTTTCCGCAAAAGACAGGGGAAAAGTCTGACAGAATGGATCCGGAAGGAGCCGGTGATTCTCCGGGAGGAAGGATCGGGAACGAGGAAAGAAGCCGGGAGAATATTAAAAGAAAGCGGAATCTCCATGGAGGAACTGAATGTTGCCGCAAGTATGGAGAATCAGGAAACCATCAAGCGTTCGGTGGAAAACGGCATGGGGATCTCCATCCTGTCCCGGCTTGCGGCGGAGGAGGAGATCCGCTCCGGCCGGCTTCTGGCATTTCCTCTGGAAGAAGGCGGGGGCAGGCGCAACATCAATATTGTGTATGACAGGGATATCCCCCTGCCGCCGGCGGCGGAAAAATTTATCCGCACAGTAAAAGAACTGTATCCCGCAGCAGAAAAGAAACTGAAGGACTTATAGAAACTATCTATAAGTATGAGATGGATATGGCGGTTTTCAATTAGACGGACCGGGAGAGAAAGCCTATACTTAGGTTAGTGGGAAGGAAGAACGTTTGTTATGATCTATATGGATAATGCTGCGACTACAATATGTAAGCCTGACGTGGTAAAGCGGGCGGTACTGGAGGCTCTTGATACCTTTGGAAATGCCGGGCGGGGGACTTCGGAGGCGGCCCTTCACGCCGCACGTGGAATCTATGCGGCGAGAGAAGAGCTGGCACGGTTTTTCCATGCAGAGCAGGCGTCGTGCATTGCATTTACGGCGAACTCCACAGAAAGCCTGAATATCGCCCTGAAAGGGCTGTTCTGTCCCGGCGATCATGTGATCACCACAGTAATGGAACACAATTCCGTGCTCCGTCCCCTCTATGAATGTGAGGAGAAGGGCGTGGAACTTACTATTCTGGGCTGTGACGAAAAGGGAAACATTTCCCCGGCGGAGATGGAGAATGCCGTCCGGGAGAACACGAGAGCCATCGTGTGTACCCATGCTTCCAATCTGACCGGTAATATGATTGATATAGAAGCAGTCGGGAAGATTGCCCGGAAGAATGGAATCCTTCTGGTGGTGGACGCGTCCCAGAGCGCAGGGGTATATCCCATCGATGTACAGAAGACGGGGATCAGCGTGCTCTGTTTTACCGGACATAAGAGCCTGATGGGACCCCAGGGAACCGGGGGCATGTATGTAAAACCGGGGCTTCACATCCGTCCGCTCTTAAGCGGAGGCAGCGGCGTGGATACCTACAACCGGCACCATCCGGCACAGATGCCCACTGCCCTTGAGGCAGGGACGCTGAACGGTCACGGGATCGCCGGGCTTGCGGCAGCGGTGGCATGGATCGAAGAGAAGGGGATCGACGCGCTGCGGGAGCGGGAACTGGCGCTGATGCGGCAGTTTTACGAGGGTGTAGTCCGGATTCCCGAAGTAAAGGTCTACGGAGATTTCACTGTCCGGAAGCGGTGTCCCATCGTGTCCCTGAATATCGGAGAATATGATTCCTCGGAAGTCAGCGATGAGCTGAATATGACATACGGTATCGTCACCCGGCCCGGAGCGCACTGCGCACCGCTGATGCACAGGGCGCTGGGGACTGTGGAGCAGGGGGCGGTAAGATTCAGTTTTTCCCACTATAATACGGAAGAAGAAGTCGCATTCGCAGTGAATGCGGTGAAGGAACTTGCAGAACAGGGGGAATGAAAATGAATTTATCAGACTCAAAAAAGAAACTTGCTCTCGCAGGCGTTGTGTGCGGGCTTGTGGCGGCGTGCCTTGCGTATTTCGGCAATCCTGCCAACATGGCGTTCTGTATCGCCTGCTTTATCCGAGACACGGCGGGAGCGCTGGGAATGCACTCCACTGCCACGGTGCAGTATGCAAGACCGGAGATCATCGGACTTGTACTGGGAGCGTTTATCATCTCGGCAGCCACGAAAGAATACCGTTCCACAGCGGGATCATCTCCCATGGCGCGCTTCGTCCTGGGAATGGTCCTGGTGATCGGCTCCCTTGTATTCCTGGGCTGTCCGCTCCGCATGGTCATCCGTATGTCTGCGGGAGATCTGAACGCCTGGGTGGCTCTGATCGGATTTATCCTGGGCGTTGCGACGGGGGTGTTCGCACTGAAGAAAGGGTTCAGCCTGGGGAGAGCCCATGTGACGAACCGGATGAGCGGCGGCGTGCTCCCGGTGCTGATGCTCGGCATCCTGGTGCTCGCCCTTGCCACGAATCTTTTGAATGCCAGTGAGAGCGGTCCGGGGAGCATGCACGCGCCGGTTCTGCTGTCTCTGGCGGGCGGCCTGATCTTCGGAGCTTTCGCCCAGAAGTCGAGAATGTGCTTCGCCGGAAGTATCCGCGATGTGATCCTGATGAGAAACTTCGATCTGCTGACGATCATCGGAGGATTCTTTGCGGTCATGTTGATCTTTAACATTGCCACCGGGCGCTTTGTCTTTGGATTTGACACGCCGGGAGTGATTGCACACTCCGAGCATCTGTGGAACATCCTGGGAATGTACGCGGTTGGATTTGCCGCAGTTCTCGCGGGAGGATGCCCCTTAAGACAGCTGATCCTTGCCGGTCAGGGCTCGTCCGATTCGGCGGTGACGGTACTGGGCATGTTCGTCGGTGCAGCGCTGGCGCACAATTTCGGACTGGCGGCAAGCGGAACCGCTCTGAACGCGGAGACACAGGAAGTGGTTGCAGGAACAGTGCCGCTGAACGGAAAAGTGGCGGTTATCATCTGCATTATCGCATGCTTTATCATTGCGTTCGGGAATAAGCGGAGCGAGGGCAAATAAAATGCCGGCGTTTCGGCAAAAACAGAAAGAAAAAGGCGGAGAAAGGGAAGGGATTCAGATATGAGAGAAGTAGATGCAAGAGGGCTGTCCTGTCCGGAGCCTCTGATGCTCACGGCGGAGGCATTAAAGAGCGGAAATGACCCGGTGAGAGTACTGGTGACGGAGCCCCACCAGAAGATGAACGTGGAGAAATTCGCGAAAGACCATGGAAGGAAAACTTCCGTGACGGAGATCGAGGACGGTTTTGCCGTGGTCATCGAATAGACAGAGCGAACAGAAAGAGGAGCAGGCAGACAGAACATTTGAACGGAGCGGTGGGTATGAGAAAAAAGGAAATGAAGCTGGTCATCACATTTCACACGACGGCAGATGCCATGGCTATGGAGAAGGCCTGTCAGGAGCATGGCGCTCCGGGAAGGCTGATCCCGGTTCCCCGCTCGATTTCCGCCGGGTGCGGGATGGCATGGTGCGCGCCGCTCAGTGAAAGGGAGCGTCTGCTGGGCGTGATGAAGGAGAGAGGAATCGAGGAAGAGGATCTGCACGAGTGCCTGGTGTAACGGGGATTTTTCTTGAAATCGATCCGGCAGTCTGGTACTATAGAATACATAAGGGCGCAGGAGCGCGGGACGCAACATCGAAAGGTCGGTGTCCGGTGCACCCTGCGCCCGGGTTCATATATGGGGGCAGAAAAGCAACTGGTGTGCTTCCGGGTCTTCAAAACCTGTGTGGGGCGCGGAAAGCGTCCCGGGTGGGTTCGATTCCCACATGTCCCCGCCAGAGAAAAAGCAGGAAGACTGCAGAGAGAAACACAATGACAGAGAAGAGACATGCGGGTAAGCTGACCGGAAGGAGGACGACATACGATGAGCATGAATCAGACACCAATGTCCGAGCGGGTACATATCGGTTTTTTTGGCAGACGCAATGCAGGAAAGTCCAGTGTGATGAACGCGGTGACGGGACAGGATCTCGCCGTTGTATCGGAAGTAAGGGGAACGACCACAGACCCTGTATATAAGTCCATGGAGCTTCTTCCACTGGGACCGGTTGTCATGATGGATACACCGGGGATTGACGATGAAGGAGAGCTGGGAAGCCTCCGCGTAAAGAAGAGCTATCAGGTATTGAATAAGACGGATGCAGCCGTACTTGTTGTGGACGGAACAGAAGGGGCATCCCCGGAAGATGCGGCGCTGATCGACAGAATTCGGAAGAAAAATATTCCCTATGTGGTTGCGGTAAATAAAAGCGATCTTGCTTCAGGCGATGCGGAAGGCAAAGTCTGTCAGACGCTCGGGCTGGAAGGAGAGAAGGTTATTTCCGTGAGCGCCTCCTCCGGGGAGGGGATCCATGAGCTGAAGGAGAAGATCGCGCAGATCGCCATGGCTGAGGAGACGGAGAAACGGATCGTCGGAGATATGATTTCACCGTCTGATTTTATCGTCCTTGTGGTACCCATTGACAAGGCGGCGCCGAAGGGGAGGCTGATTCTTCCCCAACAGCAGACGATCCGGGATATTCTGGATTCCGGTGCAGTTTCCATTGTGGTGAAGGAGACGGAATTAAAAGAGACACTGGAACATCTGGGAAAGAAGCCGAAGATGGTCATTACCGACAGCCAGGCGTTCGCCAAAGTGGCGCGGGACACCCCGGAAGATATCCTGCTGACCTCGTTTTCCATACTGTTTGCCAGGTATAAGGGGAATCTCAGGCAGGCGGTGGAGGGAGTGACAGCTCTGGAGACACTGGAGGACGGCGATACGATCCTGATCAGTGAGGGATGTACCCACCACAGACAGTGCGATGATATCGGAACGGTCAAGCTTCCCCGCTGGATCCGGAAATATACGGGGAAAGAGATCCGGATTGAGACCACTTCCGGTACGGAGTTCCCGGATGATCTGGAAAAATATAAGCTGATCGTACACTGCGGCGGATGCATGCTGAACGAGCGGGAGATGAAGTACCGCTTAAGCTGCGCCCGGGATCAGGGAGTGCCTATGACGAACTATGGGATTCTGATTGCTTACGTGAAAGGCATTTTAAAGAGAAGTGTACAGGTATTTCCCGAGATAGCGGAGCTGCTCGGGTAACAGATGAAGGAGGTAAAGAAATGAAAGATCAGAATTGCGGTTATTGTATGAGAGGAGAGCTTCTGGAGCAGTTTGGAATCTATATCTGTGATTTAAGTGTCAGTTCGCTGATCCTTTTTAAGGAACAGAGCCATCCGGGCCGCTGCATCGTGGCGTATAAGGATCATGTCAGCGAGATTGTGAACATCAGCGACGAGGAGAGAAATGCGTTTTTCGCGGATGTGGCAAAAGCGGCGAATGCGATCCATGCGGCATTCCATCCGGACAAGGTGAACTATGGCGCTTACGGTGATACGGGCTGCCACCTGCATATGCACCTGGTTCCCAAGTATAAGGACGGATTTGAGTGGGGCGGCGTCTTTGAGATGAATCCGGGAAAGACATACCTTTCGGATGAGGAATATCAGGAGATGATTGAGAAGATTAAAGCGAATCTGTAGAACGGGTCAAAAATGAGGGAGGAAGAAATGAAGGAAAAAGAGCGGAAACTTACCGGGAAAGAACTGGAGAGAAAAGAACATTTTCAGAAGATCTGTGAAAAAATGGAAGCGGACGGTTATGAAAGGAAAGACCTGACTGCGGGAGTCGTGGAGGCAAATGTCGCGGCTCTCGTATTCCCGCTTCCCTTTGTCATACTGGCAGGCGTGATCTTCTTTGCGGTAAATCCTTTCGGGAATCTGGCGGACAGCTTCAGCGTGGGCATAGAAAATGACGGGGGACTGGACGTCCTTCTGGTTGCCGTTTATGCGGTGTCCCTGATTATTCTGTTTATTTTGCATGAAGCAATCCACGGAATCACCTGGGGGATCTTTGCGAAGAATCATTTCCGGTCCATCAGTTTCGGCGTTATCTGGGAAATGCTTACGCCCTACTGCACATGCGCCGAGCCTTTGAAAAAATGGCAGTACATTCTCGGCGGCGCCATGCCGACGATTGTCCTGGGAGTCGGGATGACTGCCCTGTCGGCAGTGACCGGCAATTTTATGATCATGCTTCTGAATGAGGTCATGATCTTCGGCGGCGGAGGCGATCTCTTCATTATTATTAAGATGCTCCGCTACAGACCGGAGGACGGGGATGTGGTGTATTATGACCATCCGTATGAGTGCGGGGTGGTGGCGTTTACAAAAGCATTGAAATAATTGTTTTGAAAAAAATACAATTTTTGTAAAAAACCTCTTGAAATAACTTCCATCATCCGCTATACTAAGAGGGCTGTGACATGATAGCTGTGAAGCGTGAGGTTGCTGCCAGGCAAAAACATAAGCCTGGACAGGTTTTCCGTGGAGCGAATGTCAAGTTAGGAAACTGGCGACAAGTCACTGTAC